>Ga0307512_10003134_pt1 | contig 19678 bp, 16 predicted proteins | sample 14_EM_MG_FD_200267 | JGI IMG/M metagenome (GOLD analysis project Ga0307512, IMG submission 200267) | Populus trichocarpa ectomycorrhiza microbial communities from riparian zone in the Pacific Northwest, United States - 14_EM | ecosystem: Host-associated > Plants > Roots > Unclassified | place... | reverse complement strand
CAAACTGCACTATATTGTTTATACCAACTGTTTAAGAATTGAAACTGGACTGCATGCGAAACCAGTTTAGTAAACTAGTTGGAACTAGTTAAACTGTTTGTACTGGTTTTAACTGTTCAACTGAACTGAACCAGTGCAAACTGCTCCATGCAAAGTTGTTGGCTGTAGAGAGTGCATAATATCTTACTCAGCACATATAATTTTGATATTATATTGATAATTTGCAGAGCTCGGGCAAGTTAGACCCACTGTAAACAAGTTCGCAGCGGAAAAACGATGTCTAATGATCATTTCACCCTTCCAGAGTCTTTTCTCCACGTATTTTCTCGCATCCATATTAACCCTAAAACTGTTGCTGTACTGGTTATTTTCAAATGCCAAACTGCACTCCACTGAATGGCAAAGTCCTATAAACTGCACTGCACTGCCAAGAACCAACTATTTAACCCACCAGATTACCGCATCCAACCAGTATACTGCTTCCACCGTTGGGAGGTCTGATCATTTTACAGCCCATTGCCAGTAGGATAACACTCACTGATATTTATTGCATGGACTTACCACGGTTCTGATGCTCTCATCTAGTGGACTTACCTCCAGGATTCCTGTAAATGGGGTTACTATAATTGATGTTCTAGAACTGTGTCCCATTAACCCGTTGTGTCCCGTATCACTGTCTGTTACGTTATTGTCAAGGTCTGATATCCGTCGGTGGGCGCCCACCTAGATCATAAACCAGGTAAAGGCGCCAAAACTGGGACGATCTATTCCAAATTTCGACTACAAGCAGCTCAAAAATAAACGCTAGGACTAGAAAGTGGATTGCATATCCGAATTCTATCTCTCTTTCTACATAGTCTGCTCCCACCTCCAACATGGACCGCAGGACAGAGAAGCTACTCCACAAACTAGAGTTGTATTACTCTTTTGACTTTGCCAGTGGATGCCACAAAATGGTCATTGTCTTTGTGCTCGACGACCAACTGCTTAAATACATTGCCTTCCTTGACTGCTCCAACTCCACTTTCTTTACTCTAGAGATCAAGATATCGTTAATATGTCAGATATCAGTAGAAGTGGTCACTGCAAGAACTGGTGTCCCCGATGCCAACAAGCAGAATCACCAAAGTTCGCAGTTCTTTACGCACTTCACCTACTTCCGGTTAGAAGGAAATTCTCCTCTGAGGATTAGGGAGGATGCTTTGAGAAGGGGCTTAAAACATCAAAGATTGGATGCTCTGCAAAGTGGCTTGCAATAGAGCATGTCCTTCCAGATGGCCTCCAGGAAGAGCAGACACTCTCAGAACTTCCAAGACTCTATTCAGGTTTTGGAAGATTGTAATGAGGACTTAATTGCATGAATCAGAGGTCAATTGATGGCCGGTGGATGTATGACTCGGGGCTAAGGTTGAGGCGGCGCCACATGATGCGAGTGACATCGTGGCTACAGATGTCAACCCCATGCATTTACATAATTTGCCAACAGCTACCAGTGGGGACAACAATACACTGGCAATGCAGAAGCTTTTAGATGTCATTACTACTCTGAACCAGTGATGTCAACCGTCCGAGATTTCTCCAAGACGGACGGGACGGCGCCAAGGCCGTCCGTCCCGTCCTTACTCCACAATGACGGCATGACGACCGGGGGCAGTCATCCACCGTCCCCGGCCGACAACGGGCGGTTACAGTATATATTTAGATGAAACTGAAAATAACTCTGAGAGCGCACGGTAAGAGATATAAATAGATGTAGGGCCTGAAATCATGGGTGGAGCAGGGCTTAATCTTTGGAGCAACGGAGCCGGACATGGTTCGAATGGAACAGATGTGTAATGGTCTTGCTTTGAGGTCAGAGGGATAGATTATAGTTGTACCTAGTTTTATAAGATTTTTGTTATGTACTCTGAGCTGGATTCATGGATGTCCGTAGGTGACGGCCGGGGGACGACACTCCTTCGCCCCTGGCCGTCCTGGGCAATCCCAGACGGACAGGACGGTTGATTTCACCGCTCTGAACACACTCGATAGTCAGTGATTTATGTATCTACGTATTACTTTGTACGGAGTACCGCGTTTTCGAATCAGTACTTAAAAGTATTGAGTTCAGGTCCATACATATCTATGCACCACTGATTTCGCGCACACTCGCACTCTGTTTGAGGGTCTGGTACGTGGGAATCACGGCATCGTATCGCACCTCGGCTCTGCTATTACAGCGTCGTCGTGGCCTTGGTGCATCATGCCCCTCAATGTACTCTACGATTTTGTACGCACAGAGAGGTAAACTCAGTGCTGTATGGACGCTAAAGTGTACAGCGCCGTGCGACAGGATTGTTGACTGAAATTGCGCTTCTTAGGAAGAGGGCCACAGTCTATTACGGGTGCCAACGCATTTTGGGGTGTCCCACGTGATTTGGCTAGCGAAACCTTGCTCAGAATGGATGTGATTTTTAAGTTGCTTCCGGTGTATTTGGTATCCGCTGGACGGATGAGTACTCGATTCCACTCACTCCCCCCGCACAAGCCGCGATTCGGCTGCTAGTAATAAGCTTTACATCACAGATTCAGTGTCTACAGGACACACCTTGCCACAAAAAGCCTAACCACTATAATCCCGGACTCTATCAATGCAAGACTCGGCCTGTGTGGCGATCGCCTGTTGCGATGACCTATCACGCCAAGCCTCATTGCATAAATTTCAACCAACCCAAACCGCCGCACACTCCATTGGCCAATACTGAAACCTGAAGGGGGAGGAGATTATTCTACCGGAAGGCAGTCGAGGAAAGATTTAGCAAGCTTAGCACCTGCGATTAAATATACTGCGATGATGCGCTGGCATCCTCCTTCTCCACGCTTCATCGCTCGTCAGCTCGCGGCTCACGAGTTCACCCTCTGGCACCTGTTCTGCTTGATAGAGTTGTTCTACATGGCAGTACCACTCTTCCCTCGCGATAGTTTCCCCTACGGCATTTTTTGCTGTCACCCGGAGGTTTTAACGAGGGTACTGGCCACTCTGTGTACACAGTCAGTTAGTTTGTTTGTGGGGTTCCTGTTGTTTTATGGTTCAGTGACGAGGGGGAACTTTGTATAAAGTAGGGACTTCACCCTGCGCCCGTTCTAAAGGCAAGATTGGATAGGACTCGAATCACCATTCACTTGCACGTTCATTTGTTAGAGGAAACGAAGGGTAGAAGGAAGGGAGCTCCCCCATCTAGTTGGCTGTCCGGAGGGGGAGGGAAACTGGGCACTGCCGTACTCTAGTTATAGTGAATGTAGAATGATTCAAACAAAAATAAAACTGAGTTGACGATCAAAAATGACTTACCGGTTTCAATGTGGGGGTGGGCTCTTTCGGGAGTAGCGGGAAGCGGGAGGGACGACTTTGCCTAGGAGAGAGATTGGGAGTTTCAATGGCCTTGTGCCCTCCCAGTTGAAGACTGAGGAAGTTCCGGGGACGGGGTTAAAATGCCATGACCACTAGTGGTCGGCCGGCTTATGGTAACTTAGCTGGGCACCTCCCTTCGGGGGTGAATGCAAAATGATTACAAACAAACAAACCGGTTTCAATGTTCTCAGCAGTCTTATTACTCACGGTTGTAACAGTCGTTTTTGCTGGCTTGGCAGCAACCGGCTCGCACTACCATGGTACAAAAAAACGGTTTTTTCCAATTAAGTATCGGAGTTCTATTCGGATCACAAAGTGATCAGTATACGAAATGTGCAGAATTGCGTCCTCTTCACGTCCCGGTCTCAGATTTACGATACGACCAAAGCGAGAGCGCGGCTGTGCAAAACAGCGAAAGAAGGCGTTTTTTGCACTGTCGCTCACTGTTTGCTTGTATGCTGGGTTAGGTGATCTCGAACTTCATATCATACCTAGTCGTAGGGATTCCATTCGATTTCCATTAATCTCCGACTTATACCTTCTTTTCGATCTCTAATGTCCCACTTCCAATTTCTTGTACCTTTTTAGAGCACTCCTACATCTACGCCATGAGAGAAGTCAGCCTGCGAATTACCCTAACTTCAAAGACCTAGCAAGCAGTAAGTGCACCATGATATTTATAATTTGGTAACACATATCAAATTCAGAATAATACCGGCATATTCTGCGGTTTCTATTGCTCGGACGCCTTTTAAAATATGATCGCTAGGGTTAGGGTACATATCTCAAAAAGAAAGACGAATTTCCCTCCGATTGCCACTGCATCCCTACCTTCCACTGCTTTGGCAAGAAATCTTTCCGAGTCCAGCTGAATTGCATCGTGCGCATTGAGGCTAGCGGGGCTGAGTGCTGCGGCTCGACGTACGCGCAGAGGAACTGCAAAACTAAAGACTGTAAGGCTGCGCGCGAGGCGTATTTTTTCCCGGAGTTGGGGAGTAGCGCTTCTGCAGTAATAGTGCACCACAGCCTCCACATAAAATTCAATAAGGCTGGTATGGCGCGGTTATTAGCCTTAGCACTATGATTGCGCCCGAGGCACACAACTCCAAAACCGCAGTAGCATAGACTCTGCGGCAATCTTGATAAATGGTACAAGATGCTAAAAAGAGGCGATGCATGTACACATCATTCCAGGGCCCAAAGGTGAAGCGCAGCTGCGGCTATGCTGGCCACCATGAGTCGCGAGCTTAAGTACCCCAGACGTATCCCCATCATCCGGTGATTGGGTGTGTGTTTGGAGCTACCGAAATGGAGTACAATCCCCCGCCCACTACTCATCCAATGCCGCCAGAACCATAACTACCACAGACAACTGTAGTGGCTGTTGAAGTCAGAGCTGTTCGCTCGCTAATTCGCCGTGCAACGTTTTACCGTCGCGAGACTAAGCGACAACATCTCGCTATCGCAAAGCCAACCAAACAAGCCAATACTATCAGGGATGGGCATTTTTGAAATCCCTGAATACCACGTCAGCATGCCGTCAATGAAGGGTTGAGGTTAAGCAATACTGCCAACAGTATTGATACCAGTCAAAACCACAAACGAACTTCCTCCGGAAACTTGGTCGCCGAGTGAGTGGAACTCTTATCAAAGCACGCAGTCCCATCTAACCGGGAGCCAAATATCGCCTTCTTGGGCAAGATCGACGGAAGTGCCGTGGTGTAATTACGTGTACTTTGCGATTCATTCCTCCGCATTCCTATGAACACATTCCAGGCGCTCTTGTATCGGTTCCTTCCGCGTACTGGACAGTATTCCTTCTAGATCCAGAGCAATGACCTATATGGATTCAAAAATTGATTGACGGACCAGTCTATTGGCCATGAACAAATACTGGACACTGGTGCTCTATATTACCACATGAGGCACGTCGTTCCATAAGTTCGCCATACCAAAAAAGACAACTCTGTAGCTGTCTACTGTTAAACCCACCCCACCAGATACACTTATGTGAAGTCTTGCTGTTTCTTAACGACACGAACCTCAGGTTATTATTAGAACCTTGTTCAGCACATGTTATACATGATACGTACTGATATTGTGCGCATGTACCGCAACTGTGCACAACAACCGCATGCTGCAGCCCGTTCGTTAATCAAGCGAAAAGTGTTACAAACTACCCGCACCAAAGCAGCGCTGATGGCGAAAAGAAAAAAAAAACATTTCTGATTGTACTAGCACCGCATATATGTAGCCATAATGTGTGTATAACGTAGGCTTAGCGAAAACCTACAGGGAGAGGTAGCACAGATGAGACGCACAGCCTTCTAGAAGCATTGTATCAGACTTCAAATGTGGCGGGGGCGATTCGCGAGGAAAGGAGGAAGCCTAAAACGCCTGGAAGTCGGGAGTCAAGTACACAGTACAAGAGAGGGTTTTCAAAGACTGCAAAACGCTCAAAGAGCAACGCAACTGGCATCATCTCAAACGTAAACATCCTTACCCTCCGTATTACCGTGCAGACGCCGTACCGAATGGAAAAATCGAATCACTTTGAGGGAAGATATCGATATCGATTGGTGAAATGATCCTGGCGCTGAGCACAAAAAAAAGCATCTTTCAGAGTCGTTATGTGCAAATGCACGTTCCAGACTCGTAGCAAGCCAGGGTGCTACACACTGAAAAGGTCGGTAGTTCGGGCGAAACAACGAATATGGCGGAGTAATCTGCCCTCACAATTCGGCTCGCTAGCCGCGACAAAGGTATGAAATCTCCAGGCCGCAGGAATAATCCATCGCATTCTATGACCGGCAAAGAGGCACATGAGGGGAGCTAAGTGCTTGCTGCGATCCATGCACAATTGTATCAGCAGTGTGCATTTTGCGGTGTCGCTAACGTAGATTGTTGAGAGAGCCAATGCCTGCCGCACCTGTATGTTTCCGAGATCCACTCAGGTTCCTATAGGTTCGCTAGGTAATTCCTAACAAGAGACACATAAGCCTGAGGACGCCGAAGATCGCTCGTATTCCGTATTCAAGTCAGAAGCCTGCAATTGGCTAGGTTTGGCGAGGTTTTTACAATTATCAGGATGACTAGGTAAACGTCGCCGGAAAACGTGGCTCTCCCGCGTGGGGTGTGCTGGTGTCATTGGATCGAACGGGAGAAGCAGTAGGGCATCAGTAACAGACTTTGAGATAGAAAGGATCTTGCTCTGACACCAGTTTGGCGAATGGTTCGTGGGCTGCTGGGCAAGCGGAGAGTTGGGATCCGACTCCTTAAGCTCATGGACTCGGGTACCGCCGGAGACTGATAAATGATTGGAATCCAATATATATGCAACGGTTGTCGGTACATAACTCAGAACTCCTTACCGGCCCATGTGACGTTGATTCTGCCATCGAAATCGGAATTCGGACCAGATAACCAATGGGCACCCCTCTAACGGTAGGGATTGCAACCACTCTGGCAAACACACCGATAGCGAGTTTCAATAAGCGAGGTATGTAGCTCGGGGACAATCGAATCCCCTTGGAGTACTCCCGGATCATGATAAATGGTGTGGTTTCGGGGTTAGGGCGGCCGCAGTTTTGTGTTGGCACATGCGAAAGCCAAGCCGGAGAAATTAGAACTGGCATCAGTTCCTCCAACTGGCCATGAGGAGTCGCGAGTGCTGCTCTTTGTCGTTAATGTGTGCGGTGTGGTCGTTATGAGCGGTAGCAAGCTGCAGAGCCGGAATTGCATCCAATGGATTTAATTGATTAGCAACAAGCTGCTTCAATCGATTAAGAAACATATGATTGTTTAGTACCTTATCGTTCCATTGTCTCGTATTCCTCTTCTCATTCTCCTTCCTTGCACCCCACCCTCGCAAATGTTCATTCCCCCACTCTGTATCCAAGATTTCCTATAAATTTGGTTAAATTCCGGCCATGAAGATGCATACTAACAGTCATCCACACACTAAACACCGGAATAAGCTCTGCTCCATAAGCTCCATTCTTCATTCACTCCTCTCTTCTCTCTCGACTCTGCTGCTTCATTCCTCTTCCACTTCTTCATTCATATTCCCGAAATGTCTGTTGGTAGCAATCCGAGATCAGAGGCGAAAGACAAGGATACGCCGGTGCCTCGGCTACAGGATATGGGTGCCACAACGGCTAGTTCCGACCACCATTCATCCTCACCTGCAACAGACAGCGCAGCTACCACAACCGACGCATCTTCAGTTCGCTCTGAACCACCGGAGCCAAAGACAGTGTCAGATCCTCACGTATCGAGAGCAACGCTTCCTCCTTCTACGAACCGAGCGAGCCAAGAGCCAGACCGGGATGCTCAGCCTTGCAAAGTCGTACCACTCCCGAAAGATTTAAACCCCAAGAGTCCGTACTCAGGCTCAACACCTTTCGATGGGACTGAATCACAACCCTTGCTCCTAGACGAGACGGAGCACAGCACCGACAGTCACAACCACAGATCAAGGTTCGATCTCACGATGCTGAACCCAGCGGTCACATCGCTATATGAAAGCAACGGCCAGGGGGAGTGCCTCAGGTTGCTCCACAACGAGATGTTCGATAGCGATGCTGTTCGAGCAAAACATCCGAAAGAATTTGATGACCTCGAAATCGAAGGGTCTCCAATTAAGCCGGGTATCTTGGACACCCTCGCTTTAGTTGATGTCTGCTTGAAGAGCAACGAGGGATCATGGCAGTTCGCGGTGTCTCTCAAATATCCGTTCGACCTTTAATACAAAACGATGGTATCCCTTTTCCGCCGGTCTGATACCACCGCTGCGACGAGTCTAGCGGGATTCGTTTCGATGACGTTACGATTTTCCCCATCTTTGTTTCTTGTTAATTTTGTTGGTACTTTCCGAGGTTCTTTTAGCAGGCGTGCATATGTTTGAATCAGTAACTACTGCTGGTTGGCAGTTTCTATCCTTTGGGTTTCGGTATTGTCTTATTTACTTATTACTTGACTGAGGTTGACGCTATCGCCGGGAGGAGCCGTGCGGGAAGAATGTATCAATGCTGATGGAGATTTGTAATTTCCCTGGGAATCTTTAGGGCAATTTTCGTTCTTTAAATCTTGGGTTAAGTTAGCTTCAATGGGAATGAGTCATTTTTTTGGCATACCTGAATCGAAATTCTCGCGTGCTGATGCACCAACAAAACTGCAGTCTAAATGAAGAACGGAGAACTGGTACTAGATGCTTCGTAACTGGAACATGACTCTATTGGCCAGAGTTCCTCATGTTTTTGGCGATACTTCACCGCTGACAGTTGCGTTTATAATCCATGGTTCTCCGACCATGGATTAATGTCTTCCATAGCAACCTGAAACCAACAGGTATTTCATTACTTGAACGCTGGATGTCGTTTCGGATATCACAAGGTTTCGATCCTAGCTCAGATATGCCCCTCAAAACACGCTCAAAGTATATCGGCCAGTATCCAGGGCATCTGTATCGAGCACAACACAAGGGAAAGGCTACAGACAGCCCATTAGCAATTCTTTTGAGCCCTCCCTTAGACAGAAATGTAGTAATCGCAAGATGCCATGTAGAAACATCCGCGACCTGTGTGTATCCGGCAGATACTGGACATTTATCTATTTAGAGCAGATTGTGCGATAATATTTGTCCGATCATTGAACGTAGCCAGTGCCCATGACGCCGAATTGCCGAGTACCGAGCCGGGAGGCTGTGCGAGTGCGTCCGCGCCACCTGTGGCACGTGTAGTGCCGTAGCGCCGTAACAATGCGGTGCATGAATATTGGCGAGAAAATTTTTATCGGTGCTTCTAACATTAAATATGCCCCAGATAATTTTGCCACACTGTGGAACATATTGAGATAGTTAGCGATGACGTTGCATTCGTTGAGACACAACAAGCCGAACGTGGAGGCAAACAAACCGCATTGCAAACGCGAATCGGACAGCACACAGGTCAGTCTATCAATTGCACGCACACCTTTTCTCCGAGTTCAACAAGCTGTTAGGTGAATCTTCCAAGGGGCGAATGACGTGGTGCGTTCGACCGGGGCAACCGTTCGTGTTTATTCATCTCAACTGGGTCATCAGTAGATGAACGCCCGGATGTGCGGCTAATATTTATACTCCTTTGAACATTAGCAGCGTGCAATATCCCTCACCGCAGCAAAGTTAGGCTGGACATTTCTATCGCCGAGGAAGGTAGTCATCATCCCTTGCCTGCCTTTTGGGGACAATGTCCGAGCGTAGGTGAAACATACCCGATGCTACGAAGATTAAATGTAGAAACCTTCGAAAAGTCGATTTGACAGAGGACAAAGATTGGGTACTCGGGTTAGGCATTGCCTATCCAGACACCCCATTTCTGGAAATCGATTTTACTGTGTGACTGGGGTATTGACTGGGTATTGACTGGGGGGGAGGAGGCTTAATTTGCTGCAAATGTAGAGTACACTTCATTTACTTTACCCAATTCAGTGCATGGCGCACTGATAATTCCCAATTCCTGAGGGTTTCTTCCAGAAATGGAGTGCCCGGATTGACCTGTCTGTCCCGAGTGCCTTCATGCGCAAATCTTGAGTACTTACTATGAGTGTTGACATTTGCCGCAGACAAAGTAATGTCGTTATTCCCGCCCCTGGCTAAGACTGGCCGAAATAGTATGGTGGCAGGCACCTTTAGTTGATACGAACTGTCCCTTGGTATATGCCTTTTTCGACAGATTCACAGATGTGCACTGGAGCTTGCCTCGTGACAGTGCTTTCCAAGTATAGTTGGTTGTCCGTGTCATAAGATATTGATGGCTATTCGACTGGACCTTTGGTGTACATTTGCAGCTGTGAGGGAAAATGATATTTTTCGTAAGATCCAATTATTCGTCGGTCCATTAGGTGATACCTTCGACAAGGATAAACGGAATGAGGTGATGCTAAAAAGCTATTCGATAGCTAATGTAAGGAATGCAACCATCATACGGCAAAATCCGAGCTGGCTCGTACTCGGGTATAGGAGTTTGTTCCTGGACCCATGCTGATGCTTCTAGACCCGAATTGCTCTGGCTCCAATTTAGCGAGATATCCCGCAAATAGTCGTCTCGCCCGGTTCCCACTATCGATAGAGACAAGACCTGGGTCATAGCACTACTTCACCACCCATCGCCTGCAGAACGCCCTGCAGTAAATCCGGATGTGCAAAAGTCACCTCTGTAGCGACAGAATTACGCGAGACATTCGAACAGGCGAGACTTATTGTATAATCTAACTTAAGAATTAATTTCCTAGTATGCTCATATGCATAGAAAATCATATAAGTTGCTTCTATTTGTCTGATCTTCAGGATCATTAGGCTACTTCCCGTTCTTGAGAGCCAATTGCGAGGCTAACAGGCAGAAGCTCCTCTCGACATTTAGAATGCTAGCTATGCCTATCGCAAAGGTAACTAGCCAGCTCGTAGACCAGGTATATGGAATCACTCTTGTTGAAAGAACTCTAGTCAATCGAATCAAACTATGTTGTCTCTAACATAATACCCGAGTAATAATGCTGTCGTTGCTGTCATCATAGTAGCATATGACCGTGTGCAGCCGAGGCCAGCACATAGCCAGAAACTTCCCTACGAGTAACACTCCTGTGTCATGAGTGAGTTGTCGTCATGTTTTAGTTTGAGGAGAAAGTAATAATGTTCCGCTCACTAGAATAGAACCTTCTGGGTGTGAACCTTCGTTTCATAATTGATTACTGGCTGCATGCCACCATGGCTCAAACAATGGGAACTCACTGTTATGAGTGAAGAATAGAACGAGAAGTATTCGCCTTATCCACAGCGCCAGAGCTGGATGCTCTTGGTTAGAGCTGTCATGCCCAGATGGTCTGGGTTAGAGATATCAACCGCTATACGTATTGACACTGACGGGCCGCTTTAGAACTGTAATATCTTCCCGAGCAACAATGCACATATGCACATTATTGCTTCCTTAATGCGGACATATTTGAGGTTCGTCACACACCCCAGGTTGTGAGGGCAACGTTGGCGCTGTATGTGTCGTAGACCTGTCGTGACGTGACGAAGAGTGTTTAACAAGAGGTGAGATGTTCGGTATAAGGTATCATATTTCTATTTAGTGTGGTCATATATTTCCTAAAGAAGGAATGCAGCCCAGCCTTGTAGGCGGCACGGGCGATGGTTGGCTGCGAGTTGCCTGCACAACTACGTATAACAAAGATCCCTAGAATGAGAGGGATGGTAATACTAGTAAGTTTATGGGTAACAGCATGGATACAGTGCAAATCTAGGCCTGCGATGGATAATACGTATTCCGATAGTGACGCATATGTTTCATCAAAAAGAACGAGAGGGCTCTCGGGTGCATTCTTCGACGTATGTTTGGTTGCGAAATATTATGCATCAATGACATATGCATACAAAGTAGACAAGGCTGTCAACCCCACAAAAACCAGAGATATGCCAAATCCCGAAATCTTCTGTTTGCACAGAGTCTCGCATTCTATCGTTGCAATCAAGCAAACATCAGAGAAGATGTTGTGGCGCTGTGTCACAACTGTGTTAGGAGTTGCGACTGCCAACACCGAACTAGTAAGGAATATTTGGATGGGGATAATTAGAGGTGTGGGTGGCGTACACAGTGGGGATTAGCATCTTGGATATGCTGGGACATTTCTCAAGGTACTATTGTGGCGGAAGAAGGCTCACTGGCGCTTTCGAAGTTTCCACAAAAAAGTAACACGTAAGTACGCCATGTCACGGCGCATACGAAAGTGATGAGGTGAGTCTTGCGTCTAGACAATGGTTTGGATAGACGTTCTATATTCTGAGTACCTGTGTATGGCCCCAGATTTCTTGTCCTTCCAGAGTGATGATAGCTTTCCCATTCCCTAATAATATATTATAACTATGGAGGTCCAATTTCAACGTGGGTTAGGGTTGCCTAACTGGATTTAAAAGCGTGAAGGACCCCCAAGGCCCCACTAAACGCAGGGCTCATTCTCTTAAGCTTACACGAGTACAAAACCCCCGACCCAATACCACAGCAGTATTCCGTAATCTAATTTGACTTTGGAATTTGGAGTACCCACCCCTTCCTTAACCACCATCTATAAGTAGTTTAAGTTCCTTTCGTTTTCGAACACATTGCATAGGAATTGTCCCCACAATACCAAACTCGAAAAAACAAACTTACTGAGACTGCCTAGGCCTTGATCAATGTGTCCACCTACTTCATGTCACCCAAATGGAATCTGAGAAGGCGTAAGTTCCTACGCCTCAGAATTCGTAAATTCATTAGAGCGTACTTAAAAACTAGCTAGTCTAAAACGGTAATGCGAAGCAAGGCAGATTTGGTGTATGTGTTTATCAGATGCGTCAAGTTGACAAATAAATAGCTACGTTGCCGTGAATGATTTGTAACGGCGCGGAAACTCTAGATCTCATTTTGATTCAACAGTTGGTGTGCTCGTAATGCTACATATGTATAGGAATGATGAGCCATAAATCTACAGTTCCCTTGATCCATGGACCACAAAAATTGCTAGGGTCCCATTGGCTAAGGCTAGTTCCGAGCCACACCGGTTTTCAGATGCAAACATGAGAATTTCAAAAATGGGCTTCTAGAAGAGTTCTATATTGAAACGTCGGGCCGTTGTCTAGACGGCTCGATTTTGACCCGATGACGGAGACCGGCGGTGTGCGATGTCTGTTGTCGATAAAGTTGGGGCGGAGCAACAACGCTACTGGTGCTTGTGGGATATCTTACTTACCCCGCAGTAATAAGGCGGTTCGACTGCAGGAAAAACTAAGGTGAGAAGCAATGGCTTGTCTACACACCTTATGATTATATTTTCCCCGTCCAATCACTGCTCACATTTTAAATGTCTTCCAAGGTAGTCGCATTATGGTTTGCCCGAGGTGAGCGAACTTCAAGCTGGTGTCTTTAAACGACCGTTTCATCTCGAACAAATTGTCAGGGCTTACTATAGTAACTTAGTATTTTATCACTAAAGTACGCTAAAAAGTTAATTGAGATTGTGTAGCACAAAGTCAAGCTACCAAAATACGCACGTGCACAATTTTCCAAATGTCCGGCATTGGCAGAAACGGTTACCCCCATGCTTACTGCGACGCAAGTTCAAATAGATCTTCGGCATGGGTATGTCATGTGGGACGAAATACCACGATACGTTCCTAGTCATTTGTTCAGCTTGTAAACCTCAACATCACGAACCACCCCAAAGGAAGTTTCTGATTGACGTATCGAGGAGCGTTAATTACGACTATATATTGGCTGTAACGAAACAAAAGCCTTTGACTACCGTATGGAATATCTAAAGACGAGCATTTCACGTCAACGTCTTTTTGGAATCTAAAACCCATGATCATTCCGAAGAGCCTAACGAATGATGAATAACACCACCTGGCGTCTAAACCAACACCATTACCTACCAATATGGAGAAAGTTGCAGCGAAGTTCACAACACGGACAGAAGCCATATCGGTTGAGCGGAATGCGTACCAGCCCAAATAGACAAATTCTAAATATCTACTAGATTTTCAACTTCATCTCTCCATCGCTCCAAAGAATTCATCGAGCCCTTTGTGCGCGGATGATCTTCGCCGAGGATGCGAGAGCGGAGAGTTACCACCTCTGCTACCATCGTAATAGCTTCATCAATGCGACCTTGCAATTTATATATATAACTGAGGTTATTCATGGCGGTTAATGTATATGGATGCTCCTGGCCGAGTACCCTCTTTCTCATCTCTAGGACTTGCACTTCCAGTTCTTCGGACTCCATCCACCGCCCCTGCTCCTTGTATGTCATAGCGAGGTTGCCGATACTGGTCAAGATATCTGTATGCTCCTGGCCGAGTACCCTCTTTCTCACCTCCAGGACCTGCACTTCCAGTTCTTCGACCTTCATCCACCGCCCCTGGATCTTGTATGTCGTAGCGAGGTTGGCGATGCTGGTCAAGGTATGTGGATGCTCCTGGCCGAGTACCCTCTTACTCATCTCCATGACCTGCACATCTAACTTTCAGCTTCTGCCGAGAGCCCCTGCTGCCAATACATTGTAGCCAGGCTAGACATAGCATTGAGTGTGGCGTTAGACTCAATATCGCCTGCGTGTTGCATTGTCTCGTCAAACCTTTTTTGGTTCAACTGAACTAGGAAGTTATCAAAAATAACCCTCCTAGGCACTGCTTCAGGCGGTAGTGTGCCAATCCAATGCCTCAGATCTACCTGAAGGAGCTGTTGATGGCCTAAGCTGAATACATATTTACAATCCAATCGGTAGAGCCACCTCCATCCTTGTGTAGAATGAAGGAATACTGAAAATAGTTCGATGTATTCGGAGGCGTGCTCATCAACTTTGGTGACATGCCAAATCAGATGACAGGAAGAGTATTCCAAGAGAGGATACCTGTTTTGGATTTCATCGGTGCTGTAGTCGTCTGGCAGCTCATATTTGAAGCAGGGGAATGACAGGTATGGCAATAGTGCAATCGCAATGGGATCATGTAGCTCGCTCGGTTTGAAGAAGAAGCTGTTGTACTCGGGGCCGGGGTTGATGTCGCTAATATGATGAGCTCTGAGTAGGTGATCTTTAAGCGATGCATGAACGGGCTGAATCGTATCGTTGGGCAATAGCGTTAGGAGCGGCACAACTCTATTCATGATTCTTGAGTATTATCCTGTAGATTGCTTTGAAAGTCATAGTCTTTATGATCGGGCAAGCCCTGGAGCATGGCTATGGCAAGAACAAATTCATTGCGATATAGCGGGTGGGATGCCGCCAAAACTAGTCGTAATGCATGCTTGTGCTTATCAGAAGCTTCGGGTCCGCGGGTAAGACGTTAAAGAATTCCGTTATATACTGCGCTAAGTCCCTTTAGTAGCTTCTTCAATACCGCGTCAACGTTCCAATGGTTGTTCTCAAGTTCAGAGATCATCAAGCGAGCCCACAGTATCATTCCTTCCGAACCGTGTATCAGTGTGTTGAGAAGGCGATCTTTGGCTCTGTGATTGCGTAACTTTGGCTCTGTGTCCAATTTCGCAGACGTAAAGCTCTTGATATCATCCGCAACATCCATTTCTTCAATGGACAGATGCTCCCATTGAGTGCCATCATCGATATCGGGTACCCGCAACCGTGAAAAGACAACAGCTTTTGTTGACATGTGAGGGCTTGGATGGTTGAGTCATATTCTATCCTCCTTCCTTGGTGTTATCACTCTCAAGATTCAACGTGGTGAGGATCAGAGCTGCGGGGCTAAATGCATGCTGTGCAGACACGTCGACAAATGAGGCGAAGCACCGGTGCATCTTGAGTTCTACTGAAGATCAACATTGAGTACTTCCCGTAAGGCCCTGGGCATGGATCGGAGAAATTCTCAGATTTTGAGGAAGTCCCGGATCTAAAATTCTGCTACACAACTTCCAGATCACCAGTGTCCTATTTGGTTGCAGTCGACAACGACTATGAATACGGAAACATTGTTCCACAACTGTGCAGTACGATTCTCATCAAAATTAACGTTTGAAAACGCTCATCTCGCCCTTAATTACATCTACTCGTGCACCCGAGTACTAGCAATTTCCCATGGAAAAGACTTCCTTCATGCGCCCTTGCTGAAGCTCTGAGATCGGCACCGAGGCATAGATCTAATCTAGATAATCTAGTCCAATCGTTATCAATCTCATCTCATACCCCACCCTTGTTACCCCACACTTCTCATAGCCATCGCTCCTCCAGCCATCAACACTTCCGTCCACTCCAAACTCGAATCCAAGCTCAAGATTTCCATGAGAGGGCCTACACGACGAAACACACCTTTAAGTTGTCGATCTCGAGCAAATTGTTTCTGCATACACTGTCAACCAACAGAAATTCTTCATTGCCTTTACCTTGACTCACTACTGCCCGACCCTCCACATCTACTGCGATGCCTCGGCTTCATCTCTCGAGCTACTCTTTCAGGCGCATATTTGTGCACGGCTTCTTGTCACTACTTCGACCTATCGCACCTCTCCGTGTCACTGAACTTCATTGAAACCGGCCGGAAACGATTGCCTCAATAGCAGCCTTTCGAGAACACATGGTCGGTACCTTTCGCTAACGATAACGTAGAGAAGTCGATCATGCCCTCGGCGCCGAAACCTCTACCAAACAGTTCTACTACCATTAAGCAGACCGTCTTCGATGTATAGCGGGTTAAAGTCCTCGACGCTCTACTATCTCTCTAGGCACGATTTCGCTTGTCTTTCTGCGATCTCCGCCGTCTAGCGCCGTACTCCTATCTCTACCCTAGATTTCCCCAGCATCGTCTAGCCTGACCCCTACTACCGCGCAGTAAGGCGAGAATCTATACACTCGCTGGTCGATCCCTTTCAGCCTTCACCGACAGGAAGTCAAACGTCTCTAAACCTGGGTGGAGCGAGGTAGCCTACGAATAGCTAGACTTTGTTGGTAGGATATGGAGGAGATGCTGGAGATACTACGGCTACATTACCTTACGTTTATTTTTCTCAAAGGCTGCGTCTTAGACTACGCAGATGTGCCGGATATGGTTTGGTTGGCACCGCCATGGGTCCTCAGCATTTTCTGACATTCATATGTATATAGCCCAAAACCTACTTAATCGAGCCCATTCTCTTACTTTTACCTCGCGTTACTCCTGAGTTCCTACTTTGCCACCGAAGCCAATCCGTACAGGAACGAGTGTACGAATCAGCGGTGAATGCGCCTGCATTGAGGCCAGTTTCTGGCGTCAAATGCCGCGGCATAAGCAACCGCCTTTCATCAATCGTTTGGTTAATGTGAGATTTGAAGATCTCGGGTTTTATAAAATGGATGTATGAATACTATCAATATCTACTCGTACACCTGCCGATAATGTACTGTTTAGTTTATTGTGTCGGGAGTATTCTCCCAATTGTAGCGACTACATCTCGCCACGCAACGCAAAAAAGCAACCACCTTGACTTGGAGGTAATCACAACTATCCCAATTACTTTAATTGAGATAGTGTTGGGCACGAAACGTCCCGGAACAAATTTTTGCAGTTAAAGTCCTGGAACCACGGGATGTCTCGTATGCAGCACTAATTCTAGATTTTGTTGGGTTGCATTGGGCCCCATCAAAGATATCTCGGCTATTCTACTCTTGTGTGCAGATGTGTCGTTGTGTCGGTACGTGAGTTTAATCGTTGCACCATGCTGGGAGACCGGAAGTGGCTTCTACGGTTCGGGATGTTGAAATAGTGATGATAGAGAAGCTTAATTGTATTCTATCTAAGAGGGCCACAAGGCCAATATATATATGAAAGTACAAGTACGGCTGAATGCCATCAGCCCGTACTAGAGTCAACAGTCATCTCCGGCCATACGAGACATCTCCGTCTCCGGCCATACAAGACATCTCCGGCCATACGAGACACCTCCGGCTGAGACCTGTATATTATGCAATACGGGATAAACTGGAAGGTCACAGAAGAAACACTGATCATGCAATACCTTGCCAGCCGTGCATACAGTGTTATGTATGGTTTTACCAAGAGCGAAATAACGTTCTCCCGCCAAGCACCAGGCAATGGGGTAATGATTCTCGTCATAATGTTCAAGGAAAATTTGTTTAGCGGAGGCTAAGTATAGAGATCGGCGGAACGAAAAACGACGAGCGAGACGCCTCAACGGCTCGGGCCGCAGAGCCGTATCACCAGTCTAGCCCGATCGTAGAGCCGCAACCGGCTTTATTCTGATTTAATTAGGATGAAGCTTATTTCCGCCCTCTCTCGCTTCTCTACCTATAGCTAGGGGTTTGACCGTCTCCTCCACTAATAGTATCTTCACGATGAATGTAGACCCGCGAAATTTCTCGGTATATTCCTTGTAGGTGGGTTATGACTTTCTCATCCAAGAGCACTAGCGGAAGAAGGTATATTATGCGTACTGGGGACAACAATTGAAATACATCCGTGACGTGGTCATTAAGCACCTAACTTAGGACTGTGATAAGAGGGAACTGGCAGTGGTGTTCAAGGCTAGATGCAGTGCAGATGAAAAAGGCTTCGCAATCCCATCACAAGCAATCACTTACACATGCGCACTACCCGCCCCGTGCAACACGAAAGGACCCTTGTACATGTATATTTTATTTATGCCAAAACAGGAGTACTCTACATTTGGTCAACTTTAGAGTACGGAAAAATGCTAAACAACTAAGGTACGTGACCAGTCCTTTTTCCATACTTTTGCAAAACTACAGTACCGGGGATTCCCGCATGGTCACCCACTGCAGTACTAACCCGGCGATAACGTGCTTAAATAGGGCTGAGCGGACGGGAAGCCTTGTATTCACGTTTCAATGACCGTAGCTGATTCCCATTGTACTGTCAAAAATTTGTACCTACATGGGGTATAATTCGTTGTGCTTGGGCCTCCCACCCAATCCCAATATAATTCACTGCTAGGGGCCCGCTACATCCTTTTGAAGTGGTGTAGATATAGACTACCTGCCGATGGTGCATTTGATGGCTAAGCGGAGAATTAGTCTTAAACGCCTTATAGGAATGAGATAACTAGATCACCATATGTCACTTTCAGCACCCCTTTGTTTGTTTGTAATCATTGTGCATTCGCCCCCGAAGGGAGGCACCCAGCTAAGTTACCATAAGCCAGCCGACCACTAGCGGTCATGGCATTTTAACCCCGTCCCCGGAACTTCCTCGGTCTTCAACCAGGAGGGCACAAGGCCATTGAAACTCCCAATCTCTCTCCTAGGCAAAGTTGTCCCTCCTACTTCCCGCTACTCAAAAAAGAGCCCACCCCATAACAAACACACCAAAAAATAAAGCAAACTAAAACAAAAGAAAGTCGTAAATTACATTCTTGCCCTGCAGGATCTTCAAACCATATAGGCGCGATCTAAACTGCAAATCTTTCGACTCTCCTCCATTCCTAAGCCCTGCACGGCTAACCCTTTCGGGGTCGCCAACTGTCATACCTTCCACCACAGCAGTCATAAACCTCAGTGACTCCGCGGCTATCACTATATTTCGTAACGACCCGACTACGTCGCGGTCGCCCATCTTCTTTTTCCCTTTCCGGGGCTTCCGACTCCCCCCTCTTTTGTTGTCCTCCCCTCCCTCCAGGTCGTCCATCAGCAACAACTCTAGTTTCCGTCTGAAACACCCGGGTGTTCCGGACGGCTCTGACGGCTCTGGCGGAACCTCGTACCCTCTGACGGAGAATCAGACGCGACCCGTCGCCCAAGCGACGGGTC
>Ga0307512_10003133_pt1 | contig 19679 bp, 15 predicted proteins | sample 14_EM_MG_FD_200267 | JGI IMG/M metagenome (GOLD analysis project Ga0307512, IMG submission 200267) | Populus trichocarpa ectomycorrhiza microbial communities from riparian zone in the Pacific Northwest, United States - 14_EM | ecosystem: Host-associated > Plants > Roots > Unclassified | place... | reverse complement strand
TGACATATCCACTCGTAGCTGCCATATCGTTCCCATCTTCATCCCCCATCCCTTTTTCTCATCCGCAACTATGTCATCATCACTGAGTACACTGTTAAGTCATCCCTCTCCATCTCTCCATGCCGTATTCGAGAGTTAATAATGAGTACAGCATATACCGAGTACAGGATACACCGAGTTCAGCATACACCCAGTACAGCATACATCCAGTACAGCATACACCCAGTACAACATACACCCAGTACAGCATACACCCAGTACAGCATACACCCAGTGCAGCATACACCGAGTGCAGCATACACCCAGTATAACATACACCAAGTACTGCATACACCAAGTACAGCATACACCAAGTACAGCATACACCAAGTACAGCATACTCCAAGTACAGTATACACCAAGTACAGCATACACTGAGTACAGCATACACTGAGTTCAGCATTCACCAAGTACAGCAAACACCAAGCACAGCATCCACCAAAGATTGTCTGTCTTCCCTTCATTCTCACTATTACAAGTTGACCCCTAAATATAGCTTCAGCTCCCGGCATACCTTCCTACATGATCGACCACCACCGGGCAGCTCACCATGAGTGCTCCATAGTAAAGTCACCTTATCACATTCCCACAGTCGCAAGTTGACATACGTATGAATAGGGTCTCAGCACCTGCCCCGCCTCCCGTTTACCGCCTCCAAGTACTCCTCCAATTTCGCTCGATCGTGGCCTCCAAGTGCGACTCCACGCTGGCTCGATCATGGCCTCCAAGTCCATGTCCGAATTAGCTCGATCATGGCCTCCAAATACTTCTCAAAACTCGCTCGATCATGGCCTCCATGTGCATCTCCAAACTCAGTCAATCATGGACAGGGAGTGCAACTCTAAGTTCACTCGACCACAGCCTTGAACTGTATCTCCAAACTCGCTCGATCACAGCCTCCCAGTCAGCACAATCATGGCCTCCAAGTGAATCTCCACAGTCGCCCCACCATGGCTTCCAGGTGCATCACCAAACTCGCGTGATCAATGCCTCGGAGTGTATCTCTGAATTCAGGTGATCTTCATTTTCAGGTGCACCTCGAATCCCTCTGAAGCACCCCCTGCAGCCAGTCCAGATATACCGTGTGTAGATGGGTAGCTTTATAGATACACAGATGAGAATACAAACTGAATACATGAGTTTTAAAAATCGTTGATTGATAAGTAGTAGCTATGATTTCCAGGCACACCAGCAGCATTCCCAAAGAACATGTTTTTCCCAGACTGCTCTACAGTGATTCAAGATGCTTCCAGGCTTGTTGCTGGCGCTCCCAGGCTTGTCTTCGGTGCACCCAGGCATGTCCTTGGCACACCCAGGCTTGTCATTGGCGCACCAAGGCATGCCACTGGTGATCGCAGGTGCACCCAGGCATTTCATCAGCACTCCAAGGCCTGTCACCGATTCTCCCAGCTGCAGCCAGGCTTCTCATCGGCGCTCCCAGACTCGTCGCTGGCACTCCCAGGTGCTCCCCTAGTTGCCACCAGATGTCCTATGTCCACCCAGGGTTTTCACTGGTTCTCCCAGGTACACTTGAAGGCCGCTGCATCAGTCCAGTAAACTCTGGAATTTGACCACCCTGAGATTCTGGTCCGACAACTCCCAGATACTCCCAGAGTCAACAATGCATTTTGCTAATAAGGTAGCCAACAGAGGGTAACATTTACTTAAGAATCCAACAGCACAGTCACATTCTAGGCTGAGATCAAATATGTCATAATACCTGAGTTGGGACAGTCCAGTTACAGCTGCATTATTCCATGCTTTGTCAGTGTTTTTGAGAACTTCTGAGAGATCTGGGATAAATCCAGCGAGAAGCCAGGCATGGGTTTTAGTCATGCAGCAGATATCTTTTGGAGTACTTCCCATTTTGAGAACCAATGGCAACCCATGCTGATCACCCAAAAAATATCACAACTGAGAGATGTCGGTTAGCAGATGACTGTCACAATTGATGCCCTGGGCAGTAGATCGTTCAGTATCTTTCATGGTTAATCGGCAGTGCTCATCTCACACTTTATTGACTCACTTTGCCGGTAAGTACAGTGCAACCTTCCAATATTTGGGTGCGCCTGAAATGGGACATCTGCTATGATGGGCTTTAGATGTTTGAAAATATCACTGTAGTATTATGTTCTGAAGATATGTAAATCATCTTCAAACGAACTGTCATCACTGAGCCTGATATCGACCTCAGAGAGAAGCCCTTGCAGAGTGTCTGCTAATTGGACTGATTTGATTTTGATGTTGTGCACTCCATGCCCCAGATGGTACTATATCAACACTTGTGTTTGCTGGCTACATGATCAAGCCTGTTGAAAGTCATCTGGACAATGATATCAATAGCATGCATTCCGTTGTTCAGAGTTCTTGTGATACTGGTTGTATAATCCAGCTGCTTTACCATAGACTGTCCATGCCATATTGTCTACTCCAATAATCTCTGTATGAGCCTTGTCTTTGTTCTGTTAGGGGTATATGTCAGATCCGGTTTCTGGGAGTCTACAGTATCTTTGTCAGAAGTATTATCATGGGCTTCTACAACAGGTAGATTGAGTACTGGTCGATTATCAGTTGAGTATGATTAGCTCCTTGATTGTAATTTGGCTGTACCTACTGATGTCAAACCATGTTGGGTCAGGTAGATTCCAGCCAGCCGGTCACAAAGTCCTGATGGGTATTTGCCATTCATTTATCAATTCTGGGTGATATTGTTGAAAATGAGACACCAGTCAGTTTTCATCTGATAATTTCTTTTTGCAGATAAATCATGTAACATGTTTCAGGAGAGTGTTGACCATAGTAAAGTAATGGTGATTGTACATATTCAGCCCAATCTCAAAGATGCTTCAGGGGGTGATATTCTTGTTGCTGAATATAAGCCACAGGGATACTTTTTAGAAGTGAGTAAACTCAGTTTAGCGCTTCACTTTGACAGGCCCATTGCACCCCACCAAATGTGAGGCAGGGGTAAAACTTAGTTACAGTATAGTCAGTTATCTTCACAAACTAAGATATATATCTCCTATCCTTTACAATTCTCATTTACATCATCTGCTGAAAATAGTCAGCAGTGAGAAGAATATTTCATTTGTCATCAATGGCAATAAACTATCACATACTTCATAAGATACAGCTGTGATTAGCAATGTAGACATACCTTGATTAGAGTAGTACTAATTCTCGAGCCGCTGGGGATGTAGACAAAAAGGTGCATTGTTTTAATATACTGAATATTTGTGATCCTAACAAGCTGTAAGCCCACTCAAAGATGATTCAGCACGGAATGGGTTATAGGATGCTTGCTTCAGTAACTATCCTAGACCAGTCAGCTGATTCTGACGAGAAGAATGAAGTTTCCACAAGGAGCTCAACATGAAGTGACCACTGTCGCTGCTTGACTCAGAGGCCTTCTTGTTGAATGAAGTTGTAGGTTAAACAGATACAAATGATGTGTACGATCTGTACTCATGCTAACCTTGAAACTTAATCTAGTTCTTGTTGGGTTCCTGGAGATATCATGTTACATGTGTCTTAAGACATTTGCAGTCATGAACCATATGAAGGTGAGATTCTACCAAAGATTGTAGTTTGCCAATTGGTTGATAGAACAATGAATAGCATATTGGGTGTAATTCTGATTTCTTTTACCCAACCCAGTATTCATAGCTCAATGGTGCAGTGAAATGACACTGTTCCCGACAACGGAATGGGATATAACAGCCCTTCTTTCTGGAGATGGTCAGCTTCTTCTCAACTATACTTCTGATGTATTATAAATTACATCTCACTTCTATATTCCATCTTTGACCTTCTTTGATTCTTGGCCCATATTGTGGAGCTGATCTCCACCGAAGACAGCAAATTTGGCTCCACCAGGATACTTCTTTGGCTCCCAACAATGCCCTGACAAGAAAAGGGAATAATCAGCTAGTTGTTGTCAATTTACCCATAGCACTGACAGTCTATTCGGGAAACACCAATCAATTTCGTATTCTACATAGGTATTATCCCCATTTTGCACAGCAACTATATTCAGGTGCTACTCAGTTCGACCACCATTCTTCATTCAACGTGACACCTAATTCGCTACCAAGCACCAGTCCAAGCTGAGAATTTCCAAGATATGGGCCACTGTAGTAAGGATGTGGAATCCCCCAAAGCAGAAAGAATGGACCTCAAATGTTCCCCCCTGCACAGCTCACAGGACAAGGGCTGTCACCTGCATGTGCACCATGGGTGCCTCCATCACTGTCTGGAAACAATCCAGTCATGGCACCAACATTTTCTTGGTCAACTCCACCAGGACCTTGCTCTGGTGCACTGTGGAGACCCCCTCAATGCCACCAAATCCAAAGGGTTCAGCTGGCAGTAGAACAGCGGAGAACTGAGGTTCCTGGGATTGGGGACAAGCCCCTTGACCAGCAATCACCTATGACCAATAGGATCCAGATAATGAGAAATAAAGCCTGTTGGACTTGGGTGTTGAAACAGGTTAAGCCCCTATTATTGTAAAGTAAACTGAATTCTCCTGGAAGTAATTTGTCGAAAGAATGGTGCAGTCTAACAACAATGCATTCAACAAGTAGATGAATGAATAGGTGGCTACGTGTCTGGAGAAAATGCGTCAGGGTATAATCAAGGGTCAGAACTTTTTGAACTTACACCTCCTGGATAGACACCAGCACTGGGAGCTGGTGGTTGAAGATGTTTTAGCAGCATTGGAGAACTGGTTGCCTTTCAAAGATGTGAATTATGTGGAATGGATTTGGTGACAGTAGATTGAGATGTGTTGACAAATTGTACAAGAGAGGCTTGGCAGTCAAGGATGGAAGGTGGGCGAGATAACAGGCACCCACAGACAGATTGGACACTATGTTAACAGAAAATGCCAAGGAGCAATCTGAGAGAGTTAACATATGCATCATTTGTAGCTGTGATCTGCTGGGTGCGAAAATATTCACTTGCATTCTCCAAACAACTCCATACGTCATAGGCAGATGTGAGGTACTGGGAGGAGCTGCTTGGTTTCATTGAAAGAAACACAGGCCCAAATGAATGATACTGTCTGACAGTGATGTTCAAGTCTATATTGGAGTACAACAAATTGGACAAAGTGTATATGTGATTAGATACAGTTGGGCACCTAATGAATGACCAATTATAGGATCAGATTTCATATAGCTGTTCTCTGTCGAATACTGTACTACTCACAGTGGTCCGGCTGTCAGCAGTCATATGGGGGTGTCCGGCCAGCCAATTGGATGTACTTGTCAGCGTCAGCAAGCCAGTGTCCCGTGAGTTAAAGTCTGTCAGCATTGTACCATCTAACAAGCCAAGGGCATCCTGAACTGTTCTTCTCCCTTGGATCCACCCTGTACACCACCTGATCTGGCAGGAAAGAATCAGGATTGAAAGATGATGCCTGTTAAAGGGGACCCTCTCAACAAAGGAATAGAGAGGCTTGAGTGGACCGGTGGTTCAAGCTTTATCGCCATGTCCAGTCAGTGTAGAGCTGTCAGCAATGACTGGCCAATGCACAAATACTGGTCAGCACCAGCAAGTGTCTGAAGCACTGTCAGTTGTACAGTACCTTCAAGTGGAAACTGGGGCACAAATTGAAAATGTATTAGGTTGATATGAGGGTAGATACAGGGAAGGAGAATGCTGAGTACATAATTAGACTAGTAAAGTTAATCTCTCCTAGGCTTCTTAAGGCTAGGTATGCCCAATGGCTTAGCATCATACAAAGGTTTTGGAAGGTTCTGAAGAGAATGCTGGAGTGGAGTGTGAGGAGGATGGTGGGCAAGATATTGGTAGTAGAATTAATCTAAGCTCTGATATAATCAACAGAATTCATTATATTCCACCAATGGTTATTTGTTCGAATGCATCGGTGAGAAATTCCTGACATTTCAATCACTTTCAGCAATGCTGGATCCAGAGCATTTCTGCGCAATGTACCTTGGAGCAATTGAAAGGGATTAGAGAGAATGAAAGAAAGCAGATACACGTGCGAGGGTGATTCAGGTGGAAGTTGATATTGAGGGGGTCCTCAATACAGAGAATAGCAGGTCTGTCCTGAGCACTGTTCACAACCAATCAACAATTACTTTGAACATGCAAGCATTCATGATGCAGTTGGACTTCTGTAAACACATCAGATATTCCAATCGAAAGCAGATCGAGGTTCTGCAAACCAGTAATGAATTTCAGGACTACCTGGAACCATTTTATTGGTGGGCTTGGTTTGGGCAACATAGTTCGTTGTGTGAAGATGGGTTTGGAATTTGGATATGACAGAAGTGCTGGTGGCGAATGAAATTGGTCCTGGCAAGATGTTCATCTCAGTAGCAGTGGCTGTGATATGCAAGTTGCTCACTGGAAAGGATGTTGAGTGGTTGCCACAGTCAATTTGCAGCACAATACCATTGATAAATGTGTAAATATGGTACATATTGACAATCATGGCATTATCAGTCAAGAATAATCATGCTATCTCTTTCAGAGACCGAGTTCAGTTCCATGTCATCTGTGAGGGATCCAGGTATGTCCACCTCTAGCACATCCAGCCCTTACATCAGCCCTTGAACAAATCCTTGAGGTCACATTGCCCAGAGTGGAAGTGACAATCAAGATTATGATTGACAAAGTGATGAATGGGACGGATATCTACCTTGTGATCATATTGGATGCGTACATGGCACATCTCACCCTGGAGAATCTGACTGCCAGTAATAATGAGCTGGAAAACCGATGTAGTATCCACCTTTGTTCATATAAAACTACAATATTCAGAGCGCAACCATTAAACAGCAGCCAACTTTCATACTGTTCTTGGAGTTTTGGGATGTTTTATGAGTCTCATTTGTATAAGAAGAAACGCAATGTGGGCTGGTGAATTGTGATGAATGCTAGAATTGGATTGAAGCTTCTAGTTACAGCGACACCAGGATTCTGCTGACTCTGTGTCTGGTGTGACAAGATGAAGTTGCTGCTTTAAGGTGCGCCTGATGATCTGGAGAATGAAACTGAGATGGAAATGTGTCCTGCAGAGGAGAAAATTTTTGCAGTGAATCATTGAATGCGTGCCATCTGGACTGAAGACAATGCAGCCCAACACGATACAATGGACCAGATGTTATAAATTGTGAAGTCTTGGATAAACTGGAGGCAGTCAGAATCTGAACTCCAGAATAGGGAACCGCTGATTCAGATTGCAAAGGAGAATGCATACCTGCTTCATATTGAGCACACTTGGCAAGATTAAGCAAAGCTGAAGACCATTGTCGTAAGATACAATTTGTGAGGTGCTGCAGGATCATGGAAGGTTGGTAGATGGCAGCTAAGGATGATTCAAATTAGTACTGGGAGACACCTAGGATTCCAATAACTGTTCAGGACAATCGTACCAGCAATGGCAACTAAATACATGGGGGGATTCTCCGATTTTCCGTGTGCCGATGGAGTCACTTCTACCAATACCGAACAAAGTACATGCGGAGTCTCCCAAACCTGACCAAGAGACCTCCTCCTTCATTAACCAAAATTTTATAACACTGCCCTTGTTGGTGCATGTATGTTACAAAATGCCATGAATTTTTGTCCTCTCTCTGGCCAGGTTTATCATTTGGGGTGGTAGCTAATAAAGTATTTTACAAATCATGTCAATATATTACACATATATACAGACATGGGCAATAATGAATACCTAGAAATGCAGCTCAAATTCCAGCATATCCCTTATCCATCTGTATTCCTAACTATACACAAATTTGGCAGGACTGTCTAATTGGTACATCAGCAAACAGTGCTGTAATGACTCAGATGTTCTGGTGATTGAAGCAGTAGTGCCAGATATTTGCATTGGTTGTCTGGATGGGGTACTTTGAAGTTCCACACACATGGCTAATCATCAAGGTCCCAGTGGCTATGATACCCGAACAAGTGATCTCTACCAACACTCTGGAGTGACCCAAGCCACAGTGGTCATGCAATGCCTGATGAGGTGACAAAACACCATGATGTAGATGATCTTCCATATTCTTCAGTCTTGGGCAAAAAATCAGATGTTGCTCACCCAGAGAGGAGACATGTTACAGCATGATTGTGCTATTGGACAATAGTCGTAGAATATAAGGAGTGTACAATCATGGTACGTCCAATTACATATTCAACAAACGCAATTTCATTGACTGATCCCAACTGTAAAATAGGATCATTTGTAACACATTACAGTCTAGAAAATTATGGTTTGTCTGTTTCTGTGAAGTCAATAAAATGTTAATCTTAGAATAGATGTTCCTGAAATTAGTATTTATTAAAGAGGTAACAGATTGCCGTTTTAGGTGATTTAGTAATGAACAGGAGATGAGGTCAAGATAATCTACACTACATTTGTAAGGCGAAAAAAACTAAACTGTACTGCACAATCAATTCTACGAGGTTGTAGGAACTGTAACGTGGTAGGTGCTGTGACGTTGTAGATGCTGTGATGTTATAGATACTTTGAGGTTGTATGTGCTGCAGGGTTGTATGGACTGTGAGGTTGTAGACACGGTGAGATCATAGGCGCTGCAAGGTTGTCGATGCTGTGCTGCTGGAGGTGCTGTGATGTTGTAGGTGCTGTGAGGCTGTAGGCACTTTGAGGTTGTTTGTGCTGTAAGGTTTTAGGCATTGTGAGGTTGTAGGAGCTGTGAGGTTGTTGGTGTACTGGGCAAATGACGGATAGTCATGGGAAATATTTTTTGCAAGTTCTGATTGTCTGATTCATCCTATGCTGGGTAATATCTGTGTTAGTGTGAGAAACATAGAAATACCCTGAGCCCGGAGATACAATCTGTAATTCCCAAGCTCTCCTCATTTTATAATGATTGCCCAAGGTGGCATTATGTTATCTGATTGAATGATGGGTGTCAAATCCTTCATTAATGGAATAATTGTGGTACCTTCGACCTCTAAAGCTTGATACAATATTTGAGTTCAAACAATTGAAATGGTTTAATTAATTCCTCACAGATATGCTGCAGAATCCCACATTTTTCTATCCTATCATTCTGGCAGTTTGAGTACTACATATTCTCCAACCGCTTTTGGAAATGGAGCAAGTTCAAGAGATATTGAGTATGTTTGGCGGAATATGAGATACAGCTTCAACACTGTGATTCAAGGTTACAGCTTTGCTACCACGAACATCTTAGCCTATGAATGAAGTTCAGGTACACCTTGGACCCTGCGATTCAGTCATGGATGATCTTATTGGATTTCTGTGTGGTCACTTTGGTTAAGCTGCAATGCATTATTGTAATATCATTACAGCCGAGATACACTTCACAGTGCTACATCTGCCACCAAAGTGCATGTACTCTACTCATAGCACACTGTCTGTTGGCTTCATTTGCAGTATGTTTTCTTCGACTCCGATTGCACTTGAATTTGTGGAGATAGGGTATGCAAAGTGTCATCTATCAAAGCAGTTCATATTGATGTGTAGGCGGATCTTTCCGCTTGGCCTCTGAGAAAAATATAACAATTTAAGCTTGATTTGTATGTGAAGGGGGCGTTTAAAGTGCCTTGACTGTCATGCTCCATGTAAATTTGTCCATTTGAGGAATGGTAGCCACCGTATACTAAACCAGTAATGCTTGCCCCTGCACCATTAGTAACCTCACTTAACTCAATACTAACTGAGTATAATGTTTGAACCTATGCTTCCAAATCATAAAATAGCATATATAAGTTCAAGATCGGTAAACAGAGCTGAAGCTTCAGAGGGAAAATTCCCAAAGATAGATTGTGTCCATTAGCTCTGAAGATGAGTATCAACTCCTACACACCCCCTTACTGTACTTACTCACAGAAGCCAACATTCAAAAGCATTTTAGTCCAGACACCACTGGATTGCGACGAAATATCTCTTTGCGCTGCCAAAATCGGTATCCAAAGTAGAATATCAAATGCAATTTCCCTCAACAGTGCCCGAAGGTCCAGTATATTGAGAGGCAGTGTCAGCTGACTCATTTTGAAGGTGACTGGTAACTTACCACAGTTCAGATAACTTTAACATATATACTCGATGGCAAATCTTACACTGGCTTATCTTCTTTGTGGCAAGTTTCCCAGTCTAAAAGATTGCATGATAATAAACTTCCTGTGATGGCTCCAAGTTGGTAATAGGTAGCATCGAAGTGTGCAATTCCCTGTCAAAGGAATGTGAGCCTACACTCCCAGCCATTGCATTGAATCCTGGAAACCAATCCATTGTTGGTGGAACTCAATTCCCTGGAACTGCTTGCAATCATCCCTCTGATCATTGTAAGATGATGTTTCACTATATATTTATGCTATTCAATAGCTTTCATCCTCAACATTAATTTTACTCAACTTTGTAGTAGTGGGATGCAGGATAAATCTGTGATTTAATGATGTGCGATTGATACTATATGCTATGGGCAAAATTTGAACTTGAGTGAGTATTCATGATGCACCTTCTAGTAATGTTGGAATTTACATGATCTTGAATCTATATGATTACCCATGAATAATCATTGTACATTACCATTTGTTCTCTTCACATGTATTTCTCCTGTGTGGAATCCGATTCTCTTCCTCCTGCATTAACTGCAATATTGTTGGGAAGGTATTCTGCAGTCACACTCTCAAGATGTATACATAAAAGGGAGATTATGCTTATGATATTGCTATATTAACTGCTAACATGACTGCAGTATCCTGATACAACAGCATCTTGTGAGAATCAGTGTATCCTTTGGACAGATATGCCACATGCGGAGAGATATATTTCACCCCTATCAATAACAAACTTGTTCTCAACCAATGTCATTCTACTGCCACCCACAAGGTCCTGAATCTATTGAGTTCTTTTGATTTCTAATGCCACATCAATTGTATGCCATGCAGTCGCCTCAAATGCTCGTATTTTCACACCTGATTATGATATTGAAGCAGTCATATGCAGGGGCACTTGTTCTCATTCACATTCTCTGTGTTCCATTTAGCCAGTACCAAGGTTAGTTTGATGTCAGATACTATGTTAATATTGCGAGTGCATTAGGTGCTTCTTGTTGAATCCAATATACATTGGCTTGAACTATCCAACAATTCTTTCATTGATTGCATTGTGGATAAAAGTGCTAATATTTGGCAATGGGTATTAGGAATCGATCTATTCCTGTTCACCTGACGATTCATCATTCACAATACCAGGCTGTCATTCCTGATAGAAATATAAAGCATGGAAGGCAATGATTCTGAACCAATTCAAGACACACCTTCAATTGCATCGTTGTTGACATTGTGCAGCTTGTTTCACTATTTATCCTGTTATTCTATTGCACTTAATTTTATATCTGATTTTTATAAAATGTCCTCCTACTGTCCCCAACTTCTCTCATTCTTTCATCAGATGGAATCTATGTCTAGCCAGGTGAGGATTCAGTATACAGCAAAGAATCAAAATGCACACATTGAGTGAGCACTCGAACTTGCATTCAAGAAAACAGACAACCTTCATTGTCCATCAATCATTTGACTTGCAACTCTCTTCCAATTTTAACTTCATGTATCATATCGAAGATGACTAATGTCTCAGATTTCGTATAATAAGGAGGTTGACAATAACAAGCAGCCGATTTGCAATGACAAAAGTAAGGTCACTGGAGGGTACAACTTGTTATCATATATCAATGTAGACAATTCAAATAATCAACTCGAAGTTTAACTTCTAGGCCAGTCAGGCCAGCAGAAGTCAATCTGAACTACAATGATTCCGCTGCCAAAGAAATGGAGTTGCATCACCACCGTTGATGCACACTGTGAACCTTCAAATTTCCGAAATGGAGCTTGGACAATGGCATCACCATTGTTCAAATCTTAACTGTCAACACTCCTCAACATGTTATGTGAGCCTTACTGTGGTGCTACCCTGGCGCTCCCCCCACCCAAGTCTAGTGGAGACCAGAATACTCCACAACCCAAGGCCCGTGGGAATCAGAACATTCCCCAACCTTAAAAGGCGACATTTGAGGTAGCTAAAGGCAATCCAATGCGCATAGACTCTATTGCTAATAATATCTGAAGAGAAATTCTTGATGTTTGAAGAAGCTTGGACAGTAGCCATTAATGTTCACAATTGTTAGTGTACACTACTAGTGTTAGCAATGGTTCCAGTTGTGGACCCGGCCGGTTTTATAGGTCTGCGTGTCAACGGCCTTACCCCATCAAAAATCGACGATTGTTTAAGCGCACCATCGCATTATGGCTACAAATATTAATCAGAGAGTTTAGTGTTTGGTACATAAAATATGTAGCTTTGTACGGCGCATCTTTTGGCCGTCTCCGATTTTCGATATCTTCAATTCTCAGTAAGCGGTAGCCCAAAAACCTCGTTTTTGGGCCGAAAATGGCAATAATTTCAAAGCAGCTTGCTGAGTTTTGAAGATTTCAAAAATCGGAGACAACCAAAAGATGCGCCATCCAAAGCTGCATATTTCATATACCAAACACTAAATTATGTGATGAATATTGATGGACTTAATTGAGGGAACCGTTTGGTACAAACCTGGACCGAACCGGCTGGGGCCGGGTTTTGTCGGAACCGCAATATTAGAAACGGTCCGAAAACAGAACCGTTGCTAACACTATACATTACCGGGTGTATCATTATGTACACCATCTGGGTAGTAATTTCCAGGTGGCCAATCTCTCAATCTGGATCTGCACATACAACATGGTGTAAGCCTTGAATTGTGGATACTGCTCCTCTATCAGACCTATGATATTAACTATGTATTAACTATGCCTCTATACATTGTAAAAACCAAATATTAGTAACATTCATGGACAGTTGGCCAATGTGTTTCATTCAACTATTGTCTGTGCTGACTAGCTACATATAACATCTGAGACTGAACATCGGATCAAGGTTAAGAAGCTCCTGTTTGACAAGGTTTATCTGTCAAATGTTGAGGCTGTTATGAAGTCATGGTTTACCTGAGTGAATGGTCTAGATTTAATATCCCATTATTTCTTATTTACTGCCAATAGCTTGGGGCACCAGCCTACTACATCCAAATTCTTTCAAACTCTTGCTCTGCAGATACTAGAAAAGGAATCGGAAGCAATTCATTGTGCACTGTCTGAATATGCTACAGGTGATAAGGCTACAGTTATTTGTGGTCAAGACAAATATCATGGTAAATTTTGCCCTTCCCCTGTGATGAATTCTATTCTGCAAGCTGCTGCTCTGATAAATTCAACAGATTGCTCGACCACATTTTACCCCCACTCCTCACTTCAACTCAACCTCGCTGCCATGGATGCTTCTTATTCACCTCAGCACTTCCCTGTGTAGCACTTCTCTATTTGTCTCTTCAGTCAATTGGTCCTCTTCCAGGACTCCACTACTGGGATTGGTGCGCCTCAATGCCTGTCAGCACTCCACTCTCTAGATTGTTGCATCAATATGTCATCCTACACTCCTCACCCCCCTTGCCGACTTCGGTGCGTCACTGCTGCGATTGGCACTTCTTAATCCTCATCCCTGCTCTGCTGGTGCAATTGGCACTGCTCTAGTGCATTCTACACTTCATGCCCCCTCCCCTGCCCCAGCTGTGCTCCTCCACTAGTATGGGTGCTCCACCACCAGGATAGGACCACCTTAATCCCTGTTGGCACTCTTTGGCCAGGATTGACACTTATTCATTTCATTCCACACTTCTCTATCACCTTCTGTGTTCTTCTCTTTTCCACACAGCTCTCCCCATCTTGGTGCTCCCCTTTTCCAGGAAGTAACTCCCCTGTGTCACATGAATATCTCATATTGCCTTTCAAACCCCGTATTGATTCCTAGCTAGTTCACAGCTGATTGCCCTATTGTTAGATATTGCGAATGGAGCCCAAAGATATTCGAATGGAATTTTGCGCACTTGCCAAGGGAGGATCTGTGTTCTATTATAACAGCGAAAGTCTGAAGAGATTTGTCAGAATCTCAGAAGAATTATACAAATAAGAAGAATTGCAAGTATAACAATGTCAAGAAGTGTTCGAAAGGCAAGAATATACTGAGAAGACGATTCGAGAGGAGATATTATAGTATTCCGATCAATGTCTGAGCAAGTCTAAAGAACAGTGCTCTAACCGGAGAAACAGTATCTATATATACAATGATAAACGGGTGATTGTCCGTTACCACCGTCGCGGATCAATAACCAAAACAGAACGAGAAAAACTCTGCAACTGTACAAAAATACCTAAGAACCATAAAGAATATGACAGAACAATCTAGGTGCATTCTTTTAAGATAAGCGCTGATAAATCTCTATTTCAACGGAACCAAAAAGAAGGTTCTAGATAAGTTCTAACTGGAACATTCTAGACAACCTAAACATATAAGATAACAAAAGTATTAAAAGTTATTCACACACCACATTATTCTTATCCATAAAGTACCATCTTATCATAAGGAGAATACTTAAGAAAGTACAATATTAGTAAAGAGAAATGTAGATACTTGCGTATTTTCAATACCCCTTCTCACTTTGATTCAAATATCTTTGAGCATATGTGGTCATTAACATATCTTGTCATTCCCTTTGTACAGATATCTACCAAATTCTCTTCCGAAGATATATACATAACAGACGCATTTCTCTGTTCGATTTGCTGATGAGTAAAGTGATATGCGATGTCGCGATGTTTTGATCAGTCGTTAAGTTATTGATTATATGCCACATCCATAGCAGCATTGCTGTCGCAAAAGAGAGCCATAGGAATATCTTCTTTCAATAGCTCCTGAGTTCCACTCTTCAACCAGAGATGATGTTTTGTCATCATAGCAAGTGCCATATACTCAGCCTCACATGTAGAGGTAGCAACGGACCGCTGTTTCCAACATCTCCAGGAGATAGTAGTGTTCCCAAGATGAAATATATATCAAGAAAAGCTTCGTCTCATATCTAAACAATTGCCGTAAGATGCATCCATACAAGCAGTCATTTTGAGTTGATTATTCGATGGATAAAAAAGGTGTCTATCCTTCATTCTTTGGAGATATCGAAGAACTCGTGAGGCTGCTGTTAGATGCTTTGTGGAGAGAGATGAGTTGAATTGAGAGAGATGAGTGATTGTATACGTTTGATCAGGGCTGGTTCCAGTAACTAAATACATCAATGATCCGAATATTTGTCGATATGCCGTTGCATTGGTATGCTCGTCTTCATCTTCGACAGCCTTCCACTGAAAGTTTGAGTGGATAGGTGTTGAGATGGGCTTGCAATCTTGCATCGAAAAACTGTTCGCAATCTTATCGATGAATGATGTTTGGGACAGAGTGATTCCATTGTCGGTAATGGTTATTTCGATTCCTAGAAGCCAATTAAGCTCACACATGTCATTGACCTTAAACTAAGTCTTCAACACGTTAATGGTTTGCTCCTTTAGCTCTTCAGTAGCTCCAAATAGTGTAATATCGTCCACAGATATAGCTAAGAAAAGGTCCCCTGATTCATGGATGTGAACACAGGGGTCCCCAGCAGTGATAAGAAATCCGAAGGGTCCTAGGTATTCTACTAACCGGTATTACCATTCCCTCAGAGATTATTTCAATTCTTAATTTCACATCTTTAATTTTGCCACCATCCCATCTAACCGGCTGCGTTCCGGTAGATCCATATAAATTTCTTCCTTCAATATCCCATACAGAAATGCAGTCTTAACGTCCAGTTGTCGTGGTCGCCATCCTTTGCATGCTGATAATGGCAGTAAGAGTCTAAGAGAACCGTAACGAACCATGTGGGCGAATATTTCATCGTAATCCTGGCCTAAAATTTGTGAGAATCCTTTGGCAACTAACTGTGCTTTATATTGTTCGACTTCTCCTGGAGCATTTCCTTTAGCGTTATAAATCCATCTGCTAGCCACAATTTATCTTCCCGCTGGTTTCGGGATAACATCCCAAACATCATCTTCCTTACATGACTTAAGATCTTCATCCATTGGCTTCTTCCAATCTGACCATTGTGGTGACACTTTGGCCTGTTTGTAAGACTTTGGTTCTTGAACTGTCAATGCACTTAAATTTGCCCACTGACTTCCTTTGATTCCTTCCAGAGGTTGAGGTTCCGGAGTAGGAGGTTAAGGAGGTGCATCCCGCATACTAGCTTCAGGGGCATAACCTTCAAAGCCATAGCATTCGGGCGGATTAACAACTCATCCAGCACGAGTGACAACCTGACCAAATGGAATTGGTGGTGCCATCCTAGGTCGTGGAAAAGGAGAAGTAAGAGGACGACCCAATGGAAGTTGAGATCGTTGGTTGGATTGTTGATGTTCTTCTAGGAAGTGGTCTGCAGGAACAACCTTTCGAATAGATTCGTCGAATTCTTTGATCCTGTCAAGTTCTTCAATCAACACTGGTTCGTTAAGTTGTTCAGGTTGTCGGGGTGAGGCTTCTCGATAGGCCATATCATTGGCATCGTAAACCCAATAGGGAGCGCCTAAGCATCCGTCTCTATTTCCTTCCTCAAAATCTGCTTGAATTAGTCGAGCAACAGTTGTATGACCATTGTCAACCAAGTCATTAGCTTCTTGAGGATTCTCATCCATCCACTGACGCCACATACTATCTGATGTTTTACCTCTATTATTATAGGTATACTCAACGGATGTTGATGGGCGGTTGCTTGGAAGGGGAGTGAGAATTCGATCACTTCAACGTTTTATCATTGGCGTAGCCCCTTCTATCTTGAGAGGGGGGAAGAAAATGTCTGCTGATACTATAGTCTTTTTTGTATTAGGTAAGAACACACTATAATGATGGGGGGTTTTGGTGTGTCTGGAAAAATAGCACTTTGTGCCCTCGGAGATAACTTCTTTCCATCCGTTCGTTTCTGATACAATACATGGATATAGCATTCTTTGCCAAAAGGTTGAAGATGCTGGATCGATGGCTTGGTGCCATATAAAGCCTCAAAAGGAGTTAGATCCTTTAGTGCCGAATGAGGTTGTCGATTTTTTATATATACTGAGGTTAACACAGCCTCAGCCCATAACTTCATATCATAGGTTGATGCACTCTCAAGCATAGCTCTGAGTGATTCTCCTATATTACAATTAAGACTTTCTGCAACTCCGTTTGACTCGGGTGAATACAGAGGGGAAAACTCATGTATAATCCCTTTTGATGCAAAGAACCCTTTCAAGTCCTTGGTAACATATTCCCCTCCATTATCCGTTCAAAATGCTGCAGGAGTCATGTGGTTCTGAAGTTCCATTTCTGCAACAAAGTCTTTGACTATTGTAGTGGTCACGGATTTTTGCTTCATAAATCGAACCCACCCGACCCTTGTAGCATCATCGATTAGAGTAATGTAATAAGGGGAATTACGATATGAGGGAACTGGAAAAGGTCCGCTCAAATCGGAATGAACAAGACCAAGTTTCTTCCTATCCTTTTTCAATGTAGTTGTTCGAGGAGACCAAGTCATTTTGCTTTTGATGCAGGAGGAGCATACATCATTCGTAGGTTTTGCTGGTCTATTGGCATCGGAATATAACTGTAGCGATTTATCCATTGTTGATGGTGCTAGATGTCCGAGAGCCTGATGCCTGAAATCATAAGTATTATAGGCCAAATGTGATATCTCAGGAATTTTAAACAAATTTCCGTCAAACACAGCTTCAAAAACAACTTTTGTTCCTTTGTTAATTGAAATATAATCCCCCTCTCCAAACTCTATATATCCTTTTACCCGCAATTTCCTCCAAGAAATCAAAGGATGTGCCAAATCAGGAACCTGCAAAACACCTCGAACACAAAAAGAAGAAACCGATCCATCTCTCAAAACACAGTCCATCACCACATCTCCCTTGCCAACAATCTCCATGGTCATTTGTGAACCGGATATTACAAATCTGGCACATACCGAGTAGTTAAGGAGACGTCCTGCATAAGGGGTCATGTGTGAGGTACAGGCCATGTCAAAGTAGAGGGATTTGCTTCTTACCTTTTGCTCGGTAGTTACATTTGCTTCCTCGGCCTTATCCTTCTCATCTTTCTCCTTCTTTTTCTTATTCATCTTTTCCAGATGAAAACATTCATTCCAGGTATGTCCATCAGATTTTCCTGGATTATGTTTCTTGCACAAGGTGCAAGTTTTCATAGAGGAGGAGGAGGAAGATTTGTTTGCCGGTTTTCCCGGTTTCTTTCCCTTTTTCTTATTACCCGAAGGTGTAGAAACACAGAGGGCAGGAATATGGTCGTGATCGGACGTGTCGATATCCAGAAGCTGTTGCTTAATATCAGCATACAACAAACTATCTTTTGTTGTAAGATTATCAATTACGTTTTTATGGTGTTTAACCAAAAAACCCAACAGAAAATCTCTCTTGGCCTTATCCTCGTTAAGGAACGTAGCAAAGGTCTGTTGGTGAGCATCGGAGGAGTCTTTCAACAGTTTCGTAAGGTGGAGCCACTGGGACTCAAGCTTGGATATAAATCCTGGTAAGTCTGAACCAGAAAATTGAGTAGGAAGGGAGACCAGATTCATTATCTGGAAGACAAGAGCGAAAGCCAAATCTCTATAGCATTCGGTGCGAAGCCAGGTCCACATCAGGTGAGGGTCCTCAAGTTCGACAATTTTCTCCAAAATGTCATGTGAAACCACCTGTATGAATATGGTCAACACTGTATGATTAAGATGCTCGAAAGCATCCTGTTCTGTCTGATCAGCATCATCTGCTGGAGACATACCATCCACTACTACCTCGTATGCCTTAATGCCTTTAAGAACTATATTCATTGAGGCACTCCAGATCCGATAGTTGTCCTGTCAAGTAAGTTTCCCGAATCTATGGAGTTGAACATTTACCGCGGTTTTCTTATCCCCGCGAGGTGAAGAAGGAAATTGGGGATCTTTCGAAGAGGAACCTGGTGCCATTTTGACTGGTGTCATTGGATGAGGTGAAGGAGGTAGAGAGGGGAGTGGTGTTGTTGATGGTTTGTATATTTCTGGATATCCGACAGGAAAAGAGTGAGAATCAAACAAATTCTGACCAAATGGAGGATAATCGGAATTTGAATCAGTATCGCTCATCCGGGCTCATAACTTATTCGATTATAACAGCGAAGGTCCGAAGAGATCTATCAGAATCTCATAAGAAATATACGAAGATGATGTGTTGCAAGTAAAATCATTTCAACAAGTGTTCGAAAGGGAAGCATATACTGAGAAGAGGATTCACGAGGTGATATTATAGTATTCCGACCAATGTCTGAGCAAGTCTAAAGAACAGTTCTCTAACCTGAGAAACAGTATCTATATATACAATAATAAACGGGTGATTGTCTGTGACCACAGTCGCGGATCAATCACCAAAACAGGAAGAGAAACACTCTGCAACTTTACAAAAATACCTAAGAATCATAGAGAATATAACAGAACAATCTAGGCGCATTCTTTTAAGATGAGCGCTGATAAATCCCTCTTCCAATGGAACCAAAAAGAAGGTTCTAGATAAGTCCTAACCGGAACTTTCTAGACAATCTAAACATAAAAGATAACACAAGTATCAAAAGTTATTAACGCACCACATTATTCTTATCCATAAAGTACCATCTTATCGTA
>Ga0307512_10003132_pt1 | contig 19694 bp, 31 predicted proteins | sample 14_EM_MG_FD_200267 | JGI IMG/M metagenome (GOLD analysis project Ga0307512, IMG submission 200267) | Populus trichocarpa ectomycorrhiza microbial communities from riparian zone in the Pacific Northwest, United States - 14_EM | ecosystem: Host-associated > Plants > Roots > Unclassified | place... | reverse complement strand
TGGTGGGGTGGGGACTCTGACTCGCCCTATTTCTAGACAGATCCGAGGGGCAAGATCACGAATGGCGTCCGCGTCCGCCTCGAGCGCGTCCAAGAGGACGAACGTGTCTTCTGTTGAGTGTGTACTCGAACTGGATTGTCATCACACCATCGGCATGCGTTCCTCACCTGCTGGTTCGTAGACCCGCTCATAGTCGTCCTTGGTCAAATGTGATAGATCGGGAGTTGGAATCATCAGCACGTTCAGTTTCCGATTTCCTTCGCGCTATGAGGCCGAGGGTTCTCGGGGGTGGAAATGAAGCTCTGTGCTGAGATGTAACGATACTGTACAATACTAGACGATTATGAAGATGGCATATTGGCTCTTGGTCAAATGTGTTCAGTCATCCGCTTCCGCGCGCCATTCGCCGGATATTCCTCCCGCTCCCGTCGTCAGACTTTGCAAGCTGGTCTGTAGCCTGCTCGATACCCTCTTCGGTATAAATTCGTTTGTTCCCAAGTTGTCTAGCAGCAACCAAGCCTCGGTAAAGACGGCGATGGAAAGCGATCATCATCAACTCTTACCGCTTCTTTTTCTTCTGCCCTTCGCCGCCCTTAGCGCTTGGGACAACGATGATCGAGTCTTCGTCTTCTGTCACCGAGACTCTTGTCGGCTGTCGGGTGGACCGAGTCGCTTTCTGCGGTGTCTTTTCGCTAGCCAAATCGAGTCCCCCAAGGCCGTGAGTCAACTCAGACACGGACATGGTCCTCTTGTTCCCAGGCCGGGCCTTTGCGCGTCCTGCCTTGACATCTGTCTCAAAAATGGGGGGCGGTGCCTGCTGGAGAAGGCGTAATGATCCCCTTTGAACGTTTGTTGTTGTGGACAGGGGGCGGCTTGATGCTGGGAACCATTCGTCTGGGTCGTCGGACTCCGCCCTCGCGATTTCACTCCCCTCATCTTCCGTCTCATCGGTTTCTTCCTCGCCTTGACTGGCACCTAGAAGCGAGCTTGTCCGGTCAACCATGCCCTTCACGGGGGTTTTGCCACGACCAACAAGAGGTGACGCTGATTGGGCGCGAAGAGCCGTTGAGTTCTTGGCGTGGTCATCTTCCGAAGAGTCGGCTTCTTGCTGCTACGCAGGGCAGTCGTTGAGATGAGGAGTGAAACATACAATTCTACTTACCTCCTCTAACCCCCACATTCTAGCATCACTCTCACCAGATTTTCCCAGTGATTGTCCCACTTTACTAGGCGTCTTTCCCTTTCCTAGCAGACCGGACCGGTGGAGCATGTCGATCTTGGCGTCCATTCTCATCTCGTTTAGCTCCACCTATGAAGCCCGACGTGACGAATCAGCTTTGCTGCCTTACTTATCCGGATAAACGTACCTCATTCATCAATCTCCTGGCAAATCGTGTTTCCATTTCACTGATCCGCTCCTCCATATCTCGCATGACTTCTTCACGGGTCTCCGCCTCAACCACAGCGCAACGCATCTCAGATTCAAAGAGCTAGGATTCGGTTAGCGGGACAGGGCGCTGTGACTGAGTCACGAAAGCGGACCTGCAGTCTAAGTCGTTCGATTTCGTCAAACAATGCCTCTACTAACCCATTCAAAGGCTCCTCTTCTGGACCATCTTCTACATCTTCGTCCTCTAGGGTGCATCCCAAGTCAAAACCATGCGATCCACTACACAAGTCTGTATCCTTACCTTCGACAACGTCTAACTGAGTCTCGCTGGACTGGCGATCGCCTCGTCCATTACTGGCTAGGAACACCTTCCGGTGATGGGACCCGTCTATTCGTGCTGATTGGAGGTTTCCTGTTGGTACAGGCGTCTTCGCACGTCCTGTCGGTGGCACGCGTTGGGTTGGAGCGGCGGTTGACATTTCTTTCGCCAGAGCGGCAAACTTCATGACGCGCGAATTTTCATCAAAACCGGTGTCATAAGGATTAATATTGATGATCATTGTCTAGGCGAGATCAGCTTCGTGGAACCCAAGGGCCAATGGCGTACTTACCACTCGTCCCTCACCAGTGAAATAGTCCATGAGGATCTCTGTCAGCTTGCTGTGTCGGAACGGAACCACGGCGAGCGACTTTTTGATATCTCTTGTATCAGAGCGTTGGCTTTCAGAGGTCCCAAGACTTTGGGCAATCCGCTTCTGGTTGGCGCGCATAACTTCGATGCATTGCCCAAGGACCATCAGTGACTTGTTAATATTACCCGCCTCTTTGAGTCGTTCGCCACTTGTCTGGGTATTTTTACTTCTTTCCGAGCCAGCCAAGTCGATCAGAGTAAGACGAGAGGTGATGTACGAGGAAGGTTCCTGGAAAGCCGTCAGCTTTGGTGGGGAAATAAAAGAAACATGACGACTCACATCTTTTTCGCCGCGATGCTTCCTGAGGAGTTTGATCGTTACGATTCCATGGCTACGGCTACTTTGGCTGTTTGCAAGAGTGCCAAATACCCTTCGGTGCAACTGTCCCAGCTTGATCAACTCCTTTGCTTCCTCTGCATTGTCCGCGCGAACATGTGTCAGTCCCGAGACGTATTTACCAGAAGGCCCCTCGGCATCAAGATTGTCAGATGGCGGAGGGGTTTTCAGGGATAACGCTTTGCGGGTTAGGAGGATGGGCTGTGAGCGCGAAGAACCAGGTCCTGCATCCTCCACATTTATGAGGAGATCATAAATCTTCTCGTTGTACACTTCGGCGTAGGACAACCATATCGAGTACTCGTAGTTACGGTCAACCTTGAGCGTCGTGGGATCGTGATCAACCTCGGAGGAGGTGGAATTCCCGAAATGCTCGGCGAGAACATTACCCAGGACAGGCGGTTGTGTTGGCAATGTAAAGTTGTCCAAAGAAGGTGCACGGGAAAAAATTGACTGTGCACCGCTCAATTCGATACCATTCAATCGAGTGGGCCTGTACTGCAGATGGGAGACAATAAAGATGGTGCAACGCTATCAATTATCGGGCTCACTTTAGAGCTGCCTTGCAGGCCTTCGATGCTATTAAAGAGTACATCGATAGTGCGGGGCAGGATGCCGGCAGATGATTCCTGAGTGCCTCCTTGCATGGTATAGGTTTTACCGGAATTGGTTACACCATATGCAAATAACAACCCATCCTCGCCATCGAGAAGGCCTCTTACAAGCGGCAGGGTAGTTTTAGCGAAAAATTCTGGTTGTTGGGCGGTAGACGGAAAGACGTGTGTAAAGGTATAAACCGACGATGTAGGTGGGACAGAGAGATGGTAGCGAGGGATGCCTGAGTAACCACGTTGATCTTCGCGTGAAGGATCCACCATGCGAACAGCTGTGTCCGAAATGCTCTCCAGGTAGGGTGTCCTCTTTGACCCATCCCCAGCAACATCCGGTCTTATCCTTAAAAATGCCTGAGATCCAAGAAAACATCAGCTCGATTGATCCGTACACAACCTCTGAAAAATGGGAATATACTTTGATTGGCTCTCTGTCCGAATCAATGGGCATTACAACTTCGGTATTCACCCTAGAGGTTGCCGCTTTGGCAGGAGCAGAAGCTTTCTTTTCTATCTATGGGGATTCATCAATGAATTTACGTTTCCAGGGTCAGTGGCGTTCCTACTGGTCGTGCAGGCGCGGTACGAGATGATCTTGTCGTCGTCATACTCGCAGTACGCGTGGGAGAAGTTTCTAGCCGGGCTATAGCCCTGGTTGTGCGAGTGGAGGCCCTAGTCGCCATAGCTTTCGACTTTGCTCTGGATGTCATTATATGTTGATATAGTGAATGTGAATGTACAACTTGCCAGTCTATATCGCAGTAATTAATTGAAAAAGGCAACGCTGTGGCCACGCGCGACTCTCGTGAAAGTCATGTGATCGTGACGCGTTCACGTGCGCGTCGACTTTATGATACAGTGCATGATAAACGGACGCGTATATCCAAGTCGAGACGCACCAAACGCCAAACGGCACGATGTCACCCTCTCCTAGCCGTCGCAAGTCCATCGCCGTAACCCACCAAGTAAACAAGTCAAGACCTGCTCACAAACGCCGGCCACACAGCATCACACCCGGAGACTCCGTTCTCAAGCAGCTCAGCCCAGCATCCAGGGCTCGTCGATCACTTGTTTGTCCTTTACGCTTTCCCCCGCAGACGTGTCTTAACTCGTACTTCCCAGGGCCCTCGAAAGAGTATACTTAAATCTCGACCTTCTCTCGCTCCAGATGACGGAGATGATGTTACCCAGACCATGGACTTCACTCATATCCAAGGTTCAATCAACGAAAACGCGACCCGCAAGAGTTTAGGACGGCGCGTGAGCTTCGCCTCTCACGCTCAAGTGCGCGTATTCGAGAAAGATCCAAAACGCAATGGTGCATCTCCTTCCACTACCACAGACCATCCTGGTCACTCAAACCAGTCTGGGACCGTTCTCAATGATGAGAACGATTACCCCGGTGCCTCCGTGGCCCGCCGCCGGAGCTCTATGAGACGTTCCATAGCATCTAGTGTGAATGGAGAGGAATCTATGGAAATGGACTCGGATCTAGGATCTTCCCCTCTCCCCGCGGGCTTCTTGGCACAAGGCTCTTTTCTACAGGACGAGGAGCCGGACGACGTGTCAGGAGTCTGGGATGAAGAGGCAGACATGGACTTTACCACAAACCTTGCTTCAAGTAGGCCAAGAAAATCCTCTCTCGGCCTTTCATCTCTTCCACAGCCTGAAGAAGACATGAGCGTCGACGATCACTCACACTCTGAAGACATGACACAGAATTCAGCGGCCGACGTGTCTGGGGAGCAGGCGGAGCCGACTGAGTTTACAGTACCTCTCAACAAATCTCTACGCAAACCAGAACCTCCGAGTGCCGAATGGCTCGCCTTGCGGGCTGTGACTCACGCAGGATCAGATGCCCCTTACGAACCTCCACCTTCCGACGATTATGAGGATGAACCATCCGCTCACAGAAGTGGCATTGGCTTGGGCGAGGAAGACATAGATCTCACAGAGGCTGAAACCAGGCTCAGGCGCATGCGTGAGTCGCTTGGACTTGCAAATGTTGCGCAAGAGGAAAGCTTCACAAGCTCCGAAGGAAGTTCTATTGGCGGAGGCGACAACCAGACCGTCAATTTGACTAACGCTTGGCGTGAGAGCCTCGGGACAGATTCGAGCTCTACAATGGATTTCACGAACATCCAGGATACCTCCGGTGGGACTAGTGCGGATGAAACTGTCAACAGAGTTGTTTCGCCTGTGCCCGCTCTTCAGGAACCGCGTGTAACATCGGAGGCATATGACTCGCGTGCCCAGTCCGCGCCACTTGAACCCTCTTCGACGACACCCCTCGCCAATGACCTCCCGGCCCCACCCGTTCCTCCCGTCTTTACCAAGCCTGGTCCTGTATTCTCGGCTCCGAAACGCGGACCCCCTTCTCCTTCTAGACCGAAATCTCCTGCGTCCCCTCGAAAGACGGGCACCGCTGCCTTTGCCTTGCCAGTTGCGTGTCCGCAACCGAAGAGGCCAGCAGTACCCCCTGGTGCGGACGATGAAGGCTCTTCTCACTTTGAGCGTGAAGAAAGTCCAGCAAAAAGGCAAGCACTGCAACGCTCGCCTTCAAAACTAACAACTGCTGCCGCTCTCACTGAGGGAGTAACGACACCTTCCGCTGCGCGGCGATCTAGCGTTGGAGGGCTACGTCGGCCATCTGGATACTTTGCCCAGCGCAGGAGCCTCGGGCCTTCCGGGGCCCCGAATATTCCTCAGCCAACATCACCTCGAAGGAGGGCTGTCCAGGGACGAGCAAGTGAAGCCGACGGTTCTAGGATGGATCAAAGCATGGTGAACGTCGGACGAGAGAACGTCGAACCATCGCCATCTCTGCCACATTCTCAGTTTCCGATCGATGATCCATCAGAAAGAACTGGGTTGTCTGTTGAAAACGATCCACTCCCACTTATACCTCCACTCTTCGCGGTGAATAACTCGGTTCCGTCCACCGAGTCCGAGACATCGACCACGCAGCCAACGGTCACCTTGGCTGATGTCGATGCAACAGAACAATGGAGAAACGGTGTGCAACCACCCAGCTTTACGGAAGATGACGGCGTGAGGATGCTTTTCATAACATTGTCGGATATTGGTGCTTACCTTACATTAGCCCCCCATATCTATTGACCAATTTTTCAATATGACTGGCATCCGCTTCCTGGACGAACTCTCTGCACCCCGGCGATCAACCATCTTCCAGCCCTCGCAACGACGGGCATCTCTTCAAACTACAGAGACCCCATTGGCTGATTATGTCGTTGCGATGGCCATTGACGCGCCGCAGCTTGAACTATACTCTCATGTTGCGAGCGATCTACAAAGATGGATCGAACATAGCAAGGAGATTTACCGTCAAGCGGAAGAGGAGGCTGCGAAGGTTACTCCAATGCTGTTCCGGGAGTACTCAATGGCAGACGAAGAGATGCAAGCAGAGTTGCTGGTAACTCTCCTACCATGCCCATCCACGTCCGGACTAATGACCCTGCGTTAGCAACAACTCAAGCTTATCAAGGCCAATAACCATGCCACGGCGAGATCACAGTGGTACGACTGGAGGTTACAGTGGGTACAACAACTCTACGCCATCGCTGACAAGGGTTACTCGGAACTTGAGCAAGTAAGACACCCCCCAATGTATTTGATTGCTCGATCTTACAGTTGCAAAGGATGCCAGTACCTTAGACACCATAATTCAGCATGGCGAAACTTTCATGCCCCTGTTGCGAGAAGAGCATGCCCAGATCATGAAGGAGTTGGAGCAGGAGCAAAGTGTCGCTGCCGAGATTGAAAACTGCGATCAAGCTTACCTTAACGAGTTGAGAGCGACTCTCGAGGAACAAGGGTACTGTCTTGCTTTAATTGCTAGATGTGGAACGACAGCTAACGCAGGGGAGAGCAGTGCCGTATTAGATGAGCGTCGTGCCGAAGTTGCAGAGGCAAAAGCGAAACTTGAACGCTTGGAGGAGAAGTCACGGGACGTCGAAACAGCAAACACTGAAACGATTGGATCTATAGACGTTCTTCAGCAGACGTTGCACGTCCAGGAGAATAGCACCTATACCGAGGCTCTCAGGCTGAAAGGTACGCGCGCGATCTCTCTTCTCAGAGCAGGGTCCTCGACGATGCAAAATTTCTCAACTCGGATTCATGCGCAGACGAACTCGCCGCGTTGGAACAACTGCATCTTTGGCAAATTGCCAGGGTTAAGCCGGAGGTCTGCGAGTTGGTCTACGCATCTCGCTACCATATCCACGTCCCTTGCACCAAGTACAAACCCAAGAAGGACCAGATCCGGATCACAAAAACGAAAGAAAACGTCTTTAGCGTGAAAGATCAATTCCCGCGCCTTACCGACCTGATCATCGAAGTGGCCCAGCAGCGGCTCGCCTCGCATCCCTCCAATCTGAAAATGAAGCATGTAAGAATTCCTTTCTTCTCCTTTTATAAGTCCTGGCGCGCATGTCCAGTCCAGGGCTCGAAGTGGACGAAATGGGGAATTTGCTGATTGATTGGTGTCCTCATTCTTTTCTTTAGATCATAGCGAACCTGGGCTCCTTTTGGTGGGGATGCTCACAGCTCCGTTCGCACTTTACGTACCTCTCCATCAAATATCCTGTGTCCGTCGATCCCCAACAACCCCCACGGGGAAACGGCGATCTTCAGGGGATAGTCGCAACAGCCACCGTCCTGTTGCACAGCGTCAAGGCGAAGATATCGGTTTCGTTTATCTTAGATAACGATACGCTTTGGGCATGGCCTGCTTCGATCGGAAACGTCGATTGCAAGATCAAGAAGTCCTACGGCCCCGACATCGAGTAAGCCCTATTGTACCCGTTAGGAGCTTCTTTCTAACCCAGTGCACACGATTGATTAGCACCGAGAAGATCCGGCGTGCTGTTCTTCAACGCTTGTCAAAATCCACACCTGATGACAACCATGCCTGTTTCTTGGACTCTTGTATTGAGGCCACCCAGGAGTATGAAGTATGACGTTGGCAGATAATATTCTGTATCTCTTGCACCGTGTTTCTGTGACTAATCACTGTATCATAATTGTATGGTGACTATACACATAGATACCCAATATATTACAATCTCGACTAAGATCAGAACAGATGGTGAGGGACGTCGCATGAATCATATTCGGGGTCGTTTGGTGTCATGAAATTGTTCAAAAACGTCATCGTAAATGTCATGGAACTGCACACATACCCGTCAACACCAGATCACATGAAATACACGAAATGAAAATGGGGATAGACGCACTCATACAGTCATCAAATGGGATAGGTGCCGATTCTGATCCAGGCTCGCCAATAAAAAGGCCAAAGTCTCGCGCTGTGCCCTCACAAACTCCAGTTCGCCCTCTGCGAGATCGCGAACAGACCCCCATGACGTCGCAGCGCTGCGTGTCGCTCCAACGACCTCGCATTTACGACGCATGGCCTCCTCCGCAGCAACCCTGAGCCGCGCGGCATCCTCCGTGGACTTCCTGACTGCCTCTCGCACAGCCAGCTCCTTCGCAACTGCCGCACTGCGTATGTGTTCTTCCAGAGTGGCCCGCTCTTCGGCAGCGCGGTCACGGCTCTCGAAGCTGACATGCATTTGTTGTTCGAGTGCAGTTACTTGGGCGGCGAGGTCAGCAGCCTCGCGCAGACGTGCTTCCTTTGCTGCTCCCAACTGCGCCTCGAGAGTCGTAATCTGGGTGAGGCGCTCCTTTGCGATGTTCTCCATTGATGCTAGTTGCAGACGCAACATCACGACGAGTGATGCATCAGCTGCGGCGGGACGACCATCCTCTGGAATAAACTGTGATTGCATGTGCCTGGTTGAGGCAGGTGAGGGCGTCACGTCGGGTAGAAGAACCTGCGAGATGGAGCCATAACCAGCTGGCGAAGGGAGAGCACTAAGCGAAGGGCTCTCTGGTATGTTCAGCTGAAGATCCACTGTGCTTGGTGTGGGAGAGAACGGCGCAGGGATATCTACGATCATTCTGTCGACCTCCCCTTCGCCCAAAGTTTTGTCTCCAACAGCAACCAACTGATCCCAGGTTAGTAAGGACCCCCTGTCATAGCCGGCACGCATCACCCTGACGGAAGGGGGTGTACCACGAGGTGGAGGCATTGGTGAGAGGTAGGAGAGGTCCGCGCGGGTTGGAAGGTTAGACTCGCGCGAAGGTGTTTGCGGCGGATCGTCATGCTGATGACGGGTGCGAATACGGGGCAACGCCGGTGTCGGCGCAGTAGGCGAAATAACTGACCCGAGCATGAACTCGATGTCATCAGCACTGTCCCCTTCAGTGAATGAAGAACTGGAGGTTGACATTGAATGCGACCGATTGAACTGGTCAACTTTCACGATCTTGGGAATAACTTGTTTCGCAGATTTCCCCAAAAGGGATCCAGGCTGCTTGAGGGCTGGGTTGCGCGACGCCGTTCCAGCTTTGACCGGAGAGTTACTGGTTCGTGTCATTGGCCGAGTTGGGGTGCGAGGCGGTGAAGGCAAGGAGCTTGAAGACGAAGTGGAGGACGGGGGCCTAGGGATGGCGGAACGGTTAGGTGTGCTAGGTTTCGAAGTTCTATCTATCTTATTCGGCGGCGTAGCAGCGTTCCGAGGTGGCGGAGGGGATGCACGGGAAGGCAGTTTGGCGGGTGGTGAATGATTGGCAGGAGTGTTAGTTGGTAATACCCTCTGAGGAAGAGGGCTTATGGGGCGCGTGTTCATCTCACGTGACACGGAGGTTCCAGACTTCGGTTTAGCAGGGACACCGCTGACTTCGTCCTTCTCCTCATCTGGACTACTGGCCCGCTTGCGCGTGCCTAAGTGAGGAGGGGAGGGCGGGGGCTTATGGGACTCGATGAGGGTGGATCTTGGACGATACTTGGGGAGAGCAGACCCATTACCGAGAGGCCGCGGCCGCAGTGTCGATCGCCTCGAAGAAAATGTGGGACTGAGTGGAGCGGGTGCCTTGGCCGGAGCAGCTGAAGACGCAGGAGGGATAGAATCCCTAGGAAGGACGGAGCGTCTGCGGGAAGTGCGAGTGATGGTCTCTCCAGGGGAGAAAGTGTCCTCCTTGGAGAGAGGTCGTTCGCCGATGGAGCCGCGTCGATCATTGGCGTTATTCATGTTAGCGGATGCCACGCTAATCGTGCGGGCACTATGAGAGCTATCCCTTGGCTTTTTGGCTGCGCGTTCGCGAGAAGGGTCCTTGGCATCTTTGTTCATGACGTCCGCAAGCGCTCTACCGAAAGCGTTAAGAGAATAACGGGTAGCAGACTTTCGAGAGGAAGTCTTGGGGGAACATGCAGCGCTTTCATCGTGAGGCATGACAACTATAGTTTTATACGTGCTCTATGAGACAAGTGGGGGGCGTAAGAAGGAAGGGGAATGGAGAGCGGGCGGACACATTCACGTAAGTTGAGATTCATCTTTGTTTGGTCTTAATTGGCCATCGCGTCGCGTCGCGTTGTGTTTTCATTTATGTCATCGAATCCCTCTAATTCTCACAAGCCCAGAAACGGAACGAGACTATTAAGGGAGAATAGATCTACCACATGAATCGCCCAACGCCCTCCCGTTCCTTGTACAAGAAGACGTACATAGTGCCAGAGTTGATTAACACATACCAAAGTCCCTCTAACAGCAAACCCCATGTCGGCACGTCGACAAGCTGGGCGCGTAATAACACGTAGGGGATCAAAAAGTAGCGAGGCTCCAACAGGGGTGTCGGAAGTAGAACCGGAAGTGTGCATAAAGGCAGGAGTAGGGTCTGTAGAAGCGTTTGTTCGAGCCCTAGGCAACCATAAATATCCCTCGATCAACATCGAGGCGGCACATCCATACGCACCCACACGCAGGAACCATATCCATGCACACACGATGTAGCCCGGGATGAACAGGTACGGTACTAAGGGGTGCACCAAGAATATCCGTCTCCAGACATAGAATGTGTAGTGTCGATTGTCTGAGAGTAAAAAAGGGTGGTGAATTCTGCAAGAAAATTCGAGGTCAGGGGTATCCTTTACAAGTTCACCCGCACCCACGTGAAAAGCTTTATAGATAGTCCCATGGCCACTGATACGGCTACGTGCACCAGCATGCGTCTGATCAGTGAAGAACGATTTAGATCCTCACACCATGCATTTACAATGAGGACACACCGCCAGTTTCCAAACATTCGATTCTGGACGTCATTCACCAGCACTTTCCAACCTCTATCCCCGCTGATCAGCGCTGGCCACCCCATGATCGTTGCAAACGCAATAAAATAATACAACTGCGGTGGGTGAAGTGACGGCACGTGATTTGACTTGTCCCCTGAAAAAAACATGAAGTCAATACAGAGGTCCTAGACACAGACTGCCTAGAGCGCCATACGTACCAAGTACGATCCCACCATTCCAGACCACAAATTTGCAGAATAGGGTCAGTGTCAGAGCGTACGGAACGAACATCGGTAAGATGTCTCGGTCTCGTAGTATCATCGGCACGCTGCGTAGTGATTGGACGAGATCCGCTGAAACCGTTTAGCCAGTGAGGCCACCATGCCTAGAAATATAAGGGACGAACAGAGCCCAGCCGCAAGTGCGGGAGGATCATGCAGCTTTGCAGGTGTGAGGCCGCCCGGTGGTGCACGCCGAAAGCGCAAGTACATGAGTTGGCTGGACGCATATGCATATAATAACCAGATGATGTTTGTCTGGCGAAACGCGCAGCTAATAATCCCTAACTGCGAATGCGGCTCTGCCTGATGACTTTCTCCTGAAAAGAACGCACATCACGTACCATATTGGCGGTCCAGTGTCGGCCCTGAGACGCTGCGACGATCGTGATAATGACCGACAAAAGGCTGGGCACGTCCGTGTAATACAAAAATCCGAAGAACCATGCGATTGGAAAGGCTGAGAGTACCACGGCGCCGAGTGTTGGAGTAAATATTGAATGTGGTGGGCGTATCCGTTTGTGGTAACATAGTAGACGTGTGGTCGCCAACGGGAGGAGGAGAAGGGTTAGTAAAGGGGTCAGACGGAGAGTTGGGAGTCTGCATTTAAAGACAAAGGCTGTTTTAAGTAGGATGGTTAAAACATAGCTAGGCCCACCAGGTTAGCGTAGGCAAGCAAATGAAACCTGACAATCTCACAGTCCAGGAGGTGTCGTTATTTTTGGATCCCAGTAGGACCAGTCCCCATTGCAGTATGCCTGGACCTGGGGGACGTGAAAGGGCTCGTCCTGACGGCGCTCAAACAAATCAGAAGCGGGGCGGACGTGACGGATGCAAACCCGAAAAATCGAGGGCGGACCATGTATGGCTCAGTCACTTGGATATTCAATTCCTTCAACGTCATCACGGAGACAACTCCAAAGACCACAAAGGCGGTCGGCCCCAGTGAGGATAAAGACATGAATAATAGATGGATACCAATGGGTGGGCGAACGGCGACGCGGGGGAGTGGCCAAAAAAGGTGCGGCGACGGATTTGATTTGAGACCCTCATCCCGCGTCTTACAACCGCTGTTTTACTTCACTCTCGTCACTCAATCCATCCACCACCCACATCAATTAATCAATCATAACATGGCTAAATACAGGGTAGACATTAGACAGTTAGCCAGCATTCCATCATAGTGACCATACCCCGAGACCCTAAGGTTAGCGGTTGAAGTTTGGTTCACGTCTTGACCAGCCGAAAATCAGATGAATCACGCCCATGGTCTCGTTATCTGGCTTTTATCCTATCGAATGTGGAAGTTGATGGGTATGCAAATGCTACTATGGTGGTCGACGACAACATGAATGATTTACAACTGTCTGTAATGCCAAGATTTGAAAAGACAAGAAACAAGAGGGGGGGGAAGCCTCAGGCTCCTGCAGAGATATCTTGTTGCAAGATATCCTCCGCGTTGAGGGCATCGTCTATCTGCGGGAAGAGATCGTCCAGAGACGAACCGACATCACCCCCCACAGACCATGCATTGCCCCACAACTCTTGCGAGGGCCGTACTCTCCTCCCGCACCGGTACCCTTCGCGATCGCAGTCGAAGAGGATGATGAAGCGAGGAAGGCTTCGATAGATGTCCAGAATGCCGCCACCTCCGTTGCATCCACGTCAACGTCCACCGCGTCGTTGCTGCCATTTTCCACGTTGGCCCTGCCGGTCGGCTGCTCCTGATGCAGTGAGTCCGTGGACGGCTCTGGTGTGCAGGAGTTATCGTGGCTAAGATCGAAGCCGTCCGAGAACGCATCACTGCTGCTCAACAGTGGACTCGATGGCGGGAGCGGTGAAGTTGGCGGGAGGGCATCGCACCATAATAGACGTTGCGCGACTGTCTCGCGGTCGTCCTCGTCCTCGTCGATGTCATGACAGTTGGTACCTCTATGTTTGTGATCCCTCCCGCTCCCGCCTTCTTAACCCTTTTTCATCGCCGTTAGAGGCGGCAGCGAGCCCCCAGGTGTCTCGACTGATGCGTCCACGTCCTCCTTCGTGATCATACTCACCACCACAGGCTCGCCGTCGTCCGTACCCGAACCCACCACACTGCTAGCGGCGATGTAGGTACCTCCATCCCGATCCAACTTCCAATCAGTACACTCTGGATGGGCGCGGAGGTTGAGCGCAGGCTTACCAAGCTTAACTGTGTTCACGTCATCGTCGTCCGCATCAGGAGGGCAGTTACTCGTAGCGAACGTTGTCGAACTCAACGATGTGGTAGGTTCAGCGTTTTGCAGCGAGGCAGCGGTACCCTGCGTGTCAGCGTGCATGGCACGGAGACAGGTATGGAAACCCTTGTCCCGGGCGACGAGGACGAAACAACCGGCGGAGGCTGGGATGGAGTCCAGAAGATGTCGGTGGCAGCGGTCATGATAGGTGCTATTGTGCTCGTACCCACACTACTGCCCAGCAACATACGGCGCGGTTGTCCTCCCGCAGACAAAGGATAATCAGACACAGTTTGTGTATGGGGAAACGCAGTGGCTGCTCGACGGCCGCGCGCCCACGAGACTTGCGGCGGTTTGCCCGCTTCCGCTCGAGTGTTTTAGCCTGGTCGCGCGCGTTTTCGGCTTCCTTGCGCGAGAGCCTCCGCAGAGATGCGCGGCTTGGTTGCGGTCGTGGTGCGTATCCATTCGGGGACGGGGACAACACATGGCTTCTTGACTACAGCCGACGCCGGGGCAGGGTTTGAGGCAAGCAAGGATGCAGTAGCCTTAAACGTTGCCTTGGCAGGTACGGCTTGGCCTGACTTTGGGGAGACAGCGGCAACAAAGGCGGTCTGCGCAGCGAAGAGGTCTGCATTTGGTCGCGGAGTCTGCAAAACGACAGACTGGCCTGGGTAATTGACAGGGTCTGAAAGCAACGGGCATGGCGGGTTGTCGCAATAGCGCTTTGAGCGTTCGTGTGCTTCGGCTACGTCGCGCAGGGTGCATTTACGTTTGGGCGTGATGTCTGAAGCAATTGCGCTGGACGCGGTAGTTTGAAGGCCAGCTAGTCGACGCTCTCCTTCTCGAGGACAACAGTTCATCATATGAGTTTGTACAGTACTCTCCGGGGCCATGAAGGCCTGTGAAGACTCTGGGGTTGGAGGAAAGTCGGATGGCGTGTCTGTTGGCTGCTGTGCGGGTTTGCCAGGCTTGGCGTGTTTGTTGATCAGCTACTAAAGGAGGGCGTTGAGGACCTTAAAAGAGCGGGGTCTTGTGGGCTTCGATAATGACTGGGAATCCGTGCCTTGACTCTGGTAAGGGGAAAGTAGACTTGACAGGGCCGCACACACGCCCGAGTCGGAGAGGTCAAGGACGCGTCTGGAACTGCATCCCAGTCCCCACGCGCGGGTGCCACAAACGCGGCGTGGGGCGCGTTGGTCGGCTCGGGCACGCTCATGGACGCCGCCACGATCGAAAAGTGCGCTTCGGCCTTGTCGATCTGTCCAGATTGGAGATCCAGTCTGCCGAGCGCGTAACACGGCCCGCCATTGATCGTCGCGCTTGTGTTGATGACTGCTTTTGTTGTGGCAATTGGCTCGAGTAGCGCGGTGCTGGCGGTATAGTCCAAGAGTCAACGGTGGTGATGGATATTGTAGTTAATGTACGTGCCATAGAAAAAGAGGAAGAAGGTGAGGACACCCAGCAAGCAGAGGCCAAGGTAGAAGCACGAGCAGAGGACGCGATACACTCAGACGTAAATTTGAAACCGGAACACTGGAAATCGTTGGCATTACGCGTGTGCATACACCACTGTTGTAATAAGTACATGTAGTTGAATCGGCTCGGACCAGCCAAGTCTAAACAGGATTCTTTTTTGGTTTTCCTTTCCCGAGTACATCCAACTCCAATACATATTGGTGCACCTTTCCAGCCCATTCGTCCTTAGTATCGCCCTCCAACTTTTGCAATTCGAAAGTCGACGCCTCGCCTGACGGCACAATAAATATGAAGCGCCATGGCCTGTTTGTTGAAGCGCGGAGAGCCGCAAGTGGTGTACCATGTTCGAGCCAGCTTTGAATACGCTGGAGACCAGAGACACAAATACTGTGTTTTCTACTGACCGTGGTTTGAATACAGGTGAGCACTTCAGTTGGGGCGTAGAGGATCGAATCAACAGCCGTAAAGTTGGGAGCTGAAGGTATCAAATGCAGTGGCTCATTCCTCTGAATCGCTTTGGTGATTTCGTCGGTGAAGTCCGACTTCTGCAGAAAGTTGGAACGTGGAGTGGGACCACGATACGACCACGTCATTTCCTCGGGGGAGGTCAACTCACGTATCGGAAAGTTGCGTCCGGCGGCACCAATGCGATCCAAGCAATTCGATACCCGCCTTTTGAACACAAGGCCCCAGAGCAACACTGCATGACTGACAGGCGTTCTTGATATATGACGGTAGAAGATGGTGGCTGTGTGAGCTTCCTGAGCCTCGTATGTTTCTATAAAGCGATCGAAAGCCCATTGCGAGACAATGCTAAACCCGCATTCTACGAGGAGCCGGGATTCGTTTATCGGAGAAATTTGAAAATTGAATGGGAGACGGCGGAGCCACCCTCCCGAGACAAGAGTATCAGTCGCAATATATTGTTCTGCTTGAAATCAACGCTTGTGATTCGCGACGTGACCTCCACCTTCATTGCGTTCAATGCATTCACGGAGCAGGCAGAAATAAAGCATAGACGAGGATTGTAGCCGAAATACGATGTTGACTCCCTGAGCAGCTTGAAAGAGACATCAAAGGGATGAAGGAATATCCTAAAAAAATGGATCAGTCGAGCATTAAAATAAGCAACCCTGAGACAAACCCAGCTAGTAAGAGTTCACGAGGCGACCATAGTTTAGTTGCAGCTGTCTTAACGAAACCTGCTTGCTTTATCCATCCTGCCCTCGTACCTTTTGGGGATGATGCCAGAATAACCGCAACTCTCTCCTGGAGGAGCATAGAGTGGGGCTCGTTACTGTTCTTGCCATCGTCAACAAAGGCCACTATATCTTTATTTGACGGCCAGAACCAGATCGCCTGAACACCCTTCTCGTTGACATGATAGACGGTTTGGTCCTGGGCTTGATACAAGAACGGGCGACCTTCGATCATAGACTGGATGACCCTGAGGTGGAGATATGCGGTCTTACCTTGACATCGGCAAGCTGGTTAGATTCTGTGAGACAGGGAGACAAGAATCTTACCCGTCCCAGGTTGACCACTAACTACCACCGGATCCTTGATTCGACGTTCAGCCTCGATCAGCGCCGATATATCGTCGTATTCTTGACGAAGGAAAAGTGGAGAAGGTAAGCGTTTCGGAGTGTTCTTGAGGCCCAAAGTTGTCAAATCCAAAAATCTGAGAGTGAATGGGAAGAGCGAGTTGATTTCACAACCGTCCTCGTTGCTTGCCCCAGGACCACCGACATCCATCTCAGGAGCATCATTGTTGCTTGCCTCCGGATCATCGTCATCTCGATCCTCGTTGTCAGGATGTCGCGGTGAAAAACCTTTTCCCGGGATCAACCGAAGGACATCAAGCTTGACATTTCGGACATCATGCTTCCTGCCATCGTATTCCGGCGAGTCACGATCCGGGTGTTGCTCATTCAGGCGCTCTTGCAATTCAGTATAATGCGCTTGAGTGACCTTCACCTCTCGGAAAAGATCCCGCTCAAGTTGCTTCTTTTTCCAAACCTTTGAGCGGACTTCCTCTAACCAGGGGTAATCGACCAAATGCCATCGCTCGAGAGGGGATAAATCCTGTGGGGCTGGTACGAGTTCCCTTTGCCCCGGCTCAGGATATCTGACGAACCTGGAGTACTCGCCAGTCGGGCTGACCACGTTAGTCGGCAGGCTGACATAGGCGTGGAGTTGGAGTGGGTCATCAGAAGGTGGCTGGGGCCACACATCGGAAATTTTTCTAGTATCCCACAATGGTTGGTCGTTGGTATTGAATTGATATTTGCCATGACATATAGCATCGACTATCCCATCAAAGTCCACATTGACCTATGGGCAGAGTCACAGTGGTGTCACCCATAATGTCAGAACAAATCACTATAAAATAACGCACTTTCCGGAGAATGAGGCATGGCGCATCGACCCTTTGAAGGAGGGCCTCTTCTTTGATAACTCTTTCAACTCGGCAATGATAATATTCGAGGAGGCAGTAACAAGAAAGGGGTCTTTGTCTCCTTCGATGAGACACCAAAGTTTGTGGGATGTACTGGACATTTCGGTTTTGGTTTTGGTGTTGCGTTAGGGGTGATGCATGTGATGGTTAGACAATTAGGTCCTAACTCAGCACAGTACGCATTTTGGCCGGAGTTTGGGATGCCGGAGTGCCGGGCAAGCTGGTCAGGTCCAAAAAACGTTGCACCAAATGTCACCGGGGTACAGTATGAACTCCAACGAACAACTTTTTCGCGAAATTTGTCCGCAAAGGCGGGATGACCCGCTATAGAGTACGGTCAATTGGCATTCCACATCCATATCACCGTCACACCACCCTCTCATCGCTGCTGCCTCCATCGCAACGTCAAAAGTCATATCGCTTTCGATATCAACCGCACGGTGTAGGTCATTGGGCTGTAAGATAGTAAAAGTCATCCTCGCCTCGATGGGAATGGTGGACGAGCGAAAGGGAAGAATACTAAGGGCGCGAGCTGAGCCAGAATGGGTACCACTTGACGTCTCTTAGGAGTGATCGAACCCAATTTGCAATTTGATGGCAGGTTTCTGTGCTTATTTCAAATATCATGATTGTCGTTTCGTTATTTCGCTCATCGGTGAATTATTCCGGCGTTAGCTCTCGCTAGCGTGGGGGGTTTTTCCTGATGGAAGGACAAGCAGAAGCCAAGGCAGAACTGCAGAACTTCAACCGCATCGTATCCTGGAGTCAATATTGGTTGTCAGGAAGAGCGTCTTTTCTTGCCACACGGTAAAATATATACGTGTGCATTTCAAGTTGGCGAAACTCAATCTTTTATATAGGTTCCTACTCGGTTTCTTGCAAGGAGGATTTATCCCGGACACCGTCCTTTACCTTTCCTATTTCTACACCAATACAGAACGTAGGTATTTTTCATCTCTTGGAACGCACTCGATAACCTCCTATAGTGCCAATTCGACTTGCATGGTTTTATGTCTCGAATTACATGACCCAAATTCTCGGCGCATTCCTGGCTACGGGTATCTTCCAATTGCGTAGACACAACAACGTCGCAGGATGGGGGCATCTCTTTCTCATCGAGGGAGTTTTTACGTGTTTGCGTGGCCAATGTGTGGCCTGGTATCCTTCGCATTGATGCCTGCCGCCCGACTCGAACTAAAGCACGGTTTCGTCCGAACGGTTGGTTCACAGAATGGTGAGCGGGCTCTTGTTTGCCACATATGTGCATTTTGACCAACCACTTTACAGGGAGGCGACCATTATTGTGAATAGAGTGTTGGTGGCACATGCATGTGACATCGGCTGACGATGTGGGCGATCTGCAATTCTCTGGCCATAAGAGTTGGGGCGTGACAAGATGACTTGACCACAAAGGGGAAAGGGTCGGTCGTGTGGAAATGAGGGTGGAAAATGAAGGACAAGGCAAGCGAGGCATGGAGGGAGAGACAGAACGAGTGCCTACTTTTGTTGTTGGGTGGCAATTGGCTCGAGTAGCGCAGTGGCGGCGGTATAGTCCTAGATTTAACCGTAGTGACAGACATTGTAATTAATTGTGTATACCGTAGAAAAGAGGAAGGTGAGGACATCCAGCGAGCAAAGGACAAGCAGAAGCCAAGACAGAAGCACGAGCAGAGGACGCGATGCACTCGGATCGGATGTAAATTTGATGAATCGGGAAAACCGGAAATTGTTGGCACTACGTGTACATCCACCCCTGTTGTAATAAGTACATGTAGTCGAATCAGCTCGAACCACCCAGTCTAACGATCATTCTTTTTTTTTCTCGAGTACATCCAACTCCAATACATATTGGCGCACCTTTCCAGCCCATTCGCCCGACCCAGTATCGCCTTTGAATTCTTGGATTTCGTAAGTCTGCGCGTTGCCAATCGGCACAATAAATATGAAGCGCCACGGCGTATTTGGTAAAGGGCGGAGATGTGCAAGCGATGTCTTAGGTCCGAGCCAGCTTTGAAGACGCTTGAGACCAGGGACAGAGATAGGGTGTTTTCCACTGACTGTGGTTTGAATACAGGTGAGCAC
>Ga0307512_10003131_pt1 | contig 19702 bp, 21 predicted proteins | sample 14_EM_MG_FD_200267 | JGI IMG/M metagenome (GOLD analysis project Ga0307512, IMG submission 200267) | Populus trichocarpa ectomycorrhiza microbial communities from riparian zone in the Pacific Northwest, United States - 14_EM | ecosystem: Host-associated > Plants > Roots > Unclassified | place... | reverse complement strand
GACTAGCAGCCGCACCACCGCCTCGTCTCCCCCGGAAGCCGCCCGGTGCAGCGCCGTCCATCCGTCGTTGTCTTTTGCGTCCCTGTCAGCGCCGAGTTCGACTAGCAGCCGCACCACCTCCTCGTCTCCCCGGGAAGCCGCCTGGTATAGCGCCGTCCGTCCGTTCCGGTCTTTCGCGTTAACATCAATGCCTTTGCCCAATAATTCATTAACGGCTCCAATGGTCGCTGCTAGATGTAAAGCCGTTCTCCCGTAGTCGTCTCGTGCTGCTATAGATGCTCCCTTATCCAACAGGAGTTTGACGGTGACGCCACTTCCATTGTATGCCGCCCAGTGAAGTGGAGTCTTCCGAGAATTATCTTGGGTATCGATGTTTGCACCTGCTTGAAGCAATTGTTCAATGACTTGCGTATGACCTTTCTTTGTTGCACAGTGAAGGAGTCCCATTCCATCCCTTCCACGAATCTCGATATCTGCGCCACCGTGCAAAAGAGCCCAAATGATTGGTTCCAATTTATCCTGCTCGACTGTCTCGACAGCATAATGTAATGGCGTCCATTCGGCCAAGTCTGAAGCATTTGGATCGACACCAATATCTAATAATGCCTGTATGACTTTTACATCCGCTCGTACTGCAGCGGCATAATGAAGCAGAGACCAACCGAGGATATCTCTAGCTTTGGAATTTTCGGCGCCAATTTCCTTCTTCACATTCCAATCTGGGATTGACAAAATCGTTGAGAAAACCGTAGGGTGTTGGAAAATTTTGTGTACGTCGCCAGAGCGATCATCGAATACTGCGTCAGGCATCACATCGATCCACAGATCGCGATCAGGTCGGCGCTGCACACTGTACAGCTTCGCGAAGTTGTATATGAGATATTCCAGGGAATATTTCGATGGCTCGGCAGTCGGTTCTTGTACATCGGACTCTAGCTTTAGATTCATCTCCTGAAAAAGCTCGCCCCTCAGATGTTTCAACGTTTCGACGCCATCACTGCGTTGTTCTTTCTCTCGTAGTTTCAATGCGGTGCAAACAGATCGGAAGACATCCATCAACATTGCGGTGGCTTTACGGAAATCTCGGTTCTCAGTTCCTAGTGTTTTGCAAATCTGGAAAAGCGTTGTATACATCGGCACAGCCTTCTCCCACTGCCCTCGTATTTCATAATCCCTCACCTGCCGCCGCACAAAGTCGACCACAGACTCAATCGGGAGCTGTTTTGTGGAGCTGAGTGGTGGAATGAGGCACATGTACGCATCTTGTAAGCTTCCGAGTCCGGTTTGTTGTATGTTCTAGTCCATTCACGGAGGCGGTTCCTCCGCGGAGTACCTAGTCAGTTCACGGAGGCCCACCTTCTGTGAACGAACCGTCCATTCACGGAGTCCGTACCCCACCTCCGTGAACTGACTAGTTCGTTCGCGGACTCAGTCAAAAATTACAAATACTCTGCTCTGCACGCATTTATGTGCATGCACTGGCATGTACGTACACTCAGCTGGCTCTATGCAGCTGAATTCAATCAGCGCAACTGCATACGTTCAGTGCAGCGCAATTGAATACATTCATCAATCGCATACGTTCAATGCAGCCCAATTGGGTACATTCATCAATCGTGTATGTTCAGCGCAGCGCAATTGAGTACATTCTTCACAGTGCAACTGAGTACGTTCCACAGATTATATCATACTAACAATATGGACCTCCTGACATCTACCATCCCACCTCAAATTCCGCCATTCAAAATGGGTTGCCATCGAGAACTTACTCTTCGAGAAGCTGCTCGTCTTTAGTCCCCTGCTGAGCTGATCTAAGTACATTGTAGGTGTACAGGCAACTGCACCACTGTTCGTTGCAAGTGTTTCAAAGCGAAAGCTGAGTGCACACTTCATTGCCATGGCCGAGATGGTGGTGCGCAGTGCACAAATACATGGCCTTCTGCTGCGCCATCAGGTACTTCCAATCTCGAATGAAACACAAGATCAGCTCTACCAGAGCCAAGTCACATTCTAACGTGCCGTCGAGCCAATACACAAGGAGATGCTTGTGTGGATACTGATCCCACATCTGCGGAGGATACTGCCAATGAGTGCAGTGATTTCCCACACCTGGATACTGAGGATGAGGAGGTTCTCGAGGAGGAAGGGGTCACTGGGGAGGAAGAGGAAGAGGAAGAGGAGGAGGGCAATGTGGAGGAGGGCAATGAGGAGGGAAATGAGCAAGATGAGCCGGTTTCAAACGATGACATGGAGCACAGTGTAATTGTACTTGCATCAGGACGTCCAAGTGTGTTGACACGAGAAGAAAATGATGAAGAAGAAGAAGAATTGTCTGTCGATCCAAAGAGAGGGAAAACTATGAACTTATATACGAAAGAGAGAGAAGGAAAAGCTCCATGCCGACTGCCAGAGCCGGAGCCCGAAGCCGAGCATCAGTGCCGAGCCTAGGCCTCCTGCTCAGCATGGGGGTAGGCAGGCGAGGCCGATGGGGGCTGGTGAGGCTGGTGGGGGCAGACGAGGTCAATTGGAACGGCAAGCCACCGGCCTCATGCCCGAGTCCACCAGCGTAGAAGACTAAGGAAGCCACCGGGCCAAATCCCTAGTCAACAAAGTGGCATCCGATTGTAGGGATCACGATGATGTATGGATTATTTATAATTTTTCATTGACTCCGTGAATGAACTAGTCAGTTCACGGAGGTGGGGTACGGACTCCGTGAATGGACGGTTCGTTCACGGAAGGTGAGCCTCCGTGAACTGACTAGGTACTCCGCGGAGGAACCGCCTCCGTGAATGGACTAGAACATTGTATAGCGTTGGCCATTCCCGTGAGCACCTTGTTTTCAAGTCTCAAAGACAACAATGTCTTTGGGTCGTCAGATCTGAAAGCATCCTGGTATCTGATGGTTGTTTGATCCTTGAGCATGAGGTCTATGCGATTAGCAGATTTTCCATGTTTGGCAATTGCCCACATAAAAGCTGTGAATATGTGCTGGGCTAATAAGAGCTCAAGCTTGCCCTCGGCATCTACTATTAGAGAAGGGTGCGATGGTCCATCTGAGTAATGGTTAGCACTACTCGAAGGCACATAGACATCAGGGGGCAAAGTTACCGGGAAACTTATCCAAGTCTTGCTTCTGGGACTCCAAACCTATAAACCCTATTGGGCCCGTGAATTTTGAATAATCCGGTAGATTTGGCTCGGGAATTGATTCATCATTCTTCTCATCTTCATTCTTCTCATGTACAGTACCGAGCCACCATCCCAGGTCTCTCTTGAAATCGTCGTTATTTAGACCTATGATTCTCCTAACCTGGCGCTGCAGCTCCACGTCTTGCTGAAGCCAGTCGGGATCAGTGTTTGTCCCAACTTCGTTTCCCTGGCCTTCACTGCCAGTTTCCCCCTTCCGGATATGAAACATCCAAACAGATATAGCTGCCTCTATCTTGGTGGCATCGGCTTTCCACTTGCCCTTGATGTTTTTTTTGACTTCGAATTTGATAATTTGACCATTTGAATTTGGAGGTTGTTCATCACCAACTTGAACCTTCAAATACCAATGGAATTCCTTTTTGTCGTTACCGAAGAGCGTATCCATGACCACGCTGATAGATCTTGCAACTGCAATAGACGGTTCGGAAGGTTTTCCAATCCACTTTGTCAGCTGTCCCAATCGTTGCCTAACGTCAATCGCATACTGGGCTTGTGGTGTCGAGTCACCCCCAAAATCATACGCACGGTTGTTGTCACCCGTGCAAATCGTCCAATGCAAATAATCTGCCGTCTGCGACTCTCTATTTGGCTCTGGCCAAAAGTCACAACCTTTAGAACCCCCGGCGCTGCCAAACTCCTTTGCAATCCTCAATGCGAGCCAATCCATCTCATGTTGATCGAGTACCTCTTCAGGAATCGGTTTGGCAATGAGACCGCGCCGGACCCAGGCTCGCCATACGGTCATCAACATTATGCACACGAGTTGCGCAATGGATGCTGACCAATTCATGCCGCGCAGACCCTACGGAAGATTAGAAACTTTCCCCAACGGAATTGCTTTGAGGCCAACCTGAAATTGGAGAATGAACCCGGCCAGCCCAAGAAATACCCCCACAAGAGTAAACGCCTGCGAGGTGTTTGAAGCCACATACTTTACAATCCAACTCGTCCCAGTAGATTCGGTAGGTTGTTTTGCGTCCATCCTTCGGGAGATCAAGATGCGGTCGAGAGTATCCTTTGGATGCTTGTTACGCCCAAAGATGACAAAGGAATCGAACGTTTGATCGGAAACAACGTGTCTTTTCTGTAACCACAAAATGCGGGCGTTTGCTTTCCGTGCCGGCTCTTTCTCAGAGGATCCTGTCGAGTTCTCTGCAGCGCGCACAAACTCTGTCTCTTTCGTGCTCTGCTCAATAATAGCTGAACATATCAACATGCCACACATAAGGGTGATAGTCCCCACTGCCATGATAGGAAATGCATACGGCCTTACTTGATTGCCGCCTTTCGGAAACCTCATGCGAAATCTAGGATGGTAGACCGTGAATCCAGAGAAGACCAACATCCCAAATTGAAGTACTATGCCACCTATTGCAGCGAAGTAGAGATCACGTGTTTTGCTGCCGCCATGAATATTTAGCGATATGTTCAGGGCGGATACTGGCTCTGGCTTCGTCTCCTGTTTCGCCGGTGGCATTTGCCCCGATTGTGACTGCGAAGTTCCATCTTCCTCGTCTGCGGCCTTCAGTTTTTTTCCGAGAGGGAATACTTTTTTCGCCTGAGTAAATAATCGTTCTGCCCAAGAGAATAATTTTTGAAACTCCAATGCCAGTGGATCCTCATGTGCTGCGTGTGACGTTCTGATCAGCGAATGAATCATTAATTCGGAGGATACAACTTCGGATTAATCAAAATACATACGTTGTTCGATGAGAATACCCTTTGCACTCTCCACTGTATACAATCCAAAGGTCTCGGGATCTTTTTCGTTCTTCAACTCTTCGAGATATATGATCTCCTGGATCTCTGGCCTCCCCACCGTCCTGACCACGCCTTGTCCATTCCACAATTCGCAAACTTCGTGCGAAGTCGAGGACATCAATTCTACCTCGACCGCTGCACGATTCTCTCGAGCCCTTCCTATTACCGCCCTCGACCACGACGGGCCGCCAACGCGAATCGCTGCGACAATGGCAGTGAGGATACCCAGTGGTGCCATGGCGAAGATAATATGGTCGAGCCAGCTCACTGGATCATTAGCACGAAAACAACATGAATGATATCCGAGTGAACAATGTAGAACTTACTCGACTCGCTCATGAATTGTTTCGCGAACTGCTCGCCGAAGAGCGCTAGCAGGCTGAGAATTAGCGTTAGCGCAAGATATTGGACCTAAAATAATTAGGATTCATACGGCGCAAGGTCGGTAAAAAGGTTATTCGAAAAATCATCCCCCGAGTCGGCAGCTATTACAGCCGGGAGTGTTAGAACAATGAGAACAGTGTGTAGACTCATGGTGGGTGCCATTGTGAATAGCGATAATGGATTTCAACTCGGGTGACCTGAATCGGATGGTCAATAGCGAGGGCGTTGACTTCTATATAATATGCGTACCCTCAGAATGTGTTGTGATGCGGTGTGAGCAGAAAGTGAGGGTATTGGTGGGCAGAAATTGCGACGTGGCAGGGAATGGTTATTTTGTATTTTGTGATCGATCATTTTGATGTGGAACATTGACTATGTTTGACAGCAGCTGTAAGGTTTTGCGCTGCACATGTCGGTTGAGCCGGGATCGCCTGCCACCACACATGCAACTGTACTCCTTGGCAAGTCAAATGCGCCGGACACCTCAAATCGAGGCTTTACCGCAACCACTTACATGCGAAGACGAGAATTGAATCTCGCCAAAGTAGATTTTGATGGTTCGGGGTATAATCAGATATTCCTGCATGTCAACAGTTAACCTCCGCCTCAACTGCCTTCTGCGATAGGTGTAGTCACTATCAACATACCCAGCCCTGCGCCATATTGATTGGCTCAGCAGCGATTCTGATTTTACCCACCATGATTGATACAAATAGCAGCTGAATTCTTAAAGGTATTGCATTCGTGAACCTAGCGAATGATTATGAAGCGAGCATTGGGTGCATATGTGGGAGAGTATGCACGGACGGGACAAAGTACGGAAAAGCTAGCCGGTCGGTACATATGCCGAACCGCGGACCACTTGATACCAGAAAATTTCGACCAATGAACTCGCGAAACACCCTTGCGGCGAATTCAAACCACTCCTGCTTCAACCGGAAACTCTTCGATTATGTACGCGGGGTGTGTAAAATCCCTTGCACGGAGCACGCAACAACGAGCCATACCCAGATCTTAAATGTTCACCATGACCTTGTCGTTACGTACATCTATCACTATCACTCGGTTTGGTCAGATTTGTTGCACTACCTGCCAATCAAATTCTCCCGATGCAACTGTCCTTCTGATGCTGCCAAAGAACACCGTGGGGCCCGATGGGTTACGCCAAAGATTGTCCACGACTTCCCGGACAACTATTACTCCGTTTCCCCATTCATCCCACACGAGCACAAAGGACTTTAGCATAGTTTTGTTTCCTGTCAGACAAGAGGTGGAACCCAAAAGTAACACCCAGCGGAACAAAGCAGCAGCGAGACAGCCTTTAGTCTAAATGACAATGACATATACTAGATACAAATACACCCCATGTCATCCAACAACTACTTCCACCAAATAAAAGCAACGGCAGAAGATTAATACAAACCGAGTATAGAAGTAATATTACATTTCGAATGGTGAGAACACTATTCGGGGATCAACTTCAATTCGCCTTCTCCTGCTCTGAGCTTTCCGCCGTTTCGCTCTAGGTCACAAAATTCGCCTCGCAGAACATTTGCAGCGTTTCTCAGTTCTCCCGTCTTCCATCTCTCTTTCACAAGGGCTTCGGGCTCAGCTCGGATCTGCTAGCATTTTATTTAGCCGTTTAACACTCTTGGTGATTTTTCCCCGGAACTTTTCGAATGATTCGTTAATTATGTTCCCAGCATGCGTCCGGCCTTATCCATTATATCCTTTACATGCAATCTGACTGGGACTTTGTTTATGAGGTTAGTCAGAAAGATTTCGTGGATCCATCCTAGATAATGATTCTCGTCAAATCCTGCCCCGCTCCCCTCCGGTCGTGCTCTGTCGATTTCTTTTAACCAATGCTATATTCCCGACCGACTGCTGCCCCAAAACGTTCGCATCCGGTTGAAGATGTGTTTCAACTACTGAGTCTTCAGTGGTCAATAGAGTTGCAGGGATTCCCATATCCCATGACCTCGGGAATCTCCTTGATGTACGAGTCTGTTGAGGTACTGGTGCCTGAACCGGAAAGCAAACCGTCATCCAAACCAAGGGTATGGTGTGGATAAGTATGGCATTTAATCACGTAATGTTTGCCATAACTTCTAAATCAGAGACTTGCAACTGAAAAAATTGTCCAAGCCTAGCCAGTGAAGTCAATGAGCCCAGTCCGGACCGAGCGAGCTACGTCTGTCAACAATCTTGGCCCAGTCCAATCCGCACCCGAAGGTTTGTTTATTTGTTTGTAATCATATTGCATTCGGAATAGTTTTCCCCTTATCCCTGGTACTTCCTCGGCGAGGGCGCAGGACCACTAACCACCTAGGAATAGTCACGCACCCACTTCCCGTTACGTAATGGAGGCCACTGAGGCCATTAGCCCATCAAGTCCATCCCCAGGCACCCGGAGGTGGATTGACTCAGTCCTGACCAGACTATCACACTAGGTTTTGACGGTGATTCAGGACACCTAATGAACATTATATATTATTATTGCAGTGGCCGAGTGGGTTTATTACTACCAATGAGTGGTATGTGTAACGGAGTGTTTATGGGGCGAGAAGACGCAGCGATACTCGCCGAATTTTTAAGTCTGCGGACACCTCTGTTAATGATTAGGTGACTCCAATAAGATTATAACCGTCATCCAAGTTGCCAAACCTTTGATGGGTCATCAAGGGCGCTTTTGATGGGGTGTTTGGAGACTTGAAAACCCGACATGTAATGGTAGCAAATCACGATCAACTAAAGATTCTGGTTGTCTATCGTACAATGAAAGAATAAGATAGACATAAAAAGATATCATGCCTAGAGTCAAGTACCATCCGGCCCGAAGCTCTAGGCTGCCGGAGAATTGGGTACCGTACTAATCCCGAGGCACACAGAGAATTAGGTACCGTATCAAGCCCAAGTCTAAGTTTACTGCCCACTTTAGTCCGAACGGCCTGCAGGCTGAAGCCCAAGGCTAATCTAGTTTCCCCCTTAGCTCTGACAGCCTTAGGGCTAAATCCCTAGTCAGCACTCCCCCTTTAAGCCAAGGTATTCCACAGTCAAAAAAAAGTAATCGAAACACAAAGACAACCAATAGACGGAAAATAAAAAGAGAAGACAGGTGGTGACATAACAATCCATCCACATAAGTCCTCCTCCTCCTCCATATACAAGTCCAAATCCAAATCCAAATCCAAGTAGATTCATACCCATCTACCCGAAACCAATTTCCTCCACAAACTCACCGAGTTTTACTCCCGCAAGGGCCTTAGTAAGAGCATCGGTCGATAAATTTTGAAGAGAAAGGACTTGGAGTCGATTGCTGATAGCGACGGCACCGACACCAAGGCAGCGTCACTCTTAGACTTCTTTTCTTCATATGAGGCCCACTGATCCTCATTCCGGCAGTTCGGTTTCTCATAGCCCCTCTCTCCACATCCATGGCATATAACACTCTTCTAGCTGGCATCGGTGCCTCAGTCCTTTGTCACGAATATGGTGGCATGAGGGGCGAGGCCTTGGGTTCGGCGGAGACTGCCTTCAAACGATAGTAAATGGACGGAGATTCTCCGGAAAAGGCGTGGCGACTATACGGCGCTAATGCGGACTGCTCCACTCGGCCAATGAGCTAGGCATTCTAACCATCAGAGGCCATGATGAATATTCAGCCTCGCACCTTACTAAATATTCATACAAATTATTCCTTGGCAGTATCTTTCCCTCTGCAATCAATATGTCACTACATAATTTCTTCATTCACCCTGTGGTTTCGAGAGTATTCATAGAGTCTTCAAACCATCCCAACAGTTATGTCACGCCGATTGGTAAGACAGGTATTGCTGATTTTCAACCAGTACTAATGAGACATCCGAGTGTAGACATCAATCTAAGCTTAATGTCTGAATGCGGAATTTTTTTCTTTGTAAATTTCTTTCGTTCATTAGCGGTATTCAATTTAGAACTGTATACTAATGAAATATTAGTTGCGCTGCTAAATGTCATGATTGATATTCTATTCATCTAATAGTTATACAGATGGTTGTCAGCCGGAAGCATTCTCATTGGTTGACTGGTGGTACGTACAATCATGCAGTGGCTGAACTGTGGCTGATTGTGGCAAATTTCGATAATCAAACTAACTTTAAATTCAAATCCAAAATCGCCCGTCTACGACGTTTTTTCTGATTATATACCTTCTTTCATCTCCAAGTATCAGATTTACGATATCCCCAATATTGAGTGAGCAGTTGTGGATAAACAACATTATCAGTCTATTTTTGTACTGCGCAATGTGGCTATTATCGATATCGTAAAACGAAGACCGGGATCGAAATTGAGTAGCACACTCCGGTGGGTGCAGTTTGAAAACGCATTTGCAATCATGATTGCAGGAAAGCGGACTCATGAAGTGGACTTGTGCGTGACGGGAACCGAAGTAAGAGGATATGAACATTTTCAGATCCTGAATTTTGCCATGCTGTTCATAAGCAGCTTGCAAATTTTGAATTTTGGAGCAGGTTGGACCAAGTACACCTGGGAGCATGCAGATGAGCCAGTTCCCGAACCAGCGAATGGTGGTAACTCTGGACAAGGTGGGCTGGACTCGACGAGTCCCGCCCCAAAAGCGAAGCTGCCACCGTATCTTGTAATTATTAGTTATAACCGATAGAATAATCCGCATTCGAGCTGTACAGTTGCCACTCCCTGTCGGGGGAATTTCCTTGCTGTTCCCTATCTCGGGGTTTTGTGGATTGAAAACCACTTATTTCGTAACGGATTACACCGCATACAATTCTCCTCTCTTAATGCTGGGCACAAAATCCTTGTAACAGGTGTGCACGAACACAAATCCGGGTGAAAGCCAGTCTCCGCCGTATCCTTCGCTTCACCCAACTATCTCTCGGATTACATGCAGGCCTAGTTGTTGCGATATGTAGGGGAGGATCGTGTGCATAGACTATGGTACAGAGAAGAGAGAAGTAGAAAGACTCGAGGTATATACAGGAGACATCAGCCTTAGTTACCGTGAGCCTGTATGAGGTCTGTAACACTAGAAGTCCTGTTGTCCGAAGCCTTCTGCCTGACAAATTGTAATCCGGGATCTAGATATCCGTCCGCCCAGGGCGGACTTTTGGGAAGCCTAACTCTTAATGAGTGTAGATTAACACAATCTATAGTAGAACCAGTATTTGTAACCGGCTAGGCCTCGATTTTAGAAGCCTGCCTTAGCAGCAGCTAGGCCCCGCTTCATGCAGGCCGGCTGGGCCTGGCCAGCCTAGGAACACTGCATAGAACCCCGGCCTGGCAGCTTCGGGGAAACGCTGATACTAGGCTACTACACCAAGCGACGGGAGAGGCGGGGTTAGGAAGTTCCCATACATTCTATAAAAAAAGAATAGTTTCTATTCTAGGATGCCAAATGACACGTTTTGAACGACTCGGCATAGGAAGCTACCATAATACCTCTTATGGGCGTTCCAGTCATTATGGGTCGTTATTACGTTTTACTATTACTTGTAAGTACCTACTAAGATCAACCGGGATTGGGAAAGAGCTACCGAGACCGACAATTATTGCGAAACAAACTTTCCCATCAGTATAGAGCGAGCAGTAGGCACAAGTTAGTTAACAGTTTGATTACAATCAATCATGCTGTAAACAACCGGTCTGGGGAAAGTTCAGTTCGTAGTATCGATTATACAGCGCCACTGATTTGATGAATATTTTATCCTTAAAGGCTACAAAATTTACTCAGCGGGGGTAATGGCCGGTACCAGTAGATACAGTCCTATACGTGGATGGGTGGTAATTGATAGTATATGGGTGTTACTGTATGGCCTGGAATGAGGTCGACGATACACTGAGTCACCGAGTGAACTCATACACGTAGACTCGTTCACAATTAATCACTCGATACTCGCCATTGCGAGTGCCACATCAAGCTCGTCTGAATCGTACCACTCCCACCCAGAACAGACAACTTTGATTTTTGCGACCCCGCTGACCCTTCTGCTTTTGATCTTTCTGCTTTTAGGCTTGACCTTTCTGCTTCTAGGCTTGATCTCGATCAAATCTACTCCGATTGCCCCAGTTATTGCAGCGTTGGAATCCTCTCATCAAGCTCGTCTTAAGCGTACCACTCCCACCCAGAACAGACAACTTTGATGTTCGTGACCCCGCTGACCCTTCTGCTTTTGATCTTTCTGCTTTTAGACTTGACCTTTCTGCTTTTAGGCTTGATCTCTATCAAATCTACTCCGATTTCCCCAGCGATTGCAGCGTTGGAATCCTCTCATCAAGCTCGTCTCAACCGTACCACTCCCATCTGGAACAGACAACTTTGATTTTTGTGACCTTGCTGACCCTTCTCCTTTTAGGCTTGTTCACTGTCACATGTTTCTGCCATCTTCTTTTCAACCCGTGTTTCAACAATCAGACTACCAGATGGCTGATGATCCTTCCCATATGCTACTGTTTGTGCCTTCAGATGTTCCAGATAGTATGAGACAATCTGAAGATAAGCCAGCTATTTCCCAGGTTGGAATGAGTTGCAATTCAGATGGTGTCTGTAATTCCATCGCTTCCCAGGGTGGGGATGATGGTCTGTCACTGGTCTCTATTACTAGGACGAATGATACACGGACTACAGCCAAAGAGAGGCACAGTGTTTCGACCATTAAAAGCAAGGAAAGAAAGGCCGAAAAAAAGAGAATGCTGCGACAAGAAAAGAAAGAGGGAGAGGTAGCTGCGGTTACTGCGGAAGTTTCACAGCAGCTTGGTCTACCATACAATACACAGATCTCAATCCTGTACAAGTCTTGCAATGCAGAACATGAGCAGAGTATGCTTGGGAAGCTCCTCTATGCTGATGACTCTATCTTCAAGGACTACTATACCATTGACAGGCCGGGTATAGTTTAAGTATGGGATAAAAAAGCAAAAAAGGTGGTTTTTCCAGGCTGCTGCAGTACTGCAGATGAACTATCTGAGCAGGAACATGACAGTTTCCGCAGTCTGTTTATGCATCTGCACAACGACTCCAAGCTTTATGGAGCTATTACCAATAATGGAGCACTGGTACATGGGAAAATGTGGGGTTTGGGATGGCAACCTGGGTTTGACAAAGGGTATGACTATGGAGAATATGCAAAAAGTGTGGGGGTTTCAGAGGACCAGTGGAAAGCACTACGCAATCAAGATGAAACGATGCATACATTCTATGGACAGAGATATGCTTCACTTGCTCCTGCTTTTTGGCATGTGCAGAAGCTCTTCAATGTGCAAAACAAGGCACCTTTCTTCGGTCATGACTATTTTGAAGATTTGGAAAAAGATGAGTAGGCTTTTGCATCAAATTTGACATTTACAAAGAGTGACAACAAAGGATGTATGTTAATTGCTTTCCTCAACAAAGTTGCATATACTGATATATGATTATATATTGATAGGGAACTTCCACAACAAAGCTCATCATGATAATGATGGTAGCCTTACCATATTTGGAATCTGGGCTCTGGTTGACAAGCAAGGGAACTGGATTTCTGAGCCACGTAACTCTCAGGAAATACCAATGACTGGAGGATTTTTCTATATCATACCTTATAAGATAAAGATTGATTTTGCAGCGAAGCCATATGCTATCTGGGAGTTGATTTGGCGTGGAAAAGAACATGGACATGCAACAGTAGACGGAAAAATGGCTGGAAATTTGGATTGGTTTAGTACCTCAGCCCAGACTAGTAAAAAACGACTAGAATGGCTGAGATTGGGTATAAAAAATGAGTTTAAAGCTATTAAATCTAGCTTTAGATAGTACATATATGTAGAGCTTTTTACAAGTATAATATTGAGACAGAAGTGGAAAATAATTGAAAGAAATTGAAAATCATGTAAAGATTATCAACAGCATTGATACACATCGGGAAAATCTTCAGTGCAACTGTAACCGACATATATTATCTCTGTTACCACTGGGTTATGGTTGATTCCTATAGATTAGGACTGCCTACCCTCTACTGTGGCCATTAGAGAGGAGTTAAAAGAATGTTATGTGGGTGTTACCGTATGAAATATTGAATTACAGAATGAAGCAAATTTCTCATACTACATACATTCCATCAACCCTCTTTTTTCAATCGCCATCACCACCACCATCACCATCACCACCATCACCATCACCACCATCATCATCACCTTCATCATCATCACGACCACCATCACAACCATTACAATCACCAGCATCACGTATTATACTCTTCGATTATTCTTCCCCGAACGTTATTTGACACCCCCCTACCAGCGAAGCCTGATCCACCACTACCAGCATGCGCCCAGCATGCTCCCAGTAAAGCCACTTTCACCCCTACCAGCAAAGCCCAATTCACTGCTATCAGCATGCTCCCAGCATGCTCCCCGCAAAGCCTGTTTCACCCCTACCAGCAAAGCCCGATCCACCGCTACCAGCTTGTTTCCAGCAAAGCCAGTTTCACCACTACCAGCAAAGCCAGTTTCACCTCTACCAGCGAAGCCAGATCCACCGCTAACTGCTTGCTCCCAGCAAACCCAGATTGTCAGGGAGGTGAGAGGGAGCATTCCACCGCTACCAGCTTGCTCCCAGCGAAGCCAGATCCACTACTAACAACTTGCTCCCAGGGAAGCCAGATTGTCAGAGAGGTGAGAGTGAGCATTCCTCCACTACCAGCTTGTTCCCAGTGAAGCCAGATCCACCGCTAACAGCTTGCTCCCAGCGAAGCAAGATTGTCAGAGTGGTGAGAGTGAGCTTTCCTCCGCTACCAGCTTGCTCCCAGCGAAGCCAGATTGTTAGAGAGGTGAGAGTGAGCATTCCACCACTACCAGCTTGCTCCCAGTGAAGCCAGATCCACCGCTAACAGCTTGCTCCTGGTGAAGTCAGATTGTCAGAGAGGTGAGAGTGAGTATTTCATTGCTACCAGCTTGCTCCCAGCGAAGCCAGATTGTCAGAGAGATGAGAGTGAGCATTCCACCGCTACCAGCTTGCTCACAGTGAAGCCAGATCCACTGCTCCCAGCGAAGCTAGATCCACTGCTACCAGCGAAGCTAGTTTCACCCCTACCTGCAAATCTGGATATACTGTTACGAGCTTACTCCCAGCGAAGCCAGATTGTCAGACAGGTGAGAGTGAGCATGACCCCAGTGAGACAAAGCATATCAGACATCAGCAAAATGTAAATTGGTCCAGAAGCCACATGCAAACCTCCCAGACACTCTGGTAGACCTCACCAGTGCTCCCAAGTGATTCCAGATGCTCCCAGGCCCCCCTGGAGCTAAGCAAAGTCCTCTCAGACTCTGCAAGAGCATTCTTGGGTGCTCCTGAAAGCACCTGCAGTTATGGAGGTGCATTCACGATGCTACGAGATTTGACTTATAGGATAGTCAAATTTTGGAGCCGCTGAGACTTCGAGAGCTGCTTGCGACCGCTGCGCAGCTCTGCGGAAGACTTAGTCCCGTATGCTCTCAGCAGTGGTTCTTAGGGTTCCATAACCACAAGGCATTTCGGGTATCAGATTCGTCTTTGTTAGAGTCACAAGATTCGCTACATCATAATATGGCATGTATTTTCTATCTAAGTCTCTCTATATATATACATACAGCCAATCTGGCTGCAGACGGTACTGGAGCGTAATCGCAGGAGCACCTGGAGACGCTGATTGAGTGAACTTAGTGATGGACTTGGATGCCATAATGGTGTGAACTGGGAGATGAACTTGGAGGCCACGATCGAGTGAGTTTCGAGATGCACTTGGAGGCCGAGATCGAGTTGAACTCAGAGCTGCACTTGGAGGCCATGATCTAGCGAGTTTGGAGATGGATTTGAAGGCCGAGATCATGTAACTCAGAGATCCACTTGGAGGCCGTGATAGAGCGAGTTTGGAGATGCACTTGGAGGCCATGAATGATCGGGATTTGAGGAGTACTAAGAGGTGGTCAATCTGGAGGCGGTAGATCAGGAGGGAGGTGCGACAGCAGCTAAAACTTTATTCATTGGTTAACTCGTAATCGTGGGATTGTGGAGAACTGAGTACAACATGATCAGCTGAGAGCTAAGAAACTGGCTGGGAGCGGGAGACAGTCAATTTTGAGATGCTGCAGTATGTGGTGTATGCAGTACTGAGTATGTGCTGTACTCAGCGTATGCTGTACTTGGTGTTAACTCTTGATTATAGCATGGAGAGATAGAGAGGGATCAGTTAACTTCGTGTTCTTCGGTGATTGTAGAGTTGAGGACGAGAAGGGGAGCGATGGTGCAAATCATCATGAGACACTGTAACTTAGAGAATTTCGTGTGCGACTCAATTTGCCATCCCCAATATGACAGGTTGAAGTCCCGATCCGGTGTGTAATTACACTGATACGAGGTCTTCCGAACCCAATCGGGGAAGTTGTACCCCCCATTTCTCATATCCAGTCGTATCCTCCACGTCGTTCTCATCGTCATCCCCCATCTCTGTCTTTCTCACCCACAACTCTACCATCATCGCAGAATACAAAGTTATGTCATCCCTTGCTATCTCTCCATGCCATGATCATGAGTTGACACTGAGTACAGCATACATCAAGTACAACATACACTGAGTACAGCATACACCAAGTACAGCATACACCGAGTACAGCATACACCGAGTACAGCATACACCGAGTACAGCATACACCGAGTACAGCATACACCGAGTGCAGCATACACCAAGTACAGCATATACTTAGTACAGCATACAGCGAGTACAGCATACAGCGAGTACAGCATACACCATGTACAGTATACACCGAGTACAGCATCCATTCAAGATTGTTTGTCTTCTTTGCATTCTCATGATTACAAGTTGACCCGTGAATGTAGCTTCAGCTTCCGGCGTGCCTCCTTACACAATCGACCGCCATCAGCTAGCTTGCCATGAGAGCTCAAATGTGAAGTCACCTTGTCACATTCCGACGTTTGCAAGTCAACTAACTGATGAATGGAGTCTCAGCACCCGGCACACCATCCAGCGACCGGCTCTAAGTGCTCGTCCAATCTCACTCGATCACGGCCTCCAAAGTGTATTACCAAACTCACTTGATCACGGCCTCCAAGTGTATCTCCAAACTCACTCAATTACTGCCTCCAAGTTCGCACAATCATGGCCTCCAAGTGCATTTCTAAACTCGCTTGATCACAGCCTCCATGTGTATTCCAAACTCGCTCAATTACGGTCTCCAAGTTCGCACAATCATGGCCTCCAAGGGCATCTCTAAACTCGCTCCATTACGGCCTCCAAGTTCGCACAATCATGGCCTCCAAGCACAGCTACAAACTCGATCAATCGTGATCTTGAAGAGCATCTCTACATTCACTCTATCAGGGCCTCCACATGTCTGTGCGAATATGGTCGATCACCGCTTCCAAGTGCATCTCCAAACTCGCTCAATCACAGCCTCGGAGTGTATCTCTGAGTGTACTTGATCATCATGTTCAGGCGCGCCTCGAATTGCTCTCAAGCACCGCCTGCAGCCAGTCCAGCTTTGCTGTGTGTATATGGGGAGCTATATAGGTACATAGATACCTAGATGAGAATACAAACTGAATACATGAGTTTTAACAATCGTTAAACGATAAGTAGTAGTTATGAATCCCAGGCGCTCCAGCAGCATTCCCAAAGCAGATGTTGTTTTTCCCAGACTGCTTTACTGTGATTCGAGGTGCTTCCAAACATGTCGCCGCCACTGCCAGGTGCTCCCAGAGTTGTCGTCGGCGCTCTCAGTTACTCTGAAGGCCGGCAGGAATGCATTCCTAAGGTCTGATACTCTTCTGAAATTGACGCATTTAAGTTTATACTCCACATCCTCTCAGACACTCCTGGAGGCTTCCAGTGACAAAAATACATTTTGCTGATGGAGGTTGGAGACTGAATATGTCGGAGTGGTGTGAGCGAGCAGATCATTGGTGAAAGTGAGCATGTCAGAGTTGGAGTAGGAGCGAGCATGTTAGAGTTATTTGAGTGGGCATGTCAGAGTTGTTAGAGTGAGCATGTCAGACTCGTGGCAGTGAGCTTGTTGGAGTTATGAGAGTCAGAGTGTACGCTTGCCAGAGTAGTAAATAAATAAGGAACTCTTGAATATATAGTATAATCCATATATTACAGTGTATAATACAAGTGCTACAGATGCATTACAGTAATAATTTAGTTATGCTATCGGTAAATTACAGGTGTATTATTGTGGGTTACTGCAAACAGCTCTGGGGTGTTTTGCATTATTTGGTGTTATCGGTGTTACAGGAGGTTACGGTAGGCCATATATCCTATGGTTGATCACACGTAACCGAATATGTTTTTTCTGACGCAGTCTGTGATTTAACATCCGGGTAAGAAAAGTGCTTTACAAATGCGAGGTTTCTCCAGAACTTGATCATAGCTTGCATTCACCTACAATTCTGCACTGACACTTTGAATAACAACACACTCAACAAAGAAAATCTCCACAGTACATTAGCCACACAGATCTGCTAGCTATCATTCACACGATACAATGTATTCCTGGGATGACCACAAAGAGGAAATCTATCTACGCTATATATTTGAGAAGCAAAGTCTTCAAGAGGTTATTGAAATACTGCGTAATGAGGCTAACTTTTCCCCAAGGTAAGTTTATATCCAATTGTCATTTGATGTGAATATGAATTAACGTCTTCAATGGTAGTGAATGGGCATATAAGAAAAAATTCCCTGAATGGCAATTTCCTGAGAAACAAAGTCCACTTTGGGGAGATCAGAATCTTGTTTCAATTATCTGCACAATGTGGAAAAACAATATGACTCCAAGTGACATGATATATGGATTGACCTTTCATGGATACATTTTAACAATTCGTCAATTGAAAGAGGTTCGCTTGCACCCAACTGTACGACTATTCACCCGGCAATCAAACACCGATGACCCCAACAAGAATCACACGAAAATCAAAGCCTCAATTGAGTCCCTGATGTCATCTGGACAAGGATTCCGTCGGGGACGATCATATTTGGAAGCAGCCCTGCGACATGACGGACTTTTCATATCACAGTGACTATAGCCAATATCTTGATACTTTAGCATAACAAAGCCAATATAATACTAAGAGCTATGATTATTGTCAGACATGATCTTAGGTTGCATTTACAAATGAATAATCCTGATGGTAATGAATTATGGCGTCAATCAACATTACGCAAATGTGGACAGTTCATTGTCAAGGGACCAAATCGTGTGTGGTCTATAGATGGACATGACAAATTTCATGTTTTGGATTTGAAATATATGGATGCATTGATGCATATTCATGGTACATTATTTGGTGTTACGTGGGACATTCTAATCGGACTCAGATATGTGTTAGCAAACAATATCTGGAGACTGTCAGCACTACGGGAAATTTTCCAAAGCTCATTCGCTCAGATATTTGTACAGAGTTACCAATATTCTGTGCTTCACATCTATCCTTGCGACGGACAGATAAGCCTGATCTTCCTTTCCATAAAGCATATACCTTTGGCACATCTACCAAGAATCAACGAATTGAGGCTCTGTGGAATTTACTTGCGAACAGGAAATCACATACTTGGCGTTCACTCTCTGGTGGTTTAGAAGATCGTGAGTTGTTTGATGGAGGCAATCTTGATAAACTTAGCCTACAGCATATATATAAGACAATGCTCCGAACTCATATTCGTACATTCGTCCGGACTCACAATACCCATAGGATTTGAAGGAAGAAGCAACATGAGCATTACCTTCCCACTGGCATTCCAGTCAATATGTATCAGTATCCTAAACCTGGAGCACTTGATTATGGTAGTCCACCCAATCCTGAAACTATCACTGCACTAGAACGTAGCCAACATCTCGATAAATATGACCTGGACAAGTATATACCTTCAACAACACGGCAAATTTTAAACAATCTTCATAGTGCTAATGTCACGGCGCAAGAAGATACGAGGATACTTAGGCAAAATGGGAGAAAGATACGGAAGGTGTGGAAGGAATTGTGTTACGGAAAGGCGGAGACGTTGGTAGACGCGGAGGAAGCGGCGAGATGGTGGCGGTATAATTTAGTAAGATAAAGAAGTGGTCTGAGGTGTTGCGATGTCGGGTGAGGTGGCATGGTTGTTACGATAAGGAATAATGGAGTGGTGTGTAAGATCATAGGATGAGATTCGGATGGTACATAGGAGCATGAGGAATGGTTCGAGGGTGGCAGACGAATTGTATATAAAGAGAGTGTTGATGGCGTTGGAGGATTTCCTTTTCTTCTCTCTTTACTCGTTCTCTTGTATAGCAAAGCAAGTTACGACTT
>Ga0307512_10003129_pt1 | contig 19712 bp, 20 predicted proteins | sample 14_EM_MG_FD_200267 | JGI IMG/M metagenome (GOLD analysis project Ga0307512, IMG submission 200267) | Populus trichocarpa ectomycorrhiza microbial communities from riparian zone in the Pacific Northwest, United States - 14_EM | ecosystem: Host-associated > Plants > Roots > Unclassified | place... | reverse complement strand
CAAGTGCATCTCCAAACTCGCTCGGTCACAGCCTGAGAGTGCATCTCTGAGTTCACTCGATCTCGGCCTCCAAGTGCATCTCCAAACTCGCTCGATCTTGGCCTCCAAGTGCAGCTCTCAGTTCACTTGATCTCGGCCTCCAAGTGCATCTCCAAACTCCCTCAATCACGGCCTCCAAGTGCAGCTCTCAGTTCTCTCGACCTCGGCCTCCCAGTGCATCTGCAAACTCGATCGATCACGGCCTCCAAGTGCATCTCTCAGTTCACTCAATCTCGGCCTCCAACTGCATCTCAAAACTAGCTCGATCACGGCCCTCAAGTATATCGTTAAGGAGCGACGGTGGGTGTACGGAGATACAGAGATAACGGAGGTGCAATGAGCGATGCGGAGTATATATTCGGGAGACACCGGGGTAGATAGATAGACAGCATCTCATTTTCATCTCATCTTGTCTTCCAACGAAAATTCACACTCTATGTTTCCCAACTTTTGGTCTCACTCCCTCTTTGCGAGATTTCGTGGATCCGCGCAATTGCATGGATCCTTATGCATTGCAATCCCGATGCAAGCGTGTACACAATGAACCCATTCCGACGTATGGTCACAGTTGGCCACAATGCCAGAGTGTTTGTTTAAAGTAGGAGACCGACAGAGCGAGAAGAAACGGCGAAACGGCGATCGGAGGGCGATATGCAACTTGACTCGTGGTATTGACGCCGGGCGCGGAGTAATCCGCCACCGGGATGTCTCTGACGGCTCTGACGGAGTGCGTCCACTCTGACGCAGCCAGTCCGCCCAGACGGAAATGTTTTTTGCTGATGTGGGGAATCCAGCGGACTGCTGGGAGCGACTATGGAGGTCACCACTTTGGAAGATCCAGGTGAGATTGAGACTATCAACCCAAAGCACTGGACGAGTGAGCAGGGAGCAGCAGCGGTAGTTGTGGCAGAGGAGGAACCTGACTCAGGTGTACTTGAATGACTGCTACCGGCTTGCCGAGTCACGACGGGAGGATGCTGGACTAGCGGGGTTTGGCTCGTTTCTGGGCGAACCGCTTGATCCACAGGTCCCTGGTTTTCCTTCCCTATCATCTTTCCAAATTCCAAGTCGGAGATAGAAGCTAATGTACAGATGCTGGAGCAGGTTCTGTACCTACTGATGATGGAGGTCATATCCCCGTGAGATACAAGGACTATGTAGACGTATCCATTAAAGATAGGGCAGAGACTCTTGCACTGCAACGGCCACTTGACCACGCGATCGAACTGGAACCGGACTTCAATTTACCATATGGCCGAATCTATAACCTCTCGGAAGTCAATTCGAAAACCCTCAAGGCTTACATTGAAACAAACCTAGCCGATGGATTCATCCAGCACTCATCGTCGCCTGTGGCAGCAACAATCTTGTTCGCAAAGATGAGAGACCGCAGACTGCGGCTGTGTGTGGACTGCTGATCTCTCACTAAAGCCACCGCGATGAAACGATACCCCCTCCCACTGATCTCGGAGATGCTCGACAGATTGCGAGGAGCGCAGATCTTCACGAAACTCGACCTCAGGAACGCCTACCACCTTATCCGAATCAAGGAAGGCGACGAGTACAAAACCGCATTCCGCACTCGGTATGGGCAGTTCGAGTACCGAGTCATGCCGTACAGGTTGACAAACGCACTAGCTACTTTCCAAGCCTATATCGACCATTGTCTACGGCCTTACATTGACAATTTCGCTGTGTGCTACCTGGATGATATACTGAACAACTCGACCAACGAGGAGGAGCACAAGGAGCAGGTACGAAAAGTGCTGGAACGACTAAGAGAATTTGGCCTCTATGGCAAAGCCCAAAAGTGCCGTTTTGGCGTCTCGGAGGTCGGCTTTCTCGGATTTGTCATTAGCCCCGATGGGATTGCCATGGAATCGGACCGCATATCAACGATCGAAGACTGGCCAACCCCGAAGTCCGTCCGGGATGTGCAGGTGCTCCTTGGATCCACAAACTTCTACCGGCGGTTCATCAGGAAATATGCAATGGTAACAACGCCGATATCAGATGTACTAAAGAAAGCAGAAAACCCCAGAACGTCTAAACATGTCAAATGGGAATGGACTCGGGATGCTGAACTTGAGTTTCGGAAGTTAACAAGGGCCTTCACAGATGCACCAATCCTCAACCATTTCGATCCGGCAAAGCCGATTATTCTGGAGACCGATCCAAGGGGCTTCGCCATAGCCGGCATTCTCAGCCAGTATGACGGTTTCGGGATTCTCAGACCGGTCAGCTTCTTCTCTCGAAAATGCACAGGTGCCGAACAGAACTACAACACGTACGATCGGCAGCTCTTGGCCATCGTGGAGACTATGAAGCAATGGCGCCACTACCTCGAGGGAGCGAATCATAAGGTACTCATACAATCCGACCATCAGAACCTCGAATATTTTCAAACGTCAGAAGTCCTATCCCGGTGGCAGGCTAGATGGGTGGAGATCCTCTCTTCGTATGACTTCGTTATCGAACACCAGGATGGCAAGAAGAACACAGCAGACGGACCGTCGAGAAGACCCGGCTATGAGATCGGCTATGAGCATATGACGGCAAAGCTCCTCGCTACCTTAGCAGCGACTACCATCACCGAATCTTATGATGACCTTCTACCGGAAATCAAGGCAGCCCAACTGACCGACTTGTTAACCACAGAAATACGGCCAACCTTGGTGGATGTTTCAACCGCAGATGAGAGTCAATGGAGATCAATCGACGGAGCTCTGACCTACGAGGGGAGGATATACGTGCCCGCGGCACTCCGCTGTAGAGTGACAAGCCTTTTCCACGACAACCCCGAATCCGGTCACGTCGGAGTGCTGAAGACTGCCGAGCTCGTATAACGAGATATTTCTGGCCTGCGATGAAGTCAGAGATACGGAAGTAGGTTGCCGGCTGTGTGTTGTGCCACCGGATCAACGCACCGCGTCACGCATGCTATGGACTCAACATGCCTCTGTCACCGCCTTCTTGTCCCTGGGAGGGACTCACCATGGATTTAGTTACCGACTTGCCAGAGTCAACGGCATCGGGATACACCGGGATCTTGGTAATCGTCGATCGTTTGACTAAAATGGCGATCTACCTCCCCTGCAGAAAGGACATTGACTACCCAGAGCTAGCACGAATGTTATTCGAACACAGGATCTGCAAACAAGGCGTACCGGACAATATCACCACCGATCGTGGCAAGGAATTCACCAGTCGATTCTGGGACAGAGTTTGCTCTCACCTCAGTATCAATCACCGCCTCTTGACCGCCTTCCACCTGCAGACGGACGGTCAAACCTAGCGGCAGAACCAAACGATGGAGCAGTACCTCTGAGCCTTTTGCAACTACAAGCAGGACAACTGCGTCGAATTGTTACCACTGGCGGAGTTTGCGTACAACAACTCCATCCACCATTCTACACTGATGACACCCTTCTGGGCGAACTACAATTACCATCATACAATGCAGTTTAAGCCTCCGAAGGACCCCATTTTCAGATCACAGGTGCAGGCAGACTCGTGGATGGCAGGCGTAGAAGAGACTTACCGAATTCTCCGGGAAAACATAATCGAGACTCAGGCGCGACAAACAAAGTACGCCGGCGGAAGAGAGATGACTTGTGCGGTTGGAGACTGAGTATGGCTATCGACCAGGAACTTGAAAACATCGAGGCCTTCAAAGAAGCTCAATTAAAAGCGCACGGGACCGTATACAGTAAGTAAGAGCATCAATAAGAATGCTTACAAACTAGACTTACCGAGGAGGATGCGGAATCACAACATTTTCCAAGTGTCGCTTTTCAATCGCTACCCACCGCCAGTCGGAGGCCAGCCATCTCCAGAACAGCACCCGATGATAGTCGAGGACACAGAGGAATGGGAAGTCGACCGCATACTCGACTCCAGGCGGCGCTATCGGAAGCTGCATCATCTCGTCCAATGGGCCAGTTAGAGCCACATACGCACCAGGTGGGAGCCGGCGGAACATCGTAAAAACGCCCGAGATCTAGTTGACGAGTTTCACCGAGAGCGTCCGGATCGGCCACAGGAGTAGGGGTATACAGTCGGGGTCAGAGATATGGAGGACACGGAAGCAGTTTGGACGTTTCATTGTACTTGTTTCTTCATTTCCTGCTCATCTCTTTTGATTGGATTTCGGCCCGGTATAATGGCGTCGGCACGGGTTTTACCACCTACCATTGGAGGAGGAGTTTCCCCGTGCACGGAATCCGCCGAAAGGTCGCCATTGAGCGTACCGATCGGTTGTGGGACTTATGGGTTTGTACAATTGTGTACGTAGGATGATGGTTTCATTCCTTGTTTCCTTTCCTTCGTTTCTCTTATATACTGGCTTTGGCAGCCCAGGAGGTCTGCGCCTAGAGAGGGGGATAATGTAACGGCGACACGTGACCTGAGGCTGGGTAAGCGCCATTGTATATAGATCGCCCTGTACGACACTTAAACCAGTATCGAATATCTTACCACTATACTCTCCATCTATACTCACTTGCTCTCGTGTTCAACCGTATACCATCACATACGTCTGAGGCGAGACGTAGGTGTACGTGTCCTTAAAACCAAGTCGCATTTTGATTACCAGGCTTACTGCAACAAAATTCAATGACTCTCCGTTGATACTCATTTCCAACATTGGGCAGGGAGCGTTTCGCCTTCTCTTCTCCCTATAAAGGATGCCAACATTTCTATTATGTATAGTCACTACCAAATTGCGTTTTCATTACCCGACTTACAGCACCAAAAATCATTGATGCTCCATTGACGCTCATTTGGCCATGGGCATATCCACAATAGACCATCATTTCATTTGGCGGAATATATCATTAATAATATCTTGACTGTCTTTCTGTCTTCTTCAGGTACTATCTTCTTTATCACTTCATTGTTCTTTAATAATACATATAAATAGATCATTTAAAACATGCTGAAAAGTGTCCAGCAATTGAATATTATACTACACTCATAAATTACGTTCCTTACGATCCATGTTTGTTTTCACTGGCAGTTTCACTCAACTGCCTGTTGTCGTCCGCAAAATGGATGTTAGATGTATTACCATACAGCAGATAGTGTACTAACTGGTGGATGTTCCTTCAGCATTCCGCTAATCTGGCATGAAATCTTCATTGTGCTTTCTATCCTTGGCATATGAATCAGGATTGAACAACTGAGTGCCGGGAAGGGCAGTATGTACATATTCATATGGGGCGGGCAGATTTGGGATATGGGAACGTTGGGCGCAATTTGTGTGACCGGGTGGCGCTGGTGGCGTTCCGGGTGGAGGTGGCGTTAGTTCTGGTGCCGGCAGTTTGAGTCGGACTTGTGGAGGGGTGCCCGTGTCTCTGTACCTCCAGCGTGTTTGTGGATTCATCGCGGTGCCATTTTGGAATGGAGGGCAGCCGTCGGTTTGATTTTCATAAACTTTCTACGGGTGTCATTCCATCGCAGCGTTCACCTTTCTATGCCCAGGAAGATCAACACCACGCGTCTTCTCTTCCGGGACTTCTGCACAACGTTGTTTGATTAGGTGTTGCGTGTCCTCTATCGCGGAGCGTGAAAACCCTCCTTTGGCCATTTTCTCCATATTCAAGGTGCGGCGCATGTCTGACTGTTCTAGCTGTACCCAACCTCCTTGACTTGCCATAGTAGCAGACATGTTGAAAACCTACAAGATATTAGTTGCTGCTTCCGAAAGTGAAAATCGGCGATTACCTCTACCATATTTGCTTCCGTAGCCTCCTCTGTGGTGTTTAAAGTATTTTTCGAACATTCCCAGGGACGGTTATCACCAAATTTGTCCGCTAGAATGCCAGAGATAACAACATCGTGATGTTCAATTTCCTGTACTGTGCGGACAACGTCCTTCGTCGACCAAGGGGGTTTCCTGTTACTGGCAGCGAGATATTGGTCACGTAGCTTCTCTCTCTATACCAGCTGTTGATCATTCAATCAATTCTCCGCCATATACCATGATAGATGAAAATACCCACATCCAATTGCGTGCTGCTTCTTGTGCGTGCCGCGTCCGGTGATCCAAACGATTTTCAAATGTGCATCTTGGGTCATGTTTTCGGTGGCTACATTGGCAGCTTCACGGTGGACTGCCTGGTGTCTGCGTCGTTGCTGGGTACCTTCAAGTGACGCATTGAATGAAGCGCCGATCGTTTCGCTCAATTCAGATCCACTCTGACCTTTGTGAGCTGTTTGCATTGCCATGACTTGCTGGTGTGGAAAAGGAGAGGAAGATGATACCCAAAAGAAGTCGGAAGTTCTGAGGAATATATATAAGCTTCAAGTCAAAATAGACTGACCGACCACCAACTTGGACTTTCTACTCATGATGAATCCGCCTGCGTATAGCTGCATGCTGCAGGAGTTTCCACCAGTCCCGCAATTTGCAGAGAGTTGGTCTGATGTTGTGTGTGTCCTTACATGGATGAATTGAAGTTCATGACAGCTGAAATCTCATTGATGTTGCATACAAACAGGAAATTCTTCAACGGAAAGGGCGTCTGGTGAGGTTTGTCTGAAGAGATCACCCGGTTTGTACATGAAACTGACACTAAAAGTTGAGTCATCTTGTACGGTTAACCTGACTATTCCCAATTTAGTGACAGTCAAAACACAAAATTTGCTATGTTCGAGTTGATCAAGTGTACTAACCTTGACATACAAGATGCAGCTTGCCTCCATATGGTCCATATCTTGCTACATCCAACATCCCTCCCAATAACAGTCAACACGAAATTCAATGGTCAATGCTCCAAAAAGGTGCCTTTCTCCTCTCCCAGCAGGCAAATATGGCAAATCGACAAAGCAGTCCACACGACGAAGTCATCAAGTGAATGAAGGGAAAAGCAGGTTGCAGGCAGAAACGGTCCGAGCCATCAGAGAATTATGTAGCTTGCGAGCCAGAAAGAAGCTCGCAGCGGAGAAAAATTGACAAACGCACTTGTTGAGCCATGAAGTCAAAGAGCAATGGATGGAGGATTAAGTGGAAAGAGAGACTGCGGTGGCAAGAAAGCGAGTTGAAGACACAGAGACAGCGATTAAGCAGAAGCAAGGAGATATGAGCAATGTTGAAAAGGTGGGATTGACCGCCAGAGAGCGTCAAAAGACATTTGACGAGATGCTGAATACTATTGGAGACAGTCTGAGCGATCTTACAAGTTCCGACGATGAGGAGGATGTGGAAGATGAAGTAGAAGACGATGATACAGAGCTGGGCATGCTGAGCGAAGATGACGAACCTAGCTGGGTGATGGCCACAATCTCCAAAACGGTACAACGCCGCATGCAGAGGTCGTCACAAATGCAGATAAAGCTTTACAAATTCAGACAACCGGGTTGGGGGGATGTGGCCAACAACTTCCATGAAGGAGATGTGAAGTCCAGAACATCCGAAGTTATGGTTCCCACGGTCATCAAGTCCCACATGGATCATGTTGCAGCAGTACCTCCCCCAACAACAATTGGAGAGCTATTAGAGACTCCGGATATCGTCCCCGGAATATCGCGAGTGCCGCAATGTACTTCTCAACCAGGAAGTCGGAATATGAGAGTAGGCTAAGGGAAACCAAAGTCGCCTGAACTCATATCTTGTCTCCCGCCCGGTGTGGAGTCCGATTCATCATTGATTACGTATGCGATGCCTTGTCAACCAGTAAACACCTACCACTGCATCTTGCCTCCCAAGCTAATTACCATATAGAAATTGGATTTGCACAAAGAAATGGTCACAGCTCCTGCAACTGAGGAGGAATAGATAGACAAATTGAAATTTTTGAGGATGTAGAACTGTGAAAAGCACTTTGCATTTCTATTTTGCTACCTGTCAGCTTTATCTTCATTTGAGTGACCAAATTGTGAGACATGATAATTCTTCTGTGCATGTGCAAGGGTTGTACGCACCATTCTGACGTGGTAAACTACCAATGACGCCACAAGACGACCAATGAGCCGGTTATCATCTGTCCTATTGCTGTTAAGTGCGAAAGCAAAAACTCAATTAGTGACGAAATGTACCAACAACTTTTATGTAAGTGATGTCATACGAGTCATAGAAGGAGTGATCAAAGCGCTATACCAACCTGTATACATGACAACCGTCATGCTGCATTTATCCATGCATTCAAATGCACAACTGTTCGCTTAGCCCTGGTCCACACGGTCCAGATTTTGAAAATTGTTTATGGTAGGTCATGGATATCAAGGAAATGGAGCTGGATCAGGAATGGTGGGACAGTCAGGCGGTATTAATCAAAATTTAGTGGCTGGGTCTGCATGCCGCTAATTGCCGGACGAAAGTGCTGGAATGTGAGATGGGTACGTCATTCATCGCTCATATCACGAATGAAGTAGTGAATCAGATACTGAGGGGCGACACAACATCAGGATGCAAAATATAATACATAGAAAAGAAAGATTGGTTGTCAATAATTCCAATACACGCTTGGACTACAACGATTGGGCATCCAATGACAGTCAGGCTGATTGCAATGTGAGCGTCAACAGAGTGTCAATGATTCATAGTCTTTCACATTCTGCAATCAAACGGCTACATAGTATCATCCTGACAAAGTGAATGTATTTGAAGTTTTTCTGTGTGAAACGACTAGTTAAAGGCTGGTTGCCATATCCTAGAAATGAGTGTCAACGGAGCGTCAACAATTGTTTTTCTTGCATCTTGGATTATGCAAACTTTGGGCAATTACTGTCACTCATAATCAGAGTATTGGCCGCCTTTCTAGACAAATCAGCTATGGACGACATCGCGACTATCTCCTACAAATGAGGGTCAACGGAGCGTCAACAATTTTTGTCTTAAATTTCGATTGATCCAGGGGCTGCGCAACGAGATCTTCCTACAGTGAATGCATCGGCCATCTTTCAAAGCACAAATGCTAGAGTGGACATTGTGACTGTCTCCTAAAATTGAGTCTCAAGGGAGCGTCAACGATTTTTAGTGCTTCATCCTGCATAATCAAAGGGGTGCGCGTCGGCTTTTATCCATAATGGAAGTAATGGCCGCCATTATAGGCAAAAATGCTAGCAACACTATCACTACTGCATCCTGAAAATCAGCGTCAACATAACGTCGACAGTTTTTGTGCTGACGCAGTAATCTACACCACAACATACTGCATCGGGTTGTACCAAAATTGAATTATTAATTGTTAGTCTTTCCAATACGTTCTTGTATACCACTACACAACTATGTATGCAATGTCTCAAAGGGCTTACATCTTTGTTGCTCGTAGCTCTAGAGTCAATATTTAAGAACTAGCAATCTTCTCGGCAATACCGTACCTGTTGACATCATTTCAATTCCCAATACCCAGCCATCCAATTCTTACCACCATGTCGGATTCACAATCTTTGAATACCAGGTTGCTAGAGGTAATGATATCTTCCAAAGATGAAGGTGTCTTTATTCATGATTTGAATGACCTTACACTACCAATCATATTCGATGCTTGGTGGGGTTCTATGAATGTAGGGAAGAAGCATGCTATTGCTTGGAAGAATTGTAGACATGCGCCTTCATGGCGGTTCAATTTGCATTGCAGAATTGATGAGACCGGCAGCCCTGGCATCATATGTATCGTTTGTCATCAAGTTCTCAGCCATCTATCAGAACATGGGACCAGCTCAATGGTAGATGAAGCAGCACTGGCCATATTGAAGAGGCAAGGAAGTAGTGGGAATACAGTAGAAAGTTCGCTAGAGAAATACATTGGCGACATTGACGACATTGACTTCTAAGCTATATTGACTGTATTAACAGACAAATTGCTCCAAACTAGCAGCTAAGGACATTGTAACCACCGAATTTCACCAAGACACTTGGAATCGCGACCTGATGTTAGGATCAGTTTCAGCTCATATTCCATGAAACGCTATATCAAACGTTAAGCTACGGCGGTTATATAACAAAATATGCAGCGAGCTGGTGCCACCATCGGTGAGCACCCTTAGCAACATTTGTAGGAGGGAATACTCACTGACTGTGCATGCAATTCAGAAGCAGTTGCCAACAAGGAATAAAGTTAATTTAGCTTTGAACAGGTGGACATCAACAAACAAATTAGCAATAATGTCGGTTATTGCATAGTATATGGATCGCAATTGGGCAATGCAGGAAGTGCACCTGGATCTCGATGAAGTCAATAGCCTGTTCGTTTTCAATTTCTACAGCCAATTCAGGATAATAGGTCAAGGGTCAACATACTGGAGCCAGGTTAGCCACACATTTGAAGGAAGTTCTGGATCGTTCTGAGCTTACTGACGGCCGCTTGCTTGGAATTACAAATGGTAATGCCTCCTCAAATTACTCGATGACTTGGGAACTGCAATCAACACTTCAGGCCTCAGGAATCGAGTGGCCAGGATGGAGAGAATGATAGCACACATATTTGGAAGAGTCAAAGACTTCAAAAAGAGGGCAACACTAGAATCAATAAGGTGTCTGCTATGAAACCAGCTTTGGCCAAGATAATTGAGAAAGTATGTATTTCAAGATACTCTGAAAATTCTGAAACTGACCATCATATAGCAGTGAATGCTAGATGTGTTGATTACATTGACACCTGGTCGTCGAAACGAGTGCATTAACTATCACAAAGCTAAGGTACAAATTGGAGTCCTTCCGATGATGGATGTAAAAACACCGTGTAATTTGACACTAGAGTTGCTTGAGTGAACCTATTGATTACGAGAATTCACCCGCAAGTGGCTGAAGCATCCAAAATACAGCGATCACTGGTCACTCTACCCAACAGAGGATGAATTGACAATTGTCAAGTACATCATGGAAGTGTGAATGCCATTCCGATACTGGACTCTGTGGATGTCGACAAGACATATGGTCCCACTGCATCATGTAATCACCGTCAATAATGACATGTTCAATCATATGGATGCTGTTTTGCGAGCTTTAGGTAAGAAGAAAACTCGGTGGAAGGAAGATATATACTTCGCTGTGAAGTTTGTGCGACAAGAGCTGTCCAACTACCATGCTGAAGTCGCTCCAACGACGGGTACGCTTCTCGTTTCAGCACATATTCTTGATCCTTTTCGCATGTTGCGATCGTGTCGGAAATGGGACAAGGGAATGGATATCAATCCTCAGGTCGAGACTTCTTATACTACCCAATACCAAGAGGCATTTTTGAAGTATGTGGAGAACAAATACTGCGCCAAACACAGACGATTGTCGGTCACTAAACATGAAAAACTACAGCGCAATGACTTCATCCATTCTGCAATGCCCTCTCAATCTGGTCAATCATCTTTTGATGCAGATGATTCATCCAGTGGTGATGAAGACAACTTAGCAGGCAAAAATTTGGCTGAAACAACACCAGAATGGAGCGATCGCGCAGCACGCTTATTGATAGCCGCCATGCTCTATTTGAATTCGCCACCTGAATGAACAAAGAACTGGGGGCAAATTGATCCGAATCTCGATGATTACCACTCCGAATTGATGGATATTAGCAGTACATTTTGGATCGCGGATATCACGGAATGGTGGCGACAGCGAGAGGAAACGCAGTCGAAGTATGCTGATCTCTCCAATGTGGCACGCGACATATTTTCAATCATACCGCAAGGTGTCGGAGCTGAGGCTAGTTTGTCCATTGGATGAGACATTATGAGCTGGAGGCAGTCAAAAACCAAAGGCCAGACCCTTCGGGAAAAGGTTGTAGTAAGGCAGTATGCTCGCACTAATAATGGGATATTGGCCGGCTCTGACACTGTATTGGATAGGTCGGAAACTGATACCAACTTGGAATTGAGGACAGAGGCAGAGGAACGGAAATTGCACAGAATGGCCAAGGTCCATGACTTGTTGGGGATGTGGCAGGGCAGCCAAAACCTACGTACTACACAGAGGGAATCACGGGCTCAAAACAAACAGATGACAGCCATAGGATACATTTCAGATACGGAAGAAAGTGTCAAAGCATCCAGGTCACTCTTTCAACATGATGCTGCGGCTGCATTTAAATTGTCGGAAAGATCACTGTTGCCACCAGCATTATCTGCAAAGGAACGCGCTGGAGGACGAACTCAAGTATTGAATGTTCACCGAAAATGGACTATCAACTGTCATACAGTCGATAGTCATGACGACAGTGTACCCGAAAGCATTTCCTTCAATGAAAATTGGCTCAACTGGAACGGTGACATAGATAATCCAAATGAGAATGAAGACGACTGTGAGGCAGACAATGAATCAGATGTAGAGCAAGATAATTACGTCGAGGATTTGGAATGCCCTGAGCAGCGGGATGTGTGTGCCACTCCCATTGTGCCCGGATTGAGTCGGCTGACAGAGAGTTCAAAAAAATGACAGAAAAGGGGTTAGTGATGGTCAATGCTACCGAAACAAGGAGGATCAGGGGAAACAGAAAAAAGTAGGACAGAATGGGACAGTATGTTGTCAGCAGTTTCTTGATGTTGCTTGACCGAGAATTTCACTTAGAGAATTATGATGGGAGAATATTGGCCAGTGATGTCTAATTGGTAGTTGATAAACACAAACATAGCAAGCAAAATCCGTTATTCAACCTGATACATATGTTTTAATACATTGAAAGTGACCCATGCCAGAATATTACTAAGGCCACAGGTTCCAGTCATAACCAGCCCAAAAAGCATCCAATAAGTTTAAATAGTCATCGGTGCAATTATCAATGGTAGCAGATTTTGTCTAGACATTGCATTGAAATGAGTGTCAATGGAGCGTCAATGATTTTTGGTCTTGTAAGTAAGATAATTGAATATTCAATTGGTCACTGCCATACAAAACAAATGTCTTGGCAGTCTTTATAGGCAAGACAGATAGCAACTCTGCCACTGGCCCATTCTGAAAATAAGCGTCACTGGAGCATCACCAATTTTCGATCATGTATGTAAGGTAATTACAAATCAATCTGGTCACTGATTCACATGACCATTTCATTGCCAGCCTTTATAGGCAAAAATGTAAGCGACATGCTCACTGCCCCATTCTGAAAATGTGCGTCAACAGAGCGTCAAGGAATTTTGGTCATGGAAGTAAGGTATTTACAATTCAATTTGGTCGAGAATACACGCAACCAAGGTATTGGCAGCGTTTATAAGCAAAAAAAAATGCAACACGGTCACTGCCGCATTCTGAAAATGAGCGTCAATGGAGTCTCAATGAATTTTGTTCATGTAAGTAAGGTAATTACGATTCAATTTGGTTGCGAATATACATAGTCATCGTATTGCCTGCCTTTATAGGCAAAAAAAGTATGCGACAGGGTCACTGCCCCATTCTGAGAATGAGCGTCAACGGAGCGTCAACGGAGCGTGAATGATTTTTGGTCTCACATCTTGGTTGATCTAAATGTTGCTTGGTAGTACAGATTCATATGCCAAGTAATGACCGCCTTTTCCCCTAAAATAGTACAACATTTCTTTGTTACCTCATCATGAAAAGAGCGTCACCTGAGCCTCAACAATTTTTGGTATTGCATATAGGGTAATCCGGGTATCACGCAGATATTGGAGTTCATAACAGAACTATTGACAGCCTTTTAACATAAAAACACAAAACAGACATGGAAAAGTACTGATTCCAAAATAATCAATATTGCAATGTGCAAAACATGCAAAAAGTCATTGTTGGATGCTGAAAATGCGATTTTGATAAGATACTATTATTATATAGCAAAAACAAAAGCATGATATGAATTTACAGATGGACCCGCTGGACAACCCGCTGACAACCCGCCCAATTCAGACATGTTGTGAGATGTCCATTGAACCGGATCCGAATTGACAGTTTGGGTGTATTGACGACCCGGAGCACTAATTTGGAAACAGGTCGGTTCCGATCCGTACCCGGAACCGTTGCTAACACTAGCCATACCCAGCTTGAATTGGAATATGCAGCTCACCCTCTCCACAGTAATAGTTAGCTTGAGCAGGAGGTCAATCCAATGGTACAAACATCTTAATAGTATGTTTCTCAAATATCTGGTCCACCCATTCCAGTTTGAATTCATTGTCAGTCTAGCCTTTGATTCACCATGCAAATGTTACTTGCTCTTTATCATGCATACCACCATGCAATCGCAGTAGATGCTTACCCCCCGTGTAGATATTCTCGGGTGGTATTACTCTACAATCCGCGGCAATACCGTCACCATCACCATCACCATCACCATCAGCCCCGGTCCGAATGCTTATGCATATGCCCAAAATCGACGGGAAACAGGTTGCACATTCCGCTGAGAAAACTGAGTCGGAGATCTGCTCTCTGCGAGATCCAATTGTCTACCTTTCCTGCAGAATCTGAGGCTGCAATTGTCAACACCATGACCTTGAAGCATCGTGAGATCTTGCCATGGTGGCCGCGCTAAAGATAAGGTACAGACTACCATATCGACCGATGTCATGATTTCGGCCAATATACGCCACCTGCCACCTGCCACCTGCCACACGCCACACGCCTCACGCCGCCCTCCGCCCACCAAATACTGCCCGCCATATGACACCAGCCTCACGCCTCCTGGTGCCAGGGGTCTGCAACTCAGCAAGTCTCTCGACTGAGCATGCAGGAGCATCCCTGAGAGCATATAGTCAAGTGAGATTGGAAGTGTCTTCCCTCTTGAGAGTGTACTTGGGAGCGTAGAGCCAAGTAGGCTGGGAGTGTACCATCGAGTCCAATTGGGAGCGTACTTGAGAACGACTCAGGGGTGTACTTGGGAGCGTACTCGGAGTGTACTTGGGAGCGTCTCGAGAGCGTACTTGGGAGTGTATAGTCAAGCATGCTGGGAGTGTGTCATCGAGTGCAATTGGGAGTGTACTTGAGAGCGTGATCGGGAGTGTACCTGAGAACATACTCGGAGGTGTACTTGGGAGCGTACTCGGAGTGTACTTGGGAGCGTCTTGAGAGCTTACATGAGAGCGTAAGTCAAGCAGGCTAGGAGTGTGCCATCGAGAACAATTGGGAGCGTACAGTCATGCAGGCTGGGAGTGTGCCATCGAGAGCAATTGGGAGCGTACAGTCAAGCAGGCTAGGAGCGTGCAATCGAGCGCAATCCGGAGTGTACTTCAGAGCATACTTGGGAGCGTGCATGAAGTGCATCTAGCAGCTTGCTTTCAATTGTGTAGTATGCAGCGTGATGTATAGTATGCAGCGTGATATATAGTATCCAGAGTACAAAATCGCATGCGTATCATAGTAATCTAGTCAATGCGTAGGTCCATAGGATCTCATAGTGCCACGCGTCAAATATGCTATGAATTACCATCCCAAAAACAGCTTCTCTATGAGTTACGCGTCGTGTAAGGTCATTTTTCCCGGTGCATATATTATATCACACCCTTCATAATGCATCTTGACGATATCCCTTACTGAAATGATAACTGAATCTATTTTTGACCAATATTTATCACAGTTTTTGAGTAATAAGTAAATCCTATAGCTATTCCACAGACAGAGGGTATATATTTAACAGAATGTTGCAGCCTCCAGTGCTGAGAAAAACGGATACTGTCACTTTATCAATGAATGTCAAAATGTAACAGTAGACCATGCTAATAAGTGACTGAAAGTGTTATCATGAGATTGAAGAGTCTGAAGTATATCGGATATAATTTGTGTGGATAAATATTGCGAAACGATTTCAGGGTATCGGTGTACCCCAAAATGATGTATTCTAACCCTTCATAGTGGGTAAAAAATTGCAAAATGGTACTGCTACAGCAATTAGTAGGTGAAGGTTGTAGCTGATGATTGGATCATATGGGTGGATAACTAGCGGCCACCGGAGTTCGTTAGCATGATCGGCGAAGTAGATCTAGAGAGGTAAGCATTATCACTATATCATATTAGAATGTGGTACTTTAGAATGACCCTATCTCCTTTGTTTGAAGCACCATGCGACCCACAGGCAGTATATCACCTACGAAGTTGTGATGTGCCTGTACTGTAAGAATTGGCGAATGACGTTCTGCGGAATCGTCCTGGAACCCAGTCTCCGAATTAGGTCCATTCCGAGATGTGGAGCCCGCATAGACGGAATCCACGGAAAGGTTGTGTAACTCATCTGATGTCAGTGGTAACTTCGGCTATCACCGACACCACGACGCTGCAGACGTGGAAGCGAAATCATTGTTTTCCCCGCCAGATGTTAAGCGTGAGTGTGTACTGGCGGTGTTGCGGTGGTGTTAACAACAAAGGTGGTAATATTAACCAATCAGCAAAAAAGGTTTTGATGGTGGAAGTAGACCGACGATGGTGATAGAGACATGTCAACGAAGTTTACCGCACACAGTACTCTACTAAAGTACCCTGTTACCAGATTACTTTACCGGGGTTCCCTACTGACGGATCCCGACCTGTCTGCTTTTGCCCTAAAGTTTCTATTCTTCAAACAAGAACTTAGTGTATATATACGCCATTCTTAAAACAGAATAGTGTTAGAGTGATAGGAAAACTCAAGCCACTTATGCCCACCCAACACTATCAAGCGGATCAAGAGTGTGGAAAATACGGGTCATCGAGGTTGGAGCTGTGCTGGACCGATGAGAGAAGCTACCAAACACATGTTGAATCTCCGATCCTACCTCCGTTTTAGGTTTAGCAGCCCACATAGCACGTTTAGCCTGGTTGCCGGCCTGGTCGCTGGTCGGAAAAGTATACACCTGACAATAATTACCTCCGATGAGGCCCTACGGTCACTCTACATGGACCCTAGCGATTCTAGCATTAGCCCGGGATGCACCAAGGCGAATAAAAGGTTCACCCAGTCCGAACGGCGGCGCTGCACCCCGACGACGCCAGTCCGGACGGACGGTTGGGATTCCTGCCAGCAGGTACCGCTGCAATACGAAGTGAGTGCAATGTGAATTCTAACTACAGCGTTTGTGCCCTGTTTCTTCAATCCAATACTGTTCCCAATTTGTACATTCGGTTATGATTCTCCAGTATGTTATCCTCAAAGAGACGTTTCTATCAATACATCATCAGAGTAATTCGGTAATTTGAACGCTCTAAACTGGACATGCCTCAATGACTGACGGCGCTGCACCATCCGCCCGATCAGCCATTGCCCTCTTTGGACCTAACCCCAAGCTCGGAGTGTTGCGTTTTCCATGCATTGTCGTCGTCATCCCACACCTGTACAGCAATGCCGGGTTGACTTGTAAATCCTCCAGCCAAGGCCAAAACTGCCCATGCAAAGCGAGAATACAAAAACTCTGGAGAAACTACACTGGCGAGTAGTGGTACTTTGCGGTTGTGATATAACGGGCCCAGGTCATTGCTGCGGCGCAAGAAATGGACGCAATAGACACCACCCTTCGGAACGAAGACGAAGTGCTGAGTGTCGAACGATTTAACAATATCGCTCCGAAGAGTGAGGAGATTCGATATATCGGTTGATGGGTTGCTATTGCCGAAACATTCCTCCCCGCAGTATACAGACATACTGTTTTTGGTGTACTGAGTAATCGCTGCGTCAGTTTCGAGAAACAGAGAGATGAAGAAGTTACACATACCCAACGTTCATGATCTTCCGGAACAAGGTGCGCACTCTCAGTGCTATCCTTAAACCCAGATATCTTGCAGGCGCCATCGCGCATCTTCACAAACATAGACACCTCAGATTCGTCCGTAGATTCGTCGAATGCCAGCACAAGTGAATCGCTGGGTACATCGGATTTCCACTGTTGCAGGTGGGCTCCATGATCGAATCCGCTATGGTCGAAACCCCAGTCGCGGAATTTCGGACACACCGGATAATCAGGTGAAGGATGTTTATGCCACCCGCTGGGATAGAAGTAGTATCTCTGTCCAGTTAACAGCATGTCAGGACTTGGTAGGTTCCTGGAATCCTCTTTGGAGATTGTCGGATCCTCAGGATTGTGCTCACAGCCAGAAGATTTTGCAATGAACGTCCTAAACTCAGGCTGGGACATAAGTTTGCTGCAAAGCACACCCTCACGATTCCCGGAGATAATCATGCAGGCTGCAGCTGCTGTAGAGTAATGAAGGCCGTAAGCTTTGGTGCCGCGAGATGGATGGTTGGAATGAGCTAATGAGTCGAAGGCCGGAAGTCGCAACATGATACGCTTCACGGGAGCAAGGTGTCGGTAGCCAGGGTGACATAGCTCCACGGTGTCGTTAGTGGGTAACTGAATGCGGTCGGATAAGATATCGATGGGAGAGCGCAGATCAATGGGTGCCATGGTAGTCGTTGGTGGACTGATGCGGGCTAATGATGAAGAAGAGCGATGGAGGCGAGTGCGGAGTCAGGTTGAATCTAGCCACTCGACCCTGGTTCATGCCGGTAATACCTCGGTGCCATTCGGTGTCACCACCGAACACCCCGCCACCACCCAAACTAAAATGTATACTTAAAACAACCACCGAACTGCCCACAAGCTAGCGAGGTTCTGAGCACTTCAACAGTCCCTGTCAATTGCCGCTGCAATGTTCTGTCGTTATTTCAATCACAATCCAGCACTCGACATTTAATATTACATATTCAAAGGTAAGAGTAACAAAGCATAGCAATAAGTAGCACCATTTAAGTCTATTTCCTCATCTCTCTGTATCTAAGTCTACACACACGCACACGGCTCTCCCCTCCATACCGCAACAATTCGAACATCTGGAATCACTCGTTCATGTATGGCCACTTATGTTGAAATACTGATTGCTAGAGAAGTTTGTGTATTCTAAACTACAAGGGAACTTGTGTGAGCTTATATACGGCATTCAGAGTATGCCTTGTACGCATACATGCGCACTCAGCTGGCATCTCCCACTAAGTCTGGAACGACCATCATCATCATGAGATCATGATCCCCATCAACCCGCCGCCGCCCATAAGCCGTACGTATAGTGGAGGCGGTTCATATATGTAACAACTTATGTTACATTGGATGCTAGAGAGACTTGTTGATTGACTGATCTCTCGAGGCCAGAAGGCCCGTATACACACAGACTTTACTCCGATATCCATAACCACATCCGTGTCCTTATCATGTCCGTTTGCATATCCGTTTGCACTGATATGAGCCGCTCTCCTGAGACATATCCTCATATACCAACTGCATATCAAAGGACCTGAGGCTCACGATGCAGGTACACGTGCAACAACTTATGCTGCATTTTATAGTGAATTTTGCATATCCGGTGGTGGCAAGTGACGGCGAAGCATCAAAGTTTTTCTGATAATTCTATGTATATAAATCGAGTCTTGCTCCTTCTTTCCTTCTCTCTTCACTGTATCATCTAATCTAAGCACACAGTTCTCCCCTACGTACTATAGCAACAGTGAAGTCGAAGTCTATTGAATTATCTAAGGGAGAATCTATGCCTTTATACAAGAGAGCCTGGAGCCCCGTAGAATTCCATGGAAGCCTATGGAATGCCAACACCAGGGCGGAGCAGTGATGAATGAAAATTGGTGTATGAGTCTACGTATATGTTCCGTCCGGTTGACGAACTCGCCAGTTCGCGAACTGTCAAAGGCCGGTTCGTGAACTTTTTGCCCAATTCACAAACTGTTTGCCCCGTTCGCAAACTGGAGACAAGTTCGCGAACCGGCCATTTTTGCCGAACTCAACACATATTTCCAGTGAAATGCTTGTCTAAAAGAGCTCTCTGA
>Ga0307512_10003128_pt1 | contig 19723 bp, 20 predicted proteins | sample 14_EM_MG_FD_200267 | JGI IMG/M metagenome (GOLD analysis project Ga0307512, IMG submission 200267) | Populus trichocarpa ectomycorrhiza microbial communities from riparian zone in the Pacific Northwest, United States - 14_EM | ecosystem: Host-associated > Plants > Roots > Unclassified | place... | reverse complement strand
GTGCTTCCTTTTCGTCCTTCCATATATATGCACCCACCTTCCCATCTATGAGGACGATGATCTTCACAAGGCCAACTCTAAAATGTACTTCCATTTTTCAGATGTTTGAGAGGTTCTTTAACTTCGATATCGACTCTGCCGGAAGCGGTGGAGAGTACACCGTCCAGGCTGGGTTCGGGTGGACCAATGGTGTCGCTTTGTGGATCGCCAATACCCTCAGAGTAGGCAAAAAGATTCGCTTCGCCCGATTTTGGACGAGTTCGTTGACGGCAATGGCAGGCGCACGTGGTGAATCTCTTCGGGTCGGTGCTGTTTCGCGATCGTCTCCGTGAGCATCGCCGACGAGGGGCCATGTACGTCGAAGTCGTGACAAGGTCTGGTCCGTCTCTGTGTAGTCCAGTATAAAGGGCCGTTAGTCGAGTGCCTGCTCGCCATCTTCGCCCCCCCCCCTCCTCGACCTTGCTCTCTTCCCCTCTCGCGACCCGTGTCGCCTCAGCATACTCGTCATGCCACCCAGCTCAACCCGTCCGAGTCCAAAGATGTGGTCTCAAGTTTGGCCCTGATTTCCTCTTCCCGTCCTCATAGCTTCCCGAAGTCTGTGACAGTGTTCCTCAACCTCGAATCTTCCTTCACCAAAGAGTTCAGCCAAGAACATACCAACGTCAAAATCGACTGCGTCCTCGTTCTTGGCCATATCAAATTCCAGTCGGCGGTTGATCGAAATTCGGATTGCGATTACAACGTCGGGGGCATCCCTGTAACTGCTTTGGTTGCCTGGGCAGCCCAACAACACACCATCGACGCTTTCCAAGCGGAGGTCAATACGCCACACTCCGAGGGGATTCGGGCACGGCTGCTGACCGCGGCGGCCTGGCTTTCTCCCGTGGAGGAGGCCGAGGTTGAGTGGAATGATGAGAAGTTGAAGATCCAAGATCGGTTCCAATTCATCGAACAGATCAGGATAACGCTTAAGCAACACGCTCGAAACCACAAGCCCCTTGACAACAAGGTTCTCATCAATCTCATTCATGGCATGCACGCGTCTATCCCTCGAGGCGACTATGGCATCGCGTCATCCATCGTCTCCTTCCTGCAGACGCTTTGCGGTGATTACGAGTCGCCCTGGTCAGAGGACGAAGGTGTGCTCAGAGCTCTGATTACCTACGCTTTGGATCTCCTCTTACTTCCCGCAAGGCGGAAGCCATTGGTGGAGCGGGAGATCGAGTTCGGAAAACTTGCCTCGGAGTTAATCGATACACTGACGACCACCGACATTAACACCAATGTCATCGTGTTCGCGTTCTGGCTCATATATCGCGTTCCACACGCATTCAAATCGCGGAAGACGTTACTCACGGATATTGCTCACATCTGGACCTTGACGAACGAGGTGATCCCAGACGGCCATCGCGAACGGATGAACTTCTATGCGGTCGACGCGTTCGTTGCTGTTGCTCAGTTCCACACTACTGCCAACGGTGAACTGCCGAAATTTACGTCACACACCGCCTTGGAACTCCTGAAAGCCGGTCTCGGGTGCGATTACAACCGGGCCATGGCAACTTACGCGATAGCCATGATCCTCAACCTTGGTACATCGAACCAGGCCGCCACCTTTGCGGGTGGAATTGCGGCGGAATCGTTCGGGGCGTTGCTCGATGTCGAAAGTGATCTCGAGAGGAACGCGATGGAAGAAGACGCTGTCGACTTGCACATCTATTCGACATTTATACTGCTCAAATTCCGAGCGGTCGAGCTAGACGTTAGAAAGGTGAAGACGTTGATTGGGGAGATGGATAGAGCGATCGGGGACGGCGTTACCAGGGACTCGGGGGTCGCTCAGGATTCCTGGGCTAAAGTCGGTCCCGACGTCGACCGATTAGAGTGGAAAGCGATTTATCTCTCCACGCTGCTTTTCGCGTTTGTGCCCGAAGACGAAAAGCAAGAACTTATGGAGGGGCTTAGGGCGAAGGTGCGGGCGTTGTTGCAAAGTGGGGGATTATCACTTGCGGATGATTACAAACGTTGCATCAAGCCGTTGGTTATGGATGCGTTGGAGTTGAGCACTCCAGCCGAGAAACAGGGACCCACATACGCAGCCTTCGAGAACTGGATCGATGACTTCCCCTTATTCCCGCTGACTGGTAGCGTTACCTCGGTCAAAACCTAGCAAGCATCGACCTATTCTCCTTCCCTGATTTCAAACGGAGCTTTTTGATATCGATGTTTCGGTGTCGAGACCTCGTTATTTAATTTGTTATCTTCGACTTCGACCCACTTCATTGGTTTGTTCCGCTGAGGTTGTGGGGAATTTGCATTTTAGTTCGGATCCTATTCCTGCATGTACCTGCTCCTGATTCTCCTGGTCTATTTTGATTTTTCGTGTGACATCATGCTGTCATTGTACTTCGTGTACATGCTTGCGGGCTTTATGTATATAGCATTAGTTGATCACTCGCAAACTTGCCAGACAGGCTCCGGCCAATGGGGATGGTCGACGTCGCAGATACGATGAATGGGGGCGTGGGTTAATCATGAGTAAGCTGCATGCTCATCCTTCTCTTGTATATATGCGACCCGATGCAACGGTCGGGGTCCTGGCGATTCCCTTATAAGTCCATGGATATCTGTGTGCACCTTACGGGCAGTCGCCCATTTCCCAGGTTGAATTCATGTTCTGATGACACAAAGTTTGACATATCTGTATTTTTTACCATCCGTAGCATAGAATCCAACGCGTTGTTTACTCGTGACCATACTATATCACATTACAGCATTCACGTTCTTTTGACACTAATATTTTGACATATCTGCATTCTTCGCGTGGAATCCGGCATGTGTTGACTCGTGCGGGTTCTGCCGCTCGTCAGCTTTGCTTGTTTCCTATTTATAGGTTACGGAATACTTAGATCGGGTGTGCTCTTCCACGCTTGCTACGTGTACCAGACCTTCGCTCCCCTTGAAACACTTCATAACCTCCAGAACCAAATACGCATTCTGGACACGGGTTGGTGCTGACGTTCACCCCCGTGACAAACGCGCGATCGACGACCTCCCCACCTGTCCTCTGGAAAATACTACTGCTAGGCTTGTGTTGTGATTGTTAATGACCGTTTGCTCACGACCCCAACTACCTATGGTTGCGCGGGTCGCTGATCTGGTTCTACTCTGCTGCTGTCTCATTTCTGCTTGGACATCCTGGAAATTCGAACACGATGCGTGGCGTGTCTCATGCAATAGACACCAGGCTTGTAGCCAGAGTGTCAAGAGAGATGTCAAGACCATCGCTGCTGGTTCCAGCGGACACGCCCCCCGAGGATGTCGTAGATTCATAGAAGAACCCTAGAATAAGACCGGTCATGTGAACCGTATGTCGTTCATTTCAGTGGCACTCTTAACCCTGCACTCTCCCCCTCAATTGGAGGTTGGATCCCAGCCTAGTTCCTTTCCATGCCATCGCCGTCGTTGTCGCTCGCGGCTCTACTCTTCTTACAGGCTGTGAGGGTGGCAGCACAGCTTCCTCTTCCTACCAAACCCTTCTTGCCTCCGTCTCCCAATTTTGGCGCAATTCCTTCAACGGGGTCCTCGTTACCGAACCCACATTGGTTGACACTCCTCGGCAACGGCCTGTTCTTCTATGAGGCCCAGAGGAGCGGAAGGTTGTCTGAGACGAATAGGGTCTCTTGGAGGAACGATAGTTGCGTAAATGACGGCCAGGACGTTAATTTGGATCTAAGCGGAGGCTATTATGACGCTGGAGGTGCGTATCGATTCTTTATGCCCGTGCAGTATTCATTCTCGTTCTCCATAGATTACATCAAGGCTACATTCCCGCTCGTACGTCCTCTCTCGATTTGCCAGCGTAACACCCACTCAACGTGTCTTGCAGAGTTTTGCCGTCATGCAGATCTGTTGGGGAGCAATTGATCATGGCTCCGGTAACCGCGGAAGCGATTCGCTCCTTCGTTTAGGAATATTGAGTCTCAACCTGAGTCTCTCTCGCAGGATATGACATTTCGAATCAGACGGTCTACCTCGATGATATGTTGTGGTGGAGTCTTGGATGGCTAATCAAGGTGGGCTTCTGATACAAACCTTTGGTCATTCCGGGCACCAACACCATTCTCTCTTAGGCGCATTCATCTCCCGATATCCTGTTTGTCCAAATTGATTCAGGTTCGTGGACCTACTTACCAGAATCACCCGCTCTAACTTCGGAATAGGCGATCCCAACGACGCTTACTGGGGAGGCGATCGAGGAATTCCCCAAAATAGACCTTCATACCAGATCAACGATGCCTAGTAACCCTAGAATTCTTCTACCAATCTCCGCTCTCTGACGATACCCCAGCCCAGGAACCGACGCCGCTGCTCTGGCTGCCGCTGCCTTCGCCTCCTGCTCTTCACTCTATGCCGGTCGCTCTTTCACATCATATTCCCCCCCTGCCTCGCTGCGGGATACTTCCTATGCCTCGACACTGCTGCAGCATGCCAAACAACTCTATTCTTTTGCTGTCAATGCCCCGGGAGGACAAATAACTTATCAAACCGCCGTCCCTGTCATATTGAACAGTTACCCCTCTTCCGGTTACGGAGACGATCTCGCCATAGCTGCGTTGTGGTTAGGTCTGGCCCAGAGTAATTCCACGTTGATCTCGCAGGCCCAGGGATATTACGACAAGTTCAAGTTGGATGCGAACCTCGCAGATGCTGTGTTTAACTGGGACTCCGTCCTTCCGGGCATCCCGATCCTTGCGACACAGATAAACCAGAGTTATCCTCAACTGGGCGGAGGCGGATGGCAATCACGCGCTGAAGCCTATCTCGACAGAGTTGTGTCGGGACAGGGTGCAGGAAAACTGACCAAAGGTTCGAATCGTTCTCGATCACCCGGTTGAGTGCTAACGGCGTCGCCTAGGTGGACTGCTCTACTACGACCAAGCATCGGATCTGGGCAGCTTAAACCCGGCGCTCAATGCTGCCATGTTACTGAAGAGATATGCTGCGATTACAACATCCACAGACAAGAGAGACGCATACTTGGTGATTCATCCCTCCTCGTTGAGTCGACCGACACTCATTGAGAAGTTCAGCAATTCGCGAGAGGTCAAGTCGATTACCTCCTTGGTAAAAACCCCATGTCTGGTGTGACTCGTTCCCTTTCGCTCCCACTCCAAAGTTCTCAACGGTGTTCTAGTACCGTACGTCGTCGGGATGCACCCGAACTCGCCAAAAAACCCGCATTCGGCTATGGCGAGCGGCGGAAACAATATATCGGATATCGAAAAATCACCTCCGGTAGAGGCCTACACGCTCTATGGCGCGGTAGTTGGGGGACCAGATAAGCAAGACATGTACTACGATATCCGTAATAACTGGACTCAGACGGAGGTGAAGCTTCTCTCGGCCGCACGGTTTCCTATGATTCACTGTAACCACTCCGCAGGCCGCCATCGACTACAACGCACCCCTCCTCACTCTCGCCGCTATGTACGTCATGAACGATACCGCCGACCCGTTCTATACCTGCATGGGATCGGACACATGCGAAGCAAGTAAACCGAGCGGCAATCCATGCGACCCCGCCCACAGCTGCTCACCGTCTCCGGGTCTCGGCACTGACGCCAAGATCGCCATCGTGGTTGTCGTCCCTGTCGTTGGTCTAGTCATCTCCGGTGCCATTGTTTACGTGTTATTTCTACGCCGCCGCCGGGACAGAGAGCCGTTGGGCCCGGAAAAAGATGCCAAACTCTAAACATCAATCCATACCAGACATATCTCAAGCACGATTTTCTTTTCTCATCTTTACCACAATCATAACTTATTTTTTCTCCACATTGTTGTAAGTAGGTATGTAGATTCGGATTCGAGATACCTTGTGATTTCAATTCACTCCGTACAACCGAGACTGTAGATGTATGGTGGGTTCTTCGGAAGTCTGATACCCTAAGTAGATGATGGAGGTCCATCGGAGCGTCGTGTGTGTGGGGCTCAGACTGGGCGTCATGTATTTTTTTTTCGGTGAGGATTCGATCCATTCTGGGATCTGCACACGAAGATCTAAAGCTTGAAGTGTCGTGACGGTTATGATTACCCAAACCTAGAAGAACTCAAACTCGACCTGAGCCAGGAGGGTCCCCCTATACTGACTGGACTTGTGCGTTCTTTCAAAAATGTCGCGACGATCTTTGATTGAATTTTGAACGCTGGTTCATTGAATGAGACGAGAACCGTGGAAGGGGTAGGGAAAGCGGTGAGTGGTAAGGGCGTGGTCAAACTTGTTTGTAACACTGCAATCACTGACGTCCATCCCCTTACCGCGCCACCGCCCCATTTTCTCCGTCACTTAGGTGACAATTAGACACCGGTATCTCCGCTCCTCGGTAAGCCCGGGGAGCCTACTAGTAAGAACAACCTGTTCAAGAAGAACGGCAGTTCTGAAGTTAAGCTAGCTGATCAGGGATCACAATCAAGCGTAAGCGACGAAGCCCTCAGCGTGAACTCAGAGTGGAGAGAAAAGCAGGATCCTGCGCATATCGCCAGATTGATAAGTTCGCGAGCGTGGGTCAATCAAAGGTATTGGGTGGAATGAAGAATCTCAAGGTTGTTGAAAATGTGCACACACTCAATCAGGTCATTTTGTGGCATTAATGATAACCTTACACGAATATGTAGAGGATGTACGCGGGAGCGACAACGAGGCCATTACGGTTCTAAAGTGGGCGTTATTACGCTGTGTATTTACAGTGCCAGCACTCAAACGCCGTAGCGGCTAGTGAATGGTACAAATGAGCGCAGGTATTAATAAACAACGACAAGATCAGTGAATCACAGACGGAGAGCAAGAGGTCATGACTGCGACCCCTTGATCGACTTCTCAATGCTGCTCAAGAGGCTCAACATCTCCTACAGAAGTGAGGTTATTCAACAAGGCTACATCCCGGGATTGAATGAGAACATACAGTGTTCTTGGGCTCGAACTGGAGACCGACGTTGACAGCGTCCCGGGCTTCCTGGTATTCTTGCATAGCGATGAGAGCCTTGGCTTTCCGGAAGTGACCCTTGCTCCATTGACGTTTGAGGGTTATGACATGTTCAGCATCTACGAGTGCGCTGAGGGGGTCGCCTGCTTCGAGGAAAGTGACGGAACGGTTCGATAGGACAGTGGCCAATTCTTCCCTCATGAGCTGGTTTGACTCCCACAGCGGTCGATGCACGGCGATGCTAGCAGCCATAGTGTACCGCTGGAGAGCCAAATCGTACTTTTTGGCTTTGAACAGGGACTAGGTATCGGTTTTAAATGGTTTGCAGTGATGAGGTGAAAGAACGGAACAGACGTACATTCCCTTCTTCCTTTGTGCCGTTGATCACCTGCGACAATTTCTGGGAGACAACATTTGGGGGTGGTGGACACCGGAGGTTTGCGTTCGTTGCCAACAGTTTGGAGAGTCTGTTGAGGCAAGTAAAATCCAAGCCGTTATCCTCATCGACCTCCTCCGAGTTTGCTCCGGAAAGGACGAAGGCATTATCTGGGCCACCGAGTTTGAGGTTTACCGGTTTGAAGTCGGCGTCGATGATTGCCTGGAAAACAGGGTCTGGGGGAGGTTGTACCATCTGAGGTTGAGCCATATCGTGGATGTTTAATGAGGTGGCACACTCGACGTGTTAACCATTTCCTTATCAGGCAGATGGAGACCCCGTAGACCGGTTACCTGATTAGGAAAGAGATGTCCGGGGTCTGCCACCGCTTAGTGACCAAGAACGTTTCTTTTTTTTTTTCTCTTCTGCAACGGTGATCATCACCACCTAGAAACCGACTTCACCTCACATCCTGTCTCTTAGACAAACCCAAGTTTTCACTCAGCATCCTCGTCAAAAGTATCCACTTAATATGACCAATGGACCTGTAAATGATTCTACTTCCCTCGAGAGCTCTTTTGGTGCGTCCGCCCCTCCAGCTGGCGCAACACTCGTCTGACAGCCTCATTGACAGCCTCTCTGGGTATAAACGGCGGAAGAACCACTTATATCCCCCCTCATATGAGAAACCAGCAGCGGGCTGCCTCTACACCCTCTCTTCCCACAACTGGGTGAGTACGATCGTGTCCCATCGTGTCTCTATCATGCTGACTTTCCCTTTCCTAGGAACGGCTGGAACGACTCCCGCTCTTCTACACCCTCCTTTCGTAGCAACGACGCCTTTGCTAGACCGCCTGTCCACGACAGAGGCTCTCGCAGTGGCCATGTCACACCCGACCGAGGTGGCAGCAGGTGGGGTGCGGATCGACCCCACTCCGCTGGCGGTTGGAATGTCCCTCAGAAGGAGTCTCGCGGTGGAGGAGGCGACGCACCTTTTGGCTTTGGCACCTGGAAGGACGGTGTTCACGTCGTAGGCTCGCGTAACATTCGTTTGGAGAAAGAGCTTTTTGGCGACCCCGACGATCCTTCTAAACAACACACCGGTATCAATTTCGAAAAGTACGACGATATCCCCGTCGAGGCTACCGGTGCCGGAGTTCCAGACCCCATTACCACCTTCGTGAACTCCCCGCTTGACCCTGTTCTCTTGGAGAATATTACCAGCGCTCGTTACAACACCCCTACCCCCGTCCAAAAGTATTCAGTTCCTATCGTAGCTGCTGGCAGAGATTTAATGGCCTGCGCTCAAGTATGTTCAGTCCCTCATTTCTTTCTCTCCGATCGCTCACCTTTGAGCATATCAGACTGGTTCAGGTAAAACCGCCGGCTTCCTCTTCCCCATCCTTTCCGCTTCCTTCTCTCAGGGTCCCCGTCTTCCCCCCACCGACCCCAGCGCTCTATCCCACAGTCGCTCTCGCAAGGCCTACCCCACCGCCTTGATCCTCGCTCCCACCCGTGAACTGGTCAGCCAGATCCACGACGAGGCTCGCAAATTCGCTTATCGCTCTTGGGTCCGTCCTGCTGTCGTCTATGGCGGTGCCGACATCAACACCCAGCTACGTCAAATCGAGCGAGGCTGTGATCTTTTGAGCGCCACTCCCGGTCGTCTCGTTGATCTCATCGAGCGTGGCCGTGTCAGCCTCGCTAATATCCGTTATCTTGTCCTTGATGAGGCCGACCGCATGCTTGACATGGGCTTCGAACATCAAATCCGTCGTATCGTCCAGGGAGAGGACATGCCTGGTATTCATGAACGTCAAACCCTCATGTTCAGTGCTACCTTCCCTCGTGACATACAAATCCTCGCCAAGGACTTCCTCAAGGATTATATTTTCCTTTCCGTCGGCCGTGTTGGTTCCACCTCTGAAAACATCACCCAGAAGGTCGAGTATGTTGAGGAGAATGACAAGCGCTCGGTTCTCTTAGACATCCTTGCCATGGAGCCTCAGGGTGGCCTGACCCTTGTCTTCGTCGAGACCAAGAGGTCAGCCGACATCCTATGCGACTACCTCATCGCCAACAATTACCCTGCTACATCTATTCATGGTGATCGAACCCAGAGGGAGCGCGAAATGGCCCTTCAAACCTTCCGTCAAGGTCGCACTCCCATCATGGTTGCCACGGCCGTTGCTGCTCGTGGTCTCGATATCCCCAACGTTACTCATGTCGTCAATTACGATCTTCCCTCCGACATCGATGACTATGTCCATCGTATCGGTCGTACTGGTCGTGCTGGTAACACTGGTGTTTCCACTGCCTTCTTCAACCGTGGCAACAAGAACATCGTTCGTGACCTCATCGAACTCCTTCGTGAGGCGAATCAGGAGATCCCTGCCTGGCTCGAGACCATTGCTCATGAGAACACGTTCGGAAACGGTGGAGGCTTCCGTGGTCGGGGTGGACGCGGACGTGGCAGGGGCAATGCCAGCAGGGATTATCGATCAGCCAGCAGCAGCGGTGGCTACGGAGGCGGAGGAAGGAACAGTAGTACTGGTGGCTACGGTGGTCCTCAGTACGGTGGTGGTGGTGGTGGTGGTGGAGGAGGAGGAGGAGGAGGAGGAGGATACACTGGTGGAGGAGGAGGATGGTGGTAAATCCGACAATCGATGCTGGCCCGGTCAAATCTTAAACCCCTCGCATAAACTTACCTTCCCAGCATCACCCAACAAATTTCCCCTTTCACTCATCACATCTCGATTTTCTGGTTTCCCTGGACTCCGTGCGCTGCTCTCATGACCCATTGTTGGCTTTGTCTCGTTGCTCATCTGCTCATTGGTTGTTTGTTTTGGCCCTATCATTATTGTCTTGTCCTTTCAGTAATCTGGCGTGCATACTTTCCACTTCGTTCTTTCCTTTCCCGCTTTGTCTGGCATGCACACACCCCTACATGTTTTGTCTCTGCCCGCCTTTTTATGATCTGCTAATTCCTAGACGTCTTCGGGGCCTTTTATGATTATGAGCAGTATTATTGTTACACATTTCGTCGGTCGACGTTTCGCGATACCCGCTTCTCTTTTGCGACACGCAGTCGGACGTTGTTATATCTTCCCCTAGTAGCATTACGAGGCAATCTGTTGTATAGAGCATCGCATACACACTCGCATTTCTGTACTTACTATACTCTATAAACCACATGTCTTTTTTTTCGTTCTAACACCGGGATCGATCGCACAGGGGGTGGCCGTCGATTGAGAGTGGCCCGACCGGATACCCCGTTGAAGCGACACCACCACGTCCTGAGCGACCTGGGTGGGATTTCAAAGAACATCTTACACAGATCCAAGCGCAAATCCTCCATTCCTGGTCAAAACAGTTCCACCGAATTCCATTTTTCGCAGCCTCTTCTCCAAAACGGTTATGTACAGAACATCCTCCCCGATCTTTGACGTGCCAGAGTTCCCTCCCCTCAGGAGGGTCAAACCCCTACCAAAACGAAAGCGCATACATCCCCCGTCCGAATCCGACTACGATTTCAAGCGGACGGATGATTACCCGATTCCGACCGCCGCTCCTTCTCAACCTCGTCGGTCTTCCACCACTCCATCTTCCCAGACCTCGCTTTTAGGCAGGAAAGGTGACGGCACGAGCCCTTCCGAGAAGGTTGGTGCTCAAACCGATAGGATCTCCGCCCAACTGGACTACTACAAGTCCACGATCCTAGGGAGCCCGCTGACCAATCCGACGGAACGACAGCAACAGGATCTCCACCCCGACGACGCCCCTCGGAAGAAGATGGCCACCCAGGACACTTCTGGAACCCCCAGTATCTACGACATCCCATTGGCCGCCTTTGGAATTTACGTCCCAGGCATCAATGGTCCCGTCGCTGATGGCTCGGAAGGGGTTGACGAAGATCGCAGCGAAGGGGATTATGTCGACCACCTGCAGCAGCATGGGAACACAAAGAAGAGGAAGGTTCCTGCGAATCTATCCGGAGGTGGGAGGCATGGACATCGTGGGGACACCGGGTCAGGAGATAACTCTGGCGCGGACGATGACGACGGGCAAGGTGGTTTTGGGGGGAGTGGAGGTCTTGGTGAGATTAGTCGTGGAATCCCTACCGGTCGACCTTTCGAGTACGATCACCCTTCTCAGTCCGACGACCAGGGTCCCTTATCTCCCTCCTCTACATCCGGTTCGACTCTTTCGCTTCTGCCGGGACGGAAACCCAAGATGAGCGCTGCCACCAGGGCTGGACTGCAACATAAGGAAGTCCTGAAGAGTAGGAAGAAGCAGTTAGCTGCTGTCCTCGGTGCTCTGTCTCACGGAGATACTCTTGCTTTGGACCAGGCGCTGTCTGCACGTTATCCTTATGGCTTGCCTGGTGAGCTCAAGGGGGCTTTGGTGCCTCCGAAGACCAGGCTTTCGAAACGGAAGGGACCGCGTATACTCAGGGAACTCAGGGCCAAAAATGGCGATGGACCGGAGGATACCGGCTCTGGTTTTCCTTCTGGAGATTTCTCATTCGTCCACGACAGTGCTAGTGAGTGTTAGGTCAAGCGTGTGCGTATGTTGAAGTGTCTGATTACGATGGTGTTACAAAGCTTCGGATCGTCTCAGGACGACGAGGGAAGAGGTGGCAGTCCTCCATAGCAAATTTGAGGCTGAGCTAGCCAGACAGGCAGCGAAATCCGCCGAGGTTTCGAGGCGAGCAACCACTGCTGTCAGTACCACTGGCTCCAACTTGAAGCGCTCGGCTCCAAGTAACAAACAACCTGCCTCTGGAAAGACTTCTGCCACTAAAACCGTCGATCCCCCTCCCGAGCCCCCCGTGTCGACTAAGAAGGGGAAGAAAAAGAAGAGGTCTGCGTTGGCTAACGCTTCCAACCCTCATCATCTTCGAAATTATGTCCCCTCCCGACTCCCGAATTCCGGCCAGGCGAATTCTAACCAGAACGCCAACTCCCAGAACCACCTCAGCCCACCACCCCTTCAATTCCTTTCTGCTCGCCTTCCACCTCGGCGAAAACGATACGGGGACGCTAGCGCGACTCCCGCTCCAACGATGTTAGCGAACCCTGCGGACGAATGGATTTGTCCGCTCTGCGAGTATAAGTTGTTCTATGGGGACGAGGCAGAGTATCAACGTGCGATCAGGAACAGGAAGAAAGTTTTGAAGAGGCGTAGAAGGGCGCAAGAGAGGGCCGCGGCGGCTGCGAGCGGGAAGTCCGCGTCGAACACCGCTGCCGCTTCAGAGAGGGATGATGCTGGTTATGATGATGAGAACCTTGAGGCCGAGCACGAGGGAAACTACCCCAAGGATGCTGTCCAAGGACAGCATAAACCTTCGCGGTGGAAGGGGGGGAATAGTACGGTTGATGAGGGTGCTGAGGCAACTACGACCGGCAGTGGTGCGTAGTCGCGATCCCTGTCTTCTGTTCCTCAACCCCAATTCTACTTCGAGTGTCCGTTGTTTCTCTCTTCTCTGTCCCCTCTTTCTCCTTTTCGCTCCACTCCTTGTCTGCCATTTTTTTACTTTCCCCACACATCCTCCGTACCTCCCTCAATTTTGTCCCGCGTGTCACTCCCAGCTGGGTCAATACCAGCCACTCATGGAAACCTATTCACCTGTTTCGCGTCTGACGTACTGCACCCCCACTCTTACACTCCTTAGATCTCCCTATATTCCGTGATACATGATTTTGCATTTGTACAGTACATGCACTTCCCCCTCCCACAATCGATTTTCCATTCCTATTAAACTTTGGGTGGTGGTGTGTTCCACTGTCACATCAATATTATTCGGTTGTCTCGCGTCCCCAACACGATTCTGCCGGTGGCTTCGGAGAAGGAGTACCTTACAACGTCATCTGGGTCTTCGAGGTACACTTCAGCCTCTCGACGAGAGAGTAATCGTTTTGGAGATTCACTTACCACGGGGATCCCGAGTGTCAACGAAAAGAACCTTACCTGTTGATTCGATCCGAGGAGCGAGTTCGCACAGTTCTTGCAAGTCGTCGCCAGACCCCACCGGTACAGCTGCCGGGCAGCTTTGATCGAAAGAAATCGCTACAACGAATCTCGTGAGCTCGTTTAGCGGGCGGCAGATCCAGATACCGCGCTTCCCCTCTGGGCCCAACCACGCCCCTAATGCCAGGTGCCGTTCGATCATGGAAACCCCAAGGATATCCACGTCCATCCTAGCTCTGGGCCCTAAAGGTATGTAGTCCGAGTTGTAGATCGTGACGCGGAAATAGAAGAAGCCGTCGACCATATTGTATGCAAGGATATAGATAACACGTGAATCATTGACGGATTCTGGGTTGGGTTGTGGTTCAGATATCGAAGCACCTGTGAAGAAGGCATCTTGGTAGTTCAGGCGAAGGTGATGAAAGTGGGAATCGTGTTTGATGAGTTTTACGTCGCCGTCGGGAAATGGAGGGACGTAGTGTAGTTCTATCTGCCTAGATCTGAAGACTAGCAGATAGTCTCCCACCAAGCGAAGACCGAGGATTTGTTGCTGGTCATCGGGTTTGAGTACATATCTTCTGATGACGGTTGCTCGGGTGGGTGCGTACGAATATACCATCACAGTCCGGCCCAATTGGGGTTATCTCGACCCCTCGGTGGCTAGTCCAGTCACTAACCTGAATGCTAAGGCCAAGATCTTCTGTGATTACTGCCCTTCCGGAGGGCTCTAAGGCAATTATCCCGACAGCGTGCGTATAACGACCATCCCCATAATTTGTGAGTTGGAGAGGATCACTTCTCGGTTCCGCCAGATGCACCCGTAGCACCCGCAACATGTCTGTTCTCCTAAAAGCGGTGGTCGGAATATACCCTGTAAATTCTCACACTACGATAATACTCACCTCCGAAGCCCGATGATAATGTCACCCTGGTGAGGTCTACAACGGCCGTAGCGTTCGAAGTCTCATCCTGAAAAAAGTGCAATGCCGACTCGGGTAACTTGTATAGTGTTGGAGGGTCCCCTTGGGTATCCCAGATGGTGGGAGGGCCTGTTGTTGGGATGGATATGACCCATCGATCATCCAAAAATCCCAGGAGGCAGATACTGGAGTGCTCGCCCATCGTGGAAAGCTCCAAACCGAACCCACGTCGCTTCAGCCACTGATGTTCTGCCATGTAGGAATGCGCCACGGCTTTCCCAAGTTCGGGGTACGAAAGATCGTCCAGGTGATTGGATCTCAGAGCTTGCGGTAGTGGTAGATGGAGCTTGCGGAGTATGCCTTTCCAAAGGAGTTTGTTTTGAGTAGCGCCATATATGAGCCTGTTGCTCTGATTTGGCCTGGTGAGCCTATGGGGATTTGAGTTTTTCGAATTTGGAACGCACCTTCCTCAATGCTAAGAGGTCCCTGACCTCGAGCTGGGATGCAATGCGGAGGATCAGCTCCAGTGGAAGATCCAATAGCGTGGTTGCCTCATCGACGAGCGAGCTTGTCGTCAATTCTTCGCAACTACCCTCGAGATTGGACATAGCCTGGGAGAAGGTCGGGGTGTTATCAACTGAGTTGCATTCCGGGCTCTCGATCCGCACAGTCCGACCTCGTTTCCACGGAACCACAATCATCTTCACCTCGTTCCCAAAACATGGGGATTCGTTTGCCTACGCGCCTCAAAATTCACTGTGATATATGTATCTCTAGTCTTACGGGCAGTCACTCAAAAAGCAGTGAATGACACTTTCCATGGCTTTCTAAATAACCAGGCTGAACCTAAAGGGGATTGTCAGGACCCCGGCAGTTGCCTGGGGTCGAAAATAATGCAAATCGTGGTGACTGGCGCCTGTTATGAGCTTAGAAAACATTCCACCTGCCGGCTGTGCAAAAAATTACTCATTATTCATATATCATCCTACTCACTAGTCACAACTGATGGAACGGTAGAGGGGAACGTGGCCACCTGTTGGCACTCATGACACCGGGAGTGCACACAGCTCTCTCGGATAAGGTGTATCTGGGGCGAAACTCGAAGACATTGCAGCATATCGGTCACTTGTGCTCCAGTCGGTACACTCATCGATAGCGTGCGATCGATTCCAGATCTTGCTCCATGACGTCAAATCCTCGACCTCGATGATTGCTGCCGCCGTATTATTGCACCAACGTTGCTTACTGCTTCACGACATGCCATCTGTTCGTGTTAGGTATCGTACGTAAATCTGCGTCTTGGAACCGGATGCGGGAAATACGACGGTGGATAATATTTGAATCTCTGCAGAATGTAACCCTCGTGGCCGCACTGCATATACTTCCTGCCGCTGGCAGGATTGTATCTTTCCTTCTTTCCACTGTCGCCATGCTGCCTCGTAGGAGCTCGACGAACGTCGCCTCAGGCCGTATCTCACCGCCACGGATTTCGGTGGCAAACGACCGAGGCTGAGCATAGCAACTAATAAACAGACTCCGCGCATCCACAGCTGGGACGCCCGAAACAGAGTCCCCCTAGTCCGAACCCTCTCCCAACCCCAAGCAACTCCAATGACTCCCCCCCACCTGCTCCCTGACACCAGTGGGCCTAGACGGCAATCGGCTCGAAGTAGCGTTTATGATACCTACGGCTTTGTCCTTGAGGAACATGATCATGCCTCGCCACAACCACCGAGCATTATGCACATGTCCGGCCCACCATCCCCGCAAGCCCTAGGACGCCTTCCTGCTTCAATGCGACGCCGCCAGCCCGTTTCAGGTGGTGGTGTAGACAGATTACCATCAATTCCCTCACCCACGGACTCCAGTTTACCCCATTTTGAAACCGCCGGTATATCTGAGGGTATACACGCGGGGGTTTGGCCCACCTATAACAAAATTTCTCAAGAGTTTGATGAAAAGAGGTTGAAGGAGTGGAATGGTGATTTAGACGTGCTACTCATCTTCGTGAGTCTCGCAGTCGAGGGTGGTCATTGATTCTCATTGGACTGACACGCGATCTCCAGGCCGGCTTGTTCTCCGCTATCGTAACAGCCTTCCTCATCAAGGCCCTCGACGACTTACGACCGGATTATCAGCAGCAGGCCGCCTTACTCCTTCATCAGTTGTTGAACGGTCGTGACCCAAACCTGGAGAACATATCCGATCCAACCGTCCCCCAGAAACCCACTAGTTCTGCGATTGCGGTCAATTGTTTTTGGTTCGCAAGTCTCTCCGCCAGTCTCGGTGCCAGTTTCGGCGCCATTATCTGTAAAGGCTGGTTCACGGAGTACGACAGCGGCGCGAACCCGGTTGTCGGACTCCTTCGCGCTTGCCAGCGACACATGCGGTACATGGCATTCCAGCGGTTGAATGTTCACGTTCTCGTCGCTTTCCTCCCGGCACTTCTCCACTCCTCCGTCTTCTTGTTCTTCACCGGTGTCGTTATATACCTCTTCCAAATGGACAGGACGGTGGCAGTGGTCTCTGTAGTCATAGGCGGGATTTTCAGCATCGCATACCTCCTGTTGACGATCCTACCCTTCGTGACGAACCCTCCATTCCGCCATTACTCGACGTTCCTCCTCTATCGACTCTCTGTCGCCATCTTGGAGGTTATCATCTCTATTGTGGATATCCTTGCGCGCCTCTGTTACCTCACTCTCCGCTACGTAACTAGAACGATCCTATTCCCGCTTGCTCAAACTGTCTTCAGCACCGGATCCCTCCATCGTCTGTATATGCAAGCCTGGACATTCTTCCCAGGAGAATACAAGCCTATGGGCATCTGGTGGGCTAAGGCGCTCCAAGACCCCCTGGATGATATCGATACCAGCGAGAAGGTCCAAGAGGAGGCTATCCTGTGGCTATCTCAGGTCCCACTCGACCCGTCCGAGTCCAAGGCATTGGTCTCAAGTTTGGCCCTGATCTCCTCTTCCCGTCCCTGCAGATTCCAGAAGCCGGTGGTCGTATTCCTCAACTTGGTTCTCGAAGCTTCATTTCACGAAGAAGATGGCCAAGATCGGATCGATGTTGCCACCGACTGCGTTATCGTACTTGGGCATATGAAATTTCAGTCGGCGGTAGATCAAAATTCGGATTGCGATCACAACATCGGAGGGATTCCTATGCCCCCATTCGTTGCCTGGGTAGCCCAACAGCTCACCACCTACGCTTTCCGAACGGAATCCAATACGTCAGAGGAGATTCGGGCACAATTGCTGGCCGCGGTGGCATGGCTCTCTCCGGTGGAAGGGGCTGAGGATGTGGAGTGGAACGGCGAGAAGTTGAGGATCCAAGGTCGGTTCGAATTCATCAAAATGATCAGGGTGATGCTCGAGCAGCACGCTCGCACCGAAAAGCCCCTCGACAACAAGGTTCTCATAAACCTCATCCATGGCATGCACGCGTGTATCCCTCGAGGTGACTATGGCAGCGCGTCATCCATCGTCCCATTCCTGCCGATGCTTTGTGAAGATTACGACTCGCCGTGGTCAGAGGATGAAGCTGTGCTTAGAGCTCTGATCACATACACTTTGGATCTCATCTTACTCCCCGAAACGAGGAAGCCGTTGGTGGAGCGGGAGATCAGGTTCGACGATCATGCTTCGGAGCTGATCGATGCACTGATGACCTACACCACCCGCCCCGATGTTGTTGCGTTTGCGTTCTGGCTCGCATATCGTGTCCCGTACGCATTCAAATCGCGGGGGACGATGCTTACGGACATTGCTCACATCTGGACCTTGACGAGCGAGGCAATCCCGGGAGACCACCACGAACGGATGAACTTCCATGCGGTCGACGCGTTCGTTGCCGTCGCTCAGTTCCACACTGCCGCCAACCGTGAACTTCCAAAATTTACGTCTCATGCAACCTTAGAACTCCTGAAAGCCGGCCTCAGGTACGATTACGGCCGACCTATGGCAACTTACGCGATAGCCATGATCCTCAACCTTGGTACACCGAACCAGGTCGCCACCTTCACGAGTGGGATCACGGCGGAATCGTTCGGAGAGGCTTTGTTCGATGTCAAAAGTGATCTCGAAAAGAATGTGACAGAAGAAGACGTTGTCGACCTGCACATCTATTCGACTCTTATACTGTCCAAGTTTCAAACGGTCGAACTGGACGCTGGAAAGGTGAAGACACTGATCGGGGAGATGGATAAAGCGATCGGGGACCCGGGAGTCGCTCGGAATTTTTGGGCCGAAGTCGATCCCGACCTCGACCGGGTGAGATGGAAGGCGATTTATCTTTCGGCGCTGCTTCTCACGTTTGTGCCTGAAGACGAAAAGCAGGGGCTTATGGAGGGGTTTAGGGCGAGGGTACGGGTGTTGTCGCTAAGTGGGGGGCTACCACTTGATTACGAGTGTTGCATCGAGCCGTTGGTCATGGATACGTTGGAGTCGAGCACTGTAGCCGAGAAACGGGGACCGGCATACGCAACTTTCGAGGCCTGGATCAATGACTTCCCCTTGTTCCCGCTGGCTGGTAGCGTTACCTCGGCCAAAACATAGTCAGAGTCTGCAGATTCCTCTTTACTCTTTCCGAACTGAGGCGCCTTGCATCGGTGCTTCTGCGTTTACATTTCGTTTTTCTGAATTTGCTCTCCCATCATACATCATGCGTCATCGTCGAACTCGACTTGTTCTGTGGGTTTGTTCCGTCGAGGTTACGGAGAAATTGTATTTTAGAATTCGGGTTCTATTCTTGCATGTACCCATTCCTGTTTTTTTCTTGTGATACGATGTTATGCAGGGCTTCGTGTATGTACCACACCCGCCTGCGTACTTTAATATGTAACAGGACTGTATAGAATATGAAGAGTTCATTTCCCACTTTTCGTCGATCTTGTTTTAACCACCATTATATCGATCAGTGTGATGATATCGGACAGATACGGACGGTCATCGTAGCCCTTGCGCGTTGTGTGATTTTTGGGTGCTATGGTAGTACAGTGAATGAAGGGGAGAGTAGACAAATCGGGAACACCAGTAATCTAGCTAGCGAGCGACAACCTCAGAGACAGCCACCCCTGAGAATTTGTCGCCCTCGTGCAGGAGCAGAAAAAAAAAGGAAACCACCAATAAATCAAGGAAAGTCTGGCAAACCGTTGTATCCGGCTATCGGTGCTGTGATCTACCGTACGCGGTGCGGTTTGCATTGGAAAGTCCCCTCGGGTATCCCAGATTGCAGGAGGGCCTGTTGTTGGGACGGATATGACCCATCGATCATCCAAAAACCCCAGGAGGCGGATGCTGGAGTCCTCGTCCATCGTGAAAAGCCTCAAACTGGGTTTACGCCGCTTCAGCCACCCATGTTCTGCCACGTGTCTCTGTGCAGGTGAAATAGGTAAAAAGTTGGGGGGTTGTTGGTAAAAGTCAGATTTATTGGGACTCGTTGGATAAATATTAACAAGCCCAGTAGACGCC
>Ga0307512_10003127_pt1 | contig 19728 bp, 20 predicted proteins | sample 14_EM_MG_FD_200267 | JGI IMG/M metagenome (GOLD analysis project Ga0307512, IMG submission 200267) | Populus trichocarpa ectomycorrhiza microbial communities from riparian zone in the Pacific Northwest, United States - 14_EM | ecosystem: Host-associated > Plants > Roots > Unclassified | place... | reverse complement strand
TATATAGATACATAGTAGATACATTGATACATAGATGAGAATACAATCTGAATACGTGAGTTTTAACAATTGTTGAACGATAAGTAGTAGCTATGATTTCCAGGCGCACCTGCCGGATTCCAGGCGCACCTGCAGCATTCCAGGCGTACCTGCAGCATTCCAGGCGCACCTGCAGCATTCCAGGCGTGCCTGCAGCATTCCAGGCGCACCTGAACCATTCCAGGCGCACCTGAAGCATTCCAGGCGCACCTGCAGCATTCCCAAAGAAGATGTTTTTCCCTGACTGCTCTAGTGTGATTCGAGGTGCTTCCAGCCTTGTCACAGGCGCTCCCAGACTTGTCACCAGCGCTCCCAGACTTGTAGCCGGCACTCCTGGGTGCACCCAAAGTTCTCTCCGGCGCACCAAGGTGTTCCCAAACCAATCACAATCACTCCCAGGGTACTCCTGTACCAGTCATTGGAGATCTCAATTACTCCGAAGGCCGGCCGGAATGCCCTCCTACAGTCTGATATTCTTCTGAACTTGACGCATCTAAGTTTACACTCCACATCCTCTCAGACACTTCTGGAGTCTTCCAGAGACTAAAATACATTTTGCTGATGAACATCCTGAAAGGATCGAGAATGTTTGCGGAAATCAAAAGCATGCCCGGCGTTGGGGTCACTCCAGTGTAGTGTTTCGAAAGCTTCTGTCGAGCTAACTTCACCGAGAAAAACAAGTCTTCCTTCCACTACGTGTTCTTCGTGTCCAAAGTTCGCATCACGCCATCCCTGTCATCAAACATGTCATTGTATATAGTGATAACGTGATGCAATGTGACTGTATGCCTCTTCGACATCCAAAGGGTCCAATATCGGAATGGCCTCAATACTTCCATGAGATACTTGACAATTGTCCATTCATTGTGGGATGTGAATAGCGGCCGGTATTCACTTTATTTTGGGTTTTGATGCCACTCGCATGTGAATTCCCGTAAATGGTAGGTGCGCTTGAGCAACTCCAGTGTAGAGTTCCAATCTGTCTTCTCATCCATAATCGGAAGTACTGCAATGTGGACTTTGGCTTTCTGACAGGCAATGAACTCATTTCGGCGACCAGGTGTTAGCGTAAATAATACAGCAAGCATTCTCTACCATGTGAAGGTCAGCTTCAGGACTTTCAAAATATCATGAAATACGTACTGTCTCAATTATCTTTGCTAAACCTGATCTCATGGCCGACACCTTATTGATTCTAGCATTGCCCTCTTTTCGATGTCTTTGACTCTTCCCAACCTCTATGCTTTCATTCTCTCGAAATTGTTGCTCGCACTCATGGGCTTCCCAAACCTCTGTGCCGCCTTTCACACCGAGACTGCTCATGAATGCACCTAATGTGAGCTCAATGACTTGTGCCATGCATGGTATGTGATTCCTCAATGCCGGCCATTCGATTCCAGAGGCCTCAAGTGTTGATTGTAGCTCGCATGTCATGGAGTAATTTGAAGAAGCATTATCAGTTGAACTGCCAAGCAAACGGCCGTCGGTAAGTTCAACACGATCAAGCGCCTCCTTCAAATGTACGGCTAGTCTTGCTCCAGTATGTTGGCCCTTGACCTATCATCATTAATTAGCTTTCGAGACGGGAAGAGAACAGGGGATCAACTTTATCGAAAGGGAGCTGAACTTCACGTAATGCGCAATTGCAATCCATATCGTAAGCAATGACCGATGTTATGGCCAGTTTGTTTGTTGATGTCCATCCGTCCAATGCTAAACTTACTTTAGTTTGTACGGGCAATTGCTTCTGAAGTGCATCCTCAGTCAGTACATAGTCCCTCCAGCAAATGTTACTAAGAGTTGTAGCATATGGGAGCACTAGGTCGTTGCGTAATGCTCCAAATGACCGCCGTAGCTCAAGATTTGATTAAGTTTTCCATGGAATGTTTGGCGAAACAAATCCTAACATGAAGTAGCGATTCCATGTGTCTTGGTGAAATTCGGAAGTTTCAAAGTCCTTAGCTGCCAGTTTGGAATGTTTTGTCTGCCATTTCAGTCAATATGGATTACACTGGATATCAAATATGATTTTCCTCTGCAAACCTACTATTGTGATTCCTCAACTTCCTTTCCTCTTCAATATGGCCAAAGCTCTTTCATCGACTGTCGAACTAGTCAATTCAGTGACCTCTGACTGTGTTAATTCATTTAACTTTGCGATTTGAGCTTTTGCCAACCAGTGTTTCCCCTTTGAGCTTGTCTCATGTACTGATGGATGGCGAAGAACTTGATGGCAAATGATACATATGTTGCCAGGGCTGCCCTACTCCTCAATTCCACAGTGTAAATAGAATCAACACGAAGGAGCATGTCTGGAAGCATTCCAAGCAATAGGCCGCTTCGAGCCTACATTCATTGAAGCCCACCATGTGTCGAAGATGATTTGCATAGTACATCAGCAAAATGTCAATCGGTCTGGAAGCCACACGCAAACCTCCCAGACACTCTGGTTGACCTCACCAGTGCTTCTCAGTACTTCCAGATGCTCCCAGGCCCCTCTGGAGCTAAGTAATGTGCTCTCAGACTCTGGAAGATCATTCTCAGGTGCTTCTAAAGGCACCTGCAGTGACGGAGGTGCATTCAGGATGCTACAAGAATTGACTTGAAGGATAGTTAAATTTTGCAGCAGCTGAGACCTCTGCACAGCTCTGCGGGAGACTTGGTGCCATATTCTGACAACAGCGCGTCATATGGTTCCATAACCACAAGCCATTTCGTCTATCATATTCGTCTTTGTTACAGTCACATGTTTTGCTACATCATGATATGGCATGTATTATCTGTCTAAGTCTCTCTATATATATACATATGGCCAATCTGGGCATAGACGGGTTCTCGAAGGTAATCGGAGGAGCACCCGGAGATGCCCATTCAGAGAACTTAGAGATGCCCTGGGAGGCCGCTATCGAGTGGACTTGGAGATGTACTTGGAGGCCGTGATTGAGCGAGTTTCGAGATACACTGGGGGCCGAGATTGAGTGAACTTAGATACACTTGGAGGCCGTAATCGAACGAGTTTGGAGGCCATTGATCGTGCGAACTTGGAGCCTGTGTTCGAGCGAGTTTGTAGATACACTTAGAGGCCATGATCATTCCAATTTGGAGGCAATGACTGTGCAAGTTTCGTTATACACTTGCGGGGCGAGATAGATTAAACTCAGAGATGCACTTGGTGACCGTAATCGAGCGAGTTTGGAGATGCACAAGTCCGGACATAATCGTGCGAGTTTGGAGAGGCACTTCGAGGCCATGACCAAGCGAGTAAGCAGATGGACTTGGAGGGGGTCAATCTGGAGGCGGTATATTGGGAGAAAGGCGTGGACCGATGCAGCGCCTCTAGTCATTGATCAAAATCAAAATCGTGGGAATGCAGCAAGTTGAGTACAACAAGGTCCGCCGATCGATGAGAGATGAGAGACTGGCTGGGAGTGTGAGAAAGTCGATCATGGGATGATGCAGTACTTGGTGTATGCTGTACTGGGTGTATGCTGTACTCGGTGTTAACTCATGATCATGGCATGGATAGATAGGAAGGGATGACTTAACATCGAGTTCTAAGGTGATGGTAAAGTTGAGGACGAGAACGAGAGGACTGAGAGGAACGCGACGTAATCATCATACGAATCTAGGACTTAAGAAAAGTTCGTGTGTGAGTCAAGTGACCGTTCCCGATCCAGCAGGTACTACTCCTGATCCGGCGGGTAAGAACATCAATATGAGGTCTTTTAAACCCAATCAGGCAAGTTGTACCCCTGATTTCTCATATCCGCTGATATCCAGCATATTGTTCCCATCTTCGTCCCCAATCTCTCTTTCTTGTCCTCAACTTTACCATCACCGCAGAATACAAAGTTAAGTCATCCCTCTCTACATCTCCATGCCATCATCATGAGTTAACATCGAGTACAGCATACACCGAGAGTACAGCATACACCGACAGTACAGCATCCAACCATGATTGTCAGTCTTCCCTTGTTTCGCACAATTACAAGTTGACCGATGAATGTAGCCTCAGCTTCCGGCGTGCCTCCCTTCAGCATCGACTGCCATCAGCCAGCTCTCCATGAGAGCTCAAAGGTAAAGTCACGTTGTCACATTCCCACGGTTGCGAGTTAACTAACTGATGAATATACTCTCAGCACCAGGCACGCTGTCGATCGACTGCCTCCCAGCACTCGGTCAACCTTGCTCGATTGCGGCCTCCAAAATCGGTCGATCACGGCCTCCAAATGTATCTCCAAACTCGCTCGATTACAGCTTCCAAGTGCATCCACACACATGCATGATCACGGCCTCCAAGTGCACCTCCAAACTCGGTCGATCACAGCCTCGAAGTTTAACTCCAAATTCACTCGATTGAAGCCTCCAGGTTCGTACGATCATGGTCTCCAAGTGCATCTAGACTGTCACTTGATAACAAAGTGCATCTCCATAGTTGCTTGATCATGGCCTCCAAGTGCATCTCCGAAGTTGCTCGATCACGGCCTCGCGGTGAATCACTGAGTTCACACCATCGTCATTTTCAGGCGCACCGCGAATTGCTCTCAAGCACCGCCTTCAGCCAGTCCACATATGCCATGTGTTGATAGGTAGCTATAAAGAAACATAGATGAGAATACAAACTAAATACATGAGTTTTAAATATCGTTGAACGATGAGTAGTAACTATAATTTCCAGGGACACCTGCAGCGTTCCCAAAGAAGATGTTGTTTTGCCCAGACTGCTCTACTGTGATTCGAGGTACTCCCAGACTTATTGCCGGTGCACCTAGGTTTGTTGCCGGCGCTACCAGGTTTCTCCCCAGCACTCCGAGATGCTCCCAGGCATGTTGTCGGTGCTCCCAGTTACTCAGAGGGCCGGCAAGAAGGCCCTCATAGGGTCTGATACTCTCCTGAAATTGACGCATCAAAATTTACACTCCACATTCTCTTAGACACTCCGGGAGGCTTCCAGTGAATAAAATACATTTTCGGGATGTAAGGTCGCTCAAATTGCGAATAAAGACACGTTCATTTTTGGAAGAGATCATAACTTCAACCAATGAGGTTTTCAAAGATTTTCTCTCTGACATGGCGGTAGAATTTAGGAAGCTGGGTAATACGACTCGAAAGGCTGCCCAAAATAACAATACTGTATACCAGACTGCGGGTGCTTAAATATTGACTTTGCAGCTAAAAGGAAAATAATGAGATCAGTAAGATGTTGCATGCATATTTGTGAAGTTGAATACAAGAACGAACTGCAACGACTGACCACATAAAACACCTTCTAGGAACAGCATAATGCAGTTTATTGCTGTGTAGCATTCGGAGCCTTGATGCACCGTGGGCGCTCAATTGTTGTAGGCGCACGCAATATTGTCACTTGAACTTTGGTGAAGAAAGGCTGCTGATAGGTTCTTTGTGGTTTATCTTCGTTTCATTCCGGTAAGATTAACCAAGATGGAAGCACAAAAATTGTTGATGCTCCGTTGATGCTCACTTTGGGACATGGTTACGATCTTGTCTTAAGCATATTTGCCTAGCAACGTGACCAATAGTGCAATGATGGATCATTATTGTCCCACGGCCCTTGGATGTTGCACGATAGAAGGCCTCAAATTGTTGACGCTCCGTTGACGCTCATTTTTAGGGCATAGTGTCAATGTTGTCAAAAGCATTTTTCGCTGGAAACACGGCTGATAGTCCGATTATGTGTTAATGTCACCGCACTGCCCTTGGAATGTCCAAGATGCAGGGCCAAAAGTCGTTGACGCTCCGTTGACGATCATTTTTTGGACATAGTAGCGGTGTCATCGCAACCTTTCTCGCCTAGAATGGCAGCCGATAATCTCTTTATGGCACAATGTCACCGGGAAAGGCCTCGGATTCTGCATGATACAAGGCTGAATGTCGTTGATGCTCCGTGGACAGTCATTGGTAGGACATAGTAGCAATGTTGTTGCAAGAGTTTTTGCCTAGACATAAAGCCGATAGCGCGATTATGGAGTAACGGCGCCGCACAGCCCATGCATATTCCACAATGCAAGGCCAAAAATTGTTGATGCTCTGTTGACGCTCATTTTTGGGACATAGTAGAAATGTTGCTGTGTGCGTTGTGTATTGAAAGGCAGCCGATAGTTCGATTATGACTTACTGTACCCACCCAGCCTGCCGAATGTTTCATGACGCAATGCCAAACATCGCTGACGCTCTGTTGACATTCATGTTTAGGATGTGGCAACAGGCCTGGCATTTGCTTTTTTCGCAAAAATGCCGACTTATACATTCACTTTGGACTTATATGACAATGCAGCCCAGTGATTGCCGAATGTCTATGACTTAAAATCATTGACACTCTGTTGACTCTCACATTAATCACATTGAAACAGCCTTTGTACACTCAAGAATTGTATGCAACGAATCATATATGCATTGTTGACATCTGGTATTATATTTGTATGTATTATCGTTTGCATCCCAGAGTGTTGTTACCTCTCAAGTTCTGATCAACTGCTATCTACCCTATCTGAGTAAGAAATTACATGGCCTATTACATGCTCGCACTTTCGCCCGGCAATTCACGGCATGTAGATCATTTCACTAGGTTTTAGTAACTACAGCTCGACTTTCTCACCATTCTTTATGCAGCTCCTTCTCCTCAATTTCCATGACGTACCACAAGCAATTTCAAATATCTCAACCATGTGCACCAGGTCTGTGCAGCGAGTTGTGCAGTAGGATACATGAGTGAATTCAGCATGACGGTTGTCGTTCAGATCGATTCGTCGTGCACACCGACCGCTCAGTGTATGACACAAATAACATCACTCACGTAAATATTGTAAGCATATTTCTTCACTAATATTGCTTTTGCTTTGTCGCTTAACAGTCACATCCAAAAGGAAACTCAATGTTTGGGCCCTCTTACAGTGTGAGTTGGATGGTTGATCATTCCCATGGTGCATTCGACCCTTGCACATGCCCAGACGAATTATCATGTCTCACAAATTTGTCAGTGAAATCAAGAAATAGCTGACACTTCGCAAAATTGGTAAACACCTTGCTTTTCACCCCGATCAGACAGCAAGACTGACACTGCACATATCAATTCTTCCGCTGACGAACGAGCCATCACCTTCTGTTCGTCGGAATGCGATATCTACATGGCAATTAGCGGGAGGCTAGATGCAGCGGTAAACACTTACTGGTTCAATTGGCTTCGCATTCAGTAATGTCGACGAATCGGGCTCTGCAGCAGGCTTACCACTCGATATGCTTGAGTTGGACCACAGCTTTACCGAACCTACCCTGATATGACTACTGCCTGGTCGAGAAGTCCCAAGCGGCCGTTGCGATATTCTGGGGACAATATCGAGACTTTCCATATGGTTTCCAAATGTTGTCGGCACAGGTGCCACAGCGCCATTATTCCTTTGCTCTTGAAAGACTGACGGAACCCTCAATTTGGATGTGACGTACATCTTATCTCATCCACACAGGCAGTCAGCTTCATCCTCCCATCCTGGTTGAGTGGGTTCGTCGAGCTTCATTTGCTTTGGCTGAGTGCTTGCCATGCCCTGCTGTACCGTTGTGGTGATTGTGCCCATCCCCCAGCCTGGTTCGTCATCATTGCTCAGCTTGCCCTGCTCAGTTTCTTCATCATCCTCGTCTTCCCCATCCTCCCCATCATTGGAACTTGCAAGATCACTCAGACTGTCTCCAATACATCAGCAAAATGTAAATCAGTCCGGAAGCCACACGCAAACCTCCTAGACACTCCAGTAGACCTCACCGGTGCTCCTAAGTAATTCTAGATGCTCCCAGGCCCCCCTGGAGCTAAGCAAAGTGCTCCCAGACTCTGCCAGAGCATTCTCAGGTGCTCCTGAAAGCACCTGCAGTGATGGAGGTGCATATAGGATGCTACGAGATTTGACTTATAGGATAGTCATATTTTGGAGCAGCTGAGACCTCAGCGCAGGTCTGCAGGACTTATTGCCGTATTCTCACAGCAGTGGTTCTTAGTGTTCCATGACCACAAGGGATTTCGTGTATCAGATTCGTCTTCGTTACAGTCACAAGATCCGCTACATCATTATATGGCATGCATTATCTATCTAAGTCTCTCTATATATATACATACAGCCAATCTGGCTGCAGACAATACTGGAGCGTAATCGCAGGAGCACCTGGAGACGCTGATTGAGAGAACTTAGAGATGCACTTGGAGGGCGTGATCGTGTGAACTGGGAGATGTACTTGGAGGCCGCGATGGTGCGAACTTGGAGGCCTTAATCGTGCGAGGTTAGAGATACACTTGGAGGATGTGATCAAGCGAGTTTGGTGATGCACTTGGAGGCCATGATCGAGCGAGATTGGAGTACTAGGAGGCAGTCAATCTGGAGGCGGTAGTTCGGGAGGGAGATGCGACGGGAGCTGAGACTTTATTCATTGGTTAACTCGTAATTGTGCCATTGTAGAGAATTGAGTACAACATGGTCGGCCGAGAGATGAGCGACTGGCTGGGAGCCGGAGACAGTCGATCTTGGGATGATGCAGTCCACGGTGTATGCAGTACTCTGTGTATACTGTACTCTGTGTTAACTCTTGATCATTGCATGGAGAGATAGAGAAGGATGACTTAACATCGTATTCTTAGGTGATGGTAGAATTGAGAACAAGAAAGAGAGAAATGAGAGGGTACGGGGTAAATCATCATGAGAAACTGGGACTTAGGAGAATTCGGTATGCGAGTCAATTTACCATCCCCGATGCAGCAGGTACGAGTCCCGATCCGGCATTTACTAACACCGATACAAGGTCATCCCAACCCAATCAGGAAAGTTGTACCCCTGATTATTCGTATCCGCTCGTATTCTCATCTTTCTCATCATCATCCTCCATCTCTCTCTTTCTTGTCCACAAATCGACTATTATCGCAGAACTCAAAGTTAAGTCATCCCTCTCTATTTCGCCATGTCATGATCATGAGTTGACACCGAGTATAGCATGCATCGAGTATAGCATACACCGAGTCCAGCATACACCGAGAACAGCATCCACCCAGGATTATTTGTATTCCGTTCATTCCCATGATTACGAGCTGACCCCTGAATGTAGCTTCAGCTTCCTGCATGCCTCCCTACACGATCAACCGCCATCAGCCAGCTCTCCATCAGAGCTCAAAGGTAAAGTCACCTTGCAACATTCCCACGCTTGCGAGTTAACTAACTGATGAATAGAGTCTGAGCACCAGGCGCGCAGTCCATTGACTGCCTCCCAGTACTCGTCCAAATTCGCTCGATTACAGCCTCCAAGCTCGCTCGATCGCGGTCTCCATGTGTATCTCCAGACTCGCACGATTACGGCCTCTAAGTTCCCACTCTCATGGCCTCCAAGTGCATATCGCCAAACTCACTCGATCACGGCCTCCATGTGCATCTCTGAGTTCACTCGATCATGGCCTCCCAGTGCATCTCCAAACTCGCTCGATCACGGCCTCCAAATGCATCTCTTATTTCACACAATAACCGCCTCCAAGTATATCTCTGAGTTCACTCGATCGTCATTTTCAGGCGCACCTCGAATTGCTCTCAAGCACGGCCTGCAGCCAGTCCAAATATACCATGTGTAGATGGGTAGCTATATAGATACAGAGATACATAGATGAGAATACAAACTGGATACAGTAGCTATGATTTCCAGGCGCACCTGCAGTGTTCCCAAAGAAGATGTTGTTTTTCCCAGACTGCTCTACTGTGATTCGAGGTGCTCCCAGACATGTCGCGGGCGCTCCCGGGTATGTCGCCGGCCCTCGCAGGTGCTCCCAGGCTTGTCGTCGGTGTTCCCAGGCATGTCGCCGGTGCTCCCAGTTACTCTGAAGGCCGGCAGGAATGCCCTCCTAGGGTCTGATACTCTCCTGAAATTGACGCATCTAAGTTTACACACCACATCCTTTCAGACACTCCTGGAGGCTTGCAGTGACTAAAATACATTTTGCTGATGTAGCAACCACCATCTCCTGAAAGGTCATTTCGGGCTCTCTGGAAGTCAATCCCGCGATTTTAGCCCACTTCATATCATCCTGCTATTGTTGAACCACTACCTTTGTGTCTTCAACTCGCTTTCTTGCCCCAGCGGGTTCTCTATCAATAACATCGTCAATCCATTTCTCTTTCTCTTGATTGCTTAAGAAGTTGGTTTCTCGTTGCTGTTTCACCGCAAGCTTTTTTTGGATCTCAAGCTGCACAATGCCCCAAGGGCTCGGACACTCTCTGGCGCCAACCCGCTCTTGCCTTCATTCGCGTGATGATGTCATTGGGTTGACCGCATTGTTGATTAACCGTGTCTGGCTGCCAGGAGTGGAGAAAAGTTCTATTTCAGAGCATTGACCATTGTAGTTTGCGTGGACTTTGTTGTTGGGCGAGATGTTGGATGTTGCAAGTTATGGCCAATATGTAGGCTAGTTGCGTCTTTTATGTCAAGGTTGGTACGTTTACCCATCTTGAACAAAGCAAAATCTCGCTCTTGACTGCGAAGTAATCAGTAATAGCGACATCAGCAACAACCCGAGTTTCCGTCTGAAATACCATGGTGTTCCGGACAGCTCTGACGGCTCTGGCGGAACATTGTACCCTCTGACGGAGCATCAGAGGTGATGGGTCCTGTTACATACCTCCATTGCGGCGGCTATTATACCCTGCCTCTTGGTCCTGGGACGCATCGCGTGGCAAATTATGCTCGCCACTCCAGCGTCAGGCTTCCTTTACTTTGGGTCCGGAATGTGGTGACGTATACGCACTATCGGAACGACACGTATGTTTCACTCTTCGCACGAGATTCAGTTATGCAGTAGCCATTCACACAACACCTGGCGATGTCTATGCCTTTCTTCAGCCGATAGCCACATGCCGCACTTTCATTTATGTTTAGCTTTGAGATTTTGTCACTTATTGCTAAAGAGTCTTCGCTTCGCACCCATCGCTTGCCGTTGCATTGGCTTCACCATTATCGTACTTTACATGTCTGAAATATACTGTCCAATCTTCACACTCTCTAGTACTATGCCCTCAGTTCTCCACATTCTCAGTTGATCCATCATCGGCTTGCGATGCTTCTCTCTCCTCATCCGCATCTGTATCATCGCCATTCTTGCCTTCCTACGCGTCAACATCACTGGTTCCCAGGTCATACCTCACAAGTGCAGTTTTCCGAGCCCGTCGTCACCGACTGGCGGTGGGAATGGCATCGCTTTCGTCACCTTCATCTGTGAAATTCCCACTGCCCCCTGGCATGCCGAAATGCATTTCGTCATCCATGCAATTGTTGTGTATTGGGATGTTTGGGTCAGTGCTTCCGATCTCAGGTTCCTTAAGCGCCACTTGGGAGGTCAAAATGTCAAGAAGAATAGCATAGTCAAAACGCGCTGCTTCCACGCTGATCACCATGGCAGGCGTTGGGTTCACTGCCTGCTGGATCTGATGCTTGACTGTGGCAAGAGTGATGTTATACACCCTTGGCTGGTAGCAATCTGGTAGTGTGTTCCAGGTATTCAACCAAAATGTATATGTGTCTGTAACGCCACCCGGGGTTAACAACTTGCGACCCGTTAACGCGCAGCAGGATGCGATCTTACCATGGTCATTCTTGCAGTTGAAGTAGTTCGCGCGTTCATGTCTGTCCACTTTCAGCTTTGACTTGGAAGCTGCTGGATGAAAACCTTTGTTCTTGTGCCACTCCAGGAGCACATGACGCAATGAGGTGCAGGTAATCATAATCAGTGGCGAGGGTATATTACCGTCCTTGTTTTCAATGACGGAATTATAAAATCCATCAGCATACTTACCGTGGTTATTGGCCGGATGATAAAATTTGATCTAGCCAAACAGCGGGATTGCTTCCACCAGGAAGTATAGTGGACGCTGGCCGGTCATGAGACGCTTTCGACTCTCTCTGCGTTGGATTTAGACTGCATACACCACCTTCCACACGCTCCGTAATAGGAAAAAGATATTTATTGTCTGCCAGAAGGGCATGAATGTATTCCAAACACTCTGCGGCGGATTCAAACCGGTTAAGATTTTAAAGCTCTGCTATGTTGTCCCTTGCCGAGTGAATAATATGGGATTTAACCTTATCGACTTGTGCTCGAACCTGGTACCATTTGAGTGTGGAATATCCATTGTGGGCTGTTGCTTCAGCATATCTCTTTCAAAATCTCCTTTGTGCGTGCCTCGAATGCTATGGACCATATGTTGTTTTGCTGAATTACGGTGTTCCAGTACGTCTCTATTATCTGCCTGTCTGGGTCTTCAGCTAATGCTTTCGAAATGCGTCGTGTTGCATAACTTACTGTCTGCAAGTCGCTTGAACTCATAAACTGCAATCTGTTCCACATGCACAGCTCCAGGAGTCTGCCTGTTGCAAATACAAGACGCATGTTGTCTGAGTGACCAAATCGATGAATGCTGCGACTGCCGGAGACCATTGATTGCGGTGTAGACACGGCCAGCGGTTGCAATAGCCACTGCCTCTATCTATGGATCATTTGAGTAGCTCGCGTTCGCAGAGGATTTGTAATTATCGCGCGGGCTTCTGGATTTGAGATGGGGGTAGGCAGGTTTTCAAGACCTCGGAGAGGAGTGGGAGGGAGAACATTGCCGGATGCGGGGTTCGATACAACATGATGCGTTGAGGTTCTTCCAAGTGCTGTTGTGCTACGACTGCATGTACACGGCATGGCGGTTGAAGTACTTGTTGACCGTCGCAGTGTTGCAGCCGGGGTAGAAGTCACACATTGATTGATATCTGCAACACGAGAATTGTTCAGCAAAGATGAGGGGGTGGAGTTCTGACCTTGGAGTGTAGAGGGTATTGAACTCTCTCCTTGAGAGGAATCCCTCTCGCCAACTGGTGCAGAAATGCAGCTCTTAGCAGGCGGATGTTGAGAATTCCCCGAACGCCCACGCTTTTCTTGAGGCTGACAATGAGCAAAACTTCCAACATTTCGTACAACCGGAGTCGTGTCAGGGTGAGCGCTTTGGGAATGCATAGTCCAATATCGATGTTTGACGTTAAGAAAGTCGGAACAATTGCGTGTGCATGCATATTGAATCGCAGGCGAGGTGGACTCCTATTCGAGCGACCATGGACAAATTTGAGTTAAAAGGGACATGCAGTGTAGACAGCGTTAGAGTGTAAACCCTGACATTACTCGGGGACGAGATCCCTTCAGAAGTATTCAATTATGAGTTTAACTGCCATCAGATTAAACTCAGATTAAACTGAGCATTGATATTCACGGTTACAGCAATGTCTGAAGGTCTATTTGCACCACTTGAAGAGTGTTTATGCCATCTTGGCGCGATCATCATCGTATTGCACTCGTTCTTGCCACAATACTTCGAACAATCGAGTGTGTAAATCTTCAGCTTTCCGGTAGACATTCCACTTTGGCAGAGCTACAGGCATCACGAAGCAAACAATGACGTGTTCTCCATCCTATGACATCAGTTGCGTGTGCTGTTTCCACTGCTAAGCGTTGGTAGCCATGTTGGATGGTTGCACAGTTGGGACATCTTGAGAACTATTCAGTTTGCTCAGAGATGCATGAGGTCTGAGTGGAAAAAATGATGTATGATGCAAAAGCAACGCCCGGCGTGGTAAACTGTCCTCTCCGCGTGTACTAAATCTCGTGTCGAGGCTTGTCTTTCATGGGGTGCCTGATAGTTCGGCAAGATGAAGGCTGGGACATTTTGTGTTAGTTAACCAACAAAACTCAGAAGTTGAACCTTGAACCAAGAAATCGCCGGAACTCGAGTATATATATCCCTCTTTCTCGCCTACAACTGCTTTCTCTTCTGCTCCTGTATTATACACACCGACAACATCCTGATCTCAACATCACGTGACTTGCACAAAACAATGCTTCTCGTTCCAAAACACACCTGATAACCTACACAACTTTGTACTATCACTCCGGGCTTCCTTCCGCTACAACAGTATCATAATGCTAACGTTTCGGACGTAGATTTATTTTCAACTCACAGTGTTGGCACCAAAGGGCAGCAGGAAATGAAAGGGAAAGGCTTGGGCAAAGATGCCGATATCGGTTATAAATCCATGCCTGTCAGTGGATCGAGACTAGTGTTAGCAACGGGTCCGTGTAACCCTCCAGCGGTCCGGGTTGTGACTGGCGGTTAGGTTCGGTTCGGTTCAGTTCATTACCCGGCCAAAAACCCGACCCGCGTTGGCTTGGCGGGTTTGTTTCCCGGACCGGACATAAACACGCGGTTTTTTGACCGGGTTGTACCCGGACCGCGGTTCCATTTTGCGGTTCTTCCAACTTTTGCTCCAATTAAGTATTTGAGTTCTGATCGTATCATGACATGATCAGTACGTAGATTGTGCAGTTTTAGCCGCTCTTTCACCTCGCGCTCTCAGATTTGCGATTGGACCGATAGCCGTAAAGTAGCTGTGAAATAACTCGATATTTTACGCCAAATTGGCGGGTTTTCGATAGCGACACAACGAATATTGGTCCGAGCCCAAATCTGAGAGCGGGAGGTGAAAGAGCGATTAAAACTGCACAATCTACGTACTGATCATGTCATGATACGATCAGAACTCAAATACTTAATTGGAGCCAAAATTGTGAACTTGAAATGCCGGGTTTTTGGTGGTAAAACCGGCCCAATGGCAATGGTCCAGGTTTTTGGTGTGGTAAGACCCGTTGCCACGGTCCGGTTTCGGGTAGAACCGTACCCGGAACCGACCCGGGAATTTGGACCCGTTGCTAACACTAATCGAGACCGTATAAAGGGAGTCATCAAGGAACACATCCATGGAATCATACGGATATTAAATGTTTGCGGCGTCAAGGATGTGAGGACATGGGACCTGTTTGATGATATAATCTTTCTTGATCTAGTCACGACTCGCCACGTTTGACAATTCCAGCTGATGTGGCCGCACTGCAGGAGCAGGAGTTCGCCTGTTCGGGAGTTGTGGGCTGCCTTCCACTCATATATGGGGCAAATGTTTGACAATTCCTGCGACCAAAGAAACAATTGCAGGTGGGACAATCCCAGTGCCTTCGGGGATCAAGTCGATCGCTCCAATCCGCAGACAATGAGCTCGGGGCAGGTTAAACCTACCAGTCAGCGTTTCTCTTGGTAAAGTAGCAATGATGTCAGGGCAAAGATTCAGCCGCAACGCTGTCGGCAGTACACACCAGGCGACTTCCTGGCCGTTAGACAACTAAATTGGGATGAGATATTCGACGAGGATGGTGATGATGAAGACTGGGCAGATCCCGGTGCACCGAGCAGTGGAAGGAGCTGCCCTGGCGATGGAAATCACAATCACAACGGCAAGGGGTAGGAGGACACGCTGGGCGGTGAGAAAGGGACTGGAAAAGGGAAGGCAACAAAGGATAGGAAGGGGAAAGGAAAGGCAACTGAGGATGGGAAGGGGAAAAAGAAGGGGAATGGGAATGGAAACGGTAGAGAGAAAGGAATTGTTTAACACACCCCAGGGGGAGATGATATCTCTCGTGCCGTTGCTTTGCAGTTGCAAAAGGCAATGTCAGAGGCAGACTTGGACACGGAGGGCTAACTAGAGCAGCTATATTTAGAGCTGAAAGCATCACCCGCCATGACAATTCCCTGAGATGATCATACCGACTCTACCACGTGGGACCTCGACTATGACTCAAAACTTAATGTGGATATGTGCATGGAGGATGACGTGGACACACCGGACGGCGTTGACATCGACGGAGATGTGGATATGGAATTGGGCAGTGAAGATTGGGAAGATGAAGAGGAGGAAGCTGAGAGGGTGGAGGAGGTGGTGGATGAGAAGGAGGAGGAGGATGAGGATAATGGCAAAGAACCTCGGACGAGTGGCCAGGGAGAGATGGTAACTACATCCGTGGACAATGTAGATAGCATGGTAGACGATCAGGCAACCGTGCTACCTCAGCAAGGCCAGGAGATGCGCCAGCATACCCCACAGCCACAACCTCCGGCGCCTGCCCCACGGCCACAAACCCCGGAGCCTCCCTCAGGACCACGAACTCTGGAGACTCATACCCTCAGTAGGCTGGAGTTTTTGTGGCTTCTAATGCGACAAAAACCTCGCCCAGCCCCGCCAACTCTGCGAGAAGCTGAGGCAGCCGGAAACACCTTGTATGTCGATGTGGAGAGGCAGCTACTCAGCCAATCCGCAGGGGCCGATTGTCTCACCGATAGCCCTCTCCCGAATATTCCTCTGCCGACTGTCCCACTGCCCGATGTCCCTCTGCCCGATCTCCCTCTCTCCGATGTCGCTCTCCCTGAAATCCCTCTCACTCGGGCCCGCCCGCAATGGTCGGTAGGCAAGGAGTGTACCAGTCCTCGCTTTGCCGAGGAGGCGTGGGTTTGGGTTAGAGTCGCGTTCTTGTCTTGTGAGTTTCCTTTGCTGTCATCTATTCATCTGTGGCACTGATTAAGGCACGCATGGATGTGGTTTGTTCGGTTGGGTTAGGGTTGCAAACTTGTTCGTTTCCTTTGTTCTAATATATTTATCTCAGGCATTGATTATTACATGTGTCGCGAGGTTTTTGGATTCCTCAGGGTGTATTTTTAATTTATTTGTAGTATTATGGGACATTGCGCATGCAGTGTTTTTGCAACTCCTGGCGTGATGGAGTTTATGCTGATTAAATCTCTCAAGTATTGTGAGCTTATACCCACACCAGACTCCTCAGGCCAAGCACCGACCTTCATCCCATTTTACAGTGAATCCTCCACTCCTCCCGTGTCGTCGAAAATGCCAGAGAAGACCCTGTTCAGCTGTCTCGAATTTTCATGCTGAAAGAAGTTCACCTCAGACAGCTGGCGACTTAAACATATCACATTACACAATCCTCAACACTTTCAAATTGCACAGAATCTGACTCTTCGGAGTGCGCCCCGACGTGTTGAACCGGCTCAGCGTCGTGAACTCAACGCTAACAGCAATTCAGTCGAAGACTTCGACGCGTTTTCCAACCTCAAACACTTTGAAAATATCGGAGACTCAGAGTCTCAACCACCGCGAGGTCTTCTTCCGCGGACGGAAACATACCCCAGGGCCGTTGCTCCTCTGAGCGATTAAATTGCTAAGCCATGGGAACGCGACGCTCAGGGTCTCCATGTGACAAACCTACAGAACAATCTCTACTACCCGTTTGCGATGTGTGAAGAGTACAAATATATTCAGTATGGGATCAAGAAGAAAGTCATGAAGACGTACTATGACAATGTGCTGAAGGAAGGACACCCAGCTCTGGGTTTCCCAAGCTTCAAAAACGGGGATAGCGTCCAGAAGCTCCTGGCTAGTATGCCAGATGATCTCGCTGTCAGGGAGTGGGAACTACACACTCTCGAGGATACGAGATGGAATGACAATGACCAACGCTCTATCAAATACTGGAGTCGAGACATCATCAAAAGCATGAGATGGTGGATGCGGCAGCCATTGTACGCGGAGCATCTTATTTACGCCCCTCAGCGTTCCTTTAACACCGATATGCCACAGAAACACCTCCATACCGAAATGCACACTGCAGACTGGTGGTGGGAGAGACAGGTTACAAGAGATACTCCTGAATAATACTCCAGGATAATAACGTACTAATCAACGTTTAGGCAATGCTCAGAGTGAGGGATCCACGGGTTCCCTTGACTAACATGTCCAGCGGAACACATCTCTCGAATATAACTGCCGACAAGAAAGAGTAGCCTGTATATATGGCAATTGACAATCTATCTTCGAAGATCCGCCACATGGCCTCAACGCACAGCGTCGTGATGGTCGCTGTCCTGCCAATTCCAATCAACAACCGTAATACTCTTCAGAAGATGCTGGATGAGCAGTGGCAAACAAACCGAGAGGTGCTGAAAGAAGTACTCTGGCGGTTAGTGCAGCCGCATATCTTTCAGCCTAATCCGAGTGCCGAGAGCGGGTATTACAATGTTCTCGGCGCAGATGGCAACTTCACGCGTTGCATACCGGTTTTAGCAGCAAAGCTTGCTGATTGCCCAGAGTATTGCGACCTACATCATCTCGAGCGGCATGTCTGTTTTTGGTGCGAGTGTCCAAAGAACGAACTTGGAGATTATATCCCTCCTGACAAGCAACACCCCCAGCGGGATCACAACCTCTATTGATCACTCAGTGATGCCAACACCAAGGCATCCAATGCCAAACTCTCGTCGTGCCATGTTCACTGAGGATTCAACGTGTTTTCACATATTCGGTGTATCATGAGCGACCTCCCTAACACCTACCTCCTCCGTTCAATGCAGATCGGCATGCCTGACCACCTCCCGAAGTGGATTTTGCACTTCATGAAGACGCACGAACGGCTCGACAAGTACAATGCAATCTGGTTATCTGTGCCTGCTTACCACGACCTCACACACAAAAATAAGTCATATGAAGAAGTTTGTCAATGGAATGGGAAGGAGATGAAGGAAATGAGCCGGTACCTGCTTAGAGTTGTAACCCAGTCTCTACGAGGCGGAAGCCGCACTCAGTGACCCATATTCAATCACGCAATTGAGCGCACATGGGCATTTTGAGAATTCTCTATGTATTCTTGATATAAATCTCACGATGATGCAACATTGAGCTACATGGAGGACGCCTTGCGTCGTTTTCACACCTTCAAAGATATTTACTTACTCTGGCGAGCCAGCAAAAAGGTGAAGGCCAAAGCCAATGCGCTGAGAACGGAACTCGTGAAGATGCGAAAGGTTGACAAGGAAATACATGCTGAAAGTTGGACGCCGTCTAAGAGCCGGCGCGAAATGAACGCCTCGCGGGATTATATCAGCCACAAGATAGCTGTTTCCAAGGAGTTAGATGCCGACCTAAACTTTGAGAAGATCCACTAGATGGCTCATTGTGTCGAACAGATTCCTGGATACGGAGCGTTGCAACAGTATTCAGCCGGAAGTCATGAACCAGCACATAAAACGAACCTCAAGGACAGTTGGAACGCCTCCAATCACAATCTCAACTACCAGCCACAAGTAATCACCTGGCAGCATCGCATCCTCTGCTTCGAAGTCGGAGAGCTCAATCTCAAACCCCTCGCTCAGTGTCGGGAGAACAGCGCTGCCGCATGCAAAGTCCTCCCTGCCCGTGGTGATCTGGCTGCCCCCCTGAGCCTCCAGCCATATCTGAAGCCCGAATTCATGTGACCCCAACACTGCAGTGATGGAAAGGATCCTGACACTATGATCAAAGACTTCAGAGCATTAATTGACAATACACAAGACACAACGCACCGCGTGGCAATATACAGGGGCACACTGGAGTTTATCAAGCATAAGAGTCGTACCAACACGTATATATCGGATGAACCACTGCACGCAATGGAGCTGTGTATTTACCATGGTATTAAGGTTCAAGTTGAGAGTTTAGATGGTGAACACATTTCTCAGATGTGTCGATGCACAGGAAGTAGTGTTAGCAATGGGTCCGGGTAACCCGCCAGCGGTCCGGGTTCGGACCAGAAAAACGGTTCGGTTCGGTTCCAGAACCGTCCAAAAACCCGACCCGCACCGTCTTGGCGGGCCAAACCCGGACCCGTACCCGTCAACCCGCGGGTTTTGCCGGGTTTGGCTAGACCCGTCGGTTCCAATCTCCGGTTCTGTGTTTCGGGTTTTTGTATTTATG
>Ga0307512_10003126_pt1 | contig 19730 bp, 22 predicted proteins | sample 14_EM_MG_FD_200267 | JGI IMG/M metagenome (GOLD analysis project Ga0307512, IMG submission 200267) | Populus trichocarpa ectomycorrhiza microbial communities from riparian zone in the Pacific Northwest, United States - 14_EM | ecosystem: Host-associated > Plants > Roots > Unclassified | place... | reverse complement strand
TATGCCTGGGTTCAATCCCCAGTCTGGCCAATTTCTTAGGCTATTACAGGTTCATGGGCCCTGGGTGACAAACCCAGAGGCTGTTACCATAACCTTGGGCTGCAGCAGTGTTGCACTTCTTGCAATAGATTATGAGACCTGTTTGCTCATGCCCTTGCCATATAAGATATGCCAGATTGAGGGGGTGTGTTGGAGGTACACTCTGGTCATATGCTACATGACTAAGAGGCAATCCCAACTTGATCCCTCATGGCTAGGTAGCTCAGTGGTAGAGCACCTGGAATATAACCAGTATGCCTGGGTTCAATCCCCAGTCTGGCCAATTTCTTAGGCTATTACAGGTTCATGGGCCCTGGGTGACAAACCCAGAGGCTGTTACCATAACCTTGGGCTGCAGCAGTGTTGCACTTCTTGCAATACAAAGCTCAACATGAGCGCCCCGCGCGTTCCTGAGGTCCTTCACTTCTTCCACCAAGACTATCGAATGGCGTACCTAGTCATGGAGTACATCACGCTTACGCCCCCTCCAGTCCCGGAGCTCCCCCAAAAAGCGGCATTGGCTCTCCAGTGGTTTCGCGATCTTCCGGCTCCGGCCGAACGTGTCAGGATTGGACCTCTAGGAAGCGGTCATGCCGGCCATATGCTATTCAAGAATTTTAGGGCGCCTCTGTCTTTCTCGAGCATTGAAGCTGTCGAGCAATACTTGAACAACTGCGTCCGTGGTTATATTTTTGAGCATTTGCCATCTACTAACACATGACTTGGGCTAGGCTATCACGAAGGTCCCGCACTGGTTCAGGCCATTAGCGCCGGTCAGCATCAGCCATGAGCGACTGATCTTCACCCAGTCCGATATGGATGCGAGCAACTTCGGCGTCGATGACAAAGGGAGGACGTGCCTCCTTGACTTCGGGGAAGTGGGTTTATTGCCAGAATCCTTCGCCACCTATACTCTGTCTTCCGTCGCCCCCTTCACCGCCGCGGTTGCCCAGCACTTGGATTGGCCGTCCTGTTCCAACCTGGATACGATAAGAAAAATCCGTGGATGTTTGGCGATGTTAGCTGACCCGACCCTTGGTACGTCAACGCGTACTTGACATGGGGGTTTAATGAACGTTTGTCATAGGTCTGGATGAGAACGGCTTCCCCAAGACGGCGAAATAAGTTTCAATATACATGTTCTCGCGGTCTGTAGACCAAATTGAGTAAGCGAACCTTTCTGCTTGCCATAGAATTTGAACGAATGACTGATCTAGAACGAGGAATCAGTTATTGTACGAAAGCGAAAGTATTATGGTACCCTTAATAGCATTAGTATTAGCCGCTGCCTTCCTGCGAAGGTTCATTGAAGAATGTAATGGAGTAGAGTAGAGCGGCGTCAACGTGCGCCAGAGCACCTCCAATTACCCGCTGGTGCCGTGAAACCAAAAATGGGCGAGATTGGGGAGGGTAATGCGCGCAAACAGAAACGGATCCCGTATCTCGTAGACGGGGGGTGATCGAAAGGAGTCGCCCTTGGAATGCGAGCCAGAGAGTTTTGAGCTGGGTCAGAGAGGGCCATCGTCTCGGGTGCGGGTGAGATGTGGCCCGAATGGAATAACCCAAACAAAAATGCTGACATGGACTGGTCCACTGGCAGACGTCAGACGGAAGTAGTGTCCATATTCCCTGGAAGGGGATTCTAACTGAAGTGATTGTAGACTTGGGGCAGATCCACCTTCTCACCATTCGTTGTCCGACCGGAGCTTTAAGACATGTCCGAGTCAGCGATGGGACTCAATGGTTGCGCTTCTCCCTTTTGTGGTCGTGACTTGTGTGAAAGATGAGTGAACAAGTCATATTGGATTGCGTTCGGAAAGTGCGCTCGGTGTAAAGGACGAGGACGAGATTCGAACGTACTACTAGTACGTCGCCGAGTAGGTACAAGGCATTGGAAACGAAAGAAATAGGTCATGCTAAATGCAGGTCCCTCAGAAGTGGCACGTGATCATATTCCGTGGGACTCCGGGACTCCAAATCGGCAAATCGGTATCCAACTTGCCATGCCATACCGCGACTTCAGTGTGTGTGCACAAGTAGCGACGACAAACATGCTGAACGTCCAGAGATAACAAACCTAGTAAGCCATCAGACATAGAGAGTGACATGGTGCTTGTCCACATGCACTTCGCATTCCGTCCGAGTCCCAACTGGCCGTGGGATGGCAGCGAACCCTCTTCGCGTCACTTCCTCCAACGCCTCGTAACACACTCTCATCTTCACAAATCTGCCCATTTGAGCACACTCCAAACGACCCATCGTCTCCGTTCACGCTCACCCTCGTCCTCACTTGCCACCACGCGCCCCACATCCCACTCCCTCCGACCCTCACCACCTATCTCCCGCTCGGTCGCCCCACTGGCGCCACACACAAGCACGAGCCCCGCCCTCTCCGCAGCCCTAAAAAACGCCTCGAGAGCGTACCTTCCCGTATGCAATCCCGCGACGACGTGCCCCCGCGCCCCGGGGGTGCGCTTCAGCACGGCGCACATAGTGTGCAACAGCGCACCGTGTAGCGCGGGGTCCCAGAGCGTGTCGGCTGCCAGGACGATATCTGCGGCGGGGAGGAGCGCGGACGTATCGGTGCCCCAGGCGTGCGGGACGACGGTGCAGTTTTGCGTCGCGTCGTTGCGTGCTACGTTGGCGCGGAGCGTGCGGATGAGGTCGTCGTCGGGAAAGTCGCTAGCGACGACGCTGATGTGTGGGTAGCGCTTGGCGATGAGGATGCTCGGCAGGCCGGCGCTTGCACCGAGCTCTAACAAACGCAGTGGCTGCGAAGGCGTAGCGGCGGGACTTGTTTCTGTCTCTCTTTCCTCTGGTAGATCGAGCTCTGAGATGTGATCGGCAACATATAGCGCAGAGACCCAAATGGTGGTAGCCTGGAGTGACCAGTTCTTGGTCTGGGTGTCCGGTACGGACACTGTCACTGTGAGTGGCGGTGAGCTAGGGTCATGAGAGTGATGGTGGTATGTAAACAATCCGCCTGGTGAAGAGTGCGAGATCGGGGCATAGTCGTAGAGCGTCTCGAGGGACGATGATAAGATCTCTTCTGGTTCCATCCCGCACGCCGTGGCAGAATCCTGCATAATTAAAGGTGAGTTATGATATACAGTATCTTTATCCGAAAATATTTTTTAAATAAAAACGGTCGATTACACGCGGAAAATATTGAGTTTACAATCCCAACTACAAGTTGCTAGCACGCCCTCCCCGTACAAAGACCATGCGCATCCTACAACGAATTCCGTATGCGCATCGTGAATTCTGACTAGATTATTTTGGCCAGGGGGTGGGTTTGTTGTCCATCTGGCGGAGAGCATGTCAGCAGTCTGGATCGATCATCATCTGAATTTTATCTGAGAGGACAGAACTCACATTCGGCAAGTCATATCATAAGAGGCGCTTGCTAGTAAATCGGGCACATGAGGACTCCAATGCACCTTGCGTATGGCATACTCATGCCCGAACAGCCGGTTCTCACACGGACCGGCGACAGCATTCGCCGATCCACCGAGTTGTAACATGCGACAGTCCCATATTTTCACGGTTTTATCAAGCCCGGCGCTCGCCAGGACGAATTGACGGTATTTATTCCAGTCCAGGGCCAGCTCCTCGCTCGGCGAAGCGGGCACCGTGAGCACCGCAGCGGAAAGAGGCGATGTGAACGCATTCGAAGTCGGTGCAAAAGCGGGAGAGCGCAGATCAAAAAAACGGATGGTGCCGTCCCCTGAGCACGTCACGACCAGGTCCGGCTGGTGGGGAGAAAAGAGCGCCTGATATACGCACGCGTGGTGCGCTTGCAGGGTCGCGAGCGAGCGCGGGCGCTCGGGGGTCCACTTGGGAAAATAAGAGAACATGAGGCGCAGGGTCATAAGAGTCATAAATCAAGAAGCGGGGACATACCACTTTGACGCCACCGTCCATGCAGCACGATATGAATTGGTCTTTCTTGAGGTTGGACCAGTCCACGCCATACACCTCACGCGTATGCTCGTGCCATGAGCGGATGGGGAGAGCCTATAATCACTTGTCGTGCTTACTCTCACCAGCGTTCAGGCGAGGGGGAGGACCGGAATTAGGAGCTTACATTCAGTGTCACGTCCCAGAGCTTTAAGGACCCGTCACCCGACGCTGTGAGGATCTGATTCTCGTGGACCTCGGACCACGCAAGGTCGTACAGACCATCTTGTGTTTCATAGCTGAAAACCTTGGTATCAGCTCGACCGCAAATGAAACGAAATTTAACTTGAGAGGACTTACAACTTGTCCAATTTGACGCTCGCCATTCCGGGAGGACCCGAGAAGGTGGAGGCGACGTACAAGCGACCGTTTCCAACGATGCCATAATTTGCGGACGATGAGATTGCGATGCGGGTTGTGTGGAAAGGTGACCAAGCGACATTAGATTGCGCAAAGCCAGGCGTGTGGAGTACGGCGGGTGTAGTTGGCTGCATAGTCGCACCACGGACTCGAGGGCGGGGCGGGTAAATACTTTGTCGGGCCGGCTTCACGGCCCGGGACTATGGACCTTCACTTGGCTCTTGGCTGTGGCTTGTCAGCATCGTCAGTTCAGCCGGAAAATTGTAAAGTGTAAGTACCAATCAACTGAACGTAAACTGCTGCCCCCTTGGCCCTGGGAGTGACTTGGGCACAATTGAGTAAGCGGACAAGTAACGGTTTAACCGCGTGTCAGTCTAAGCGCGTGCTCTGCTGGGGTCACCCGATCCACCCGCTGTGTTCTCCTCGCTCGGGTACTGCCCATGCGCCTTTCAGTCCCGAACATCCCCCCTTCTATTCTTTCCTCCGCTGCCAAGCGCAATGTCCCGACCGTATCGCCCTCAGAAGCTGTCCAGCGCATCACCTCCTTTCTCTCGTCGGGCCGCGCAGCAGTGTTGACTGGTGCCGGCGTCAGCGTCGACTCTGGCGTCAAGGCCTATCGCGGAAAGGACGGGAGGTACATGAATCCGGACTACAAGTGCGTACGCGCCGTCCCTCCACCATACTCCAACCTTTGCCTCCTCTCTGACTCACGTCGCTCACGAATGTACCGGCTTGGTGTTTCAGGCCGATTTTCGTGGGCATTCATCACCTTGTAGTGCCCCTCGAGCACCCCTTCTGACCGTCATGTAATCTAGTACCAGGAACTCATAGAGGATAGCCCCCGAGGGCACTCTTTTCGGTATGTATACGCTTTCTTACCTCTTCCACGAGCCGTCACTGTACATGTCAGCCTCCAGACAACGATACTGGTATGTATTCCGCGCACATGTATGACGAGGGATCACGCATACATGTTATGGTGTTCCGCTAGGCTTCGAGCATACATCGGCTTCCTACCCGTCCGTCGCACCCTTCCAAACCCAACACACTACGCGCTCGCCGCACTACAGCACGCGGGTGTAGTCGGCCCCCTCATAACTCAGAACGTCGATGGCCTACATCACGCAGCGCTCCGCCGCGTCTTCTCGGAACCCGAAATAGACCGACGCATCTTGGAGCTCCACGGGAGCATCTTTGTTAGTCCCCGTTCCCGGTTCCCCCAACCCAACGGCGAAATACCATTTTCCTTCTATTCCATCTTTATTGTGAGGGGGATAATGTTCTGATTCGTTGAGCAGAAGGTCCATTGTCAGCATGGACATGTTTACCCCCGCGCGATATTCCAAGAGTGGCTCGGACGGGCCAACCCACGCTGGCGCGCATACCTTACCGAGCTCGAGCGTACAGGGGCACAACCCAAGACAAATCCTGATGGCGATGTTCGCACCGTCCCCCCGTCTTCCCAAACAATCGCTCGAACTATTTTTTGTTCCCCTGTGTTGTCTAGGTCGTACTTGACGAAAGCGTCTCCTATGACGATTTTGTTGTACCGCATTGCCTAGGCTGCGATGCGGAGGGCAGGAAGAAGAGCATCGTGCGTCTTTTGTTTTCTTCTTCACGACGCCCCCCGAAATTAAAACGAGCACCTTCCAAAATTTGAATGACGATGAAAAAAATATCACCGAAAATACAGATGAAACCTGATCTTGTCTTCTTTGGCGAGTCTATCCGCCAGGAAGCGAAGGATCGCAGGTACGTCACACAGCAGGAATTTTTGATACGTATCGCCCCTCCTAAAATTGACAATTGCGTCGAAAGCTATGCCATCGTCGAGGGTGCCGACCGGATCTTCATTCTTGGCACCACGCTCGCAACTTATTCGGCCTTCCGGTACGTTTCTCTGCGCTAGTGCCATTCTAGAAACAAACCATCTGATGTGACATAGTCTCCTGAAGCGCGCGGTTGAATTACACAAGCCAGTCCTGTTCCTCAACGTAGGACCCACACGGCAGATGGACTACCTGGCGTCGATAAGCTAGAAGTCCCAACGAGTGTCGTCATGACTGACGTCGTTCACGCAGTCGTGTGAGTGTTGTGACGTCTGAGTCCTCGTGTATTAATCGGTTAATTTGCACGAGAAGGGGCCCGCGGGCACGTTATGACCCCATGCTTCGTGACATGTTACTCAGTGGCGTTGTAAAGGGAGCAGTAGAGGATAGCGACTGGGCACAAGCTGAACAAGATGCATGATGCGGAATTAAATTAATTTCTATGTACACAGGATGTCCTCGCGGGTCTTCCTATAGTGAGGACGAGGATATATGTTACAGTGCGACGGTGGGAATGCGGAATGATAGAGTTTGGCAATGTATGCAGTCGCTAGTCTACGTAGAATGACATGTGAATGACAAGTAATTATGTGACTGGGAAACAAAAAGTAGCGATGAGAGCAATTAGCGGATGACTAGGATAGCATCAAAATACAGGACAATAAGAAGTACTTCTCCGTTAATCTCTGTGATGGCGTGCTACGTATGAGGATGGGAGGGTTGGCGGATCATGGGGTATTGCTTGAGGGGTCCGAGAGGTTATGAGTTTCTAATTGAAGGATGCCGTCTCCAGCGTCCCCGTGGGAAGGACGTGGTGGGCCAGGACCCGCAACCGCCTCGGTCTCCCTTGGGCGTTTTGGCACAGCGTAGACAGGGGCGCGAAGCCTGCCCCAGGACCAATCGTGCCATTTGTCAGGGGAAGGAAGAAGATCCGGAAATCCGAGGCGGGTTGGAAGACGACGGGAGCGATGTAGATAATCCTCGAAAGCAAGCATTTCTGGCGCGCGGAACACTGACAGGGCACACAACGGCGGTGGTGGTGCTTCGCCTCCGTCACAAGGAGATCCGCCACATTCACTCGTTACAGTTCCGTCTTGACCGGGAGGGGGCTCACGCTGATCAGAATGGGAGGAATGGGACACCTCGTCGACCTCATCCTCGTCCACAACTAGAGGGGGAGTTGTGATTGAGTCCGTGTCAGTGCGCCTCTGTAAGGAAGGCGACGAAAGAGAGGGTGCCGACGACGGAGAAGGTGACAGTAGACGGGACGAAGCAGAAAATTGTGTATCGACAATGGCAGCACCGCCATCCTGCTGCGGTGAGGATTCGGCGCCAAAAGTCCTTGCCTGGTCTTCATTTTCCCGGAGGATTTCTTTTACCGTTTCAATTGATCGACGCAGGCAACGCTCGCGGTGTTTGACCCAGTGAAACGGGTCATAAGAGCTTTTCGGGGATAGCTTGATACGAGTTCCACAACGTTTACATCCTACGAAAAGTGGACCAAGGAGGTCCGCGAGAGGGTCGTCCAGGAGACGCTTTTCGCGCCGCTTCTCTGCTGCGGTTTTTGGTCGCCCGTCGATGAAACTATTCGGAAAGTTTTTTTTAAGCGCAAAAGATAACGCGTCGGGAGAGGGAAAGACCCTTACCTGGACGAGTCGTGCGGTGTTGGATTCGTGAGGGTGGTATATCCCGTGCCGTGCCTAGCAGCGCGTTCAGTGGTGCTTTTGATTGGGCGCGGGTCCTGCATAATTGAAGCGAGTAAATGGAAGGTTCAAAGAAGGTAACGAGGTTGAATTTACGACATACGAGACGAGAAGGCCGCGCATGGTTCACTGCCCCAGACCTAGAACAGGGAATGAATAAGGCGATAGAGGAATGCAGGGACGCTGGCGGAGCGAAGCCCCTACCTCGAATATGGCACATCCCGCGACTGTTTAGTCGTCACCATGTACAGAGAAAGTCAGGGCGTGTTGAGGAGAAGAAACGAAAGGTCGCTGGAGCGGGGGGGAAAGAACTTGAACTTGAGGGGGAAGGTCAAGGATTGCACCACCTTTCGGCACTTCCCGTATCTGGCTGACCATCTGCGCTCCATTTCATCTTCAACGGAACACTCGAGTAAAAAGACATATGTATGAGGCTGACATTCGAGGAGTATCCAAACATTACACAGAGAGATTGTGCCCAAGGAACGCAGTACGTGGCGGCAATTGACAAAGGTACAAGGGAGGGTACGAGATCAATACTCAAAAAAGGAAATCAAGATTCTTGGAAGCAAAAAAAAAGAAAAAATAATAGAAAAACATTGGGAGGATGTCACGTGGGAGTAGATTCGGTCTCGGCCTCAGTCGACGGCAGTGGGGAAGACGACTGCGCCATGCCCTTCTTAAATCCACTAACAAAACTACGGAATGGGAGGAGAAGCCAGTCGAGCGCACCCGAGGGAGGAGGTATCAAGTTCGTTCTAGCACGAGTGCGAGGCCTCATTTCCGAGTCATCTTCATCGGACTCGCGCGCTCGTTTCTTACCCGCTCCGAGCATAGTACCATCAACGGCGGTCGCCTCCGTAGAGGCCACAGATACTGGAGGACGATTCTCCGACTTTTCAGAGCGGCTGGGGCTGCCGTTGGAGGTCCCATCTGCGTGCACAGCGGCTTGCCCATTGTCGGGAGAACTGCCACATGCCTAGATCAATACGAAAGGGTTATTGACAAAGGAAAGTGTGCTGACCTCGGACAGTTTGCCTTGTGTTCTTCCCATTTGGTTAAATTGTAATCCCTCTCACCATCTAACGCTATGGTCGTGTCACAGTGTCCGCACCGCACACTCGTGGCTGAAAAAGACTTTGCAGACGCGTCGTTAACGAGCTTGAGTTTCCGCTCCGCCGTGGCGACGCGGCTGCTAGGGCTATGTATATTATCAAACTGTGAAAGAGTGCGTCCACAAATAAGAGAGACACACATCGAACCGGAGCATCGTTTTTGATGATCCTTCCAGTGACCAAGTGAAAAACGCGTCTTGTTTCCGAGCTGTACCCATTTCTCACAGGTCTTGCACAACACTTCGTACGGTCGGACTTCTTCCGCACGCGGGTCCCCTTCGAGGTAAGCCTGACGTTCCGCCTCACCCTTCAATCGACCCAATTTCTCCGATGAAGATTGGACTACAGATGTGACGTCGTCATCGCCCTTGCTGTCATCGGGAACACCGCCTTCTTTACTTGGGGTCTTCGTGACGTCCCTTTGTGGAGGTACATCAGATAAAATGTGGGGAGAGCGAGAATCAAGGGCATACTGCTTGGTGGTAAGAGAATTTCTGCGGCATTCACGGCGGTGTACGATCCACGGACGCATCACATAGGGCCGAGCTGAATTCAGAGGCACCCATTGGTCACAGCCGATGCAAAAGGCGCGGTGGGGCTCTACTTCGCGACAGTCGGGCTGGCTATGGAAGAATTGAATCCTCTCCTCTTCCGTCTTGCGATGACCCTTTGACGACTCCGCGACGGAAACATCATCACAGCCATCATCCTGCCCGTCGTTACCTTTGGTAGAAGGGGTCATGGAACCCGCCCTCGATGATGCCTTTGAGATAAGAGGGCAATTATGAGTTTTTGATGGAAGCGCGACTAGATGCATTACCCACCTGTTCTTTGGAAGGAGTCATTGTCTTTCGACTAGCCAATTTTGAGTATTCGGGTAACATTATAACATGAAAGTAGGAACAACGATAGCTACGACTTACGGGCTTCGTTGAGTCTTCACGTTAATCACCAATCACCATCATCACGAGGAACACAGAAACACATGAGCGTTCACACCACGGGGCGACAACCAGAGCTATATCCTTACCTTCTTAGCTGGTGGCACTGGAGGGGGAGCCATTGCTCCGGAGCTGTCCCCCTTGGCTTCCTCTATTTCAGAGTCGGATGTTGGTCTGACATATAAGATAAGCCCAATTCCCGTCTGGGGTGCGCAGACATATATACGTACCCTGCATTGTTTGATGGCACACTTCTTGTCTATGGCATTCGTCAGGGTTTCAGGCTTCGCACGCAGAAAAATCGATCTGACCCTTCTTTTTCCCCTTAACGTAGTGCTGGTCTTCCGTCTGTAGGCATCATAACCAAGGATGAGCAAGAACCAAGAAAATGAGGTGGATTGGCACGCGACCTTTCGGCCGGCGAAGGCGTATCTTCCATATAGGTGTTGTTGTATACAAAAGGGTAACGGTAACGAATGACTTGTTGGTAGAAATGGGTGGGAAAGGTAGTGGGGAGCTAGGGGTATAAGGGGACAATAGAGACGCTCTCGACACCTCGAGTTGACTGAACGTGTAGGCTAAGGGCCCATCAATCCAGAGCACGTGGTCGCTATTATCCCACGTCCACTGCGGTGATAGGACCACTTCACCATGCCTCGGCTTTTCAAACCCGTTGTTATAGTCATTACAGCAACATAATAGCCTATTCTAACTAACTCTGAGCCCGTGGTTCTCTGTACGTGGTAGCATATAATTCACGTCCTATGGATGGCCTGACTCGCAACAGGATATTCTATATGTCCATACTCGGCAATCCAGCACCTGGGCAAAGATACCCATGTTCGGGCGCACATTGGCAATGCGGGAAAGGTAGCCCATGAGTGGGTGCTTGAGTAGTTGGCAACAGCCGCAAATGTCCGAACTTCGCAGAGGGGGCAAATACCAGCTGCGTGTTGTTGATTTGCGTATCATTGGCTGGGGGCGATGTGAAGTAAGTGTGAACCCTCAAACCAGAGTATATATCTGACCTTCTCGCAGGCCGAATTCTGGCTCTGGCGCGAAGCGGATCGGAATGGTGTCAAGGCTTGATCCAGAAGGTGATGCAGCACCTGACGTCCCTGGCCACCCGTGATCGTTCGAGGGTTCTGTTCTCTCCTGACATAGAAGGCCCTTGCGATCGCACGATGCACAAGGGCTTCGCCCAGGTATTAAAATGCAAATAATGAAGGTATGAGCAGGTTCAATTACCGCTGGCCATCGCATCTAACCTTGTGTTGCCTATTAGCGTGAGTAGGAGGACACGGGATCAGCCAGATGCGGATACATGTCGACTTTGAGAAGTTCACCTGCAATTCACACATGCCTTTGCCTCACGTCAGGTAACAACCCCAGGTGGTAGCCACGTAACTCGTACTCACCGCTTTCACCCGCATACCGCGGCCTCTGCCTTTCCTAGGTGGGTCGATACACGCTTCCCCGCGAGTGGAGCAGTAATAACAAGGACGAATATCCTCGCACCGCTTGTTGGCCTCTCTGCAGCGCTGACAGCGAACTTTGACATGTTTGGGCCGCCGAGCGACGTGAACGCACTCGTCCCCGCGCACGACGCAGCGCCTACACGGGCGCTGATCGTCACACTGGGAATGAACACCATCCGTCAGTGATAGGGTACATCTCCTACTTCTCTACGGATCGCTCACCTTTTTGTTGTCCCGACGACAGTTTTTGCAGGCCAAGTGAGCTCGTCCGCCGGAGTTCCCCTGCAAGTGGAACGCGCCGAGTGGCATCGTGGTGCCATCGACGCAGTTAAGGTGCATAGACACGCAGCGTGTGCAAGGTACGCCTCCCTCACAACAAGCTCGTGCCTGTCGACAGGCCTCGCATCCATAAACGCATTGTTCTGCGTTCAGGCCCTTTTTACGGCAGTGCCCACACGGTCTGTACAGGTCCGGTAATATGAGAAATGACATCTCGTAGTAGGTGAGATTTACCTCGCGTCGTCGCAACGGGCTTTGTCATGTCTACAACGGGACATATCATAGTTAGTGACACCGCACGCCCTCAGCTCTCGATGTGTTCACCTGCAGCTCGCGCAAGCCTGTCGAGAAAGTTCGGTATCCCTTGCACTGGACCAATTTGGACGTACCTCTTACCTTTGCGGCTCGCTTTATGGAGCCAGTGGAGGTAGGACTATCTGCCAGCCCCGGGGGAGGGGCAGCGTGAGGCATGCCAGACGGTGTGCTAACCAACAAGAGGTCGTGCAGTCCGACACAGTTTTAATACGATTGAAACTCACCGCCCGAGTTTGAAGATGTGCCAGCCCATATGTGCCCCACGCTGTGCCGCAAGCTTCCAATCAGGGAGCCACTACGACCCACTTCCGAATCTGTGTGCACATATCCGAAATTTTACTGAGAGCACGTTGTGCGGCGTCCGCCTCTTGTTCCGAGGTTATCGAGTTTGTCAGTGCGGGGCGCCTCGAGGCATCAAGTTTCTGAGAATGCGCCTGTGGAGACTTTCGACGGCTCATTTCCGCCGGGAGAGGCAGAGTCAAGCTCGGAGAGGACTTCCACTTCTGACGATGATCGCAGGGAGGGTCATGCGCGTCAATCCTCAATCCGCCTGGCACGGATCGCAAAAATGTCTCCGGACGAGTTTGGTAACACACGGTTGGATCGGACGGGTTCTGGCAACGTTCTGGTGTGGGCAACGGCCGGCACATATATAGCAGCGAGCATATGAAGAAGCATCGAATTGTCAAGAACCACACTCCTCGTGCCCTGCGAAGCTAAATGCCACAGTATGATAGCGATCGCGACGCCCTTGTTTCCCAAAACCTCGGCAGAACTGGTGGCTACTGCTGTGATGCACGGGCTCAGTTCAAATGCTCACTGGGAATAATTAAGGCCTGGCGGGGGCACAGTGTGGGGCACTCCGGGATGGCCAAGAAAGTTCCCAAGTCTCCATATTCCTTTCCATCCTGGTGAGGGCAAGTTCTAAGGGTAACTAATTCCGCTTCTGCAATCCACAAAAACTTCACTTTTCCCCGTTGCTTGCCCAAGAAAGTAAAGCCATCATGATAAGGCGGAGCCGCACTAACTTACCACAGCACTGTTTTAGCACCATGAGCCCCAAAGTACGTTCTTCGGACCGGCGCGACCCAAGTAGTAAAGGCACATGGCCATTAATACAGAGGGAGCATAAGGAATACCAATCGCGAATTCAACATTCAGCACCAGACTAACCTCACACATGAACTAGATCGATGTGGCACCCACTACTGAAACATGTAGCACAAATTTGAAGTACTCGAGCGAGAGAACGAAGAACAAAGTCAATGCGGCAGATGGTGTATCCGTCGCCCCAATTTTTCAAAAAAGTACAAAAAGCTATCTCCCATACTTGCTGGAGTGCTTGGCCAGTTGACCAAAAAACTAGACCACCTAAAAGGGTAACTTAAAAACTACATGGTATTAAATTGATTCTAACTCTTTTAGTCCCAGTGGAATGATAGATATCACAAGGGAGTGAGTGCTTGGGAGAATCACCAATTATACTTGTGCCAATTCTGGAGACACACCCTGAGCCATGGGAGACGGTATTTGGGGACTTCATCGCGCATGCTGGATGTGCTGATTGGCTTGACTCAGAGGTGGTCGTGTATTTCTGAGGTGGGATGATGTACGCCAAAATACACGCCAGGCTCGCGTGTAGTGTACGTGCCAAGCCGAAGCACAGTGTGTATCATACCCGTATCTACTTTGATGTCGCCTTCGAGCATGTTGCAGGTCGTGCCAGCGAGGATACCGAGGATTAGCTTGGCGCTCAGTGCCAGACCATTGGTCATTAGTACAGTGACGGGGCCGTATCCTGGACAGACATCCACAACCCCTGTGTCTGTTTTCAGGGAAACATCTGCGGCAGAACCGAGAAATAGAGTGGCTGCTATGACCCGCAGACCGGAGCATCCAAGCGCTTTACAGTGTGGACATTGTAAAGTGGATGGCAAGGGGCACGAGAATCACGGTGACGGTGAGAGAAATTGATGGAGCGAGGGTAAGAGGCGTGTCGCAACGACGAGGGGGGTGGCAAGTGACGAGGGTGGTGCACGAGGGAAACGATGAGGGATTGGCGGTGGCAGTGCGGTGGCTCGAGGAGGTGAGACGAGGCAGTGCCACAATGGCGAATGTGGACAATGATGACATGTAGCGTGCTATCGTGACTGCCAAAACCAGATAGTTCACGCAAAGTTGGTCGGTCGATGAAAGATCTCGGTGTTTCAAGCTGAGTTGGGAGAAAGAGCCACGAGCATTAGCTTTCCTTTCCTTTACAGCAGTACTACTGAACCGACTATGCCCTGGCCAGATAAAACTGTCCGTTCATTCCAGAAAGTCCCTGTCAACCCCTCGGCGGCCGACTTTCGTGGTCCTTTTAACAAACTTCTGTACACGCTCTTTCCGGCGGACACCGACTATACGATCACTTGGCATCACACGCCGAACTCACGCGAGGCAACCAACTTCGTTCTCTTGCATGAGGTCTTGCTCGAAGATAAACCGGTCTTCGTATTAGAGTTAAAGCCACCCCAAGATCTTCGATACCCCTCTACACGTGGGGACGCAGACCGACAGATTCGACGACGTCTCCATGACCTACAGAGTTGGTCACTACTGAATTTTTTTTTTTTTTTGGGTATAGCACTGACGGCATTCAACAATATAGCTGAGTGCCCTCTTCCCGTTCTTCACGGAGTCAGCGCAATTGGTACTAGACTCTGCTTCTATAAGAAGTTTCTTGACTGGCCCATCGAACCCCCCTTTATTCCTGCCCATCCCGATCTCCAGACGAACGGAGCGCCGCAGGAACGCTGGGATTGTGACATCCTCGACGATGAAGGAGAGAGAAGATTCTTGAGCATGGTAGAAGAGATAAAGCAGGCTTGTGCTGGACTCTGAGGCGTGATGTGTCCCGGAGGAAGCTATCTTTTTTCGCGTATATCCTCTGTTCCATCAGGTGAGGTACCGTGTATAATTTTGGAGACCACGGTGTACGTGAAGGCTTGCTTCTCTATGCTGTTGATAAAACTACTCTGCACAACCCTCTCTCCCAATCTTTCTCTCGCAGGGCATCAGAAATTCGAAGTCTTATCACAACGGTTACCTTTGGGTATCAACAGCATGGAGTATGGGAATCAACTTTATGATCAATGTGATGAATCCCACTTACTACGTTCACAATTCCACCAGATTCTGCGTTTGACGTTCATTTGGTGTCCGTATGATCCGAGATCCGAGTCCTTCCTCTGATATTTGATATTATCATTTTTCTATGTACATAAAACTCCGAGTCGGATGTAGATAGGCTCAGATGGGGAACAGAAGGAAATAAAGGAGCGCGAGGCGGAAACGTGCCAGAGATGAACCCGACACGTGCTCGCATCTTCCTACCATTCGCCTTGATCATGATCGGCGACATTGCGCCGTTCAGTATGATATAATGAGTTCAACGAAAATCGACAAGTCTAGTCGACTGGATGAAGAGACATATGAGTCTGAGCGACTTAATTTCGGGTGCGAACCATCACCCCTATTTTTCGCTTCGTCCTTTTACATGTCTTTACATCTGATACTCGGACGGCAAGACACGTCCTATGTATAGGAGCGAGGGGGCAGGACAGATGTAGACCCAGGGGAAAGAAAATCCCGTGCTACCTCAAGGCGAGGGTGATGACCCCGGTAACTACGAAATGGTCAGAAAAACATCGCGCATCCAGGATCGCCCTCCGTTTATGTCGTCGGAGAATCCTGACCACTGTATTTCGTACATACTCTTCTATGGTTACAGTCCGGCACATTCGCTTTGCAAATCAAAACCGTCATATTTCGCACATTCTCTCGGGATTTCTTATTTGACTTTACGCCGTCCGCGCTCCCGATCACTGAGGCCAGCATTCTCTCAATTAATTTCACATATGTGAAAGGGAAAGATGCTTACAGTGATGACCGTCGGTTGCTCGCGACCAAGGAATCGCTTCAAATCGCTAATCTCCAGTGCGACGTCGATGAGCGCCTGCAAGCCCTCGCCCGTGTCCCGAGAGAGCTCCATCTCGCCAGCTTCTGGCGCGACATAGCGTTCCACATACATACGCACAGTCGCGCCTTGACTCCCCGTCCCGCTGAGACGCCACACAACACGGCTACCGTCCGAGAACGTCACAACCTGGCCTTGGTTCCTGCTGATGCTCTTGTCGATCGGGTCCGTGTAGTCAAAGTTGTAAGCATTTGCGATAGTGAAGGATGTCCCCGTTGCCGACGATGTATACACCTTCCCAGAGAACGTCGAAGACCCGATGAGTTCATTGACGTGTTCAACAAGCTTCTGTGCTCCCTCGGACGGTACTTCCTCGTAGTCGTATCGCGAGAAGAATGAGCGGCCGTACTTCGCGTAGTGCCTATTGAGAATCTCGCGAATGCCCCATAGCTTCCCAGACTTATCTTGTTCATTGGCGGCAGCAATAATGTTAAGCCAAGCTATTTCGTGGGGTAAGAGCGTCTGTTGAAGAACGAGCACAGATTATGGGAAACTCACCGATGACCGCCCAAAGGCCATCCTTCTCACGGATGTGGTCCGAACCGGTGCCAAATGATTCTTCACCGCAGATAGACAGGCGACCCGCGTCCATCAGATTGCCGAAGAACTTCCAGCCTGGGATTCTCTCAGATACGAGTATCGGAAGGATCAAACCATCATACCTGTTGGCACCTCGAAATATTCCAAGCCTTTCGCTTTAGCCACGAGATCGATAGCGGCGCTGGTGGGCATACTACGGGCAAGGCCTTTGACACCTCCCTTCTTGAAGTAGGGAATCACTTCCGCCCAATCTGCGATGATTGCGACGGAGTCCGAAGGCGTCACAAATGCACGTGTACCGTAAATCATATTCCGGTCGCCGTCGCCATCGCTCGCGGCACCGAATTGAATCCTGTCCCTCTCGACAGCCTCGACGAGTGTGTGTGCGTATGTGAGATTGGGATCGGGGTGTCCTCCACCAAAATCTGGAGAGGGTTCACAATTTTGGACGGAAGTATCTGGAAGGCCAAGCGTCTCGAGAAGAATTGCCTTGGCATACGGCCCTGTAACACCATGCAGACCATCAAATAGCACCCCGAAAGTCGACTTGTGAGACGTAAGGAAAGTTTTGATGAGTTTAAAATCGAAAATCGTCTCAAGTAACTCCACGTAATCCTTGACGGAGTCGATAATTGAGACCTCGAGTGGGCCGTAGGTCGTGTCGCCAAGCTTACCAAGGTCTACTGGAGGTGCCTCCAAGACCTTGTAGGACGAGATTGTCTTGGTCTTTGTGAATATCTTCTCTGTGACGCTCTCGGGTGCAGGGCCGCCATTTTCCACATTATATTTGATACCAAAATCCGCGTTGGGACCGCCAGGGTTGTGAGAGGCGGTGAGGAGGATACCGCCGTTGGCTTTGTATTTGCGAATGACGTTGGACGCCGCGGGCGTAGACAGAATTCCGTCCTTCCCGATGATGAGCTTGGATACGCCGTTCGCGGATGCGATCTTCAAAATTATCTGTACCACCTCGGGCGAGTAGTAGCGTCCGTCGCCTCCGACGACCAAGGTAGAGCCCGAGAGGGGGATGGCATCGAAAATTGCCTGAACAAAGCTTTCGGTGTAGTGCTATCAGGGTGATATCAGAACGACGTCGAGAGACATGCTGCGCTGGGTGCGCACTTCTTGCTGGAAGACTTTGACCCTGGACGGCAACAGTGTGAATAGACAGATCCGATGGTGTTTTGCAGAGATGATGATAATTCACCTCTTTCGCAGGCCAGACGTTCCGGGCTTCTGTCCGTCAAATGGCTTAGTCGGGATCTCCTTCACTGACATGGCAGATAAGCGAGGGGGCGAGAGACTGGTTTTACTGCAAATAGCGGCGAAGACTGATTTATATCGCCCCGCAACACGTGATCGCACGATCGTTTGTTTCTAACTTTAACACAGACAGACACACCAGACGTCATCGTGGTCATGGCCAGACTATAGCTTGCCAGATTCTCGTTTCTCAAACACCTCTACGAAAGCACCACCTATCTCCTTCAACATGTCTTGCGTGACAACCGCCCTTCCCTCTTTCGCAAACCCTCGTCGCGACACCTCCCGAGTTAGCATACTCCCCGCGACCGCTGCCAAGATCGGCATCCGAGACACGGGTATCGTGTTATCGCCGAACGCGCCGCTCTCGTAACACTTGGCCCACGCCAGGAAGGCCCCGACGGCACCACTGAGAATGTCGCCCTGTCCTCCGCAACGCTTCATCCCGCCAGGTGTTGGCACGATGATCACCTCACTTTGCTCGGCCTCGTTAAGCGGGATCTTCGACGCCTCGTGGGCTGCGGAAGACTTTGCACCTTCCGTGTTGACCGCGACGATATCCGATGCGCCCTTCTGAAGGATGGCCACGCCGCCAAGCGCTTTTGACACCAATGACGCACGTTCCTCGGGCGGAGTGTCGGGATCGATTCCCTAGCGAGTACAATCAAAACCGCGTCCTCCAAAGTAGCATATGTGAAGCGATACGTACGACCTGTTCGCTTAGCCTTTTGAATTCTACGACGTTGGGCGTGAGGACGGCACGCCTGTATCCCCTAATGAGATCCAATTGACGTCCGACCATGTAAAGGCTATCGGCGTCGAGAACGAGGAACATTCCCTGTTCCTTGGCAACGTCGAGGGCTACCCGTGCACAATTCTGCATGTATTCCTCTCGACCGAGCCCCGGTCCGATGACGAGCACATGCAAACGAGAAAGTAAAGCGGCGAGCTCGGAGCGCAGCGACTTTGGAGACCTGCATGGGCGTCCTTGTGTGAGATATCGGAGCGAACACGCGTCCTCACGAAACGACATACGTCTCTTCGCAGAGCATTGGGTGGACGATGAGATCGGGGGAGTACGTTTTGATGGCATTTGCAGCAGATGGGGCACAAATTACATGAGAGAGATCCACTCCCTGAACGTGTGGTCCGCTAAGTGGTGCAGAGCAAATCCGACTGTGCGACACGTACTACTCGTTGGGCAGTGATCGCGGCAAAGAATGGGGCTCCAGTATAGCTGTAGTTCGGTTAGAAACATCGTTTGGTGCTACCAGGTTAATGAACGCACTCAAGTGCCCCTCCGAGTACTCCAACACGTCCTGCGTTGTATGAGAAGGGAGTGCGTGAGGCGAGTCCAAGGTCGACGTGCCTGATTGGCCTTTGTGGAGTTTCCCATTGAGAGGGGGAATAATCTGCCGAATCTGGTCCTGGATGGTCTTTGGAACTGACATTGGAGACGCGTTGATGAATCGACGGGGAGGTGTCAACGGGTAACGGTACATGCAAGTCTCTATTGATTATGACGTCAACGACGGGGTTTGACACGGGTCCATTATAAAGCAAAGCACCAATCGACAGCAAATAAGATAACTGTAAAGGCAACCCAACACGAATGTATCTATCTATCCGAGAACAAGCGAAACGTATCCACACCAAACGTTATGGTCGTTCGCGCATGGTCGCTTCTTCATGGGTTGAAAAAAAAAACGCGTGGGTCAGCGGTCAGCACAAGGGGAAACAAAAGACCATCAACACGCACTGAAGAATTCATATGAGAGCCAACACAACGCATTGCTCGGCATGTGCGTGACAACGCGCGGCGTGAGGCCCCTCGAAAACCCGCGCATCCCGTCTCGTCGCCAAATGATCCTGAGCGCGTCCAACATGCCC
>Ga0307512_10003124_pt1 | contig 19740 bp, 25 predicted proteins | sample 14_EM_MG_FD_200267 | JGI IMG/M metagenome (GOLD analysis project Ga0307512, IMG submission 200267) | Populus trichocarpa ectomycorrhiza microbial communities from riparian zone in the Pacific Northwest, United States - 14_EM | ecosystem: Host-associated > Plants > Roots > Unclassified | place... | reverse complement strand
TTCGTGGATCCGCGCAATTGCGTGGATCCTTATGCATTGCAATCCCGATGCAAGCGTGTACACAATGAACCCATTCCGACGTATGGTCACAGTTGGCCATAACGCCAGAGTGTTTGTTTAAAATCGGAGACCGCGAGAGCGAGAAGAAACAGCGAAACGGCGATCGGAGGGCGATATGCAACTCGACCCGTGGTATTGACGGCGGGCGCGGAGCAATCCGCCACCGGGGTGTCTCTGACGGCTCTGACAGAGTGCGTTCACTCTGACGCAGCCAGTCCGCCCAGACGGAAATGTTTTCTGCTGATGCAGGACAACCACAGAAAACAGATGTCACAGATTTTGGACTCACCCCCATTGCGGGAGTTTTCCTACCACACTTATGATGTGGATAATGACAGCAACAATTCATCTGAGTTGGGCGGTGCAGTGGGCAAACCCCCAATCAGCCTGAAGCAAACTGAATTCTCCTTCAAGCAATTTGCCAAATGGATGGGACAGGCCAACTACAGTGCGTTCAACAAGTGGAAGAAAGAATGGGTGGCTGGGTATATGGAGTAATAGCATCAGTCCATTGTCCAGGGGCAGCACCATTCGAAACAGCTTTGATACTGACCCCTGCACCGGTAGACAGCAGTTGCAGATTGTTTGGAGACATTCGAGGACTGGCAGCCATTGGATAATTTCGATAATGCTGAACGGATTCGGCTGCATTGGGTTATGATGTATCCGAAGAAATGTCCAAATGAAGTTTCGGTGGTGGGGACAAAGGGAAGGTGAGGCAACAAGGGACTGGCAGTGGGAGTGGGAGGGTGTGCATGCAAACAGCCGAGACATAACCTCCCAAAGTTGCCATATTCAAACTTCATGGTGGTGATTCACTGGGTGTCAAATCGTAACGACATCGTGATATCTGCCTAACAACTCCAAGCCTCATAAACAGATGTGAGGCACTGGGAGGAGCTGATTGATTTCATTGACAGAAACGGGGGCACAAAAGTGGCATACATGCTAACCATGATGTCCAAGTCAACCTTGGAAGAATTGAACGAAGAGTATATGGGATTATATACTCACAGGCAAATGATGAATGACCCCATATATGGCCAGATCTTGTACAACTGGTGCCTTTCAAATGCTTGTGAGTTGAAACATGGACACAATCCAAAAATATTTTTTGTACAAATGAAGACAGCTGTAGGCAAGGTAATTGCCAAGCATGAATTTAAACCAGTGGAGGAAATCCCTGCTAGCCATGTTAAGGCTAGATGTGCGCAACTGCTAATCATTATACATATACTTTGAAAGGTTCTGCAGAGGGTGGAAGAGAAGAAGGAGAGGAGGATGGTGGGCAAGAGAATGATACTTGGATTAATGTAAGTTCTGATTGAAAGAATAGAATTGATTATATTGCATCCATAAATATTTGTTCCAATGGTTGCATGTCTGTGAAATCACTAACATTGTGATGAATTTTAGGTGTGCCGGAGTATGAGCCCATCTGCCAAGGTTGAATCAGTGCAACTGAAACAGATCGTTGAGGACGAAAAGAACACAGACAAAGCGGCAAGCGAGGCTCAGGACACGGGGGAAAATGACCTTATGCGACACGTAACTCATAGAGAAGCTGTTTGTGGGCCAGTAATCCATAGCATATTTGACATGTGGCACTATGAAGTCGTATGGACTTGCGCGTGGACGTGGACAGTATTATATCCATTGTACATGATGACTAGAAATTGTGCTAGATTCCATGAGATGTGGGAGAGCCAGAGGCCTGATGCCTGGGGCCAGTGTGTCTTGACATGTAATGCTATGGAACATGGGAGAGCCAGAGGAATGATGCCTCTGGTCAAGTATTGTCTACATATCGAGCTGTGGATCGCAGGTGAGCCAGGACTGATGCCTCTGGTCGAGGTTTTTCTAAATATCAAGTTCTGGATCACGGGAGAGCCAAGACTGATGTCTCTGGTCAAGTATTTTCTATGGATCGAGCTATGGATCGTGGGTGAGTTGGAGGCCTGTTATCTCTGGCAGGATGTATACTGATCGAGCCTTGAAATGCCAGAGCGTCAGAGCTATAGGACAGCTGACACCCTGTGGAGACCATACCTTCTCCTACTCTTCGTTGTCCTCCTCCTCCTCCTCCTCCTCCTCCTGCTACTCCTCTTCTTCGTCCGCTTCTTCCTCATCAACACTGGTAATTCGGTTCCTGCGGTATACCTCTGGCCTAGCAGTGTCATCGTCCGTCTGCATGTCACCTTCAGCTTCCGGTGGTTTGGGCCAGAAACGATTGAACATGACTGGGTCGATGGTATTATTGACATAGTAGTATGTGGTACCGGGGATGCGACTCAGGTGCGCGGCTGCACCGGCAAACTTGATATTGAATAAGATATGGTTGGCCTGTTTCCGACCGAAAGCATTGTTGGAGACTCTCAGCAGCCCATTGGAAGGCAGACAAACGCCTTGGTTTTCAAGCTGGAGCTCCCGCAGCAGGACAACACATCCCTGCTGTAGGCCATCCTGTAGCCGTAGAATCCTCACATGATGTGCCAGATATAAGTCCCCTACATCACCTTTCGGCGGCTGATCCACCCGGGAACATACAAATTAATTCCGAGGCTCAGCATTGCGAAACGATTGGTCGTCCAGGCAGTTCAACCTATAGGCAGTGCAATCACAACCGCAGAAGGACTGGAAGTGGGCCACCGGAACATCAAGTAGGTTGGATTGGGTGGCACGCATCCGGCCGATGCACTCCTATCCTAGGTAGTTATGTTAATGTCCTATCTATATTATCAATATATGTATTCTATGAGTGCGAAGTTTTACATTGGAAGATGCTCGTTCTTGACAGAGAAGCCATTTCGTCTGGGGGATTGCAGCCCACAGACTTGGAAATTTCCCTCATCCTCGTGGGAGCTGAGCAGTAAATTCTCCGTTATCGGCAGTTGCTCAGAGTTGCATTTGTTCACAACAATTCGATGCTTCAGTTGATATTACTGAAGTGCCTCCTGGATTTCTGGGGTCCAGTGGCCTTCCTTAGCCAACTGCTGGAGGTGAAGGCACCGCATCTGGAGGACATGGATGCGTGAGTAGTCGTTGAGATTCTGCCATTGGTAACGAAAGTTGCGATTTGACCGGTGATAAGGGCGTATTCCAATCTTTGAATGGTTCATTTCCTCCATTTTGGTGCCGTCTTTGACTAAGTGTCCAAAGCGCTGAACTGATTCCTCATAATGCAGCATGAGGTGGATTTTGACAAAGTCGAAGCGCGTACATTCATGTACCGTGGAATTCTAGACGTCCTGAAGGCGCTTTGTCTCCTCTGCCTGTCAGTGTTCCGTTTGGGCGCGGGAAAGAGCTTCACCATGTTGGGCCCTTTCTTCATCCTCGATGGCATGTTGGGCCTTGGGTTCCAGCTTCATGTCCTCCATGCATACATCGGGAATGCTGTCTGTGGCCTTTGATGTCCTGTAGGTGGTAAAAACGTCCTCAGTTGCATTGAATTCCTTGAGATAGTCTGCTAGATAGTTGAGAGTCTCGGTTGTGTGGGTTTGGTACTGTACCACACAACTCTAGCAGACCGGTTATCAAACACAGGTCAATGCTGTCTGAAAGACCACTCGGTGATGAGGCAGTGGGTTGTGCAATGCTGCTGCTGATGGCGGGCAGAGGAGTTGACCAAAATCCCGTATCTATTTACCAATCCACTGTGAAATTTGCAGGTAGGTTTTGGCACAGCAATAGTCTTCAGGGTATGGAGGAATGCCAGCCCAGATCTCATCAAATACTGCGGCTTTCCTGTGGCATGGTAAGAAGCCCTCAATCGAGGTAATAAGGAGATTGAACTCTCCGATGTAGATGTTATGGAGGATATCTGTCCGGTGGAGGCCATAGGCATTCGCATTTGGAAGATCCCAAACAATTCACAAGATTGGCCTCGCACGGACAGACCAGCACCAGTCCTCGGTGATCGTTATAGCCTGACGGTCGCTAGCAGATTTGGCATTCTGGTGCTCCTAATATTTCTGATGGAAGATGGCTGAGGTTTGCTGGTGAGATTCCAAGACAGGTGGATAAATAAGCGACCCCAGTTCGTCCTTCGGTGTTGGACAGTTACGGCAAGCATTGAACTTGATGCCCCTAAGGCTGGTATGCTCCATATGGTTGGCTAGCCAAGTTGCAAAACTTGGCCCGCAACGGCACATTTTGCGGTTTGAACAAGGCCACCGAGCTCCGGAATTCATGTCACCTCCCTTGGGAAATCGTGTGGCCGGCTCCTGCACTATCTTGGAGATATCACACAGCACCTGCTAGTATATATCACTCTGGACTCGGTCATTGGATGTGGAATTCCGTCGGAATTGTAGGAGCACATGGAGGAAGGCAAGCACAATTAGCGTGAGGTAGCTGTTTTTGTTCCATATAGAGGAATGGATATTCCCAAAGGTCAGGTAGATCAGCCAGGCATTCTTGGTGCCGGAGAAGTCCGTGAGCCATGTCTCGTCCGATCCCCAGATCAGTGGAACAATTGTTGCCCCGGAGGAAGTCTGTCCTGTGTTTCCCACCACCAGTCTATGGAATTTATCTTGGAATACATATGATCACCCTCTGCATCTACTGTCCGGGTTGGCCCTTACACCATGTGGTCCTTATTTGGGCATTCGAAAGAGAGGGACCACACACATTCGGCCATGTCTCGAAAATAGAATAACCTCCGATTGTTGTGTGTGGAGATGGATCATTCTCTCCATTTTGACAGCTGGGTATCCATCGGGTAGATTTGAGTGTACATTGTCCATCCGGAGGTGTAGGAACAGTGCTTGGGAATTTTGAATCTTCCTTTGTTGAAGTGGGGATCAATTTTTCAGTTGGGATAGTGCGCTTTGACGAATCTGATGGCCTGTTTGAACTCTTCGGCGCATTGATAGGGTTGCCACGGGTTCTTGATGTGATCTTGGAACTCATGGTATTCGGGAGCATCACCAAAGGTCGTCCCAGCCGTGGGATGTACGTTGAATTCCGGATGATTGTCATCCATCGGAGTATCCCCCATGTCAGCGGCCTTGGTATTGGGTTTCTGGGCTGGAGAATGGGGTTGTGGGACGCATTGGTAGAGGCCGTGATCTTCAGAGTCGCTTTCCTCTGGAATTTCCTCCAGCGCATGGGCCAGGATGCTGCCATTGTGTTGAGCGGTTTCTGTGGGACTCTGCCGATGTGGTGAGCACAGTCATCGATGCGGCGGGTGACCATGTCGATGGCTGGCCAGTTGCGGCGGCTGACCCTGATGGCTGAATCACAGATAGCGTTTAAGGTTTCCCCTCCGGACAAACATCCTCATGCAGTCAGGATATAGGCATTCGAGTTCGTCTAGGGTGCTTATCTGTGGTCTGCGTGCTTGTGGCATGGCTCGAGGTCTGCCAACTGGTTAGAGGGTGTTTGCTGTCTGTTGGATAAATTCACTGACCAAGTTGCCTGTTCCTGCCCGAAGCACGCCGAGGAATGGGGCAATGGCGTTATGTTTGATGAAGTGGTTATACAAAAAGCGCTCGTGATCTGTCAGAAGGTCAGAGAGTGCGTTGAATGATGGAATGCATGAACAAAGAAGGGCCATCTTGTGGATCATATTATCCTTTCTTTATATAAGGTTTGATGATGCACAAAAAGTTTGACGATGCATATAACATTTGACTATGCTTGTGAAGTTTGACGACGCATTCAACGTTTGACGATAGACTCGAGCGCGGTGGATGCGAGAGTTCTATCGGGCGGAGAAAGCCGATGGCTTGCGTTGGTTAGCTATGGGTACCAGTGGCAACCCTGGGTGTGGGTGCACATGTGCGGCAGACTGACGTCGGCTATTTCTCAACGTTCTCTGTGTCTAAACGATGTTCACGACAATCAACTATCGCGAGTCTCAAGGATCACCAAAGGCCTTCTCTCATCTACCAGAAGTGCAGAAATCAATGAATCAGCTCTTCTTATCAACATATCCCTCAGAGAAGAGAGTTCAGGCCGGTTTGATTGATCCAAGGGCGATATAGAATTGGTATCGTGACGGAAGTTGGGAAGTTCGTAGGAAATTCTCCTAGATTGAGTTTGCTATCCATATACCCACAGTTGCAGCTGATGAGTGGTATATGTAGAGACGATCTCAAGCCATCGCACCCGTTTCCTCCGTGTTCCATACACTTCACGTGCTTCACATTTGCACCCCAGACTACTGAAGGTTCCAACGGCACCGATTTTACCACTTCCAGACGAATTCCACACCCAAACCTCTGACCTCTGATCCTACAGCTACCGATCTCACCCTCTCTATGTGATCATACTCACCACTGAATTATGGTGACAACCAGAACAGGGGTTACCAAGGTAGGTTACTTTGATACAGCCTATATACGGTGGCATCCCAGAACGATAAACCCAAGCAATGGCACCTCAAGCACCCCGGAGGCGACCAGTTGAAGAAGGACCATGTGAATGAAAACACTGGCATGCCAACAGAGGGCAAGTCGGGGTTGGCCAAGGTCGAAACCGGTTGCTCGATGTATGTCCCGATGCCAAATGAATTCCAGCGAATTACCATCCTCAATGATAGCGAGAGTAACGAGGAGCAGGAGCAGGAGTTGAAGCAGCAGCCGAAGGACAAACAGCCGGAGGCGGAGGCAGATGAAGGCAAGCATGACGAGGACGAGGACAACAAGGATCAGTAGGATGATTATATGGCTTATATCAGCTGGGAGACAGTGGATGGTTACCAAGTAAGCAGTATTGAGCATCTAGAGAGAGATACCTGACTGCCGTGTAGGAATACCAGTCTCTTGCGAGGTGCGATCTGTATAAGATGCTGCTGGCTGTGGCAGAAGCCATTCTCGGAGTTGACGAAGAATTGTTGAATACCTGCCGACAGTTCTTTCAAGAAATATGGAACAATGCCAGAGCGCTCTCAATTGTCACCACCACCAAGGGCACCGGACAGTTGCATGAACATGCAACCAACGCCCTGAGTACTTTGTCATAACATAGCGTTCAACTTGGCACAGTAGCCGATATCTACTGCAGAGCAGCTACTTGGGAAGACGTCAATGACATGGTCTCGCTTAGGTGTGGAGAGGATCTCGTCTGGTGTGCAGTGGAGACACTGGGTCACTTGTGGCTGGAATATACAGAATGGCAAATGGCGCTTCAGAACTGCGATGTTTCCAATGATGAAGATGATGATGACCGCAATGGCAATTTGAAGGGCGGTAGGCAAGACACAGGAGCCAGCACAAGGTAAAGGAAAGGACCCTGTTCGGCCAGATCAACGGGGCTAGGACAACGACAATCCATCGAAGGATGATGATACCAGAGCCCTCGCCTGGTTGCCCTTGTGCTCTCGAAAAGAGTTGGCGATGGAACTTGTAAGTCCTCTATATGCAATCTAGTCAATGTAATCAAACTGACCGTCTAGAAAACTACACAACGCACACTCCCAACCGTGAACATCACATCATTGTAGCTTGTAGTCCAGATGCCATCTGCAGATGTGACGGCACAGTGGGATGCAGCCTGGAGACACGCCGAGGACCGATTTCGAGATTTGGAATGCCGGGTAGCTGGCAGCACAAAGCAGAATCCCTCCGGGTCAGCAGACTTCTGGACAGTGACTGACAAGGTTATCTTGGGATTCTCCATATGTGCGCAGTTCTGTGGTGCGTTGAAGGGTGGAGCCAACAGAGGAAGTAGCAAAGGTTTGGATGGTCAACACCGGGAGGATGCTGTCTGGTGGGCACTGATGCACATCCTGGAGGAGTGGGCCAAAAAGAGCCTGGGGAAGAGAATAAGGACTGCTGACACCCCCGGGCCAACCCCTGAGAAACCACCAACCTCTGGACCACCTGGACATCTGGGGCCCTCTGGACAACTGGGACCCTCGAGACAACCGGAACCCTTGACACCTGACTTGTCCATTCCCACTCCAGTGGATGATCCTACTCCCGCAGCCGATCCTACACCCACATCCGATCCTACTCCCAGAGTCAATCCCACTCCGACGGTGTATCCTACTCCCATGGCCGATCCGACTCCTGGAGTTCGCCCTCCCATCATTGGAAGTCCTCCGGTTTGCCCTTCTCTGGTTTGCCTTTCTCTGGTTTCCCTCCTCATGTTTGCCCACTTCTGGTTCGCCCTCCACCTCTGGCAGACACTGTGGGTGGAATGTTTGGTGGCGGGTTGCAGCATTTGGATGATCGCAACCCGCCAGCGAAATGGGTAGCACATTATTGCCCGATCTGGCACCACCGCGCAATTGATGTCACCAACTGTATCAGATACCATAATGATGACGATGGAACTATCTAGATTCTAGATTTCCGGTCTCAAATGGGACTATCTGGGGGCCGATGATCCGGGACATAATTCTGTTGTGCAGGCCGGGTGCAAGGTGTATCGGCCTATTATATAAGTCCAGTGGGCTTCCATGGTCCTTGCCTCGGGAGACAATGGTCCTTATCTAGCCCGATGACGACATCTCAAATTGGCTCAAACTTACCTGCGACGAAGTTATCGTAAATCCGGTACTCCTTGTGTCACTGCAAGCTGTACCCAATGCTGATTGAGGTAAGCTTCGGGCCTCAGTTCGGTGGGTACATTGCTGACTTCAGTCAACAGCATTGACCCAGTTGATGAACCTCGTCTGGCTAGTGTTATAGACGGTGAGGTCTCGAATTGATCCATGTGTCTTGGTGGTTATTATTGTTGGATCGTATTCTGCGAGCTTTCATTTGGTTTTCTGCCTGTCATGTATCAGGGGCCGCTGTGTATGTCATGTAGAAGGTATGTGGTGAGTTTTTGTTTGGTTTTTCTGCCGGTCATGTATCTGGGGGCTGTGTATCTGTTTGGATGGTATTCCATTGGCTGCTTTGTTTCGTTTACAAGTTTAATGTCGTTTGATATCGTCACATGGATTTCCTTACCACACCTGTATAGCGTTCTTCTTCCGTATCGATCATATCCTATTGTTATCCAATTGTTCGTGCTTTGCTATGAGTGGCCTGTGAGGCTTATCCGGTGGAACTAAGAGTATTGAGATCTAGATCAAGCTCGTCTAGTGGGATCCAGGGGATGGAGATCTGGATCAAACTCTTCGTCCAGCGGGAACAAAGTTACAGCGATCTAAGTGTTTGCCTAGCAGGATTTAGGTTGTGGATATCTGGATCAAAGTCACCCTCCAGTGGAACATACTTACGGAGATCTGGATCGAAGTATTCGTCCAGCAGGAACAAAGTTACGGAGAGTACAATTTCGGCTATAGAGTTCTAGATCAAAATCTTCATCCCGCACGATTAAGGTTACAGTGATCTATGTAATCCCATAGTACAATTTTGGTTATAGGGACCCAGATCAAGATCTTCATCCGGTGGGAACAAGGTTACAGAGATTCGAATTCTGGTTATCGAGACCGAGATCGAGATCTTCATACAGTGGGAACAAAGTTACGGAGATTAGAATGACATTTATAGAGATCTAGATCGAAATATCCATATAGCAGAATTTAATTGAGAATCACTGACACATGTGGCAGAGCCGGACCCCAACTAGATACATATACTATGACGAGTGCACTCTGCAGGACACTCTCTCTTCCTCCTCCTTCCTCCTTTGCCATTCTTTCATCCCACTTCATCCATTTGCTTCGAAATGGCGAGAACAAACAATCGGGGACCGAGGATCAATGCTGTGGCCGAATCCAATGCCACCTGCCGATCGATGAGACTGCTCGAGGAAATGGATCATAGGGAGGCAGAGGTAGAAATCCCTTCTTCTAGAACAGAAGATGAGTATACTGAAACCCCACGCCCTTCATCCAAGTCCTCATCTCGGCCACTGGTAAGCTCATACACTGTGGCCTGGGTGCCGTGCTGATGTGGGATAGAATCGACCGCATGTCAAACTCACAGACGACCGACTCTCAGATTCACCAGACGATTCCGAGGATATGGATGATGAACCTCTCTGGGCCCTCACTCACTCCTACTCCAAAACCTCCAAAGTGGAATGCAGCCACCGGACGCTTGTCGACAGCTGTTCATAAACCACCAAGGTAGACGATGCCGAAAGCACCCGCGAAACCCTCATCGGTCTCCTCCTGTTCATTGCCGTCGGCGGATGATCCTCTGTCAACGCCAGCATCTCGTCCTGTGAGTTCCCAGCAAACCGACAATTCTAGCGAAAGGGCCTTGATGCCCCTGACCTTCCATTCAAGCCGTCAGAGTTTCCAGCACAAAGGTGCTGCGGCTGATACTGTTTCCGAAGGTTGGGAAGCCAAAACGACTAACTGAGGACAGAAGTCGAGAGGAATCGACCAGTTCAATGATCCACCGGTTAGAAAAGTTCCGGAACAAGCTTCCATAACGATCAGGCGGAAGACATTGTTCAATAACCCCTTCCCAGAAGATGTCGATGAGATGGCTTCTGCTGTCTGGACCAAGGCCCAAAGATTGTGGACATTCGATGCCTGTGTCCCCCAACAATGGCGCATGAACACATGGCCTACGCAAGTCCCCCAGACTATTATTCGTACCAACGTTAACCACCAGTTACAAATCAGAGGATATCACTATTCCGTGCAAAGCACTGCAGTCACGCAGATTGGCATAACACTGAAAGAGATCTACCAACTCCTCCAGATGGAAGCCCCAATGAGGAAGGGAAAGGTCCGCTGGCTGCTCGACAATCAATGATATATCTTTGAGAAAAATGACCTAGAGCCAGGTATCATATGTCCAGTGGTAGGAATAATGCTGATATTTATCCTCAGACTCGCTGGGAGCCATATGTTAGCAGCTACATTGCCACCGCCATATACCACTGTGTTTTCGAGGCAATCAAATCCCTGGGCATCCAGAATTTGTGCTTTTTGATGCAAATGTCACCCGAGTTTGTCTGTCTAAAGGCAACCGCTCTGCAGTGGCACCTCCACACCTACATTGCCACTGGCAAGGCTGTACAATCGCTGCTATTTAACTTAATAAACGCTGGCGGTGAGTGATCTTTCCAATGGCGGCTGCACAATATCTGACCATCGCCACAATATATGAGATGCATTAGGAAATCTGAGATAGCATGTATACGATGCCAGAATCATCAGATATTGCCATCACCTCAATCAGACCTAAAGTTGTAGAGATCAGAAGACAAAACAGCAAGGCAATTCAACGTATAAGCCTCCCAAACCCGACGGCATTCCCAGCACGGGAGCAAAACATCAGCCAGATGAACGAAAGACTAGCTGCTGTACAGGGGGGGCAAGACTCGGACAAGTCTGAATGATTGCCTTCATCTGTAAGGTAAGGCAGAATACCTGAGGTCATGTGCCCAACCCTAACGAGTGTACAGTGGAATGCACGGCACCTGGGGTAGTATTACCAGTGAGGTTTGAGAGGACGGTGTCCGTAGGTTTGGGTGAGGAATGGAATTTTGTTTTGCAGTGTCGAGTTACAGTTTGGCTAAGGAATGGAATTTAGTTTTGTAGTGTGGGGTTACGGTTTGGCTAAGGAATGGAAGTAAGTTTGCAGTGTGGGGTTACGGTTTGGCCGATGGACTAGACGTGCCGCTAAAAGTACTGGATTTGTTAGTGGAAGATGATATTTTCAGTGTGAATGTTAACGTGCAGTAGCTCCCTTCCAGCCACAGGTAGTTTGTAATCATCATGCCATAGCTCCACTGGAAATCATGCCATAGCTCTCATAGACTACTGCAATTCTGTCTCCATCGTACCATAGCTCCGTTAGAAACTGTACCGTAACCGTCGTAGACTACCACAATTCTATGATGCTTGTGCCATAGCTCCTGTGGTAATTGTGCCATAACTCCACTAGAACTCCATATACCATTGTGCCATAGTTCATGTGGAAATTCGGTGAATACACCGATTGCAGCATATGATGCCCAATCACAACATTCATAGCTTCAGTGTGGACTGGACAAGTAGTTGGCGCACGCCCACTATGCTATCGCAAATTTTCCATCCTTCTTCTGGTGGCATAATCTAATTTTGTAGATTGAGCATGGGCTCAGCTTGTAGCTGCCATGCACTTATTGTGCAATCGTATGATATCCATCCTGCATCTAGCGGCACTGCAGCATTCTCTATACACATAGTGGCCGAAATCAAGTAGTCATATTGAAACATACAGGGCTTGGTACGTCGACCGGATATCCGGATATCCGTTCTACCAATGCATAGTGCCTGCAAGCACACACCGGACAAGATCCGTCCGATGGTAGTCCGCTCATAGACAGACCCGTCATAAAAGCATCCATCGTCCCACGTGCAGATGTCTACGGACCGACTATCGATGCCTATAGACTGCGCATTGCGCAGCGGTCCATGGGAAGCTTGCTATGAGCTGCGGGTGTGCCCCTCTGTGCATAGCGCAGTCTATAGCTGATTTGCACTTTTGCCAATGGAGCAAGTGGAGGATGGTGAGGAGGTCTTCAATGCAGATAATAGCAGTTCAGTATTGAATACATTTGTCAATAAATTCAACAATGAATATCATCATCAGTATCTTGATGAGGCATTCAGGTTTCTTAATGCCCATCCCATTCAGCAATTAATAGCTGACTGAGTCCCTGGCAACACATATTCAATTCCACGCTTGTCCGGAACCAAGTCGCTGGCATGCTAGGTTTGGGCAATATGGTTCTTTGAGAGAAGATGGGTTTGGGATTCAGACCTGCCGGGAGCGCTGGTGGCAGATGAAACGAGTCTTGGCAAGACTTTCTCCTCAGTGGCAGTGGACATGATATGCAAATTGCTGACTGAGAAGGTTGTTATGGGGTTGCCGCTATCAATTTTCAGGGGGAATACCCTCGAACAGTGCGTCAAAATGGCACAGAATGATGATCCTGGGATTATTGGTGCAGAATGGGAGTGGTACCCATTCCAGAGACTCAATTCAGTACCCTGCTGCCTTTTAGAGATCCAGACAAGTCCGCCTCACAGGCATCCAGCACTTACATCAGCCCTTTAACCAATCCTACTGAACACAATGCCCGGAGTGGCTGAGACATTCACCAGTGTCATGTAAGAGATGACATATGGAACTTATTTCAAACTGCAGAACATGTTGCACTTGGAAAATGTGAATCTCACCCCTGAGGATCTGAACTCCAGTTTTGATGAGCTGGAAAACCAGTGGAATATCCACACTGTTTCATATGATAACTTAACATCCCAAGCGATAGCATCAAGCGTTGAACGGCTAACTCTTATACTGTGTATAGAGTTTTGGGATTCTGGATGAGTCCCATGGGTACAAGACTTCAAACAATGTGGGCTGTCAAATTGCCATGAAAGCGAGAAGTGGATTCAAACTTCAAACCACAGCTACACCGGGATTCCATTCACTGTATGAGTAGTGATGTCAGAATATGCGGCTGTTTTCAGTTCTGTCTGAAAATCCAGAGGTTGATACAGTGATGGAAAAGCATGGTGCAGAGGCATTGCATTCCGCTGGGAAGAGTTTGATGCATGCAATCCAGACAGAAGACAAAGATGCTCAACAGGTTGCAGCACACCAGATGATACAGATTGCAAAGCCTTGTATGATAAGGAGGTGGTTGGAATCGAAACTCGGCAATCGATAATGACTGGTCCAGATACCAATTGACTATGCACACCTGATTGATCTTGAGTGGACTGACGAAGAGCAAGCAAAACTGAAGACCCAGGTGGAGTGATACACTGCACAGGGTGATTAAGGAGCATGGATGGCTCATAAATCATGGTTAGCATGTTTTCCTTAGTGTTGGGGGACACTAATGATTGCAACGACCTTTCTGGACAATGGTACCATGAATGGCCACTCGTTACTTGGGTGGATCTTCCAATTTCCCAATGGCTGATAGAGACATTTCTGGCAATGCTTGTTAACAAACCTGCAGAGTATCCAGAACCTGACCAAGATGACACATCAAGAGAGGCACTGTTTCCGGAATAAGAGCAAAATCATAAAACACTCCCCAGTTCACCTCATACACAAATGGCGGTTCTATTTTGTCCTCTCCCTGGCCAAGTTTGTCATTTGAAGTGGTGGCTAACTAAGTATTCTGCACATCATGTTAATATATTCCACATATATGCAGAAATGGGTAAGGATGAATGCACAGAAATATAGCTCAAATTGGAGGATTCACAAAATCCCTGTGTATTCATAAATGCTCCCAAAGAGGGCAGGGCAGGCCTTAAGGATACAGCCGCAAACCATGCAGTGATAACTCAGACGTTCCGGGTATTGAATGAGCTGTGGCAGGCATTTGCATGAGTCGTCTGGCTAGGGCAAAGAAGAGTACAACACACATGGTTACCGAATTTTGAACCTGGTGGCTATGATAACCGCACCAGTGACCTCCATCAACACACTGTAGTGGCCTAAATCAGAGTCCTACATGGCTTGATGAGTCGACTGAACATCATAATGTCGATGATTTACCACACTCTGGGGTCGCATTAGGACCATAGGAAGCTGCTGACAGAGAATGGAGATGTGATGCAGTCTGATAAACCATCATCCTAGATTGTTAGGATGCTTCATCAAGGTATGGCTCTTTAGAAATCCAACCAACATAATCCTCTTCAGTGATACAAATTGTCAAAAAGATCATTTGTAAGGAACACTATACTGCATAAATAAATCCTGTCTCTCTATCATTGGAAGTGAATCAAAGTTCTGATAATGGAATCGTTGTATCTGAAATCAGAAATGGCTAGAGTGGGATTTTGTTGGGGTTATTGATTATTATCAATAACCAACAGGAGATGAAGTGAATTGATAAGCTACATTACAACTTCCCGGCTAGCCTATCTCACGATAAATGGCATGAGTCAAAATTTGAGAAATATGCTGTGAAGGTCGTTGAATCATTCATTACTTGTAGATTTGGGGTTTGGTGGAAACCGGAGGCCACGGACATATTTCAAAGTCAAAAGATTCAACACAGCATAATTCAACATCTTTCAGGTACACCAGAGAATCTTTGGCATATGTCATGAGTCTCATTAAGACAGCTCGAGCACTGCAAATTTGCCATTCCCATTATATATTATAATCAGTCAAGGCAGTATTGGGTAGCTGTGTCTGGATACGAGATATCAGCTGGTAGATTCAGGGTAATGCCACAGTGTTAGCTGGCCTATGATCGAAGTTCAGGTGCACTGGACAATCCTCAGTATATATCTTGAGTCCCATTATTGCAGATACAGCACAGCATATTTCCCAATCTCATTTGGCAATGAGAGTGCCTATGCAATATTGAGTACTATAATCAGAATATGAGATATGGCTTGCGTATTGGTGGCAAAGCCAGAATAGTTGCTGGCATATGATCGAAGTTCGGGTGCACCAGAGAGTTCTCAGTATATGTCTTAAGTCACAGTATGAAAAATCCATCACATCATATTTGCCAATCCCGTTTGCCACTAAGACAATCTCAGCACTATTAAGTATTTGGGTCAGAATATAAGACATGGCTTGCTGATGTGTGGCTAAGCCACATCTTTTGCAGGCATAACATCGAAGTTCTGGTGCACCATGAAAACCTGGACATATATTGTCATGACCAATCGATCACTGCATATTTGCCAATCCCTGTTGCCACTCAAGACAGTCTAGGCAATAATGAGTACTTGGGTCAGAATGTGTGACATAGGCTCACTTATTCGTGCCAAAGATGCTGCTGTATCTGGCATATGATTGAAGCTCTTGTGCACCAGAGAATCCTGGGCATATCGTTATGACAGATCCAGCACAGCATATTAGCCAATCCCATTTGCCAATATAGACAGTCTGTGTGATATTGAGTACCTGTGTCATGATATGAGACACAGGCTTACTTATTTGTGGCAAGCTTCAGCTTTTGCAGGCAGGTCATAGAAGTTTGGGCACACCTGTGGCTGGAATCCCTGTGAGTCAGACACTGAGACACGGCACGGGTATTCATGGCTAAGCTGCAGCATTTGGTGTCGGGTATTTCCTAGCGTCTGATTACAGTTCTGGCACAACTGAGATCTGCAATCCACTCCAGAATGATGTTCTTGGATCTGTATAAAAGTCAACTGTGACAGGCTGCAACTCAATATGGATGTATCATTCCAGCCAAGGCATGCCTCAAGGGTGACAAATAAGCCACCGAAGGGCATGTATGCTGTCCATAGTACACTATATATTTTGGTTTGCTTCATGGTCATCATGTTTTGTTAGACTTTGAATCGGTGGATGCAGTGCACACAGATTCTCATCTATCAAGACACATCAGATTTGGGTGCAGACAGCTCATCCCACTCAGTGTCTACTAATATATAAATCTATGGTTGATCGGTATGTGAAGGCAGCTGCCAAAATGCCCTGAACTGTCAGCTCTGTGTCAACTGTCCATTGGAGGAAGGTAACCCTGCAGAACTAAACCATAAATACACAGACCTACGAAATTAGTACCCTCACTGAACTCGCTATTTACTAAGTAGTATATTTGGACCTTTGCTTCCAAATCCTTAAATGGCTTCTGCAAGTTCAGGCTCTGTCAAAAGAGCTGGAGCTTGAGAGCGAGAATCTCAAAAGACAGATTCTACTCAGCAACTCTGCAAGATGGCCGGCAACACTCACTTCCCCATCTTCCGCACTTCCTCAAAGAGGCCTAAGTTCTCAATACTGTGAATGCAGACCTAACTGGATTCTGACTGAATGTATGTTTAGGCTGCCAAAACCAATACCTGAAAATAGATTATGTCAACCAATATCCATCAAGAGAGAAGTTCGAAGAAAGTGAATCTTGAAAGCTCCAGTTAAGAAATCATAGCTTCGAAGTGTGCAATTAACTATCTGAGTATGGCGAATCTGCAAACCCCAGCCATGGAATCCAAGATTAACCATTTACTCTTCAGTGCACCTCAGTTCCCCAGAACTGCATGTTATCATCATTCCTCTGCCCGCTGTGAGATGAGGTCTCAATCTGCATTCATACTATTGTAGCATGTTGCTTTCAATCCCAACATTAATATTAAGTCAACATTATAGTCATGGGAATCACAATGAATATGTCATTTAATGGTGTGCAACTTTAATAGATATTAGGTGCAAAATCAGAATGTGAGTCAGTACTTATGACCAATTTGTTGCCAATCTTGGCATTGATGGGTTCTTGAATCAATAAGATTACCCCGGAATCATCCATTGTACCTTACTATTCGTTCTCTGCACCTGAATCTCTCCATGGTGTATAAAATTCTCTCCCTCCTCCGTTAACTGCAACATTGTCGTGAATGATATTCTGCAGACACGGCCCTGATGAACGCACAAATGGGCAATTTTGCTTACTACATTGCCTTATCAACCACTCCCTTAGCTGCAGCATCCTAATACAATAGAATATCATGAAAATACCTGTGTCCTTCCAGCAGATATACCACATACAGAAATTCACGTATCTCCTCAATCATTAACAAACTCAGTATGAGCCCTTGTGGCTCAGCCGTCACTCTCAAGGTCCCAAATTCATCGAGTTCTGCAGATTCTCATTGCTGCACCAATTCTATGCCATGCCGTCGCCTCAAATGCTCAAATTTTCATGCATAATCACACCATTTAGAGCAATCATATGCAGGGGCACATGTTTTCATTGAGGTTCCCAGTGCTCTATTTGGCCAACACCAAGGGTCAGTTAATGTCCTGAGTTTTCTTCTGGTGTGTTGGGTTTAGGTGTATCTGGTTCAGGTGTGTCTGGTTCAGATGCGTCTGGTTCAGGTGCATCTGGTTCTATTGTTTGTCCGTTGGCTTCAGCCAACCTCCCATTCTTGCATCCATACAGAGTGTTGTTGATAGGAGTTGCTAACATTTGGCATTAGTAATCCATCCATTCTGGCGTATCTAACAAGAAAGCCAACTATTCAGGTGCACCTGACAACATCCAAAATCGCAACACCAGTCTGCCATCCCTGATATACATATGAACCTATCCAGTCATCTCTCCTGCATCATTGAAGGTTCGCTTCCGATTGCATTCTTCTCGGCCATGTATTATATCTTGCTCCATTTTTGCTGTTATTCTGTGGTACTTAATCTTATATATACTACTTATACACTATCGCCCTCATTCCCCAACTGTCTATCTTCATTACAGCAAATGAAACCTATGCCAAGCCAAGTGACGAATCACTATTCCCAGATGAATCCAGAAGCACACCTTGAGAGATCACTCGCATACAACAAAGCTGCCGACCTTCATTATCCATCAAATGCATTCCGTCCAATTATCTGCCTTTGTGCAGCGGATTCCAGAGTATTAATGTCCCTACATTGATTAATGAAGCAGGATGATGCTACCGATCAAGAGATCGGTGAAGACGACTGTGAAGACACCAGAGAGTCCACTCAACCATACCATATCGAAGAAGACAATTTGGATCGCCAACTCAAGGCCCTACATCTGGACCAGTCGCTCCATGACAAGTCATTACGAACTACAAGGATTCCTCTGCCAAAGACATGGACCCATGCCAATACTGTCATTCCACACCATCCGCTTCCAAATTCCCCAAATCCCGCTGGGGCAATCACACTGCCACAACTCAAATGCCAACAGTCAACCATACTCAATGAATTATCTGAGTCTGACCTTTCACCATCTGCCCAGGTGCTACCACTATGCATGTCTAGTGGAGACTTGAATGTTCCACAACCCAAGGCCAGAGGAGATCAGAATGTTCCCCAGCATCAAAAGGCTACTTTTGGGGTAGCGAAAAGGTATATGGAGTTCATCTTATTAACGAAGACTCCTTGGCCAATATTACCCAATGACAAGTACTTGATGGTTGAAGAATCTTGGAAACTAGCCATTGAAGCTCAGGATTGTCAGCGGGCATTAGCAGGTACTCCTGTATGTACACCATCGGGGGGTCAATTGCCCAGTGCTGCATCTCCCGAAATGGATCTGCAAACATGAGACGCTGTAAGGCTTGGATACAGTTGATTGCTCCTCTATCAGATTTACAATATTGACTACGCCCTGAGGTATACATAGTTAAAACTGAAGACAAGTACAATTCGAGGACAGTTGGCAGATGGGGCACGCCAAACTGTTGTCCAAAGTTACTGGTTGGATTTGTGCTCTGCAACTCCGGTTCGGATCAATATGAATGAGCTCATGATTGACGATGCCGATCTGTTGAAGGTTGTGGATGATAAGAGACTATGGTTCACCCGGATGGCAGTGCTTGATCTAATTTACTGTGAAGTTTTCGTTGCCGCCAATAGCTTAGGGCAGCAGTCTACTACATCCCAGTATGTCCAACCTCTCACTCCGCAGACAGTAGTGCTGCCATCCGGAAATATTTATTGTGCACTGTCCAAATCTGGCTGTGGAAACGGTGCCACAGAAATGTTTTCTCAAGATGACTCTCAAGGTACATTTTGCATATACGCTGGGTTACATTTTACTCCAGAAGCAACTGCACTGATTAATCCCACATTCGGGGGCTGCTTGATACCCCCCTGCGGTGCAACTCCGCTAGGATAGGTGCTCCTGGATTCCCATTGGCGCTCCTTAGCCTAGATTGACACTCTGCTATTTCATTCCGCACTGAATACCCCCCTTTCCACACTGCTCAGCTTGGGATGGGAGCTCATCAATTCCCACCAGTGCTCCTCAGTCTGGATTGTTGGTTCTATATTGCATTCTGCATTCCTCACCCGG
>Ga0307512_10003123_pt1 | contig 19752 bp, 21 predicted proteins | sample 14_EM_MG_FD_200267 | JGI IMG/M metagenome (GOLD analysis project Ga0307512, IMG submission 200267) | Populus trichocarpa ectomycorrhiza microbial communities from riparian zone in the Pacific Northwest, United States - 14_EM | ecosystem: Host-associated > Plants > Roots > Unclassified | place... | reverse complement strand
AACCACTCACCCAATATTAAAGATATCATGAATCTGAACCAGGGATGTGAAAGCAGGTATAGTTATACACATTTTGTGTATATGACACTTTGTTGTCAGAGTCCAACTTGCAGACTTAAATTAATGGATCATTCTAGATCTGAGTTCATGTGGTTTATACTTGCCACTATCAGCCACTCAGCCACAATATTCTGACCAATAAAAATCGAAAAAGACACATGTCGTCTCATATGAATAATTATCCTGGTGTCAGCATTAGATTATCAGTATGAGAGTGCATTGTAGAGAGTAATTCGAAACCACCCCATCCCCAAGGCTGTTTCCGTGTGGTAAATCTACTGTACGGTACGTCAGATAGTGGCTGTTTCCTACCCGGATTAGGCGCTGAGACGCGGCCTTTATGAGGTACCTATGCTCCCGGTGATGCCCAACAAATGTTCCGGGGGGGTAATAGTCCATGCGGGATCTGTGGCAAGTATTCGTTCGTGCGAGAACTGTAGCGGGTAACTTGATTTCGCGTCGCTGAGAGCCTCGATTCATCTTTTCAATGTGCATGTTCGCTCCGCTCTCCCTTGGTCTTAAGGAAATTCAGACTATGCCGGACAAAAATACTAGGTAAATCCATCTGCTGACTAAATTCGCGAGTAATATCGCGTGATCGGATGGATTCGACGATACATGTTGCATATACAGGTCTCAGCCGGAGATGAGCCTCGTATGGCCGGAGCGGAGATGTCTTGTATGGCCGGAGCGGAGATGTCTTGTATGTCTGGAGCGGAGGTGTCTCGTATGGCCGGAGACGGTGATGTCTTGTATGGCCGGAGATGACTGTTGACTCTGATACGGGCTGATGGCATTCAGCCGTACTTGCACTCTCATATATATTGGCCTTGTGGCCCTCTTAGATAGAATATTATAAAGCTTCTAGAAATCAGTATTACAATAATACAAATTTCAAAGACTTCGAGTGATCTTTCGTGACACTGAAGAGGAGGAGGCGGGGGTCGTATGGTGGAAACTTCATGATATGACGATATACATAGTAACTAATGTTGATTGATGACTCAATGATATCTTGCTGAGTCTCAAACTATAGGAGAAGTAAAATGGTATCATTAAAATACCTTAAAGGATCGTTGATTGTTCCGATTCGTTAGGCTTCGGAATGGAGAGGGTAGAGGGATCGACATATGAGGCAAGAGATGGGTTGTTAATGGTCAACTTGCTGAACTCCTCTGCAAGAGTGTTGTTGATATATTCGTCATGGCCATCACTATCATTTATGGGCCCATGCCCGCCAGCGGACAGTGTTTTAGGAATACGGGCAGCAGAACGGTTCAAGTCAAGTCGCTGCCCTCGTGAAGTAGATGCATATGCGTTGAATAGGTCTCCGAACATGATGAGCTACCGGTAAAGAGTCTGGAGGCCATGTGCTGTGGGAAGGATGCGAGGTAGCAGCGCAGCCGTGAGGGGTTTGTTTGTGGACGGCTAATTGTTTCCTTAATTCCATTTTTCAACATGGTATTTGGGTTTCTGGGAAGTTGATTCTGTATTTGTTATGGAACTTGATCCGCGAGGCGCTAAGCCTAAACGGGTTCACACAGGTACTGCTAATTGAAGCCTTTGATGATATGGGCTAAACACCAAGGAGGGTTGGCACAGCTTCGATGCCACGTTCGATGTCGTGATCAATTTCGCGAAGGAGAGAAGCTATGCCAGATCATGGAGAAGCAGTCTTTGGGAGAGGATGGCGTTTGATAAGTCCTATTCCTGTGAAGACCTTTCCATCCTCCTACAATCGGATCTTCCGGTTTTCCGATTTTCCGGTATCAGGTCGCAGAATATCAGCGAGTGCATCTCTGGTCAATGATCAGAATGACGCCCAGCCTTGTTTGACGGGGCTGTAGACGTTAGTCCACGTGATGTTGGATTATTTCAGCATTATTTAGTCGGATTGGAGGTCACGACAGGCTCACGAGAGTGTGTATTGACCTTGGAATGGAGGTGATAAATCGAGTGGCACCTAGCAAACGATGCGGAAGAATTACGAAACAAGAGGAAATGCGTCTTGAGCATATGAATCCAATACACACTCATTTATGATCCCTACAACTTGAACTGGGCTACTATTCGTGAATGCCCAAACCTCTTCAGTAATATGAGCTTCGAGCTTGGGGGTCATGTTTCAACTACTCAGTTAAACAAAAAGCGAAATTCCTTCTAACAAACAGGGATGAAAATCGTCAAAATCATCCAGCATCTTCGCGTCCTCCTAAGGCACTCCATCCTTCCTGTCAGAGAAGTCAGCTGAAATCCATCCAGATGATGATGAGAGCCCGTACTTGCAACTAAGAAATACAGTCAGGGCATATGTGTCGTATTAAAGAGACGGTTGCCAGTGTCCGTGGTGCCTCTGCCGGTGAACTTGTTATCAGAGAGGCGAAGTGCAATAAGGCTGAAATTTGCGTTACGGGCGAGTGTCTGGGCCACGCTGCCCTCAGAAACTGACTGAGCTTGGACAACGCCGGCAACTACCACAATGCGAATAGTGGCATGCAGACTGCGGATGTGTCGCACAAAGTTCACTACCGTCTTGCCGCTGTTCACCACCGAATCGACCAGCACAACGGTGCGCTGTTGCAGCAGATGGTGGGGCTCGATGTCCTCGGGACGTTTGGCGTGAATGAACATCGCGCACGGGAAGGCTTCATTGACGCCGAAAGCCATGGCTTCTCCGCCGCGCATCAGCGCCACAATCGATGTCTTCTTCTCGTGGCAGAGTCTATAGCCGCTGGTCTGATGGCCTTGTACGTGCGGAATTGGATACTCCTCCACCCCAATCATTTCTGCCAAGAATTCGGTCGCCAGATACCATCCGACACGGCGATGGGCTTCCCGCAGGGCCGGGCCGGCAACCGTGGCATCGCGCATCGGCGTCATGAGCAGCTTGGCGGCGTTTCTGTCTGTTGCATGGAGTACTTGAAAAGGATGTCGACTGCCGCGGCGGCGGATAATAGAATCGATAAACTCGGGGTCCGTAAGCTGGACTAGGGGAAGCTTGGTAGTGTCTAGACGTGGTGATGCATTGCTAGGCAGCAAAGCTTGCCGTGCTCGAAGACCATCATTGTCGATGGCGTTTAATAATGCCGCGTCCATAGTCTTGCTCCTCGTCTGCTCCTCGCCGACCACAACAACGGCTTGATCTGCCTTGCTTAACATTGGCAGGTCCAGCACACTATCTCCAAACGCCCAAACGTACATGTGGTAGATATCTCTGAAACGGACGACCGTGGCGGCTTTCACTGCAGCAGTAACGACGAACCCGTCTGCGATACGACCGCCGCCGATGACCTTTACCGTCTTGGACAGACCTTCTCTCTCCAGGACTTTATCCCAGACACGACGCAGCCCACAGGTAACAACCACCGCGCTAACATGCTCTTGTTCTGCTACCAGTCGCAACAACGACACAAACTCGGGATGCATAGTCACCGCCGACGCCACGTCTTCGCAGAGGGCATTAAACTCTTGATCGTCGGCCGTCTCTTCATACAGCAAAGCGGCCTGGCGAAAGGCAGTGTACGAGTAACCCAACGGGCTGCTGAATAACGTCTTCAACCGAGATTCCTCGTCCGTCGACTGCCGAGAGTTGGAGACCATCTTCCAGAACAACGCGCCGCTGTCCTTTGCAGCTAACGTCCTATCAGCGTCCATAATCAACACCGTCTCCAGCTGTCCTTGGCCAGCGGCAAGGACCTCGTCCATCCTGCTTTCGGCGCGAGACAGGTTGCACTCCTCGGTATGATGCCGGAAATCGCGTAGCAGTGTCGAGACTTTGTTCAGCAACGTCGGATGCGGGAATACGAGCGAGAACAGGATGCCATGATGGCGGCAGAGATGGCGCAGCTGGGTCTTTTCGGCCTGCTGCCACTTGCGTAGATGGTTGATAGACGCAGACGGACGATTTCTTTTCGTGTCGTCCAGACAACGCTGCGCGACGAGTTCGATAGGAGCGTCCAAGTAGAGGATGTGCGTGAATGTGTCCAGGTCATTTCTAGTATATACTGGCTGTCCAGCTTCCTCCTCCTCGGGCCAGAACATGAAATGTCCAGCGACGACTGCAACTCGTCTGCTGTCGGCGCATTCCTTTCCGATCGTGTCGATGGCAAGCTGGCGCCAATACATCTTCTCTTGCTCTTCCTGTTTCTGGAATGCGTCGAGACCGCCGGGAACAAGATCGGTAATCATCTTAGAGCCTTCGTAGAACTCGAAATGCTCTTGTCCGAGTTTTTGCTTCAGCTGGTCCAGGAGAAACGTCTTGCCGGAGCCGGGAATTCCGTATAAGCCGACAACTACTGCTTTGTTGTTATTGGAAGCAGGTCGACTTTCGGGAGCAGTCGATTGGTTCAGCTGAGGATCCGCCGATGGGCCCGGCATGCTGCTTGATGCGTTCTCGCAGTTGGTTGCCATTATAACAATTTCGTAAGTATTCGGGAATGGTAGATATGAGAGCGTTGAGACTCAATTCAATGATTGATGAGATATCTCACCACCAGATGCAGCAGGCGTAAGGTGAGATGGAACGTCGCGGAAACTGGTTATATTCACCAATTTCTGGTCGGCTTTAACTTAAGGGACTCTCACTATGCAATCAAGTGACTCACAGAGTTGACCGGTGACCGGTCTGGCCATTGATCCATATCACCATGTGGGCTACGGGCGCGAACTGCACTGTGCGCTTTAGGGATATGCCCCTATTGCTCGATTAGTTCACCGGCGACGACGAGGGCTAGAAACATCTTCTCTTGTACTCCCACACTCAAGCATCTCGACAAATGTAAGGCTGTCGACAGGGCTGGGTTTGCACACTGGCCCAGTCGTCCTACACAACGCGCTTCTTCTGCGGAAGGCCTCCCAAAACCTCCCATCCAATGCAGGAGGCCTCTAGCTTCCATCCAATGGAAACAGCCCAATGTGTTTGGGGAAGTTGGAATGTGAGAGGCCTCCCGGTAAGATTGTGCTGTGCAGCGGGAACAGGCCCCTCTATTCTCCGCCTACAGCGTTCCTCAGTAGTGATTCCCTCCGAGTATTAATTTAGCAGAACATAGGTAATGTATTTTACCGTGTAACCGCCCACGACCGGGTAACCGATCAAGCCTGCACATGGAACTCATTTATTCATATAAGGAGACGACATGTGTCATTTTCGATTCTTATTGGTCAGAATTCTGTGGCTGAGTGGCTGATATTGGCAAGTATAACCACATGAACTCAGATCTAGAATGACCCATTAATTGAAGTCTGCAAGTTGGACTCTGACAACAAAGTGTTATATTCAGAAAATATATATAACTATACTTACTGTGACATCCCAGGTTCAGATTTATGATATCTTTATTATTGGCTGAGTGGTTGTGGATTAATATCTTTATTGGAATGTTTTTATTCAGTAGTACAACAAAAATTTGCAATACAGTATATTGGTAACTGGAAAGTAAAATATAATTTTTTTATAGATGTTTTATCCATAGAACATGTTGTGATACAAGCAAAACTTGGGGACATATTTAGACTTCAATTGATTCAAATAGCTGAGCAGAAAGTACTTTTGCCTGACTATATTTGCTCTGGTCATAGAATTGGTACAAACTCACAGAGTTATAGAGTAATATACTTGTGGACTTGGAATCTGTACAGAAAGCATACTGTAGAGGTTGGAGTTGAGTGTACTTGGAAGCCAGAAGTTGGGTATACCTGGAAGTCAAGGTGCAGATAATCCATTTGGCTATCTCTGTTAGAGGGGTACTTCAATTAGAAGTATAGATACTTATGCATGGCCCTAGATTTTATTTATTGGTTCCTTTACTTATCTTCGAGAAAGGTGGTATCCCCTTTTCTATCCTCTGAACTCGGAAAAAATCGAAGGTTGTATAACCTCCTTTCCAATTATTCGGTCAAGTGCAATGTTGAAACTCAATAGCTGCTTTCCTTCATTTCAACTCAGACTTGTCAATTCCGTCTGTCTGTGTCCTATAAGTCTTAACTTCATTTTGACACCTGCTGGCTTTCTTGAGCTGTTGCTTGGTAGTAGTTGTTAATGAATTGATCCTTTCTTATTGTGTACACTGTAACAGATCACTTATGTAATCAGATTCTGATTTGAAGAATCGTTCTCCTGGAATATCCCTAGATGTAATAGATATCTCTCACTGATTGTTATCAGTTGTTGCACTTCTGATTTGTAGGTTATTGATCTGTACGATTAATCCTTGCTGTAGCCCTATGATTGAGGCTATCCACCAAATGCACTGTGCTGCAAAGACATAATAATTATCCCTGCAAAATGCTATAATCTTTTCAAGAGTGTATATGATGATGTCGTTATTGTTTTCAAACTTAAGTAATTACTTTATATTTGTATTTAAGTATTATGTCCATTATTATTGTGATCACTAGCATTGTCTAGGACTACTAGCTCTGAGGTAAATCGTATGTACTTCAGACAGAAGACTAATGCTGGCGATAGTCCGAGTAATGTCGATAGCCACTATATGCACTACACCGCAAATAACCATTTCTTGCTGTAGAAATTCTTAATCAGTCTACTGAAGACCCACAAGATAATATTAGCTTTGTTCATAAAGGTAATACTTATTTAAAGGTATAGGGCTACCACTAAAAAAGCTAATCGATTTTATGTATAAAATAATAGATATAGATATCATAAAACACAATTATATTTGAGATTGTTCTTGCTGGTAAGCATTTCTGACTGTTCACTGCTAAAACTGATTCTCTTCATTGCCGGAACAATGTGATCTCTTTAGAGTCATCTGTGTTGGGTTGTACACCTCTACTTTGACACTAAGATTCATCAGCACAATGTAAAATGGTTTGGAAGTCTTAACTGATCCACTCAGCAACTCTGAACAGCCACACTGATGCTTCCAGATGCTTCCAGATGCTCCCAGATAGGCTGAATGCAAAGTGATGTGCTCTCAGGTGCTCCAAGACTACTTTACTGGTGCTCCTGAATGCTGTGGAAGTTGTGGAACAGAATTCAAGAATATCCTGAAGAGTGTATAGTTGTCTTCAAAATGCTTCCAAATCAAACTATTAGAATGAGCAAATTTCGGAGCTATTGGGAGTATTGGCCGCGTCTCCGAGACTATTCCAGTGCACCTCAAACCTGCAGCCATACTCTCCTGGAGTGATTATTATAATGTTTATATCAAAAAGTACAATTCAATTAACTAGCTTCTGCACACCTTGATTCAGGCATTGTAACTTTAATACACAGTCCAGTAGGTTTGTAAATCCACATCATCATTTACAAGCCATACGCTATCGATTTTATCTGATCCAGCATTATTCTCTCGCACCAAATGTGCAGGTCCAACAATTGCTCCAACAGGTATAATATGCATTTTATCAGTCTGTTTGGCAACGTGGATGAACTGGTCAATACAATCAGCCCAACCATGTGGATCTTTGTACTTTGTTGGAATCACCACCGCATATTCTTGAGGTTGAGGACGTAATATCCATTGTTGGGTCTTCTTGCACCTCGTAGAGAATGTGGATATCGATTTTCCGGCGGGCAGGCACTTCTGAAATTAGAGGATCTGATTGGGTGGAGTCTAGCTGAAGTATAATACAGGAAAAGAAGGAACTCGGCCTTGGAAGGTGTTATCGAGGTCACTGTCCGTATATTGGACCCAGATGTTATGAGATTCAGGCATGATCGCTTGATTGGCATCCATATATTCTACCTTGCCATCACGTCCCAGATCCTCAACAGATGTTGGGCAGTGAAATGGTTGACAGTAGTACAACAGCCAATTCTGAAGTTTAATAAATACACTGTCTATGAGTACATTCTGATCATATCCGAGCACCAGTCCACTAACTTCATGTCGCCAGTCGTCTTCAATTTGTGTACGAAATAGCTGTCCACAGTTGGGAATTCCGAAATCTGCTGATGCATCTCTGAGTGAGAATAATTTGATACTTCTGCACACACCACGGACATGAGTTTCTCTCAAATGATGTACCTGTTGTGATATGGGGCGGAAAAATGGCTCTTTCTGACAATGGTGGACGTGTAAAAGATGTGCTCGGCATGTATTTCGCCATTTATCGGCAGCTGGTTGTTCATTGAAACCTTTCACAGAGTCAATATCGTACCAACCTTGAAGGGCAAGATATGAGAGTGTCTCCTCCATATAGTCAAGACCAGTACACCGGCCATTGTGCTTGAGCATCTGTTGAATGTAATTGACTTTGTTGGTAGATTGATATGCCTCTTTCACATTGCCGATATGCAGCCATTCAGAAATATCGGTGGTGAAATTGTCTCCGGAACCCATTCACCGAATTGACTCTGATATATGGCTCACAGGATGAATCTTTGGATATCCGAAATGGATTACATGCTGTTAGATAGTTTTCCGGAGCTCTTGAATGCTGATCGCCTGCCACCAAGCCTCAAACTCGACCAAGCGGATGGAGAATTCCTTCTTGAACCGCATCTGGTCTGTTGAAGTGATACCATAAATCTCTCTCTCGAGCTGATTCACAATGCGGTCCGTATCAGCAATACTTCACATCGTGGCTGCAATCTCAGCATCGGATAGACAGACATGAGATTGCACACGATTGTCAGCCGTCATGTTTAACGCCCCGTAAGCCCCTTCTTCCGCAGCTGTCTCCCTTTGAGCAAGTTTTTTGGCAAATATGCTTCTGGGACCGATTGCCTTAGTCCTGACTTCCTGCAATAGTCGTCGCTCATGATGTTGGAATAATTTATCAAAAAGCTTGCGTTCAGCAGGTGTCACCTGATGGATTTCGCGCTCCAATCACTCAATTGCCCACTGCCAATCAGTATCTGACCATATGGTTGCCACATGTCGGGCTCTATTCAGGCGCACCTGAAATTGCCATCGTTTTGATGTAGTATCATTTTCAGCCCCGTACAGCTAGTGTTAGCAATGGGTCCAAATTCCTGGTTCGGTTCTGGGTCTGGTTCCGACCCGGAACCGGACTGTTGCAACGGGTTTCCACACAAAACCAGCTCCTCAAAAGTGAACATTTCTTGCTCCAATTAAGTATTGGAGTTCTCATCATATCACAACATAATCTATATGCGAATTATGCAGTTTGATACCCTCTTTCATATTTCATTCTCCGATTGGCAAGCGGACCAATTGTCGTGGAGTCGTGATGGAAAACCAGTCATTTTGACGTTATTTTTGGTTTAATTTCGCAGCGACACAATGAATATTGATCCGATCACACATCTGAGAATGGGAGATGAAATTGGGCATCAATCTGCACATTTCATGTATAGATCATGTTGCGATACAACTAGAATTCAAATACTTGATTGGAGCCAAAGGTGTAGGAACAGTAAAATGGAACCGCGGTCCTGTTCCAACCCGTCCCCGAAGCCGGTGGGTACCCCTGTTTTCCGGGTAACAACCCGGACTGGACCATCTGGTCTGGTTCCGAGCCAGGACCGCAGCCAGGTACACCGGAACTGTTGCTAACACTATGTACAGCTGAACCTTAATTGCTGCATGGATTTTATGAATCTTTTGTTCTCGTAAATGATGGGATTCTGTTGCCAATAGTTCTGCCACTGTGGCCTTCACTGACTTCGACATGTTCTGATCTCGAAAGGCACCCGTCTTCTTGTAAAATCGCTTCTGTGCATGGTCTAGTGGTGCGAGGGATAGATCAGATTGATTTTGTTGGCTGACAAGTAGAGAGAATTCACATAATGCCCGCACTGCTCCCATCACCATTTTATCAGAGGCTGATTCTGCTGCAGTGTTTCCGGCATCCTGGGAGCTGTCAAGAATTGGAGCGCAATTCACTGCCAGTGTTCTGATCATGCCCCGGATTTCTTTTCCCTGCCAGGAGTTGCTTTTCATCGAATCAAATGGTTTAGAGAAGCGCTGGAGGCCTGGATATCGTAGTACTGATGTGAATCGATTGTCAAATTGATCCTTGAGATTTCTAGCTTTTAGGTATTTGAGCAGCCAGTGCAATAAGTCTTCAACTAAACCCAGGAGCAGCTGATGCAATTCATCAGGCTGCCAAAGGCAATAGACATTGCAGAGAGGGTAATGCCGGAAATGGTTGCGGATTGGATGAACACCAAGAGTGTGCAGAACATGGATATTAGTTTTGTCCAGAAGTTCCAAGTAAATATGCTGATCTCGTGGGTTATCAAGTGGTCAAAAAGTAGAATGCCCCATCGGCGCACCTTCAGGAATTTCACACTGCAGGCATGAGCCATATGAGACTTGAGCAACCATGACTTGTTCTGTATAATCCCTAACCCAGGCAGCCAAAAGAGGATAACATTGTCTCTGGAATCCATCAGCATAATCCCATTTTAAGCCAGGGCCAGTGATGTCAAGATTCCGGATTGGGGATAGCACTGTACCAACTGCGGAATGCCATGCCTTGTCAATATTTTTGGCACCTTTCGGACGACAGGGGATCAGCCCAACAACAATCCAGATGCGCTATAGAGCTGTACAGTAGATATCTTTTCGAATATTACAGATCGTGGGATTCAGCGGCCAGGCATGCTGGGCACCCAAAACATTGTTCAAGTGGGTCTTGTCAGATGCCCAAATGACTGGCACAATCGACGCTCCAGCAGGAAGCTGATCTTGCGTATCACACCACCAACAGCCTGTGTTCATCTTGCTGTATATTCGGCGACTTTCCGAGTCTGCAAGGCGCACCGGTTCAAAATCGAGGTGTGCCTGAAATGGGAGATCTGCCAAAAGGCACTATATACATTTGAAAATTTTCCTGTAGTATAATGTTCCGAAGATGCGTGAATGATCATCAATCCAACTATTATTGCCGAGCCCGAAATCGAGTCTAGAGAGGAGCTTTCGTGGAGCATCTGCTGATTGAAATGATTTGATGTGGAAGTTGACCAGTCCACGCCTCAGATGTTGATCTATCCACGTTTTCACTTGCTGGCTAAATGATTGAGCCTGTTGAAAGTCATGTGCTGACTGAAAAGAATGCCATGGATTCCATTGTTCTGAGTACTTGGGATGCTTGTTGTACAATCCAGTTACTTTGCCATATGCTTTCTCCCCCGCATTTTCCACTCCAACTACCTGCCTACAAGCCCTCATCTTTGTTGGATCAGGGGTACAAGTCAAATCAGGATTCTGGAGGTCAATTGTTTCTTCGTCGGGAGTATCTTCAGGTGGTAAAATCCCAGCATGTAATAGCCCTTCATTCATTGATATTGGGTGATATTGTCGATAGTGACCCTCGAGTCGGTTCTCGTCAAATAATTTTCTTTTGCAGATAAAGCACTTGACATGTTTCCAGTGAGTGTTGCCCATATTTGAGAAATGGTCACTGAACAGGTATTCAGACAAATCTCGATGATGCTTCAGGGGGTGATGTAGAGCCTCAGTGATATTGGTTTGAAAGCGACCTAACTCAGGTTAGCGTAACTCATTCACAGCCGCATCACACTCTGTCAAATGCGGGGAGAGCTTTCTTTTGTCACACTGCAATCACCACAATGGGGCCTTATAGTACGTCATTGTGAGTTATGCCTACATTGGAGCCTCCGAGCAGCTGATAATCAAGGTAGATTGTCATAATACAATGAATAGGTGAGTTTCCTAGATAGCTGGATGTCCGGGCATTGATCATCGAGAACTAATAAGGCTGGTAGGATGTTTGCTTCAGTAACAATCCTTGACTGGAGCGTGGATCATCAGGAGAACTAAGATGTATAGGCAAGGAGCTCAATAGGAAGCAATCACTGTTGCTGCTCGACTTACAGGCCTTCTAATGAATCAGGTTGCAAGGTCGTACACGCACAACTTATGTGTATTATCCCTAGTCATGCTAATCTTCATACTGGATACAGTTCTTGTTTGGTTGCAGGAGATAGCATATCATATTCTTTCTATGACCTGTAAAGTCATTGATGCATATGAAGGTGAGCACCTATCCAATATCCTAGTATATGAATTCGAGCATATAACAAAGAAAGGCGGGAAGTTTGTGATTAACGTTGCTTTTTCTCAAGGCCCAGGTTGGTTTCATGGATCGAAGGTGTAGTGAAACACCACAGATCGTGACAACAGAATGGGATATAAGAAGCCCTTCATTCCGCCGAAGGTCACTGCTACCTGCAATATTCTCAACCATACTCCGATTGAATCTATATCTCATCTTGGATCTATAGTAGTTTACCAATATATTTGTTTAACAGAGCATGTCAACGAAAGGATCTCCACTGAAGACAGTAAGTATGGCTCCACCTTGTGGCCAATTTGGCTCGCAACAATGCGGTGACCACAATTCAGAATCACCAGATACAATTCATGACATGCCACTCGCAAAGACTGTTACGGGGGTTTTTAATCCCTATAATCAATACATTATTTATTTGGATTAAGTACAACCGCCTATCTAAGAAACTCTTTCTTTCCTCGTCTTATCCTAAGACTCAACCTCTTGCACCACTGTTGCAAGAGCGGCCAATCTGTAGCGGTACCAAAGACCATCTCCTCGATAGAAGTAGATTACACCTCTGCTTCGAATAACCACTCCTCGGAAAATTCCTCAAATAGTAATGCGCCTGTGTTCAGATATCTCAACACCAGGTAATTGATATTCTCTAGTTCGCAAAAATGAAAAACCACTTGGTAAGTGTAGGTTAAACGTTGCTCTTCCAAACTGAAGAGAAGATTGCCGAAAGCTTCGACAACTTGTTGCAGTGCGTACTCGGATTGTGTGTACCTGTGTCCAGGCATTTAAAGCGTAATCACGTAGGTGGATAAGAGTAGAGGGATCAATTATGAAGGTATTTAATAGATAGAAGTCTTAATAATATTTTAAGATTGTCTTCGGTGTTCTGAATGTTGACTGTGGATTGCTGCTTGCTTCTTCTTCTCATTGTCACAACAATGCCATCTCTTTCATAGTCGTCTTCGAGGGTTTGTACCCCCATACTTCGACGCTATGACTACAGAGCTCATGATAGCGTTATCACGGTCGCTTCATGATACTATCATGCGCCCGGTGATATGTGCCACGCATCCCAGTTGGTTATCGTGTTCATGCAATGTTGTTTCCAAGCTTATCACTCCTCATAAGAATCAGGCCATCCATCGCATGATATCATGTCAGACAGTGTGTCAGACAGAACTTGATATTAGACATCTTACTACCCGTTTGCGACAGTAGTTGGAACGTTTGCCAACAAATTAGTTGGCAACGCTTATTGCGATTAAATGCCTCACCCTACAGGCTATTTGGCTTGCATCATAGATGTATTCAGCGACCAACTGATACTATGCCAACGTAGAATTTGACGCGTCAGCCCGTATTGAGTACGAGACTGACATTGCAATTCATTCCAACTCAAACCAATGAGCAGGGTTGCTTCAGGCCTCTTATCTTCAGCCAACGTCATAATTCCCTCAGTTACGTCATGCTTAGGTCGAGACCATTATCTTTGACCGGGGAGTACCCGGATTGCTCTTATCGCCTGAGGCAATAAGCCAGAGGTCCCTCATAGTCACATATTGACTATCAACTGCTGTGTTTGTGTGTCGGAGTAATCTCCAGTCCAATCAAACTATCCCGCTAGTTTCCAGGAATGAATGTGGTTGAAAACAACGTGCTCGGCAGGAGTTATCTCCTTTCGATCTGGCAGTATTGTTGCATCATCAAATACGGATTACCGTAGTATGCATCCTTTCAATGAATCCGCTAAGCGATGAGTCTTGCTTATTCAATCGACACGTGACTGTCATGTATTCCTGCTACGGAACATGAGACTCGCTTACTTGAACGTCATGAATCGGTGTTGTGCATATCATGTGACTAGACCTAGAGTAACTCAGTGATATGTATTCATATAACTTATCTCAAGTACCATTATTGCTGTTAGGAGAAAACCCCTAACAAAGACAGTCAATTTGAGAAACGCACCAATCAATATCATCTGCCGCAAGGGTAAGGTTACCCTCCTTCACAGCAGCCATTTCCATGCGCTCCGCAGTTTCACCACCAGTCTCCATTTAACAAGACACACAGTTCGCAACCTACCAGCAGCACAAGCCAAGGATATTCAAGTTATGGGCCACCGCGGCAAGGATATGACCTGTACCAAGGTGGTTATGGCGGGTTCCAAATGTTCCCCCCTCCGCAGTTCCCAGGACAAGGGCTGTCATTTTCAGGTGCACCAAGAGTGCCTTCAGGACTGCCGGGAAATCATCCAGTCAATCAGCCAACATCTTCCAGCTCAACTCCTCCACCTCAACCTCCTGTCGGCACACCTGGGAGACACCCTGTAAGCCTCCTGAGGATAAGTTTCCAACCCCCAGCGGAACAATGGAAGACAGATGTAGCAGGGATTGCGAACTTGCTGCCATTGCCGGAGATGTCCTACGACAAATAGGATGCAGCTAATGAGAGTGACGATTCATTGGGCTTGGAAGGTGCAGAAGGCAAACCCCCAATTAGCCTGAAGCAAACGGAGTACTCCTTGAAGCAATTTGCCAACAGGATGGGGCAGCCCAACTTTAGTGCATTCAACAAGTGGAAGAAAATATGGGTGGCGGGGTTTCTTGAGAGGATGCATCGGTCCATTATCCAGGGGCAGAACTGATTGAAAGAAGTTCAAGATGGACACCAGCACTGGAAGATGGCGGTCGGAGATTTTTTGGCGACATTTGAGAACTGGCTGGGGTTGGCTAATTTCGATAATGCTGAATGGATTTGCCGGCAGTGGGTCGAGATGTTTCTGAAGATATGTGCAAGCTAAATTCGAGAGGCAAGGAAAAAGAGAAGGTGAAGCAACAAGCGACCGGCGACGGATTTGGGAGAGCGCACGGGCAAAATGGTGACAGGTAACCTCCCAGAGTTGCCAAATACAATGTTCACGGTTATGATTCACTGGGTGTTGAATGGCAAGGATATGGTACTAGCCCCCAAACAACTCCAAGCCTCGTTTACAGATGTGAGGCACTGGCAGGAGTAGGTTTATTTCATCGACAAAAATAGAGGCCCGAAAGTGCCATACATTGTCACGTCAATGTTGATGTGCACCTTGGAGCATGATGAATAGGAAGCAGAGTATATGGGAATATATAAACACGGGCAAATGATCAATGACTCCATATATGGCCAGATTTCATACATCTGTTGCCTTTCAAATGCTTTCAAGTTGAAACTTGGACATAATGTGAAGATATTTGCGGTAGAAAGGAAGAGAGCGACAGGGAAGGAGGTTGCCGAGCACGTAATTAGACCAACAAACATAATCCCGCTAGCCGTGTCAAGGCTAGACGTGAGCAACTGCTAATCATTATACATACACATTGGAAGGTTCTGAAGAGGGTGGAAGGGAGGGTGAGGGAGAAGAGGAGGGAAAGGAGGATGGTGGGCAAGAGAATGATACTTGTATTAATGTAAGTTCTGATTGAAAGAATAGAATTGATTATATTCCATCCACATGTATTCGTTCAAATGGTTGCTTTTCTGTGAAATACCTAACATTGAGATGAATTTCAGGAGTGCGGGAATATGAGCTTATCTGCCCAGCATACATCCGAGCAACTGATCGAGATCATTGAGGATGAAAAGAACACTGACAGAAGTGCAAGGGAGGTTCAGGAGCAAGTGCAGGATGGTGAGGAGGTCGTTGATCCAGAAAATGCAACCTCAGTACTGAATACGGTGCTCAATACAATCAACAGCGAACTCAAACACGAGTGTCTTGATGAAGTAGTCAGGCTGCTGAATGCGCATCCTATTTGCCAATCACCAGATGACCATGTTCCAGGCTGCAAGTATCCAAATCCATGCCTGCCCGGAACCAAGTTTTTGGCACACCCAGTCTGGGCCATCTGGTTCATCGTGAGGAGATAGGTTTGGGATATTGATATGCCAGGAGCACTGGTGGCGGATGAAATGGGACTTGGAAAGACTTTCACCTCGGTTGCAGCGGCAATGCTTTGCAAATTGGTGACTGAAAAAGTTGTAATGGGGTTGCCACTGTCCAATTTATGGGGGAATACCCTTGAAGAGTGGGTGATTTTGGCGGACAGCAACTTTCCCGGCATTTTCAGGGAAGAACGGGAGAGGTAACCGCCCCAGAGATTGAATTCTGTGCCCCGCCGCCTGTTGGAGATCCAGTCAACACCACCCCACGGGCTTCTAGCACTGATCTTAGCCCTTGAATCAATCCCTGTGATAACAATGCCTGGAGTGGCTGAAACATTCAAAAGTGTTATCGACGAGGTGACACATTGAACTGATTTCAAACTTGTCAACATATTGCATGCTGAAAATGCGAATCTCGTCCACGAGGATCCGAACACCAGTATTGACCAGCCAGAAAACCGATGGAATATCCACCTTGTGTCATATAATACCTTAACATCCAGAGCGAAACTATCAAGTAACGGCCAACTCTCCTACTGTGCATGGAGTTTGTGGGATTTTTGATGAGTCCCATCGGTATGAGACTAAAAGCAGTGTGGGCTGGCAAATCGCGATGAACGCGAAAATTGCATTCAAACTTCAAGTCACAGCTACACCGGGATTCCATTCACTCTTTGACAGGTGTTTTCAGACCATGTGGCTGTTTCCTGGTCCGCCTGAAGATCCAGAGGATGATACTGTGATCTAAAAGCATGGTGCTGAGGCATTGTATTCCGCCGTGAAGAGTTTGATGCATGCTATCTGAACTGAAGATGAAGAAGCTCAGCAGGATGCGGTGCACCGGATGATTCAGATTGCAAAGCCATAGACGATCAGGGGGTGGTCACCATCGAAACTGGCCAATGGCAAACCACTTGTCCAGATACCGAAGGAGAATGCACACCATATTGATCTCGAGTGAACTGAGGAAGAGCAAGCACATCTGAAGACCCTGGTGGGGAGGTACACTCCACGGGGTGCTTCTGGAGCATGGAGGGTTCATAGATGGTGGCTAGCATGTTTCTTGTTAGTGTTGGGAGACACCGAGGATCGCAACAATGTTTCTGGAAAATGGCATGATGACTGGCCACTTGATACTTGGGTGGACTCTCCAATTTTCGAAAGGCTGAGAGATTCATTTGTGGAAAGGCTTGTGAAGGAACCTGCAGAGTATCCGGAACCTGACCAAGACGACGCATCAAGAGAAATGCTCCTTCCAGAAGAGAGAAAAGAAAATGCACCACCCAGTGCACCTCCTCCATACAAGGCATTGCTATTGTGTTTTCTTCCTGGCCAAGTTCGTCATTTGAAGTGGTGGCTAACGAACTTTATTGCGGATCTTGTGGATATATTCCACATGTATGCCGAATTGAGCAATGATGAACAAACAGAAATGCAGCTCAAATTTCAGGATTCACGAAATCCCTCTGTATTCATAACCACACCCAAAGTGGGCAGGACAGGCCTAAATCTTACAGCTGCAAATCATGCACTAATAACTCGGAAATTTTGAGTATTGAATGAGCAGCGACATGCATTTGCATGAGTTGTCCGGCTTGGGCAAAACCGAGTACCACACACATGGTTACGGAATACAGATCCTGGTGGCTACGATAACCACGCGAGTGATCTCCACCAACACTCTGGAGTTGCCCAAATGAGAGTCCTGCATGGCTTGATGAGTCGACCGAACATTATGACATTGATGATATACCGGATTCTGAAGGCTCATGAGGACCATACAAAGCGGCTGACAGAGAATGGAGAAACGTTGCAGTCTGATGAACTGTTAATCTTAGAGTGTTAGACGCTTCATCAAGGTATGCCTCTTTAGTCATTCAAGCAACATAATCTTCCTAACTGATACAATTAGTCAAAAAGGTTGTTTGTAAGGGACACTATACTGGAGAGATGAATCTTTCTCTCTTCAATGTTGAAGTGAATCAAAGTTCTGATGTTGGAATTGTTGTATCTTGAATTAGAAATGGCTAGAGTGGGATTCCATTAGCGTTATTGCTTATTATTAATTACCATGTGAGATGAAGTGAATTGATACACAACATGAGAAGTTCCTCCGGCTGATCTATGGCATTATAAATAGCGTGAGTCGAATTGCGAGAATGATTCTGCACAGGGCTTCAATCAATTGTCAGTTGCAAATTTTAGGTGCACCGGTAGCCTGAAGCCACATACGTATTTCGAATGAAAAAGCAAAATTCATCCACTTTCAGGTGCCCAGGAGTCTCTTCGGCAAATGTCATATCATTCGTTATGACAGATCGAGCACTGCATATCTGCCAATCACATCTAGCAATAAGAGAGTCTAGGTGATATTCAAGTACTTATGTCTGAGTATGAGACACGGCTGGCTTATTTGTGGCAAAGCTGGAGCTGTTGCACCGATACGATTGAAGTTCAGGTGCACCAGAGAATCCTGGGCATATCTTTGTGACAGATTCAGCACTGCTTCTTTGCCAATCCCATTTGGCAATCAAAACAGAATAGGCGATATTGAGTACTTGTGTCAAAATATGAGACATAGGCTCCCTTGTTCATGGCAAAACCGCAGCTTTTGCTGGCGTATCATTGAAGTTCTGGCACACCTCATCAGCAAAATGTAAATCGGTCCGGAGGCCATACGCAAACCTCCCAGACACTCCGGTAGCTCTCACCAGTGATTCTAAGTACTTCCAGATGCTCCCAGCCCCCCCTGGAGCTTTGCAAAGTGCTCTCAGACTCTGCAAGAGCATTCTCAGGTGCTCCTGAAAGCACCTGCAGTTATGGAGGTGCATTCAGGATGCTACGAGATTTGACTATTGGAATAGTCAAATATTGAAGCTGCTGAGACCGCTGCGTAGGCCTGTGGGAGACTTTGAGAGCAGCTGAGACCTCAGCACAGGTCCGCAGGAGACTTCAAGAGCAGCTGAGACCTCAGCACAAGCTCTGCGGGAGACTTAATGCCATATTCTCACACCGTTGGTTCTTAACATTCCACAACCACAAGGCATTTCGTCTGTCATATTCGTCTTTGATACAGTCATAAGATTTGCAACATCATAATATGGCATGTATTATCTAAGTCTCTCTATATATATACATATCCTCTCACTCCATCAGCAACGAACCTAATTTCCGTCTGAAACACCCGGGTGTTCCGGACGGCTCTGACGGCTCTGACGGAACCTCGTACGCTCTGACGGAGAATTACACGCTACCCGTCGCCCAGGCGACGGGTCGTGTTGCATATGTACCTCCTTTACTTTGTGGTGACGTATACGCATCATCAGAACGACACGTGTGTTACATTCTTCGCAGGGGCTGCAGTCATGCTGAAGCCGTTTACACAACGCCTGGCGATCGACGACAAGCCTGGGAGCACCTGGGAGCGCCGGCGACAAACCTGGGAGCGCCGGCGACATGTCTTGGAGCACCTCGAATCACAGTCATGTATTCAGTTTGTATTCTCATCTATGTATCTATGTATCTATATAGCTACCCATCTACACACGGTATATCTGGACTGGCTGCAGGCGGTGCTTGAGAGCAATTCGAGGTGTGGCTGAAAATGACGATCGACTGAACTCAGAGATACACTCCGAGGCCGTGATCGAGCGAGTTTGGAGATGCACTGGGAGGCCGTGATCGAGCGAGTTTGGAGATGCAATTGGAGACCGAGATCGAGTGAACTGAGAGATGCACTTGGAGGCCGAGATCGAGCGAGTTTGGAGATGCACTTGGAGGCCGAGATCGAGTGAACTG
>Ga0307512_10003121_pt1 | contig 19757 bp, 26 predicted proteins | sample 14_EM_MG_FD_200267 | JGI IMG/M metagenome (GOLD analysis project Ga0307512, IMG submission 200267) | Populus trichocarpa ectomycorrhiza microbial communities from riparian zone in the Pacific Northwest, United States - 14_EM | ecosystem: Host-associated > Plants > Roots > Unclassified | place... | reverse complement strand
CCGGCAGGGCAGCGCTATTGTTTATGAATTTGCTGTACAATATTTCTACGAATTTTTACGATTTCACGAAGAGTGACTAGTGGGAAGTGGCCACGGCGGTTCTGCCAGCTTTGTTTGCCACGCTTGCGATCAAAGCAGCCACTCGCCTCTTGGACACAAACCACGGCTTTGGGTCGAAACATCCAAGCGTGACCTGTCTCTCTCTCTTTGGGGCCACTACTCACTCGTATAAAAACACAACGGGTCGAACGGCAAAGATTCGCCTCCGCCATCCGGAACACTCGCAAGCCTCTCCGCTCCCACCTCCATCGCCACAATCACCACATTCAGTAATCTCCCTCCCAGTACTTAGTGATCAATGGCCAGCCCTGGTTATCAGCCCGATCTCCACGAAGAAGAACTCGAGCAAACTCAGCAAACCCAATTGTCTACTCAACAACATTCTCAATCTGGGGCGGAACAACATGATCGCGACGCCCACTTGTGGGGATTTTTGCTTCCGTGCAGTCCGAGGCTCAAGCAGCTCGAGTTCTGGAGAGGGCACCCGACCTACACGATTGGCCGTGGAAATGATAATGCGATCCGTTTACCCGGACCGAGAATTAGTGCGCTCACAGACTTGTCAGTATTCATTGACGCGTGTTCTGACGCTTTGGACGCACCACATTTTTAGGTAACAAGCATTGCATCATCCGGTGGGACGGGAAAGATTCAAGGTCTTCCGTCGTGGTCCAGGATCTGTCTACAAATGGAACCTTCGTACGTCGAGCTCCAAATGATTTTAAGCAGGCCTCTGATATAGGTTGAGGGTAGATCAACGGAGTCAAGATTGGTCACGGGCAGAGCGGAATCTTGGGCAATGGAAGTGAAATCGCTTTTGGCTCCCTTCAACCTCAAGTACAAGGAGACGGTATCGAAGACTACCGTGAGTGGCCACAGCGCCACATGGAGCATGCAGATTAACCCTCGATGATAAATAGGTTTCGTATTCCGATTCACGGCCTCTGGTCCTGCTCGTGACGGCCTCTGGGCGTATTACGACGTTAGCCACGAACTTGGTACCGGCACCTTCGCTACTGTACACAAGGCCCTCTCCAGACGCACTGGTCAATTTGTCGCGGTAAAAATGATTCGATCAAACAAACTTGCAGCTCCCCTCGATATAAACCGAGACGAGGATCGCTCGGTCAATGCAGCCACAAACAACCGTACTGCCTCCTTCGCCAGGGAGATCGATATTTTGAGGGAGCTTCGCCACCAAAACATCTGTCAGCTCATTGAAACGTTTTGGTCAGAGACCGAAATCTGTAAGAGCATTGGTTCGCCCTCTGGAGATGTGGCGCTTATGGAATCCGCTCACGTAGCGCTCGTTCTGGAGCTCGTCGAGGGGGGTGACCTTCTTGAGTACATCCTAAAACGTGACGGGCTAGACGAAGTTGCCTCGCGGTTCATTACATATCAGCTGTGTGATGCCCTTGCATACATCCATGCTCGGGGCGTCGCTCATCGCGACCTCAAGCCAGAGGTGAGAATCCCCTTGAGGGTCCCCGGCGTAACGTCCGTTGATTCTTACGCCCCGTGCAGAATGTTCTCCTCACGAAAGATGACCCTCCCGTGGTCAAGGTCGCAGACTTTGGATTAGCCAAGTATATCGATAGCTTGACTATGTTGAAGGTGGGTGAAACAGCGCGCGCTTGTGCGGCATCTACTGATATGGATCGTGTTACCCATCAGACGATGTGCGGTACTCCCAGTTACCTGGCGCCCGAAGTTGTTCAGAACAACGTGAATGGATACGGTCCCGGTGTCGATAATTGGAGCGTCGGTGTTATTGTGTTTTCTATGTGAGTACCCAGTCAATCACAAGGTTCTCCCGTTTCTGATGATTTCCTTCAGGTTAACGCTACAAAGTCCATTCATCGAGAATGAGGATGCGGAAATCAGGGTGAGGATTGAGACCCGAACTACCGACTGGTCCACGTTACAGAAATGCGGCGTTAGTGATGTTGGTAAGTGGATCAAATAATCGTTCACACATGAGTCGTTTATCAAACGTTCTCCTCAGTTCGGGATTTCATTCGCCGGCTGTTAGAGGTCCGACCCGATATTCGAATGACTGCCCAAGGGTGTCTCGAACACCCGTGGCTTATCGATACCGAGGATGATCTTGCTGCTGTTCGCGAGGGACGGGTGCCGTACCCTGAACCCCTGCCACTTGTCCCTCGCGGCGCGATGAGCCAGGAGTCGATCGACGTCAGCATGTCCATCCTATCGGAACATGGAGGGAATGGGATTGTGGCCGATATGAGCTTGGATGAAGAACAAGGGGCAGCGGGAGACGTGCAGCAAGGTGCCTTTTCCCAGATCACGAATCCGTCACAAAATCCAACGTACCGTATGCCAGGCGCTTTCCATCACCCCAGCACAAAACATGGCCTCCAACGAAGAAGCAAGGTGATTGCCGACGCCGAGTCGAGCGGAAAGAAGCTCCCTGAAATCCCAGAGGAGTTGATTGCAAACGTGAACGCTGAAAACGCGGCGGGCCCATCGAGTACGAATGGAGCACGCCAGGACTTCTCGATGGAACATGAGGGAACATCGGGCCTTGCTGCGGTTCTCGAGGAATCCGAACCGTCTGAGCAACAGGAACCCCACTTCGGCTCGCAACCGCGTGAGCCTGAGCATGGAGTAAGAAGGAGCAAAAGGTCGGCTCGCGTTGCGGAACCTGAGAGTGCCGCTGTTAGGGGAAATGGAAAGCACGGTACTTCTGGGGCCGGTACGCGCACGAGGCGGGGTGCTGGTAGAAAGGTTATAGATATCCAGGAGGAGGACGAGGTCATGCGAGAGGCCGCCTCACCCAAGAAGACCCGGCGTTGACTCCATACTCTCTCGTAATCGACCTGCCCCTCGCTTGATCCCTTCCCATTGGTTGGACGTCTTATGGCATTCTCCTCCCACATTTTCTATCCTCTGTACTCTTAGCCTCTAGATCATTTGCTCACCCTTGTCACCCATCTCGATATTCATTTGACTTGATTCTCACACGCACGGATAATAAATACATACATTACCCGCTACAGAAAAAGACCGGTTCAGCTCTTCGATCACCATCACGTCCATCCTCTCTGTACCTGATCTGACTAGTGCGAAGGGAGAAAATGGGGCTCGAATATTTTGGTAAGATAGATATGAAACAAAATCGCGGTCAAATACTAGGTGGCCGGTGAGAGCCTGCAAGATATCGATAGGCGATTTACAAAGGAGGAATACCCCGTCCCTTATTTTACCTACATAACTACAATCAACTCTCCAGTCATGGAGACGTCTATCTACCGGGTAGCAGCGAGTCAAAGATGGAAGGAAAAAACAGAAAGAAAGCATCACGACGGTTCAAATTCCCAAAACCAACGACGATCGATATACTGAGAGAGAGAGAGAGAGGGAGAGAATGTTAGACAGCGAAGAAACAAGCCGATATTTTGTGGTTGACGAAACGAGAGCATGTCGAAACCAAGAACAAGATAGGAGATCACGAGTGACGGAAATAAATATTAGGCAGAATAGCACAGGGTGCACTGCACACTTTGTTTTTTTGTTACTTTGTGGGGGTGAGGGGTGTCTGGGAACGTCTAATGGGCATGCTTGTGGGAGGCAGCCGGGCCGCGACGGGCCCCGCGACGGGATTCTGTCGGATATTCGCATTCCATTCCTCGAGACTTGCATTGACTAAAACGGAAGCGAACCAGTCAGATTTCCCGAAACGAAAAAGGAATGGACTGGCGGGGGTGGACATAAAAAGAAAAAAACACACTTGCAAGTCCGATCCAAGCTGCCCTCCGGTGGTTGCCGACAAGCGATCTTGCGCTTCCGACAGAAGTAACATGCTAGGCTAACCGCCTCACGTCGTTTCTTGGGCTTCTCTTCATCATCTGAGCCGCAGGAAACCCGTTTGGTAGTTGATTTCCCTTTCCTCGAAGAAGCGGGTTTAACTTCCATCGGAGAAAACCGATTCTGGGTTCGAGCAGTACGAATGACACGGGAGGTGCGGGGAGGCTCGCAGCAGTGGGAAGAGGAAGAGGGGGAGAGAGATGGGGAAGGAGGTAAGGAAGGGGAGGGGGGTGTAGGATGGGTGTCGTCGTCATCGTCTTCCTCATCTGTTCATGGGATGAGAAGTGAGCGCGCGCGTTGGGAACCAAGGCGGTTATAACATACCGGAGGATTCGTAGTAGTCGTCACCTGCAGGCTCTCCCGGGCAGTCGAGTTCATCGTCGGTCTCGGCGCACTCGGAAAGATCGGCAAGGCCCTGACACAAAGCAGGGCTTACACACGGTTGCGGCTTTGTCGCAACACGGACATCCTGTTTCAGCGAGACGGTAGTCCTAAACGAAAAGGGGATAAGTTTTTGTATAGATTACGACTGATGGAATTGAATTCGCTTACTTGTGTGCCACAACGTGGGGCATCAACTCAGAATACGTCGACATCTTACCCGGGGGTACGCCGACAGTATGCTGAGCAACAAACTGGTCGTGCTCAGAGGAGCCAAGGATGCTCATAGTCACGTATCCACCACTTGGGTCGAAGTTGGTGGAGATATTGGCCTGATCAAGCGATCAGTGTCGTGATCTTGAAAGGATCCAGGAATGAATCCGGGTCAAAACGAGATCCACTTACCGACGAGGAATGGTAGGCGGATTCCCCCAGACATTCATGGTCGTTGAAGATGAACGAAGGGTACTGATCGTCCTGGTAGGTCGGACACTCTGGCTGATACTGGGGATGGTAGTAGGTGAAAAGACGATAAGACTCTGGACGAGAAGAGGAGTCGAAGTTGTCGGATTGGGAGCTGAAAGAGCGGAAATCCATTGCGTATAGGATGTGGATGGAGACTGAGGTGAAAGAGGTAAAGGTTGGCTGGTTTATATAACCAGATTGCCGGGCGGTGGAGACTATACTAAAGGAAGCTTTTGGGTGCATAACGTGAATGACGTGAATCTGTTTACATGTTTGGATAACCCCACGTTAGGAGGGGATTTCTAGATTATCTCGCTGGAGGGTGGCATGCGTTTGAGGAGACCAAACACGGCTAAAGCGGTTTTTCATAAGCGATAAACGTACAAAGACACCGTCAACCTTAACGCTTTACGGAATCAGCAACCAGGGGACGGGAGACCGGATGACACCGACTTGAGGAGGAATTATTTTTTTTCGTTCGGTATCATTCTGTGGGGGAATTTGGAATAATATTATAAAACGATGATTTTACAGTGGGAAAGATCCGGATCAATCCAGGGCCCGAAGAAGAAGGTGGCAGCACGAATGATGATTCGATGATGGGCGGGTGTCGGGAGAAAACAAACAACTGATTGCAATCAAAGCTTGGAAGCACAGCGCTGGCCGCGGCGTCAGAGTGGTGCTCAGCAGGAATTCGTTCATATCCACCCAGAAGGGTGTCAGGTTGGTTAGATAGTCACATGAGAGTAACCGATGGGGTGAAAACAATTAATCATACATCGCCATTGAGGTCGGATGTGTTGCGGAATCCCCCACCCCTCTGGTATCGGATATCTGGGATAAGTAACAGCGGGAGCCGGTCACGCACCCTAAAACTTAAACGAGAAACAAGGTTACATTCCACAACGCCATTGGGGGGAGAGCCGATCAGTTGGGGGTCATGCCGAGATTCGGGGTCAGACCTCCCCTAAAAGTCTTCTAGACAGTTTAACGTAACACGTTCGAAAGATGATGGCGACAAGCTACGAGTTGTGAAGAAAATCCAACCTCCTCCTCGGAGAGAGTATGTGTGGTGGTAACGCTGTGGGGGATGACACAGTCATCGCTCTATCTTCCCTCCTGCAAGGTACCAGGGGACGAAGGAGAGTTGGAGGAATCCAGGGATGTTGACTTGTCTCAAACCGTCGGCTCAGCGTTTGTGATTGGATAGCGGAAGCAACGGTTGGATGCCGACTCTCACGTGATGGGGATGTCTATCGATTGGGTTGGAATATCCCGCCCGGGCTCTTCAATTGAGTTGCATATCATGGCGATCGTCCATTTTTCGAATAAACGGTACGTCCGCCCGGATTGCCAGCGTACGAAACCGTGTATGAGGGCGAGTTCTCTAGAAGAGCTTTCTCTCTCAGGGATACGGAGGACATACGGATAGGTTCTACTAAGAGAGGAAAGCCGAAGAAGGGTCGATGCCGGTGGAACCGAGAATCGTCATTGGGAGGAGGAGTGACATATACCGGCGACAGAGTGGGCACATCTGGGGTCCTTTGGGACCCAGTGATGCCGCAACTGTCGTCACAGACCGATGGGCTGGATTCACATTCACCTTTTACAAGCTGCGAAATGGAGTGGAAGATTATGTAGGGTGAACTGACGCGCATCACGACCATCTGAAACGTGTTTACGAGATGTCACTCCCCCCTCGATGAATGTTTTCCCTCGAAAAACACAACAGAAATTCCAGGGAACGATCACGTGTCCGTGGGAAGGGGACACACAGCCGGTCACAGTTTCTGTCACGGTCACGCACCTCACCACTGTGAATTTCTGTGGTTGGCCTCGGTTGGAAATGGACGCGGGTCGATTTGAATCCAAACAACGTTCTGCTCGAGGTCTGCTCGATAGCCTCACGTTACCACGTCCATCTACCTCTTTGGCTCCTCTAAGACCTTCCACCTCATCCCATCGCCCCCAATGGTCCACCTCACCCCCCACCAGCCCAGGTTTCGGTCTACCGAGGACCCCAGACGTGCGCCATTCAACACGCCCCACTTATCGCCTCCCTAGCTTCAAATCTACGTTTGGCCGAATGTCTTTCGACCCCCATCTATCAGACGACGAAGCCCCACCAAGTTCAGATTTTGGTTACAGCCATTCTGAATACGACTGTTCGGATCCAGGAACCCCCGATGATAGACTTCTCTCTGCCCCTGTCGACTCTCCTCCTCCTGACGACATTCCATTTGATCGGCCGCAGAGAGCTCACCGCCTCTCTGTATCCTCTGAACACGAAGAGGAGGCAATCCTTGGTCTGCTGGATCTTAGGAGACGTCCCAGAGTCTCGTCCTTTGCATCCGATCTTTCTGCTCCGGACCTTGTCTCAACAATCTCTCCTGAAACGGAGAACGAGCCCTCGCTATTCCCGACGACTCCAGATCGTTCGTCCATAGACCCGGTCGACCATCGCCATGTAAAGATAGAGGAGGAGGTGTGCAATCTCCTGTCACTTTTTTTTTCTCGTTCTGATTCACTCTCAATTAGGTTCTCATCATGAATGAAGAAGAACCATCTCAGCTGATCTCTTCCAATTCAAGACCAACCGACATTGGTCAAATTCATCCCGCGGATTCATCGACATATCCCAAACGGGAAACATTTTTTGAAGACACATCTTTTTTCGATCCGTCCGACGATATTCATGAAGGCCCCCGGCTTCCTACTCACCCCAGCGAGGAAGCTGTCAACACGGTCGCTTCACCAATCTCCACCCCTCCCGCAACAGGTTCCGAGAAGGTTCAAGAAGATGACATATCTTCGCTCCATCCCGACATTCCCGTCATCTGCGATGAAGATCCCGTCGCCACCGTTCCTGATGTCACCCCTCCATCTCCTGTCATTCCGAGACCTTTGTCAACATCACCGACGCCGAAGCGATCAACATCTCGCACAACATCGCGCTCAAGGTCACGATCGTCATCCCCCTCCCTCCTCTCCTCACCCTTAACGTGTCTCTCATCGTCGCCAATACGTGAGGAAGAAACGAGACTATCAACCCCTGAGTCAGACCTCACCGACGTGGAAACCACCAGATCAATTAAGACGTCGGTGAAACGTCGGTCGATGGGGGGCGCTGACGTTCGGTTCTCCAAAAAGTCCAGAATGGAGACGCCCTCCGCAGATTCCGCAGCTGATACCACAGCGGAAGAGCAGCCAACATCGAAACTACGTGGGAAGAAGTCTGCTCGTTCATCATCCCCTGAGTCTTCGCCGGTATCCATGGATGTGGCCGCAATCACCAGCGATGCCGATTCGGAGCCAAAGGACCAAAATCTCACGGGAATGGTCGTCGAAGCTCTGGCGATGACCCGTGCGAGCTCTATGGATGTGGAGTCTATTCGTAAAGTTGTCGTGGTATGCCCAACTTTTTTTTCTTTACATTAATTTGCTATCGATCTCATCATCCTATCGACAGGATACCCGACCCTCATTAAAGACGGAGCATACTAAGGCACAACTGAAACGAATTCTTTTGGAAGTTCTGGACTCTGGAGCAAAGGCCGGCTTTTTTGGTTCGGTTCCATCTAGCGGCAAGGTCGGAACATTTTCAAACATTCGGAGTCTTCTCCCCGTACTTACACGTACTTCCGACTAGGACGAGAACGGGAAATCTTTACCTCCGCGGTATTTCTATGTACCCGAGAAGGATGTAGACCAGGAGAGAGCAGCTCTCCTCGGGAACATGATGCCTCGCGCTGCGGGTAGAAGGACTGAGAGTATGAAGTATAAACAATACTACTGGAAACCTTTAGGTAAATGGAGCAGGTGGGATGCAGAAGATGACCTTTAATGTATTTCTGCATCCTGTGCGTTCTACGCCCGAAGTCTTCTTTTTTTTTTTGCTGTCTGTTGCTAGTCGATTTTCCACCTCTCATGTCCTTCTCGCCGGATGATAGCACAATCTTACTGTTATATTTTGACTTATTTGTAAGTAAAGTACCATGTGTACCGCTTTTTCGCTCCTTCGATGTGCGTATGGGATCCCCCACTCGTATTATTTTTCTCGGTCCAAACAGATATCTTCCATTCTATTGGAACGCGGGCGGTTTCGCCTATGTCGACCGCTCGATATTCAATGCCGGACAGCCGGAGGCCGCTCAATTGCAGTCATGCTAAAGTTAGCATCACTACGTGAGCACCTAGGTTGTCCCCCCCAGACAGACCAGTTATCTAATGACAGTGAACATGACAGTTCCCATATCCGTATAATTTGTCAGAGTGAGATTTGAACATGTCTCGAGACCGCCGCCGTCGTGCTCACCCCTCAGCATTCAATAAATTTTCAGCATTCAGGTCTATCGCAGTTAACCCCCCGCCGCATATCACGAAGGTCCTGTGCGCTCAGTTGGCATTATCGCTGGTGAAAGTAACATCATACCGACAATGCGGTACAGGCATGGTTCCATGTCTCTCAGCGACGGTGGACGTGTAACGTTAACAGCGGGCGGGGAGTTACCAGTTGCTAGTTACCGTGCAAAGGTCGTCCCAGGCAGTATGTTGCATAAAATCACAAGTCCTTGAAATTTCCATGTGAGTGAGGGTACGGGAATTTGTCGCGAGGGAAACAAGGACCCCACACGCTGAATCCAACTCCTACTGGATTTCGTACAAAGCAGATTGAAGCCTACTATGCCTTTGCGGACACAACCTTCGCCCGCGGAAGTTAGAATGCAATGTCTACCGGCCCGTGACTCGGCGCCCATACCTCCGATAATCAGCGATGGAAAAGCCTCCCTCGCTTTGAATGTCCCGGCGACCATTCTCATTGTCTCTCATTGAAGTTGGAATGGACAGTTCTTTCAAGTCGAATGTATGCGTCGACATGCTGAAATATCACTCCGACGAACTACCCAGATATGGGAACTGTCATGTTGCTTGTCATTAGATGACTGGTCTGGTGACTTGAGCGACCTTCGTTTTCGCGTAGTGATGCAAATCGCTGCAACTGCGCCATTCCTGATCAAGTCAAGGACGTGTTCGACGCGGAAAAAAAATTCAAAAAAAAAACCCCCCCGACCCAGGAAGTTTGGCCTGGTTGAATACAAAGCAACGATCAGAGGTGGTCAAGTCTGTAGAAAATGCCGGGTTTGCCATATCTGAACGCAACATTTGGGTGTTTCAGGCTAGCACGCGTTCACGTAGTGGATCCCGGATGTAGTAGGCACAGGAGAACGGGAAGATCGCGTAAGTTTCTAGCTCGGTGCCCCCACCCCACTGGACAGTGAAATGCTATTGGATGATCCATTCCCTCAGTGTGGTAACGGGTCCGTAAACGGTGACGGATGGAACGGAAAAGCCGAAGGACACCGAGGTCTCCAGACTGCAACCTCTGAAGATCAGTTCGACCGGCAACTCGGCGTGAGATCCGAGGATATTCCTCATCGGAATCCTGATCGGATGTTAGGAACGTGATCAGCCTTATACTTTGTTACACGAGGATGAGAAAAAAAAAAAAGGAGAAAAAAAAGGAGAAAAGAGGTTCGCTCCAAAAGATTGGCGATACTGCGAGAGGGACGGACCACAGAACACCGAACGGTGTTCCATCCCCAGCTGCCAGTAGCGGCGCAGAAGGCCAGAGGGTCGGAACTCCTCGTAGAGATGTTGAGAAAGCTCTTGGTTCTGACGAACAGTCCGCTCGGGGTCGATCTCGATCAGTGATAAGGTACGCGCATATAGGCCGGACCCAAGGCAACCCTCTCTTTCTCTCTCACACACCCACGGTTCGAGGTCATGACGGCAAAATATGAGGGCTTGTATCGATGAATTGGGGGAGGGTGAGGGTCTGATCGATCGTGTGGATGGAGGGAGCGAGGCAGCCGAACGGGAATAACGATGGGCGGGATTGCGAGGGAGGGAACGCGGGAGAATGCTATGCTCCTGGCGTCACTTTCACAGCTTAGGCCGGTTTGAAGGAGAAACGAGGGTGCTCGATAAAGAGAAGGTTTCTCGTATGCTGTACTTGCGTCTTCGCAGTGATCCAAGTAGCACAGTTTGCCCTTAGCCTCTAAACGTTCGTCGAACCCTGGAAACTAAACCATTAAGGGGTCGAAGGTAAGGGGGGTGGTCAATATCCTCCCCAGAGAGTATAGTTTCCATGACCGCCGGCATCCTTAAAATTCGCCTAGTCCTTTTGATGATTAAGGGTAAATTTCCTCCAGCCAAAGCGATAAACACACGCAGACCACGAGGACAATAATGAGTACTACTAAGTACTGGCGAAGTCTGGCGAAGTCCCGCATCGGAATGAGTTGGCCAGCTCGAGAGAGAAATCCCCCCTTGGTGCTACATCGCATCCGGGATTAAGCCGAGGCTTCCAAAAGAAAAAAAAATCTTTTCTTTTAGAAGATTCCCGCCAGCAAGATTTGGACTAGTCGGTGAAGCAGCTGCGTAACAAGGGACAATCACCCCAGGTGGTGCACGCAAAAGATCCGGCGGTCATGCATGTCATGACCAAGAAAGTAGCCTAGAACTTTGAATCACCATCCTTCCTCGCCAACAGCCAAAGCTCGGTCGGAACTGGACAGCGCACGTGACATACAAAGTCAAGGGCATACCAACTACCAGTACTACTGGCCATCACCACAACCGTCGAGCGTTAACGTACGATTGCGGGCGGTCTTCGCCCGTCCCATGACTTCGTTCCAAGATGCTTTCACTAACTCGATGCTCGGCGTCGTGTTAGCCGATACATCCATCGCCTTCCCTTACGACCATGACATCGAGGGAGACAACTGGCTGACCGCCCTTAACTGCATTGACGCTGAGCGATCCGTAGCATTCTTTGGTGAGTCCCCCAGAAATCCGATTACGTTCAGCTCACCCAGAGGTCTGCTAGACGAAAAACTGGAGTACTATCTCACCGTACATCTTACGGATTTTAATACTGGCACTACTACTCCCACTTTTGCGGGTGAACGGCGTGTGCCACCACCCCATCTACTTGCGTTCCTGTCCCATATCCAAGTCTCCTACGATGCCACGTATATATCGTCTACCCCAATCGTGGAGGAATCGCAAGCAAGCACGATCGCCTCCCCACATTCAAGGACAACTTCACTTCTGGGTCCTTCGCGGCGTCCCCGTTCGATTTTTCCTCCGACCACACCGCACCCCATTCCTTCGGCTGGAGAGGCCGATCGCAAGTATGTAAAGTCAGAGGGTACACCTCTGACTGCAGGTATCTGGGGAGATAATCCAGACGAAGCGTTTCAGCTCCTGTGGTCGCGAAAGGAGAAGGCCTGGGTTGCGATCTTCAAGCTCGTAGTGAACGTTGGTAAGTCTGTACCGATAGGTGTTTCCCTTTGCTACATGGCCATAATCCTACCGTAGCTTTTGTTCGGATGTTCTTCGAAGATCCTCTCCTTTGCCTAACTGTGTCAATTACCTTACGAGAGAAGCCGATCCCGCTGTCTGGGCCAAGGCAACGCCTAGCAGACTTGGCCACAGCAGCTGGAAACGTTTCCCTTGATCCCGCCTCTCCACTCACACCAGTACGAGGCCCAGATGACGATGAAGACCTGGCCGACGAGCTGGCGAGAGGACTGGAGGAAGTGAACCTCTTAGGTGGGATTGCTTCGGGTGGGTCATCATTGGATGCACACATTTCGTGATGTTCACCCCGCCTCGAAGTACCTACGTTTAGAGACGACAACATTAGTCTACCTTCTACTCGATTGGGAGCTCCTACTCGCCGGGAGGCGTTCTCCTTGCCGCCTATTCCTATCGATGACGCCACGGGATCACCCTCACCTACTTCAGCGACCCGTTCTGCCGTCCCGATCTTACGCAAGTCGCATAGGAAGACCCTCAGAACCGTGTCCGGGTTCAAGGTTCGCATGCGTACTGTGTTTATTCCTTATGTTCTCTTTCCTGAAGCACATCCTGATGTTCCCTGGGAATCAAACGTCTCGGCTTCCGAGGATGCTGAGGAATGGGATCGCGAACGAAGGGAAGCAGGAAACGATGAAAGCACGGTCGTACTCTGCGTTGAGATCGAGAATTCTGGCGAATCTGACATGGCATTTGTCGTCGAAGACGTGAACGTGTTTATCAGCGGTCAAGGAGCGAAGACGACGCTCATCAAGTGGGGAGATTCTGAAGACATCTTCCCTTTACCGGTCGCCAGTATGGAACAGTATAACCTCCTTTACGCCGTCACTTTCGTTCAACCACCCGATGCGGACGACGTAAACGCCATCGGTAAGAAAAAGGCGGGAGAACTGCAGAGGGCAGTTTCGATTACGATCAACGGGAAGCCTCGTGAGGATCGTGGCTCCCTCGTGGTTTACCCGACGCACACCTTCCCGTCCAAGTGGAACTGCGTGCTCGACCTTGGGGGTAATGTCAACATTAACAAAGACCTCCCTCCTGACGGTGCCTACGCTGCTAACAGGGATGCTCTCCCTACGCCCGCGTCTCCATTCCCCGGTCGCGACTCTGCATCTACGTTGCTTGCCACCGCCACTCGACCCAAGGATGATCAGAAATTATCCGCGGTTTCAGGGAGCAGGCAGCACACGATCGATGCGACTATCATGGCTTCTGGTAGGATTCCAAAGTCACCCGTCAACTACCGTTCCTCGACGGCGCTATTAAATCCTGCTTTCATCAATGAACGAGATCCACAACAGCACGCGTCGCCCGTTGGTGGTGGTGGGTTTGCCCTACCGTCTGTGGTGATGCAACAATCCCAGTCACGTCCCTGGACACCGAAATCTGGAACTCCCCCTCCACTTGCCCCACCTTTTGGTGATGATATTGGTCTCGCATCTCCACCGCCGATCACTCCCGCGTATCCATCATTCCCGACTTCTTCTGGGATCACCACCCCGGTTTCACAGAATCCCATTCCCGGCTTCCGGGGTTCTGTTGGCCCGAGTATGGAGATTCGAAGAGGGGGAAATACCCGAGTACTTGGAGGGAACGTTGGCGACAATCTTGGCAGTGCCATTTCCGGAGACGAAGGAGATGGTGAACCGGTGGTCGTCTCTATTGGCATCCTTCCTCTCGAGAAGCAGCAATCTGGGAAGGATCCGACCGAGGGCCGAATATTTCCTAACGACAAGTTCACATTGGATATCTTTGTGTTTAACAAATCATCATGGATGAGACGTTTCGAGGTCACTTATCCTGATGCCCGGGCGAGTAGGAAAACGGGTGGTCAGATGGGAATCATACCTCTAGCGAACCGAATTCGAATTGGGTGAGCACCCCTCTTGATCGTTACGATAGATTACTTGATGAAGCTCTTACAGCCCACTACGTCCGTCGACCTGCCAATCTGTGCGAATGGACTTCTTAGTGCTGACGCCAGGGGTTCATTCGGTTGATGTCCTGACCCTGACTGATGTGGAATCCGGATACGCTGTCAACTTGCGGTTTGTGGTCTTTCATTTCGGGATCTTGCGCAGGCTAACGTGGACTTCATATCAGGTCTGTCGTAGATATTGTGGTACACGAGCCCCTGGAGTTATGAAATTCATCAAAGAAGGAAAGCCTGGGTGATATACTACAAAGAAAGCATGCAATAGCGTGGAGAAGAGTCGGAGTAGAAGTAGAAAACAGTAAAAAAGAATAACAGATCTGGGATATTACGATGACCACATTTACTGCCACATTCCTTTGTCCCAGGCGGGATCCTGAATGAATGCGCCCAGAGCCTTGCTTCCAGTCTGCGAGATGATAAAAAAAGAGCCCGGCGCCCTCCCAATTGATTACTAAGCAAACAAGAAACGACGAGAGCGTACCTGCAGCAAGGGGTGTCCAGCCACGACGGTTAAAAAGCGTTCCAAACCCTCTCGCCTAGCCTCGATGACTTCGTCGGAGAACCTATTGGTGAAAACCTTTCCTGGCAATGGAGGAATGTTGACCCTGGTCGACTCTCGTTCAAGGATGTCTCGAAACGCTTCGAAATCGGAATAACGCCTGCGAACGACGGAATGGCGTAGCTTGAAGGCGGGAATATTGGTCTTGCACACGACTTCGTAATCGGTGTACATCTTCCGACCGAACCCTACAGAACGAGAACAAAAGTCCCTACAGCGTGAGCACACACACACACACAGAGGCGGATTTTGGGGGAGGGGGCGATACATACCATGCGTTTGGGGGTTCTTCACTTCAATCTCCAAAAAGCTTTCCGGGACGCTATACATCTCCTCAATCTGCGACAAGAGAAAAGAAAGTGGGAAACCTGTTCATGTCATTCGTCCTTCGGACGGATAGAATGTGCGTTGAAAGGAAACTTACCGTCTGTTCTCGGCCACCTGGGATACGGGGCTCATCGAATAAGCTACTGCGGGCAAACGGGGATGGGGTGGTCATTGCGGAAGGCTGCAGAGTCTCTTGGATAAACCAATGTCACGCTCCTGGCGGTGTGACACAGCCTTCTTTCCCGCGTGACCATCCCACCTTGAGATAAGGAAGCGGGCAGAAGATGTTCCGTGAATTGGGGATAATGAGCGAAGTCATGTTGATACTTGTGAGTAGAGCTAGTAATCCGAAATAACAATATATCCTGCCAAAAGATAAGAATTTCTACTTGGAGTTGGAAACCGAAGAGGACGAGGAAGAAGGGACCAAAACGAGATCGTCTTCCTTGACATCACTGGTCTCTCCCTCCCAGTCGCTGCTCACAGCCTCTCCAACCCATTCGCCTTCAAATCTGATGCTATCTTCGAGACCAGCGATCGTTGCGCCCCTCTCCCTCAAGAACGAAACGATCTCCTTACCATTCCTCCATCCTTCCTGGCCATTCCCATACATCTCTGCCAAATGTTTGCTGGACTTGACCCGCCTCTCCTCTGGTGAGCCCTTCTCGATATGGGCAATTAAAGCGACGAGAGCCTTGACTGCCTCCACGCGAGCCCGAAGGACGTGTCGAATCAACCTCCTGCTGGGGGCTTTCCTTCTGTGCTTCCCTCGGTGAGGGGGAGAGGGCACTATTGATGGTGCAGGTTCGTCGGTATTTGTTCGTGGTTGGACCCATGGGTTTTCTGGGGGGATGAAGGGGGTCGTGTACTGGCCAAGAGCGGATCCGGCCAAGTCCCACTTCTTGGGAATCCAGACACCGACCAATACTCTCCAGGCAGCGAACAAACGTTTGGCTCGTTCATAGTGATCTAGTGTTCCCGATTGTATGAACAACGGACTCGTATACTCAGATATAGGAGGCAACGCACCAAGGATGAGCTTGTTGTGGTATACAGCCAAAAGCCAAACGACACCGGCTGAGATCAAGGCACCGAGAGGGGTGTACATCATGAAAGCCCAGAGAAGGAAGAAAGCGGTAGGATAAATGAAGAGGACCAACAGAACGACGCCGATGACAACTTTGTTCTGAGCCTGACTTTCCACTTCATCTACAGCGAGTTGGGCGCCAAGTCTTGATAAGATGTAAACTGGGAGATGGACGATCACGGGGAAGAGGAAGAACGGGAGCCGAACCGCCAATGCAAGGGTGTCCCTCAGGAGGATCATGAGGGTGTATAGACGACTCGGCAACGGGACAGGCTGGTTAGGATCCAATGTGCGAGGGAGTGGCAGGGATGAGAGGACAGAGTTTGTCAAATTTGCAGATTCTAGGAGAGAGTAGTACTCCAGTAGTTGTCTCTTTGCATTGTAAGCGTTGGGGGTGAGATCAGGATTAGAGAGAAGGTCAACTAAACTGTGTACGGTCAAAGTGTGATCGATAGGAACAAATCGGGGACATACGTTTGAGATATATCAACAAATTCTTTGAGGTTGATGGACTTCTCGTCGGGCCACAACAAATCACGAGCCATCCGAGCAGAATACAGGGTGTCCCTAGATAGATGACGTCAGATAAATCGACTGTATCAACTGTAGGACCAACCAGTCTGGCGCATTGACGGTAGACCTGATCAACCAAATCTCAATATCGCGAGTGAGACGTTTCACAGCAGACTTAGCCGCCCCTTCACTTTCGGACAGAAACTCCTCCAGGTAATCGTCGATAACAATCGGCTTTCCGTAATCAACCAAGACCTAGCGCCCCGATTAGCTATAGGTAACCCATTCTCTGTAGTGGGCAAGACTCACGTCACTACGATACTTAGACTTGTTGGTGTACACAATAGCCACTGGTACAATCACAATCCCTTTAGACCCGTTGCCTGCGGGTTGCTCCCGTTGAAACTTGGCATACTCCAAGGCAGCCCAGGCAGCACCGTCTTTGATTTGCATGATCCTTGGCTCGGTGTAGCTTGTCCCCTCGGGGAAGAGGGCCACTGCTTTGTCATCGCGGAGCGTGTCGAAGGTTCCCTTGAATAGGACCATCCGATCCTTGCTCTTGCGGTCGACAGGGATAGAACCAGAACTTTTGAGAACGAAATTCGCAACTGGGTGGGCGAATAGGCTTGCTTTGGTCCAATAGTGCATTATGCGCTGGTTCGGAACAGAAGCGGCTGCTCAGGTATTTAACGAGATATCATTCAAAAGTCGAGAGAACTTACAGAGCACGGCTGGGTCGAGCATCATATTGTGGTGTGTTGCGGTGCTAGGGGCAATTGTGTAAGTTTACGGGAAGGTGAATCATAAAGTTAACACCCACATGATAACCGGGCCGCTGTCTGGCATGTTTTCGCCGTTGATGACCTGTATTCTAGTGAAGAATGCCCAGACTCCCCAGTGTGCGAGCCTTCGAATTATCCTATGGGCGACGTAGGTTTCAGTCATGTCGATGACGGGACTTGTCAAGGAGTGGGGACTTAGGCGGCCTCGGAAAGTAGCTAAAAGTAGCTGCACCCAAAACAGTCAACATCAGACCACGTGGTGTGCCTAAGTCTTTGACCTCCTCTTCCACGTATACCTGAAATCACTCAAAGGGGATGCACAACCTATACTCCAGAGTCAACAATGGATTCGCCTTCATGTCTTCTTGTTTGATGGCAATGCTGGCAGCAACTGCCCTGTCATCATTCCTGTTTACGGCAGATCCGAAGGGACAGCTGGTCATCTCCAACTTCAAAGTGTATGCGTCTACTTTTCGATATCCGGTCCATCCAGTAACTCACAATGGGACCCAGTGTCGACGGAACAGTGAAATCGCGCTTTCAAGAGGTTGGACTGGCGCGGTTCAACTTGACCGCAGGTTAGCACGCCCATTGAATACTTCCAGGATCCTTCGTGGCTGAATCTCTCAAGACCTTACACCGTTGTTCCACTGGAACACAAAGCAACTGTTTATTTATGTCACTGCAGAATACAACAACTCGGATGGTGTGCGTACTTGTTTTCTAAGTACTAGATCATCGGATTTCTGACGCCCACGGGGTCTATAGACGCATAACGAGGTCGTGATGTGGGATAGGATCGTTCGTCGCAAAGAGGATGCACTGATAGACGTTGTTGCTGCGCCAAAATACCCGCTCCGAGACATGCGGTACTCGTTCAAGTGCGTCTCTTCCTTCGTCGTCTAAAATTGGTCGACTGATGTTATCTGTAGAAAAACGTCGCCAGTTCAGTTTGCGCTAAAGTATAACATAATGCCCTATGTCGGAATGCTGACGTATGGCGAGGCCGCTAGGACAGAACCAGAGCCATTCCCTCCAAAGGTTGGGAAGTTGTAACATCGTCGTCATCGTCATCATCACTGCAAAGCTACCCCTAATTCATCTCTTGGAATTATATCCCACACACTGCCATGGTGACCCGCAAATCTATGTCAAAGTTGGGCCGCCATGGGCTATCAGTGGCCACCGGTATTTGTTCAGCGAACGAACCGGGCCCCTCATCTCAGACCGTTGATCCAAGCTCGGTACCTGCAGCCCAAATTTACTTTCCAAGTCATTAGCAACCTTTGACGACGCGACATTCCGCAAGATGAGGAGTACGCAGCCTCGTTGAGTGGTTCAGGCGAGGAGGGGAGCCGTACCTTACCTCGCTCGCTCTGAGGCGGTGGGATTAGTGAATTTGGTTAATGTCATGGGTAGTAGATATCGAAAACTGCATTTACCACGGGTCCTCTGGGCCATACCGCAATCGATATATAAGATTACCGTATTAGGAAGGCGTTGTAAACGTGGGAGAATTGTCGCATAGCTGTAAATTAACCGTTGACATCGTCGCCCGTCATCCACAAAATCACGAACGACGAGCACTCCGACGCTCAGCTCCAGTTTCAGACAGTAAGTACCCTTAATCGTGTTGATATGCAGGCCAGTGGTCTCTACGACCATGAATTGCTGTATTTTACCGATGGATTCGATGTGGTGATCTTGGATGGGCCTGATGCTGACGATCATAATCCCCCCTTTGTAGATGTCTTCAAAACTTCCATCCGTTTTGAGCGCGACCGACGAGGAGATCCAGCTCCTTCTGGCCGCTCAATGCCACATTGGCAGCAAAAATTGTGATAAACAAATGCAGCCTTATGTCTGGAAACGAAGAGCTGATGGTGCGTCAACCCCGATATTGAGAGGGGAATCTCAGTGCGAGCTTGCTGTCTAGGTATCCACATTCTCAACATCGGAAAGACTTGGGAGAAACTCGTCTTTGCTGCCCGTATCATCGCCGCCGTGGAAAACCCAAATGACGTCTGTGTAATTTCGTCAAGGACTTACGGCCACCGTGCTGTTCTCAAATTCGCTGCCAACACTGGTGCCCAGGCCATCGCTGGCCGCTTCACCCCCGGTAACTTCACCAACTACATTACTCGCTCCTTCAAGGAGCCCCGCTTGATCGTTGTTACCGACCCCCGCTTCGACCACCAAGCTATCCGGGAAGCTTCATACGTCAACATCCCCGTCATTGCTTTCTGTGACACCGACGCTCCCCTGAAGTTCGTCGATGTTGCTATCCCCACTAACAACAAGGCTCGACATGCCGTCGGTCTCGTCTGGTGGCTTCTTGCCCGTGAAGTCCTCCGTTTGCGTGGAACGATCCCCAGGACCTCCGACGGCTGGAATGTCATGGTTGACATGTTCTTCTATCGTGACCCTGAGGAAGTC
>Ga0307512_10003120_pt1 | contig 19758 bp, 16 predicted proteins | sample 14_EM_MG_FD_200267 | JGI IMG/M metagenome (GOLD analysis project Ga0307512, IMG submission 200267) | Populus trichocarpa ectomycorrhiza microbial communities from riparian zone in the Pacific Northwest, United States - 14_EM | ecosystem: Host-associated > Plants > Roots > Unclassified | place... | reverse complement strand
GGGTGTCGGTTCCCCCGGTCAGCAAGCGGATCCCGTGCGCGGCGAGCCGGGACCCGAGCGCGCGGGCGTTGTGCACCACGCGCTGTTGATAGCGCCGGAATTCGGCCCCGCCAGCCTCGTTGAGCACGGCGCAGAGCGAGACGAGGCCGGCCAGGCCGATGGAGGACTGCAGGCCGGGGAAGACGGCGGCGTCGATCGGCCGGGCCAGCTCCCGGGGCGCCAGGATGAGGCCGCCGCGGGTGCCCCGCAACGTCTTCTCCACCGAGGTGGTCACGATCGCGCCCGCCGGGCCGGGGCTGGCGTGCAGGCCCGCCGCCACCAGGCCGGCGATGTGTGAGATGTCGGCGATCAGCCGCGCGTTGACCTCGCCCGCGATCTCGGCGAACCGGGTGAAGTCGATCGCCCGGGGATAGGCGGAGAAGCCGCAGACGATCGCGGCCGGGCGTTCCGCCTTGGCGACCGCCAGGATCTCGTCGAAGTCCAGCAGCCCGGTCTCCGGATCGACGGTGTAGTGCACCGGGCGGTAGAGACTCGCCGAGACGTGCTTGTGGTGACCGTGCGAGAGGTGCCCGCCGGCGTGCATGGCCATCGACATCAGGGTCTCGCCCGGGCGCAGGACGGCGTTGAACGCCGCCAGGTTCGCCAGCGAGCCGGACAGCGGTTGGACGTTGGCGTACTCGGCGCCGAACACCGTGCATGCGCGGCGCACGGCCAGCCGCTCGATCTCGTCGAAGACCCCGGTTCCCGCGTACGGGCGGCGGCCGGGATATCCCTCGGCGGACCGGAACTGGGCGACGCCCCAGTAGGCGTTGGAACGCACCGCCTCGGTGGGCGCGTTGGAGGCCGCGATCAGGTCGACGACGTTGAGGTAGTGGTCGTTCTCCCGGCGCAGGAGCTCCGTCAGCTCCGGGTCGTCGATCATGTTGGCTGCCCGGGCAGGGAGCGGAGCCAGGTCTCGAACACCAGCGCCTTGAACGACAGCGAGGTGCCGTTGCCGATGCCGCAGGTGCCCAGCGCGAGGCGCCGGGCGCCGTCCCGGGTAAGTACTCCGTTGGCGGCGAGCCAGCCGTCGTCGACGCGTTCGTGGTACGCGGCGAAGAGACTCCGGTGCCACTGCCGGGTCGGTGTGGCGAACGGCCGCTTCGGGCGGCGTACCGCGAATGCTGGCAGGAGGCCGGTGACCGCCTGCCGGAGTCTGGTCTTCGGCGGGTCGGCCGAGTCGTCGCGCGCCTGCTGCGCCGCCACCACCAACTCGACGAAGCGGTGGTCGAGCAGCGGCAGGCGGACCTCCACGCCGGTCGCCATGCTCAGCCGCTCGGTCTGCGCGATGCCGTTGGAGCGCAGATAGGTGTCGGTGAGCAGCCGCATGACCCGCAGGGACACCGGCGGCGGGTCGGGCTCGGCGGCGATCTGTTCGCCCGGCGACAGGGCGGCGAAGCTTCGGGTGCACAGGCGGGGCAGCAGCCGGGCGGTCAGCTTGAACGCTTCGCTGTGCGCGTACAGCTGGCGGCGGTCGAGGGGGCGGTCGGGGCGGTGATCCACCGCGGACAGGGCGCCCCGTACCCAGCGATAGCCCCAGAAGAGCTCGTCGCCGCCGTGGCCGTGCAGCAGCACCTTGACGCCGTGGGCACTGGCGAGGCGGGCGAGCGCGAAGTAGCCGAAGCTGGCCATGTCCGCGATCGGGTGGTCGAGCGCGGTGACCATCTCGTCGAAGGTGCCGGCGACATCGGATCCGCTCAGCTCGACGTGGTGGAAGTCCAGGCCCAGCTCGGTCGCCACGCGGTGGGCGGCGGTTCGCTCGTCCACCGCCGGGCGGCCCGCGTAGCCCAGGCTGAAGGCCGCACCGCTGCTGTTCGAGGCCACCAGCGCGGCCACGACACTGGAGTCGATCCCGCCGCTGAGGGCGACTCCGATCGGTACGTCCGAGCGGACCACGAGCGGGCCGATGCGTTCCAGCTCGCGACCCAGACCGCCGGCCGGTTCGCTCCGGCCCGGCGTCTCTGCGCTTCGGCCCGGCGTCTTTTCGCTCCAGCCCGGCGTCTCTTCGCCGCGGCCCGGCGTTTCGAACTGCCAGTAGGCCCGTTCGGTGAACCGGCCGTTCGTCGTGTCGGCGATGAGCAGGTGGCCGGCGGGCAATTGCCAGACGCTCTCGACGAGGGTCCGGGGCTCCGGCACGTACTGGTAGTGAAAGTAGTCGTGCAGCGCCCGGTAATCGATTCGCACCGGCGCCAGCCCGGATCGCAGCAGTGCCCGGACGCTCGAGGCGAAGGCCAGAATGCCGTCGTCGCGGTAGAGGTAGAGCGGCTTTTCGCCCATCCGGTCGCGGGCGAGCAGAAGCGTTCGCCGAACGGTGTCGACAAGCGCGAAGGCGAACATTCCGCGGAGCCGGGTCAGGCAGTCGGCGCCGTACTCCTCGTACGCATGAATGATGACCTCGCAGTCGCTTTTGGTGCGAAACTGGTGGCCCTTTGCCTGCAGGGTGCGCCGAAGCTCCACATAGTTGTAGATTTCCGCGTTCGCGACGAGCGTCAATGACCCGTCCGGGCTGTGCAGCGGCTGATCACCCCCGGCCAGGTCGATGATGCTGAGCCGACGGATGCCGACGGTGACACCCGGCTCGTGGTGAATTCCGTGGCCGTCCGGACCGCGCGCGACCATGCTCGCGAGCATGGCGGTGACTCGCCGGACGGCGGACTGCTGACTGCGCCCCACAATACCGCTGATCCCGCACATCGCCGGCTCCGGCTCGATTCGTCTCAGGTGGTCGCAATCTCGATCGTCGAGCGCAGCGCGGCCATCGCACGATCGATGCCCAGCGCATTCGCCGGGGAGACCGTGGTGAGCGGGAGCCGGCATTCGGGCGAATGCAGGATGCCCTTGCGCCACAAGGCGTATTTGATGCCCATCGGACTCGGCTCGGTGAACAATGCGGTGACGAGGGGGAGCAGCCGGAGCCACAATTGCCGGCCGCGGATCAACTCGCCGGCCCGCATCAGGGCGACCAGCCGGGTGAACTCCGCCGTCTCCAGGTGGGCGCTGGCGAGCACGGCACCGTCCGAGCCGTAGGCCAGCGCGGTGAAGAGATAGGGGTCCTGGCCGGCGAGCACGGTGAAGTCGTTCGGCCGGCGGGCCAGCAGGTCGAAACTCTGCTCCAGGTCGCCGCAGACGTCCTTGATGCCCACCACATTCGGCACCTCGGCGAGGGCCAGGACCGTGTCGTTGGCCACGTTGACCGCTGTCCGGAAAGGAATGTTGTAAATCAGCACCGGCTTGGCGGTCGCCGCGGACGTGCGCTGATAATGCTGGAACAGGCCGTCCTGATTGGGGCGCATATAGTAGGGGGAACCGACGAGATATCCGGCAGCGGGATATTCGTCGAGAACCTCAATGGCGTGTTCGACTTCGGCGGTCGCCGCGCCGGCCACGCCCAAATACAGCGGCAGCCGCCCGTCGAGGCGCTCCAGAGTCCGTTCCGTGAGTGCGCGCGTCTCGGATTCCGTCAACGCGAGCCGCTCGCCGGTGGTCCCGAACATCATCAGCCCGTCGGGCTCGCCTTCGAGCAGGTAGTCGAGCAACCTGTCATGCGATTCAAGATCAAGGGAACCGTCTCGGAACGGTGTCACCATGGGCACAAAAACGCCATTCGGATCCACGATGGCCTCCGAGTCAGGGGATGCGCAGCTTCGCTGAGAATGGTGTCCTAACCCGGCACTGTGCCAGCCGTCGCAGCCGATGGCAAGGCCCCGCCGGTACGCGAATCGGATAGCCATCCAGGCTTGCCGAAGAACGGCGGACATGCATATGGTTCCGCTGTGCGAGTGGCGGTCTTCGCAAATGGATCAGTTGGTCTTGGCGCGCTGCGCACTGCGCTGAAACACCCCGGAGTCGAAGTTGTTTGCGTCGGGCTCGCGATGGACGGCAGCCCGGTGGAGCGCGAGCAGATCGCCGGCGAGGCTGCGGAGATCAAATGCCTGCGACTCGGGCGGACGATTGCCGGGGCGCAGTTCGATGAGTTGGCCGCGGTCTCGCCGGATCTGATCATCCTGGCCTGGTGGCCGTACATTCTCCGGCCCGAAGTGCTGGCGCTGCCGAAGGCCGGGTGTGTGAACTTTCACCCCGGCCTGCTGCCGCACTGCCGCGGGATGGATCCCAATTTCTGGGCGATTGTGGAGGGCCGCCCGTACGGGGCAACTCTGCACTTCGCCGACGAAACTGTTGACGGCGGCGATCTCGCTTTCCAGGAGGAGCTGGCGGTGGGCTGGGCGGACACCGGCCAGACGCTGCTGGAACGGTCGACGGCGGCCTTGCAGCGGCTCTTCGATCGGCACCTGGGGGATCTCGTGTCCGGGAGGGTGCCGCGCCGGGCACAGCCGGCGGGCGGCAGCTTCCACCGGCGGCGGGAGCTCGAGCCGGCCGCCCGGATCGAGCTGGACGAGCCGACCACGGCCAGGGAGGTTTTGAACGTGCTGCGCGCCCGCATGTTCGAGCCACCGGAGCCGGGCGCGGCATGGTTCGTCGACGACGGCGGGGTCTACGAGGTCCGTGTTTCGATCCGCCGGCGGCCGGACGGCGGCGGTTCGCCGGTGTGACGCCGGGTCGGGTTTCGGTCGGTCAGCGGCTGGGCCGTGGCAGTTCGTTGGCGTGATGCTGGATCTTGCCGAGTGCGAGCGTGGCGTGCTCCACGCCGGCGCGGCCCGCTCGGAATGCGTTTGCGCTGATCAGCAGGCTCCGGGCGGCCTGTTCGTCGGCGACCGGGAAGTGCATTCTGGTCTTGTCGAGCCGGTCCCGGTATTCGACCGCGACCGGTTGGCGGGACAACTCGGGTTGGAAGAGGTCGTCCCGGTTCACGGCCGGGAATCCGGTGCCGCAGGGGATGCCTTCGGCCCGCATGGCCGCGGCGACCGCGAGGTTGCCCGCCCCGGCGAAGGCGTCGGGCTCGAGGAGCAGCTGAAAGCGCCAGAAACTCCACCGGGTGATCCGGGGATCCTTCGGCACCAGCCGGACGCCCGGGACGGCGGCGACGAGCTGCTCGAAGTAGCCGGCCTGCGCGGCGCGCTCGACCTGCTGCTCCGGAAAGCGTTCCAGCGCGGTGCACAGCAGCGCCGCCTGCAACTCGCCGAGGCGATAGTTGGTGCCGGCGGTCCGTTCGCGCTGCGCTTCGTCCTTCGGGCGGCCGCAGTCGATGAGCGAAGCGGCCCGGCGCGCGAGGACGGCGTCGTCGGTGACCAGGCTGCCACCCTCGCCCGCGGTCAACGCCTTGGACGCCTCGTGGCTGAACGAGCCGAACTCGCCGAAACAACCGGCTCCCCGATCCCGCCACCGCTGACCGTGCGCATGCGCGGCATCCTCGATGAGGGCGAGGCCCCGGCGGCGAGCGACCGCGGCGATGGCATCCATGTCGGCCATGTGCTGGCACAGGTGAACCGGAACGACAGCCCGGGTGCGCGGCGTGACGGCGCCCTCGATCTGCTGCGGGTCAAGAGTGAGCGTGCCCGGCAGGACATCCACGAACACGGGCAGCGCGCCGGCCGCCAGCACCGCGTTGTACGTCGCCACGAACGACACCGCGGGCACGATGACCTCGTCCCGCCAGCCGATGCCGAGCGCCCGCAGGGCCACCTCGATCGCCACCGTTCCGTTGGCGACGGCCACACAGTGGCTCGCGCCCTGATACGCCGCGAAACGCGCCCCGAACTCGGCGGCCTTGCGACCGGGCGAGGGAAAACCACCCCACCGTCCACTGCGGACGACCTCGGTCACCGCGTCGACATCCCGCTCGTCGTACGCGGGCCAGCCGGGATATTCGCCGGTTCGGATCGGGGTGCCGCCGTTGATCGCGAGCACGGACATCGGAGCCTCCGTTCAGGTCCCGCCGGCGATCGTCCGGGCGGTGCGCCGGGCGAGCGCGAGTGTGGTGAGCGATGGATTCGCCGCCCCGCTGCGAGGGAAAGTGCCGGGGCCGACGACGAACAGCCCGCTGATGCCGGAGACCTCCCCGCTCTCGTGCAAGACGTCCCCGAGGGGCGTGAGGCCACCCTCGTGATCAACCGAGCCGAGCGGGGCACAATAGGCGATCGGGCGGCCCGGTTCGGCGTTCAGCACTTGCTCGTACGCCTGGGGGTAGGTCGGTGTGCCGGCCAGGAAACCGCCGAAGCGCGGCGGCTCCGGGCCGAGCGACAGCAGCGGCCGCAGGCCGGTCCAGACCTGCCGCAACTGCCGGCGCTGCGCCTCGACGGTGACCTCGTCGCGCGGCGAGAGACCGACAGCTATCCGGGAGGACCAGGGGACACCCGTGGTCGCGTCGAAGCTCACCCGGCCGAAGTCAGAGCGTTCCTGCTCCCCGATGCCCCAGACATCCCAGACCGCGAAGCCGGCGGCGTCCGCGGGCCGGGCCTCGACGAACACGTTGGACCGCTGCCGCGCAGTCGCGGGCAGGAACGCCAACCCGGCGGGCACCGGTCGGCCGCCAGCAGCGGTCCTGACCAGGAAACCTTGCCGGAGGTGATCGTTGAGCCCGGGGAACGAACGCCCACCCGGGCCCGCCTGGGCGACCAGCCGGGCGTTCTCCACCGCGGCGGCGGCAAGGACGACGAACCCGCAGTCGATCCAGTGCCGTTCCCTCGTTCCGGTCCGCCGGAAACCGACCCCGGTCACCCGCGCCGAGGCGACGTCGATCTCGACGACCGTGCAGTCCGGAACCACCAGCGGTGTCGCCTCGCCGCCGATCCGCCCGCCCGCGTCCATCCAGCGCCCGAGCGGACCGTACGGCTCCCAGCACACCCGCGATCCCTCGGCCCAGTACCGCCGGGCGACCGGGACCGGCCGGACCGGCAGCGCGGCCGCGCCCGTCAGCAGATCGAGCAACGCCTGCTCATTCGGCGAGCGGGGGGCCTCGAGCGCACGGCCCGACCAGTCCCCAAGGTCACGCAGGACCCGCTGGTAGAGCCCGGCGCCGCCACGCCACCCCTGGCCGAGATCCCGCCGAACCGCAGCGGGCCAGACCGGATCGCCCAGTGCCCAGTCTTCAATCGGCAGGACGATGCCACGCCAGTACAGCGACCGGCCGCCGACCTTGCGCCTGATCCCGTAATCGCCGCCGTAGTGCGGCAGACGGTCGCTCGACCAGGGCCGCCACAACGCCGGATCCCGCCCGGGCCGATTCCAATCCGCCGCCAGATCGGGGCCCGCCCCGCCGTTCCCCGTCGTTGGTCCTGGCTCGCTGTCTCGCGTGGCCGGTCGGATCTCGCCGTTGCCTGCCGTTGGTTCTGTCTCGCCGTTCCGCGCGGCCGGTCCTGCCTGGTCGTTTCGCGGGGCTGGTTTGGGTTCGTTGGTCTGCGCCGTCGATGCGGCCTCGCTGTTCCGTGCCGCCAGCCCTGTCTCGCCGTTTCGCGTGGCTGGCGTGGTCTCGCCGTTTTCCGCCGTTGGTCTGGGCTCGTTGGTTCGGGTGGCTGGTCCCGCCTCCAGGACGACGATGTCTTGGACGCCGGCGCGGAGCAGCTCCGCCGCCATCTCCAGCCCGCTCAGGCCGGCGCCGACCACCACCACGTCGCAGCGCCGGGGTGGTGTCGAGACCCGCGCGAGCGCCATCAACCAGTCTCGCCCGGGCCTGCCGCGGCCTGTCAACCTCCGGCGGGGACCAGAGCGGGAGCCCGGCCCACGGCCGGCATCTCGGCCGGGGCGGCGGGGGTCAGGGTGGCGATCCGGCGGCGGCGGGCGAGCCACCAGATCACTGCCGCGTATCCGAGCAGCACGGGTAGGTCGACCACCGCGAGTTGCCAGGGCAGGTCGGCGGCCGTCTCGTCCGCACCCAGGTCGTTGTAGGCCGCCGTGAGGACGCTGCTGACCAGGTTGTTCATCACGTGCAGGGCGATCGCGGCCTCGAGCCCGCCGGTGCGCACGGTCAGCCAGCCCGCGATCGCTCCGAAGACCAGCAGGTCGGCGAAGCCCCACGGGGTGCCCCAGCCGTGCAGCGCGGCGAACACGACGGCCTGCAGCGCGATCGGCACCCACGGCTTGCGGAACCACGCGCCGACGCCCTGCAGCAGCCAGCCCCGGGTGAGGTATTCCTCGGCGGCGGCCTGCGGCGGCACCACTAGCACCAGCACGAGCATCGACACCGCGAACGGGCCCCAGCCGGCGAGGGCCTCGTTGAGCCCGGCGTCGAGCCCGGTCGCGGTCGCCAGCGCCAGGCCGGCACCGAGGGCCACGACGATGGCGGCGAACGCGATCGGCAGGCAGGTCAGCAGCCAGCGCCAGCGCAGCCGCCCGGTGACCGACGACAGGCTGCCGGCCGGCCGGCGCTGGATCCAACGGGCCGCCAGCAGGACCATCGGCAGCAGCACCGCGATCATCAGGAAGTCCTGCGCCAGGTCGGCCAGGGCGCCGAAGCTCGGCACCCCGTCCGCGTTGTCGGGACGGCCCGCGATCAGGGCGGCCGCGGCGAAGGTCAGGAAGCCGAGCAGGCCGAGGACGGCACCGCACACGACGATGTAGACGGTGCCGGTGACCGGGCGCCACCAACGGTGCACGGGCGTCCGGGCCAGGCGGTGGTAGGGGCTCAGCGGCGGTGCGGAAATCAGCATGGGAGAAGTCTGGCGGCGTACGGTGGCGGGCGAATCTGCCTACGGTCGGACTCTGACCCCCACCCTGGGGCATAGGTCCGGGCCGGCCGGGCACCTTTAGGCTGTGGGACATCATGGCCCGCTGGAGAGTCTGGCTGCTGCCCGCGCTGCTCGCCGTGGCCCAGTTTGCCCTGTGGCCGGGGCTGGTGCTCGCGCGCGGCGACACGGTCGATCCCGTCCGTGCCGCCGCGGTCCTCGCCGTGGTCGCCCTGGTCGTGGGCGCGCTGTGCTTCCGCCGCCGGGCGAGCGTCGCGGTCACCGTCGTCGTGGCCGCCGGGATCAGCCTCGGCGCCGCGGTTCTGCCGGGTGAAGAGTTCTTCGTGTCCGGCGACGCGCTGCTCGTGGTCTCCGTCGCCGACTTCGTCGCGCTGTTCAGCGTGGCCGCGCTGCGCGGCCGGCGGACGACGCTGCTGGTCCTTGCGGGCCTGGTGGTCTGGCAGGCGGCGCTGCTCGCGGCGACCAGCGAGACGCCCGGCGACTACCCGTTCGATCTGGTCATCAGCGCCTGCTCCTACGCGCTCGTCGCGGCGGCCGGGCGGGTCCGCCGCCGCTGGGTCGCCGACCGGTCCGCGGCCGAGCGCCGCCTCGCCGAGGCGCAGGAGGCCCGCCGGGAGGCCGCGGCCGCCGAACGCCGCCGGCTGGCCCGTGAACTGCATGACGTGACCGCCCATCATCTGACCTCGATCGTGGTGAACGCGTCCGCGGCGCAACTGCTCGGCGACCAGCGCCCGGAGTTGCGCGCCGAGGCGCTCGAATTCGCCGCCCGCACCGGGCGGGAGACACTGGTCGCCCTGCGCCGGCTTGTCGCCATCCTGCCGGTCGGCGAGGAACTGCCCAACCCGCCGGCGCCCAGCCTGGCGGACCTCGCGGACGACTTCCGGCAGCTCGGCCAGCTGGTCATCGTCGAGACTGCCGGCGAACCGCCGCCCGAGGTGGCCCAGGCGCTGCACGGCATCGCGCGGGAGGCGCTCACCAACACCTTGCGCTACGCGCCCGGCGGTACGGTCCGGTTGCGCTGCTCATCCGGACCGGAGGGGACGGAGCTGCTGGTCGAGGACGACGGCGACGCGGGGGCCGGGGCGACCGCGGGGCTGGGCGGCGGGCGAGGGCTGACCGGCATGCGGGAACGGGCCCAGGCACTCGGCGGGACGCTGGCGGCGGGTCCCCGGGATGGGCCGGGGTGGCGGGTACACGCCGTGCTGCCGGCGGGCGTGTCCGTACCGAAAAGGATTGGTCGGCTGCGCAGCCAGGCCGTGCTCGATGCGGGCCTGGTCCTGCTGACTCTGGTGCTGCCGCTGGCCGGAGTTGCCGTCGCCATCGAGGACGACGGCCTGGCGCCCGCGCGGTGGACGCTGATCCTGCTGGCCCTGGTCGCGCATTCGGTGCCGCTGCTGTGGCGGCGGCAGCATCCGTGGCCGGTCCTCGTCGCCGTCACGTTGACCACCTGGCTAGGCCCACTGCTGATGCTGGCCCGGGTGCCACCGCGCGACGGCGGGTGGCTGTTTCTGTTCAGCGTCGGTGCCGACCTGGTGGCGGTCTACACGGTCGCCGCGCTCGCCCGGCCTCGCCGCTCCTGGCTCGCCCCGGTTGCCGCTCTTGCGTCGACCGCGCTCGCGCTCGTCGTCCTGGAGGCTGTCGAACCACGGGCAGACGCGGAGGCCGGGTCCGATGGTCCATTGTTGTTCGCGGTGGTGTTCGTGTCGCTGACCGTGCTTGCCAGCCTGATCCTTGCCGTTCCGCTCGGCGTCAGCTGGCTGGCCGGCTCAGCGGCCCGGCGCCGCCGACTGCGCCGGCTTGATCGAGAGGAGGGCGCTGTGGCGGCTGCGGCGGCACAGGCCGAGTTGCGGGCCCGGGACGAACGCGCCCGAGTGGCGGCCGGGTTGCGCGACGCGGTGGTCGAGCACGCCGCTCGGGTGCCCCGGGCCGCCGAGGAGTCCGACCTGGCGGGGGTGCTCCACTCCGCCAGGGAGGCGCTGGCCGCGATGCGCGCCCTGCTCGACGGCCTGGGCGGCCCAGCCACGCGCGCCACTGCGGAACAGGAGGTGCCGTCTCCGTGACGGCGTTGTGGGACAGGAGGTGCCGTCGTCCCTAGCGGAGACTATGACCACCTTGGCTTGCCTGCGATCGAACGAACGCCAGGAGGTCGGTGTTGAGCTGTCGCCGGTGTGACAGATGAAGCATGTGGGACGCGTTTCGGTAGACCGTGAGCTTGCTGTCCGGGATCAGGTCGGCTGAGCGGCGGCCGCAAGTTTGCAACGGGGCGAAGGCGTCGTGATCGCCGTGCACGATCAGCGCGGGGATCCTGATCCTGCTCATCTCGTTCCGGAAATCGGCCGCCACGTTCATGGCCGTGCATGCCACCGCGGCCCTGAGTGACACCCGCATCCAGTCCCGGATGGTTTGCTCCCGGTCCAGTAGCGCTACCTCGCAGCCGGGCAGCCCGTCGCCGAAGGACGACGCGGCGTTTTCGGCCACCCACTGTCCGTAGCCCGCCCGCAGCTGGCCCAGCACCGCCGCTGCCGCAGCGGGGTCGGCGTCCAGCGCCGGCACGGTCGAGCCCACCAGCGCGATGCCGGCGACTCGCCTTTCACCGTGTCTGCTGAGATATCGCACGATCTCGCCGCCGCCCATCGAGTGTCCGACCAGGGTGATGTCGGTGAGATCCAGCGTGTCGACCAACGTGGCCAGGTCGTCTGCGAGCGTGTCGAACTCGTATCCGGCGCCCGGGTCGTCGGACCGGCCGTGGCCTCGGCGGTCGTAGGCGATGGCGCGATATCCGTGCTCGGCCAAGTGCAGCATCGGGTGCTGGCACATGTCGCTGCTCATCAGCATGCTGTGGACGAACACGACCGGACGCCCAGCGCCCCAGTCCCGGTAGAACAGCTCGGTTCCGTCCGGAGTACGCATACGCGGCATTTCGGTTCCTTCCTCGGTCGTCGCGTTTGGACCTGGTCCAGGCGGCGAGGGACTGCGGGCCCGCCACAAACTCCAAGCCTCCGCGCGCTCGCAGATCGGCGGCCCGGGTGACCGCTGGCATCACTGTCGGCGGTGCCGCGACGGAAGGGTCAAGCCGAGCCTGGAGGGAAACTCTCCCCTTACGGGAGGGCGCACAATGCAGATCATGACCGGGCACCTGTCGATCGGCGACTTCTCCCGCGCCACCCACCTGACCGTCAAGACGCTGCGGCACTATCACCAGATCCGGCTGCTCGAGCCCGCCGACGTGGATCCGCACACTGGGTACCGGCGCTACACGGTTGAACAACTTCCCACCGCCCAGGTCATCCGCCGGTTCCGCGATCTGGGCATGCCGTTGGGCGAGATCCAGGCGGTGCTGGCCAGCTCCGATCCGCACGCCCGCAACGAACGCATCGCGGCCCATCTGGGCCGTCTGGAAGACGAACTCGGACGCACACAGCGTGCCGTGGGCACACTGCGGGACCTGCTCGCGCCCAACCCAGCCGCAGGCTCCACGGACATCGAGCTGCGCAGCACACCCGCCGTCTCGGCCGCCGCGATCACCGAGACGGTCGATGCCCAGGACGCGGTGGCCTGGCTGCAGGGCGCACTCGGCGAGCTCTACGCGACCCTGGCCGCCCAGCAGGTGCCCCACAACGGGACCGCCGGCGGGATCTACACCGACGAGGTGTTCACCCACCACCGCGGACGGGCCACCGTCTTTGTGCCGTGCACCGGCCCGGTCCGGCTCCTGGGCCGCGTCTCGGCCCAGGTCGTCCCGGCCGCCGAACTGGCCGTCATGACCCACCGAGGGCCACCGTCCGAGGTCGATCGCACCTACGCCGCCCTAGCGACCTACGTGGCACGCCACGCCCTCGCCGTCGACGGCCCCATTCGGGAGCACTACCTGGTCGGCCAGCGTGACACCGCCGACACCACCCGGTGGCGAACCGAGATCGCCTGGCCGGTCTTCCTCACCGGCACAGCGGGCGAGCCCGACCCGCAACCGGGCGGTAACCCCAACGCCCTGCCGCCCGAAACCGATAACGTGCCCGACCATAGCCCCGACAAGAACGTGCCGTCGCCGTGACGGCGTGGTGGGACAGGAGGTGCCGTCATCGCCGTTCGTGTGCTGGTTGTTGACGATCAGGTGATGGTTCGGGCCGGGCTTGCCGCCATCGTCGGCTCCGAGCCGGACTTCGAGGTGGTGGGCGAGGCCGGCGACGGCACCGGCGCGCTCGACCTGGCCGCCCGGGTCGAGCCCGACGTGGTGCTGATGGACATCCGGATGCCCGGCATGGACGGCCTGACCGCGACCGCCCGGCTGACCGCCGGCGACCGGCCGCCCCGGGTGCTCGTGCTCACTACCTTCCACCAGGATGCGTACGTCTTCCAGGCGCTGCGCGCGGGCGCCTCCGGTTTCCTGCTCAAGGACGCCGAACCCGCCGAACTGGTGGCGGCGATCCGGGTCGTCGCGGCCGGCGAGGCGATGCTGAGCCCGACGGTGACCCGGCGGCTCATCGACGCGTTCGCCGCCGGCGCCGTCAGCACCGCCCGCGAGGACGACCCCCGGCTGGCCACGCTGACCCCGCGCGAACGCGATGTGCTGGCGGCCCTGGCCACCGGCCTGTCCAACGCCGAGATCGGCGGGGCGCTGGGCATCGTGACCGGAACGGTGAAAGCGCACGTCAACGCCCTGCTGCCGAAGCTGGGGGCGCGCGACCGGGTGCAGGCCACGATCATCGCGTACGACCTGGGGCTGGTCCGGCCGCGCTGACTACCCAGGTCATCCGGCATCCGCAGTTGAGTATCGGACCTCAGGGCCGGGCCGGGCGACGCCAATACGTTCATCGGTACATCGACATCGACCGAGGAGCACGACGATGACCGAGCAACTGACGGCCCCCCGCCCGCACGCCAAGAAGATGACGCTCAGGAAGAAGGCGTGGATCGCCGGTGCCGTTGTCGCCACGGCGATGGTGGTCGCCACCGGCGTCAACGTCTACCGGTTCTTCGCCCCCGCCAAGTTTCCCCAGGGCGTGCACCCGGTCGCGGTCTACACCGTGGTCGACGAGTTGACTACCTCCGGCGCGAACGGCAACCACCTGCTCGGCATGTGCGACGCCGACAGCTACTACATCAAGGTCGACAGTGCCGAATTGTGCGTCACGCTGAACGGCTCGCTGGGCACCGTGCAGGCGAACGGCACCAAGGACGGCATCGTGCTCGACGCGAACGCCACCCGGGCGGTGCAGGAGCTGGTTCGCAAGAATGACGACGGCAACCCGACCCAGGTCCTGCTCCAGTACGGCGGATCCCCGGTCGCCGTCGTCGCCACCTCGGTGCTGGCGGCGGGCGGCCCGGTCACCGCTACCACGCTCGGCTGACCTCGATCGGCCCGCCTTCCGGACAGCTTCGGCCTGGTGGTGACACGATGGTCGGCATGACCCAGGTACGCACGGTCCGGTTGCGCTTCGGGCAGCTCTCGCACGCCGCGGCGACGCACACGAATCTGTCCGCGGTGCGCGTCGACGGCCGCGTGCTCTGGATCGCCGGCGACGAGACGGCGACGCTGGAGCGGCTGGTGGCCGACGACCCGGCCGCGCCCGCCGAGTACGCCGATGAGCAGACGTTCCGGTTGGCCGATTTCGTCGATCTGCCCGGCGCGGACGCCGATGAGGAAGCGGACATCGAAGGGCTGGCGCGCACCGGGCACTTCCTCTGGGTGGTCGGCTCGCACAGCCTGCGGCGCAAGCAGATCAAGGCCCGCCACCTCGGGGACAAGGCGTTGCGGCGGCTCGCCAAGGTGGAGGGCCAGGACAACCGCCAGATTCTCCTGCGGCTGCCGATCGCGGACGTGGACGGCCTGCCCACCCCGGTACGAGAGATCGTTGTGGACGGTGACCGGCACCGCGTCGCCCAGCTCGACAGCCGGGACGGGCTGCGGACGCTGCTTCGGCACGACGATCACCTGGCCCCCTTCCTGGACATCCCGGGCAAGGACAACGGCCTGGACATCGAGGGCATCGCGGTGATCGGGCCGCGGGTCTATCTGGGCCTGCGCGGTCCGGTGCTGCGTGGGTGGGCGTTCGTGCTGGAGTTGCGGCCGTACGTGGAGCCCGATGAGCCGGGCCGGCTGCGCCTGCGGGAGTTCGACGACGGCCTGCCGTATCGCAAACACGTGCTGGACCTGGACGGCCTGGGGGTCCGCGACCTCTGCCCGGCCGGCGAGGACCTGCTCGTGCTCGCCGGCCCGACCATGGACCTCGACGGCCCGGTGCGGATCTACCGCTGGCACGGCGCCTGCCGGGTGGAGATGCCCGCGATCGTGCGCGACGAGGTGCTGACCCGCGAGGTGGAGCTCACCTACGGCGAGGGCGACGACCACGCCGAGGGCATGGGCCTGATCGGCGGGCCGGAGGACAAGACAGTGCTGATCGTGTACGACAGCCCGGCCGCAACCCGGCACACCGAGGACGGCGCGGTGCTGGCCGACGTGCTGCGGCTCCCATAGCGGCTGGCAGTCAGCGGCGCCCCGGGTGGCCGGGCAGGGCGGCGATGGCCGGGAATCGACCGTGACGTGATCGTGCTCGGAGCGGCGCACGCTGCGGCTCCCGTTGCGCTGGGCGGAGGCTGGGACCGGCGAATCAGCGCTGGGTTGCCAGGCCGAGGTCAGTTCGTCGAGGGCGGCGGTGGCCCGGGCGTCGACCGTGACGTGGTCGAGCGTAGAGCGGCGAGACGCTGCGGCCTCGTAGGGCGGGTGGTCAGCGCTGGGCGGGTGACCGGTCGTGCCGGGTGACCGGGCCGAGGTCAGCTGCTCGAGGGCGGCGGTGGCTTGGGCATAGGCCGTGATGCGGTCGAGTTCGAAGCGGCGAAACGCAGCGCGGGCGGTCAGCGTTGGGCGGAGGCCGACGCCGGCGAACTCGCGCCGGGTGGCCAGGCCGAGGTCAGCTCGTCGAGAGCCGCGGTGGTCCGGGCGCCGACCGTGACGTGGTCGAGCTCGCAGTTGCGAAACGCCGCGGCTACTTCGGCGGCGAAACCCCGGAACAGCCGGTTTCCGTGGCGGCACGCGTCGGCCCACAGCGGCCCGCTCGGCACCAGCAGCGGGTCGGGCTGGGCGAAGCCGTCGTCGGCGGGCACCAGCATTCCGCCCCAGGCCATCGGCCGGTCGCTGACCAGGCTCACGAGCGGCCGATGGAACGACCTCCGGGCCGAATAGTGGCCGAAGTCGACGACCTGCCGGCGCCCGTCCGGGTCGCCGGCGACGTCCATCTGGATGTTGATCCGGTCCGCCACGAACGGCAGCTCGAGCGCCAGATATTCGACCAGGCAGGAGATCAGCGCGGGCGAGTCCTCGGTGCGTGCCTTGCGGCTGAAGACGCCGAGCCTGCCGTCGTCCAGGCGGATCTCGAACGCCTCCCAGTTGGACGACGTGACGCCGTAGCGGCGCAGCAACAGCTCGATCCGGACGCTCAGATACTGGTCGGCCGAATCCCAGCGCGGCAGGTCCGAGTCGAGGTCGCGCAGGTGCGCCCGGCGGACGATCAGGGCGGCCGGGAATCGTTCGTCCCCGGCGAGGCCGTCGAAGCCGGTGTCGATGATGCCGTAGTGCGGCAGCGTCCGCGCCTCCGCGCCGGCGTGGGTGAAGATCGCGTCGAGCAGCCGTTCGATCAGATATTCCTGCACGGTGTCGGCCAGGGAGATCAGCCCGTCCGCGTAGTCGCCCCGGCCCGGGACCTGCCCCTTGGCGACCCCGACCCCCTTGATGTCCAGTTCGCCGCCGCCCCGGACCGGCACCGGATGCCGCAGCCCGGCCACCCGGATGCTGGCCGGCGGCACCGGCGCGACACACGCGCGGCCGTAGCGGGGTGGCCGGGCGACCGTTCGCGGCGGGCCGGTGGTGGCGATCCTCGTGTTCACCTCCGCCGAGCCGGTCTGCGCCGCCGAGATCAGCGCCGCGTTCTGCACGAGCCACTGGTCGGCGACCTGCCGGCACAGCGCCGCCCGCGCGGACTCGTCCAGCGCCCGCAGCTGCGGGCTCGCGGCGAGCAGCGCGGTCGGGCGCAACTGCGGAAAGTCAGCCAGCAGCCGGTCGTGGTCGGCCAGGACCAGCCGCGCGGTGGCGATCCGGTACATCTCGTCGGCGGTCGCGGCTTGGCCGTACCGGCTCAGTATCGGCTCCGCGGCGGTCCTAGTGCTTTCCACCGGATTGACGGTTCGCGCCGTGGCTCGGATAGCGGAACTCGACGTCTGGCGCCATTCCGGTCATCGCCACGTATTCGATGAAAGTGGCGACAGTGTCCGGTTCCGGCATTGCCGCCACGTCCGGCCCTCGCCTGTTTTCGGACATGCTGTAGCCCGGGACCGGACCGCAAATCATGAAGCCGTCCTCCCTTACCTGGGCCAGGTTGCGCTCGAAACTCGGCTTGCGGCTGGTGGCCGGATGCACCGCCGGCACCAGAATGCGGTGGCCCTCGAAGACGCTCAGCATGGTGGTGACCGTGTCGTCGGCTATTCCGTGGGCGAGTTTCGCGATGACGTCACCGGAGGCAGGGACGACGACGGCGATTTCGCAGCTGAGTGCGATCTCGACGTGTACGGCCCTGCCCTCGGCGGCGTCGGCGAAGATGTCGGTGATGCACCGCCGCTTGGAGAGGATCGCGAACGGCTCCGCGCGAACGAAACGCAGCGCATTTTCCGACAGCGCGACGTGGATCTTGGCAAACTGGCCCCGCTCCACGAGCAACTGGAGCAGCGCGACCGTTCCCGTCGCGGCGATCGAGCCGGTCACGCACAACAGCAGAGACTTGCGATCGGTCGCCAATTCACTAGCAGATGTTGCAGTTTCCGTTACCGCCGCCGGTCTCCGCGGTCTCGCGCAGGAGGTTGCCCATGTCCTCCGGCGAGAGTTTCTTACCGGCGAGGAAGTCGGAGCGGAGCTTGAGGATTTCCGGGGGTAAATCCTTCGGGGCGCCGGGGACGATCGGAATGGACACGTCTTTGGCCTGGAGGATGTGGACCTCTGGGACGTTCGCGGGACCTGTCACTGCTTTCCTCCTTGTATTCAGCTGTCGCGGACTGCCATGTTGAGCACCGGCCCGGGAAAGTTCTTCGGCGGCGGGCACGGTCGTCGGTTGTTCTCGAAGCGTTCGAGCGGGCAGGCGTTTCCCTGGCACGCCGCCGACATCGCGCAGCCCTGGCACGTGGAGTCGGTCTCGAGGCCGGAGGACGTCCATTTCGCGAGCTTGTCGATGTCGATCTGAATGCTGCCGTCGTCGTGCAGGCGGCCCACCGCGTTGTAGTCGGCGTCCAGGGCGACGGTGCACTTGTTGAGGACCCCGTCGGAGCGCACGACCAGCGAATTCGCCTTCGCCGCGTAGCAGACCAGGCCGCCCAGGCTCAGGTAGCCCGGGGCGTTGCTGCGCAGCCCCTTGGCGTGGGCGGCCGCCATCAACTCCACGTACGTCCGCTGTTTGGTCGCGCCGACCGCCAGACTGACCTCGACGTTGTCGGGATCGGCCCAGATCGGGCAGAAGTCGACCCGGACCCGGGGATCGTCGCCCACCAGCTCGACCATGGTGTCGATCCAGGACGCCATGCTGTCGAGCGAATTCAGGTCGTAGTTGGTGCGCAGCTGGAGATGGAACAGCCGCCGCTGCGCGAGCAGGGACTGCACGTTTTCCATGATGCGGTCGAAGGTGCCGTGCTCCTCATCGGCGCCGACCCCGTTGGCCCGGTGCTTGTGCAACTGCCGCCGCTTGTTGTGCTCCTCGCGCGGCCCGTCCACCGTGATCTGGAAGCTGTCCACCTGCCAGTCGAGAAGCTGCTCGGCGATCTCGCCGGTCAGCAGATATCCGTTCGTGGTGATGTGCCCGTTCAGCTTGCACGAATTGGCCGCGCAGGCGGCGTTGATCTCGGGGAGCACGTCTTTTATCACGTCGAAGGCGAGCAGCGGCTCGCCGCCGAACCAATCGACCGACAACGACTCCAGCGATTTCGTCTGGGTGGCGGCGAATTTGACCAGCCCCGATCGCAGGCCGTGGGACATCTTTCCCTGGACGAAATCCTCGTAGCAGTAGACGCACCGGAAGTTGCACTTCTCGGTGGGAAAGACGATCAGTTGCAGACTCTTTGCCGTGGAGGTCTGGTGTGCCTGCAGATAGCGGAGCTGGCGGCGCTCGTCGCTTTCCATCGGCACCACGATGCCCACGCTCGCGAGCTGCCGGACGAGGCCGGAATTCGCCTGGTCGACGTCGATCCGGTCCTGCCCCAGCAACTGCCGCGCCGCGTCGCGATAGGCGCTGGGAAATAGCACGTGCGAACCGGTCAGCGTATTTATCACGACGACTTCGTTGGTCGGTGTGTCCGCTAGGAGGTTGAACTGCGACGGCTTGTATATTCCGGCCCGGGGCGGAGCCGAGATCTGGATCGGGACCGGCATAGCGCGCTCCAAGATTCAGGGAACGTCACTTTACCGCACCCCGGGCGAGGCCCGCAATGAATGGATCTCTTTCGGAGTACGAAAAGGTGATCACCGACGTCTTTGCCGTACGACAAAGTCTCCTATCCGACACTCCACGCATAGCGCGAAACGTCGGGCCGGGACCGGCCGGGAGAGTCCCCCCGCCGGATCTCCGGTTCGGCGGGGGTGGCGGTGCCGGGCGCGGGCTGGGCCGCCAGGCCGACGACGCCGAGCGCGGTCGCCACGGCGGCGCCGACGGCGAGCAGCGTCCCGGCGGTGCCGAACCGGACGCCGTCGCCGAGCAGCAGGAAGCCGATCGCCCCGGCCACCACCGGGTTGGCGACGCTGACCATGGCCAGCGGGCCGGCCAGGCCCGCGTCCCGGTACGACTGCTGGCTGAGCACCTGCCCGGCCGCGGCCAGTCCGACGATCGCGGCGACCGGCAGGATCGAGGCGCCGGTCAGCCCGCCGCCGAGAGCGGTCATCACGGCCTTGGTCAGCACGGACGAGACGCCGAACGCCACCCCGGCGGCCCCGGCGAGCAGGAGGCTCCGCGCCGCCGGGGTGGCCGCCCGCCGTGCGGCCATCGCGAGGCCGGCCACCGCCGCCACGGTGAGGATCGCGAGCCATCGCACCGACTGCCCGCTCAGCGTTCCCGAGCCCGCGGTGCTCAGCGCCAGCAGCCCGGTCAGGCCGCCGACGGTCAGCCAGGACTGC
>Ga0307512_10003119_pt1 | contig 19762 bp, 23 predicted proteins | sample 14_EM_MG_FD_200267 | JGI IMG/M metagenome (GOLD analysis project Ga0307512, IMG submission 200267) | Populus trichocarpa ectomycorrhiza microbial communities from riparian zone in the Pacific Northwest, United States - 14_EM | ecosystem: Host-associated > Plants > Roots > Unclassified | place... | reverse complement strand
ATTGGGTATCGTCTTGGATTTCTTGCAACCCACCTTCTCGCGACAGCGATCGAAGAATACCAAAGGGTCCATTCCATATTCCACAGCGGAACCTATGATGGGTACCCAATGGAAGACGACTGGGGGGAGGCTCTTGTCGCGAGGCAGAAGCTAAAAGGTAAAACAGGTCAGATGGAGTCCACCAAGACGAGTTGGGAAGAGCACGTGTACAAGCTGGCTGAGCACGTTAAGAATGATGACGACTGCCGGAAACGCAACGAGGGCGGTGAGGAGCTTAAGGTAGCTGACATCTGCGAGACCGGGGAAGGAGAAGTCCTCCAGGGGGAGAATCGCAGTCAAGTTTCCTGCCATTCGGAAGGGGGACGAGGACAAGCTGACACGTCCCAAAAGACGAGAGGTTTAAATAAAAGTGAAAAATCAATCGTACCACTGTCGCTTCTCGGCAGACGCCGGCTTAGGCTTCGATCGATCAAAGTTCAAAACCGATGAGCAACCAAACAGCATCGTTACTGTACAGACAGCGGTCGAGTCCAGACTACAACAAATGGTAACCGGTAAATAGTGTACTTGGATCCAGATTATGAACTGCTCCACAGTGAACCCTGTCCTCTGCCACGGCCGCGGGGTCCTCCTCCGCCCCTTGACGATAGGTTAACACCCCTCCCTCCGGTGAAGCCACCCCTTCCACCCAACACATTGGAATTACCACCACGGACAGCACCCCCTCTCGTACTAGAACCACGTGACCCCCATCCATAACCACGATAACCCGGAACGTTTTCACTGGGCACGCTAGACTCCTGAGTATTATTCGCTTGATAGTTAAATGGTTCAGTATCTCGTCTTGGCACGAGCGTTCCACCTCCACGACTGTTCACGGAGCCACCACGGCCACCACGGTGGGGATTTGCCATTATGTGGACTGGGCTGTGTAACACAGTCAAGAAGATCAAACTCGTAGTTCCCCGTATCGTAAATGAAATATCTGACCCTTGGTTTACGGGAGGTTTCCACACCGACTGTGGCGGTTGCCGGTGGACGGCCCCGCGGTGCGGGCTACCGTTTGGATGTGATTGATGCGGTTTTGACGGATTTGTCGAGGTGACCAATTGGGGGTCGCTGAGATTCAGGCAGGAGTGGAATTCGACCGTCGCCCCCCGATACTGGGAACACCTAGAGCGCGAGGTTGGTCAACGATTTCTCCAGTTGAGCAACCTGAATGGGTCATACCTGTTCCCTAAGGTCGATCCCGACAATAATGAAACATCCCAAACCACATCAAGCGTCTTCGCGTTGATCCCAATAATCACGCCTTTAATCGACAGAGGAACAGACCCGGAATCCTGGACCATCATGACCCTATCCCCAACATCGAATCGCTGATTTTGTAAACGGTATACCGCATGTGCAGGCTTGAGAACCGCCTGACGAGGGATACCATTCACTATCACTTTCTTCATCTGCGCACGTCCCCCCGACAGCTGGTCGACCAGCTCTTCGATTTTCTTAACGGTTTCCTGCCCTCATATGTCAAACACCAGAATCGGACAATGCTTATTTACGATGTTACCTTCCCAACCTTGTCGCAATTGAGAGGTACGGCTTCAAAATCCCGAACGCCTTTCGCCACAAGCCAGGCCTTGAGCTCCTTTGTTCTCACATCGGAGGTTGGACCAGGGAACACCTGGGATAACTTGAGGAAATCTAAGGCCGACAGGTTTTAAACACCCGCGGAACAGATCTGAGCAATGGCAACTTACCGTTTCCGTTCTTCTCAAGGTGCTTCATGATCTCGGGAAACTTTTCCTAAGTGGACAAGGGATGAGGAAGCCAGCCTACAATATATTGGCACCGATTACCTTGTATTCCTTGATCAGGTCCACAGTTGTCTGGCTGAACTCCCAATACCGATCCGTCTTGCGTGAATAATCAATGACCTTCTGGGCCCTCGCCTCAAATTTGACGCTCAACCCGAGATTGACCATCTTTCCCGAGCGATCCTCATCCACTGCCATAACCCTAGAAGTGAGTTTTGAAACCACTTTCGACGAGAGTCCAACATTCTTTGCAACTTCGAAAGAGGGATAGTACCTCTCGCCAGCTTGGTCCCTGACGAGCCCTTTGAACCTTTCGTTTTCGTCCTTGTCTTGTGCAAAGTACTGAGACCAAACACGTCACGACTGACGTATGACTTGTGGATACAGGGAATCACTCACTGCGAGGATGACCGATAACGCCGTGTCTGTCACCCCGGAAATCTGCGCGGCGGTACCATAGGCATGTTCTCCCAAGAAGAATACTTTCGTCCCGATGGGGAACTCTTCGCTAAGGGGAGGTGGCACCCTTTCAACGTAACGAGGATCCTCGGATGCGATACTTGTGACTGTCATCTGCACCGCATGTTCCGTCTCCTTGTCCTGGGTTTCGTATTCCTTCACGAAAGCACCGCTGTCCAAAGGTTTCATCCCTGACCACTCTTCAATATTCCAACATTGAAAAAGGACTGTCATCTGACAAACCTTTAAGGGGCACAACGTGTACCAGAACATCAATATCACCTGCAACGACTCCGCATCGTTTCGAGTAGTATGTTTCGATCCTCCCCGATTTCGACTTCCATAAACCGACACCCTGAGGAGAATGGGGGTTCTGTATAACCTTTTCGGGCGCGCCTGGGACGATCTCCATTCTTTCATACTTGAACAGCGAGTCTGAGACCGCAGTGACTTTTCCCTCTTGCAAGAATGGCCACCCAATGAAGACTCTTTGTCCGATCATTGCCTCCGCAACCTCTTGAGTTTTCTTATCCTCGTAGGGGTTCTTGACATGGATGATCATTGATTTGTTCCGACTCTCGGTCCCGTGGATGTTAACCCCGTGATATCCGAGCGTTGCGTGGTGATGAAGTGTCTTGAGGGAAGGGAAACCGGCCAAAGATTCAGCGCCAAGGAGGACCCCATCACATAGACCTTGCACCAGATGTAGCCCGTCCAAAGTTGGGAGATCGTAGGGTTCCATGATGCACTGGCATCGATGTAATGTAGGAAAGAACCCTGGAAGAGAGGAGGGATACACGGTTGGAGGCCCAGGATGAAAGGAGAAAGATAGACTTGTTCCAAAGCTGTTTCTTTCACGTTCTTCCTCGGTGAGTTTACCCTCTTTGGCTTGACAATAGATCAGCGGCGAGCGAAAGTCAGGTGAACGGAGGACAACATACACGCCATGGCTTCTAGTAATCGTGTTTCGTCAATGAAAGGGACCTTTACGACAGCTTCCCACTCCTGTTTCTTCCCGTTCATATCCTGTTCAAAATCTTTCGGGTAAAAGTCGAGGATCGGGGAAGTGAATTCGAACATGAGAGGCTGTAGCAAAGATATAACATCATCTCATGAAGAAAGGACGTCATGCTTACGCGGTAGGGCTGCGGAACGAGCTCCTTGCTGGCCTCTGGTAAAACACCCATCAACTGTTCAAATGGGCGGAATGGCTTCCCCAACTTGAACTGGAACGTCATCTTGTCCACTCCAACAAAGTCTTTCGCGAGTGAGAACATTGGGGCAAGATCAGGTCCAGGGATTGACACACACCTGATATCCGTGGAGCATAATGATAGTCATAGAACCAACCCCACGAACACACCCCGCTGTAGTAATAATGCATCACCCACTGCATGCCCTCGATGTAACGGAAAATCAAAAGGCCCATCTGATCTGGGTCATCATACGATATCCTGAGTTTATCCTGAACGGATTGTCAGATGGTATGTCCAATTAATGTGAAAGACGTCAAACCCAATAATACGTTCGCTTCCACTCATCCATCTTCTGTTTCAGTCTGAGCTCTTCCCGCGAGTCAAAGTTAGCTTCGACGTTCTCCGTGAGCACCTTCGCCTTGTCATATTTCCGCAACACGCGATCAACCGCGGTCGTGGCTTCCGCTTCATCTTGGGAGTCGCTCTCGCTGTTTTCATCGTCCAGGGGTGACTCCAGCACTCCCGGGAAACGTAGTACTACAAGGTTTTGATCATCGTCATCGTATTCATCCCAGGAGAGCGTAAGGTGGAGATCCTGAGCGAGATTAGTGAGAAATTCTCGTTCGCTGGCTGAAAAGATGTTCGGCATGGACAACTCGACGTCCCTGAGCTCTGACGATGGTGTTGACCGGTATTCAAGTACGAAAGTCTTGACCTGGCTGAAAATCATTCTTTGCGACGGTGTCATCTCTGGGAAATGAAAGTTAATGGGGACGGGGGAATGACAGAGACATGACCAACCAACTGCAGAGCCGGTACTTTGAACGGGCTGCGAGTACTTGGATTGTTTCCCTTTGATCCAGTTCATATCAGAGTACTCCCGTTGAAATATTTCCTGTTCCCATTCCTGCATTCGATCGAGGAGCACCTGCAGGCGCACGGTGTTGATGGTACCGCTCTCGTTGAGATACCCACCTGGACAACAGTCAAGAAAAATTCCGTCTACCCCACAGATCACGGTTTAACACACCCAATGATGGTAGGACATGCTTGTAAATCTCAAAAAGGCGCTCCAGTCCGTTCTCGTGAACGTGAACGTCCGGGAGGTGGGGAAGGAAGTCATTGCCGACGAAGACCGCGAGCAGAATGAAGTCGTCAATGATTCGTTCTAAGTTATAATCGAACGGCAAGATGGCCTCAATCTCGTGAAACTCGAGGTCGAGGTATTCCCTCATCAACGTCAGGTGTAGAAGGTAAAAATTGATCGACGCCAAACTAGAAGATTGGTGAGTGACGGAAATCAGTTTGCCGAACTAGAGTTACCCGGTGTGGTGTTTCTTCCTAGCGGGGCCGAACTTGACTTCTTCGCGCAATAAACAAAAGTGAGGATCGTGGCTCAGAAGTCCCAACATTATGAGGTCGGCATCTAGACCATATAAACAGTGTCGAACGTTGGGGTTATAATCTGGTTGCGCCCGGGACTTGCGAATGTACTCCATGATCTTGTGTTCCCCTTCCCCCGGCACGTCGTGACCGGAGAGGATCACTTGGCACTCGCGCCAGTTAGAGTCTTCACTAATCTTCTTGTTCACGAAATATTTTAGTTGTTCAGAGAGCTTGACCATGAACTCGGTGCCTGTCGCAATCAGATCCGACGACGGGGGAGGCGAGGGTTAGTACATACCGGGGGTGATACAATTGCTGTCAAACGCCTTATCTTCTGGAAGCTTTTCCCCCTTTCTTTCAGCCCTCTCCCTGATTTCTCTCGCCTCCTTGGCCGTCCTGAACCGTCGACTCCGTTGCTGATTCATCTTCGCACGCGGGGCAACGCCGTCGACAGCCATGAAAAACAGCTTCTTCGGTTTGATCTTCCCAAATAGGTGTTCTACGTAAGAGAATATCGAGGTAAAAATCTGCTCCTCTGATAATCTGAAGTGCGCGTCCTCGTCATTGGGATGTGAGCCTGAGCAGGGTTTGTGTCAGTTCAAGAAAGACTTGGGGTGGAGCGCACAGTTATGGATGATTCCATTGAAGTCAATGTAGAGGTTGTCTGGTGGTGCTCATTAGATGTTGCACATCTATGGACGCTGAGCGGACGAACCAAACTCCGGAATCTTGTTCTCTTCGATCAGCTGCGAGGTCAAAGGATATCGCTCCCTACGCCCGCGTTGAGAGATAACGACCAGCAGTCAATGAATGAAGCTCACGAGATGTATCTGAAGAACTGGCCGTATCAAATTCAGTTCAAGGGACTCGAAAGTGTTTGTTTCTGGTACACATACCTTGGGAATTCCTGACCAAGGGGTTGGTGTATCAGTGAGAGGATGCGCAAAATGTCAGGAGAACACACCCATGAGTATGGAAACCGAAAGGGATGGAACAGGATGAAAAGTGTGCTGTCAGCGTCAGAACTGAGGCGATATGTGTCCGCGTGACCCAGCCATTGTTTCCGAATCATTATCATCTCCCAGTATGCCCACTGAGCAGGATACCGACAGTGGGCTCCACGCCCTTCGTGGATGGCTTGAATCCGCTCAGCGTCATGAAGCTCATCTCCTCTCCCTCCTCCACAACGCCCAAGCGGAGGTCAACATGATCAAATCGCGTTTTGCTGAGCTTGAAGCCCAGAAACATCCCGTCAACCGAATCCCAAACGAACTTCTCATCTACATCTTCATCCTCTTCGTGCAGGATCTCGACCAAGATGAAACGGAGGGGGAGCACAAGTTGTGTCACTGGCGTCCGATAGTCTTGAGTCACGTCTCTCACCGGTGGCGTACCCTCGCACTGTCGACCTCCTGCCTCTGGTCAAGGATCCTCTTGTCAGAGGGCACACCCGTGTCAGCAGTTGATCATTTCATAACCCATGCCGGCACCTCTGCTATTGACATCGTTGGCAACGGCGTCGACGATGGCCATCTAACCCGACACGCCGCTCTCATCAACCCGGAATATCTTCCCCGATGGAGGTCTATTATGATTACTACGCCAGCGCCCTCCTCAATGGTTACCCTTCTTCGGTATCTCTACGAATCCACCACCTTTCCCCGTCTGTCGACCCTGAAACTCTCCTCCGACCCCCCACCCCGTGGTACATTCTCGCACGGCTTAACGCCTGACCCAGACGACCGATTTCCCGCCCTGAAGTATGTCCAACTGGTGGAAGTCCCCATCTCCAGTGTTCCAATAGGCATTTTCCGCAACATACACACTCTTGAATTGTCGAATCCCAAACAAAATCTCAATCCTCTAACTCGACTTCCTTCCTTGCTGAATGTCCTCTCCGCCACGAAGTGCATGGAACATCTAATCCTCTCGGACTTCACACCATTCATTGAGCACGAAATCGATCCAGTTGGCGGGGGCAACGGCTCACCAACTATCGTTCTCCCCCTCCTTCGTGAGCTCGTTTGGTATTATCCCGAAGTGCGGATGCTGCGGCATTTCTTCTCCCATGTTTACACACCGCACCTACGCAATGTCGATTTCTCCGTGAAATGCAACAGGATCACGCCTCAAAGCACCACTCCTTTCGCGTTTCGCTTCCCCTTCGTTGAGGAACTCACAATCGAGTGCGACACACAGGAAACGCTTCACAGTGCCACACGAGAGATGGAGTTCCCAAGGGTAAAGGATCTGACCATACAAACCTCGATAGACAATTGGAGCCCTACTTCCGCCCTCCCAGTTTTTCGCTGGTCGGCCATCTTCCGCGATCTTCGGGTGCCCTACCTCACCCACCTCACGATCTTTCGACTCTCGATCACATCGGATCATATCAACGGGGTGTTCCAGTACATGCCCTCACTAAGATCCTTGACTTGTGACATGTGCGATGGTGTTGCGACCATGATATGCGCTTTCAGCGCGGGCGACTGCGCGTGCGCAGTTGGAAAATCCTTTCACGAAAACCACGGTTTGTTTGAGCTGCAATCGCTCACACTCAGGGATTGTGATGGTCTTAGGATCGAGTGTCTTCAGAAGTGGATCTCGGTGAGGAATGGGGACGGAGAATCGTGGCATGCAACCGTAAAAAGTATCCGGGGCCGACCAGCGGCGCAGAGGAAGATAAAACCACTGAGCGGGAAGTACAAGAGGAGACTTCAGCGACCGGATTCAACCCCATCGACATCATCAGTCGAGGAAAGCCTGGATAGGTTATCGCTGGCCAACTCTTCCACGGCAGCCTGCTACATCCCGAATTACCTACGGCAACCCTCGAAGATTACGTTCATCTCCTTTGACAATTGTAATGGGGTTACGGAGGCCAATGCACGTGAACTACAGCGACTTGGGGTGGACATGGTGGAATGGAAGTAGCTGTATCCGCATCCACCGTTATCGCCCTTTTCACTTCCTTACACTCAAATGTACCAGCTAGATAGGTTAACAACAGATTATAGCCCGTTGTTTGTGGCCATAGCAAGTAGTGAATTCCTTGAAACTTACTGGTGCAGTGGCGGCATATACCGTCGACCGAGCGGAGACCAGATGCAAGCGGCAATTGCTTCGATCGCGATCCCCGGACCCCGGGCCGTCGTCTTCCGGTAACACCTCCCCGCTCACGACTTGACCGTCATCCACCATGGACTCTAACAAACCACGTCCTCGTGTGATGTCCTCACTTTCCATTCCACGTCCAAGGGCCAAGACCCCTGTGACATCCTCTATTCCCAAACCAACCTCCACCCCTCCTACTCCCTCAAAACCGAAGCCGAAACCCGCGGTACGGCCAACACTTACCCCGAAATCTTCAAACCCACGTCTCGCTCCATCTCCCAGCAAATTAAACGCTACCTCTTTCCAGAAGGAAGAGAAGGAGGAACCTGACTCCCTGAAAACTACCCTAAGCCTGAAAGAGGTCATTGCTCAGAAAAGAGCGGAGGCGCGGAAGCTCAAGTCGACTCCACAGGCCCAAGGCGAACTGCCTGTGTCTGGAGATGACGCTAGTTTAGCGGTGCAAAACGAACTTCAGGAAGAAGACTTGGACGATCTTGGCCGTTGGTCATTAAGAGAGACCATTGAACGGGCAAGGAGCACAGGTTCGTCAGCTAAAGGACTTGTCAGACTGGCGGTTAATGACCTTCGAAGCGCGTCTTAGGTATCATCAACATCTCCTCTAGAGATCTTCCGTGTATACCCTCCGCCCTCTTTGAAATCCACTTAGGGTTAACCCCGGAACCCTTGAAACTCGTACCAAACGAACCACCCCTTCCTGAGAACGATTCCGCGGCTGCACGGAAAAGAGCCGCGAAGGATGTTAATTGGTATGATGCAAAGGATCTGGAGGTGGTCAAAGCTTGGAGCAACAAGATCGTCGAGCTACAACCAGAGCTGTCACTCTTTGGTTCTCTGAAGACGTTGGATGTAAGACCATATGCTGTTTTGTTCGTCTTTGAGTTGCTAACTAACTTTCATAATGAAGCTCAACAACAACCTACTCACGTCTTTACCTGAGTCCGTCTGCGATCTTTCTGTCTTGACGTACATCGACCTATCACACAATTCGTTGGCATCATTGCCAGAGAACTTCTTCGCCCTCCCCGACCTTGCAACCCTCAAGTTATCACACAACAAGCTCACTTCACTGCCGTTCGATTATCCATTTGAACCCGCAAACATGCAACGTTTACGCCAACGCAAAGGAAACGACTTCTTCAGTCCTGAGATTCGTAGGGCAGACAAACCCCTCCCTTCGCTTCGTGTCCTAGAAGTCTCTTTTAACAGCTTAGCCGCGGCGGGCATCAGTCAGTCGATACCGGCGTCTCTCGCAAAGTTCGATCTCTCGTCAAACCCCCTAGGTCTTGATACCAAATCTCTTATCCTGCGGTGCAGTCGATTACCGAACCTCAAGGAACTTCTCCTCAATGGAGCCGACATCAACAATGAGGCTTTCCCTGAGGACCTATTCTCCAACCCGCCGGAGTCATCACCGTATCTACGGCTCCAGTCGCTTGATCTTGGCGAAACCAAGGTAACCGAAACGACAATTAGATCCGCATTTTCCTCCACGTCGAAGGTGTTGGACTTCGAGATAACCAACTCGGCTCAGGGGCTACCTGAGGGAACGCTCAAGGTTGCCGTTGGGAAGAGGGTTGTGAAGGAGGCATGGGAATTGGAAGTGGAGAGAAGTGTCGGGAGACGACGTGGTCGGGCAGTTCTATCTGACTCTGGGTTTGCAGAAGGAAGAGAGGACGAGGTGTCGAGTTCGAAGGCAGTCTCGAAGGAGTCTTGGGAGCATGAACCTTCACTCACGGAGGGCCAGAGAAGGCCCACCCAAGCCCGCGCGGAGGAAGAGTCCCGTGGGGCCGCCCATCCATCACCCGTTGTCGAAGAGCCGCCTCGTAAGCATGGCCCAGTTAAAGAAACCTGGGAAGTCGAGGTAGAGGAAAGTTTGACGGCGGGTGCGCAGAGGCTCCGGAGAGCTCAGCTTGCTCCCCAGCAAACCGAAGTCCCTGTTAGCGGGCAGGAGGGAACCAGGAGTTCGTCAGAGAAGTCAGACGTGGCTCAACCGTCCCACTCGCTTGTCACATCGAAATACTACGTTGCGGATGAACGCGCCCTTACCCTCCCCCCTTCATCAGCCCCCACAAGATCCTTCATGCACACGCGCTCCTTTTCTGTCACTCACTCGGTGACACGGGGACCCCCATCTGACCTCGTGGTCCCTACTCCCACACTGCCTCTGTTATACATCGTGGATCATTCTTCTGTAACTGCCACACTACGTGTCCTGAAGCTCGACAAGAGGCGGCTGGATCAATCGTTCAGCCTCCCTCCACTCACCAGTCTCCCTGAGGAAGGCTTCTTACCTAGATTGGAGGAACTCAGCTTTGAGAGCTGTGGTCTTGGCGACACCGTCTCCTACGTTGAGGGTGATGATTCTCACCGGAAATCCGAACCCCTCCTCCCCCTCCTGGCAAAACTATTTCCATCAATTCTGACACTCAATCTCACACATAACAGTCTCACTTCTTGCGGCTTTAGCACCGCTCATTTGTCGGAACTACTCTTACACAAGGCGACACCACTGAGACAACTCGAGCTATCAAGCAACAGGATCACGGATCTTGAAGGGTTTGTTGGTCTTGCGGAAATGTTCAAAGGTAACCGAGAGGTTCAGAGATGGAAGGTAGAAACGTTGGACCTTCGTGACAACGAAATTGGGAAGCTGCCTGCGGAATTGGGTCTCCTACCCTTGGACGTTTTTCTTGTCGAAGGGAACACGTATGTTTATCCATCCCATCAAACATCAGGAAGCTGGAACTTGCACTAACCTTTGCGGAATGTGACAGGTTCCGGATTCCACCGAGGAGAGTCTGGGAGCGTGAGGGAACAAAGGGGCTGCTGTCTTGGCTTCGTGGGCGGATTGATTAACGGTCAATCCCAAAAGCCACACGAGGTCTGGAGGGAGGGGGGGGGAGGTGTGTGGTACTACTAGCACACGCTTATGGTCAGATCACGCATTAATAGTTCTCCACTTGGATGTAGACACCATGCTTCTCGTTAAGCCAAGTCGATGAAGTGCACACCATGCGCTGCGGGCGAATGTAATCGCCATCCCAGGCTAGTGAATATGCCGTGTCAAAGCGTATATGATTAGAGTGGGGAGATAAAATAACAGTTGGAGATACAAGAGATCGTGCGCAGTCTAAGGGGAAGCCGAATGCTACAACATCATGTCCTAGAAATTGTGAGCCGAACGACAAATAGCTATCACGTAGAGCTGGAAGCCTGGTACTCAGAAACCCCTCCAGCTGAGCCCGAGAGCGCGTCCATAGGTGATGAGTCAGACGATTGTTGGATCCACATGCTTGAGTACAACCCCCCACGCTGGAGCAGTTCTTCGTGGGTTCCTTGTTCTACAACAATGCCATCTTTGAAGACGAGGATTAAATCTAAGGTAATGCGCAGGATAAGGAATCGTCTCGACCATATGTGTGCGGATACATCAGACGTACCGGCTTCCACCACGGTTTTGAGCCTGTGGGCAATGAAAATACTCGTTTGGGCCTGACCCTTGAGTTGACTATTGATATTATTCATCAATTCGAACTCTGTGTGGGCATCCAGGGCGGATGTCTGAGGGGTTATGAGGAAAATTTGAATTGCAACAGCGGATATAGAACGCACCGCTTCGTCGAAAAAGAGGATCGGAGGGTCCTTTAATAGTACCCTAGCGACAGCTAACCTCTGTTTCTCCCCTCCAGAAATCATCAAACCCCTCTCACCCACAGTAGTAGCGTATCCGTCAGGCAACCTCATAATCGCATCGTGTACCCTTGCTCGCTTCGCAGCACTAGTAACCTCTGCATCGGTCGCGTCTAGCCTTCCATACCTCACGTTGTGCATCACATCGGCGTGGAATAATGGTGTGTCTTGTGGGACGACTCCAATCGCTTTTCTCACACTTTCAAGGGTGAGATCGTCAATCGGTTGCCCGTCAATAAGGATTCTGCCAGAGCTTGGTGTGTAGAATCGATAGAGGAGTCGGAACACAGTAGACTTTCCGCATCCCGAAGGACCGACTATGGCCACTTTCTTTCCGGCGGGGATGGTGAAGGAGATCCCTTTGAAGATGAGACGGTTTGGATGGTAGCCGAAGTCGACCTTGTCAAAAGTAATGGAACCACCCTTTAAAATTAGGTCGTTGGCGCCTACTTTGTCCTGCGGTAGGTTTCAACGGTGGTTGAGGTGACTACAGTGCAGGTATACTTACTTTCGGAGGTGTGTTCTGGGTTTGTATATTAAACAAGACTTCCATATCCAGCAGGCTTTGCCTCAGCTCCCGATACATCGTTCCCAAAAAGTTGAGTGGCAAGGAAAGCTGGAACACAAGCTGATTGACCATCACAAGATCTCCCACAGTCATGGTTCCTGCGAATTCATAGTCGAAAATTTGTCACCGTGTCGAGCTGCAGTGTGAATAAAAGCCTTACCGTTTATGACACCTTGGGCGGCGAGGAACATCATCAGTGTTAGGGCAGATGAAAAAATGACATTCTGTCCGGAATTTAGGTAAGCGAGTGATGTCGCAACCTTGGTCGCGGATTTCTCGTATGAGGCAAGATGCTTGTCATACTGCGCAATCTCGTGCTTTTCGTTATTGAAGTGCTAATCGAGGTTGGATAATTTAAGCCAAAAAAAGGGGGGGATGGAGGAAGGAAGTGACACACTTTCACAGCCTCGTAGTTGATGAGGGAGTCGATTGAAACGGTTGCTGCTTTATTGTCAGCTTGGTTGACCGCACGTCTGTACTGTATCCTGAGGTTTACGCCGAGCGTGAGATATATAAACGCTTGTGCAAGGACGATGTTTACCTCCTTGAAGTGGTGCGAACCGTAAACCACGTATACGCAGCCATCGTTAGGACAGTGATGGCGGCAAAGTCCCATCCAAACTTGTACGTCTATACGTCCCGACAGCGAGATAAGAGGGTGGGACCCGGAGGTCATTTGAAGCACAACGCACCAGTATTCCACAAACCAATGAAACTTCCAGTGCGGTTGGAGCGATCCTAAACAAGACTGATTGTAGTACGAATGTGATGCCTCTAGGAGGAGGTGAGCAGCGTGACCTCGAGAAAGAGGCGAGAGGCTCGACGCACTTTGTTCCTCGGTCGATGGCTCTAGTCAGCCCACCTGTCTGTCTAGATAGGTGAAATTTAAGATCAAGATTCAGGAGGTGCTCGAAAGTTTCTCTTGCGACTTTGCGAACGGCGCGTTGGCCAATGCTCGCAAAAACTGCGTTTAGCAGTTCAGAGAAGAGGGTGGCTCCGATTCTGGCTGCGCCGTCTGGGATAACGAGGGATTAGATCGACTGTCCCGAGATTTGTTCATATCCAGCGCTTACAACCAAGGATGAGCGAGCCAGCAACAACCCAAACAGTTTCGCTCGAAGTTATTTCGAGATTAAGGGTGTCTACTATAGCTTTAAATATGGCAGGGACTTGAACGTTCAGTAACTATCCGTGCGGCATTTAACAGGGATACAGTTGAGTTGGGCGCATGATTCACCTTTCCACCAACTAAGAGACCAAGGCCGAGAACGACTCGGCTCCGGACACCCCAATCCTGAGGCCACATGTGTTCTATCATCTTGCGCATAATGCTCCAGTCCTTCTTTCGGTGCTCTTGGACCGTAACCTCCCCCACTGGGGCGGCGTCGGGTTTTGAGCTTCCTTTGCGGTCATTCGGGGTGGGTGGCTGAGGTTTAACAAATACCGGAGTCGATTGGGATGAGAGGTGACGGGGGTGGCAACGCAATAATGAGTTCCACGATAGGTTTACCGCCCTATGGCTCGTGATACACGGCTGAAAGCGTGGTAGCGAGCGTCGGATAGTGAGTCTCAGCAAGACCGCTGAGGTCATGAGGCGAGATGGAGATTTGCACCAAAGTCACGTGCGGTTTACCTTCTTCCGCGCGCGGCCCGATCCTCCGCCGTCGACCATGTCTCGATCATCGACGACTCGAGTCGAGTTATTGATCCTCGGTGCAGGCTGGACGTCGGAATTTCTAATCCCACTCCTTAAATCCAGCAATGTATCTTTCGCTGCAACTTCGAGGAACGGTCGAGAGGGAACAATCCCTTTCAACTTCGATCCGTCTTCGAGGGACGTCGAACAGTACAAATCCTTGCCCGACGCTCAGACGGTCCTAATCACCTTTCCGGTCACGGAGAACGTGAAGGCTTTGTTTGATGATTATTGTAAGACAAGGTCTGGTACCGGAAGAGATGTTAGTGTAAACTGGATCCAGCTCGGCAGCACAGGGTCGTTCATTCGAGTATGATCGCTTTGTTCGGCACTCTTGATTGCTCCCCAGGTTCTCACATCTAAACAGACCACCGGTTCATGGGTGGATCGACACTCAGGTGTCAAAGCCGTTCCCAGAGCTGCTCAAGAAACAGAATTACTCAAGCATGCGTCTGCTACCGTCTTGCACCTTGCAGGGCTCTGGGGAGGAGAGAGAAATCCGGTTCATTGGGTCCAGCGGATTGCACCAAATAAGAGCGCTCTCGCAGCGAAGGTCCGAGTTCCGTTGCGTAATTCATTGATCCTTATCCCGAAAATTTACTGCAGGACTCCCTTCATCTGATACACGGGAAAGATGTGGCACGGTCAATTCTTGCGGCACACCGGAATTTTGACAAGTTGGAAGGGCAACGTTGGTGTCTTACAGACTTGCGGGTGTATGACTGGTGGGAACTTGTTTCCTCGTGGACTCCGTCGGCACAAAACGGCGAGTATGATGTCACGGAAAACCGGGATAACCCTCGGTTTTGGGTGAAACAGTTGATGGGCGAGCGGGGTATTCGGGCCTTACCTCGACCAATGGAACAGTTGGGTTGCACCTTAGATTCGAGGGAATTTTGGGAGGTTGTTGGGCTTACACCTCGGGTTACTCTCCACTCTGCCGTAGCTCGTTTTACTTAACAAGATAGTTGACTCGACAACGATTGTGAAACCATCATCAGCTTTCCATCATGGGCGCTCGGTTGAATCGCATAAAAATTACAACCGATCCATGCCCTCTTGCTCTTCATCCTTTTCCATGACACAAGACTTTGCAAAAATCTCCCTGAAACGATCTCTTTAACCAACTTCAGCCTCGGGTTGCAGGAGTCCGGCCGCAACCCAGCTCTCTCTCACCGTCACACGGTCAGTTGGCACCCCCCATTGTTCTCTTCTTTGGGCTTGTTCTCTCGAACTGCTAGTTCTCCTCCAAGACTCGCACGATTCGTGGACGATGTACGAGAGTGCAACGCGATTCCCAATCGGAATCGAACGTATCACCCTCGTAACCGATTGCCTCGGTGTGGGCCTCATCCCAGGCTGGGTCTCAGATTGGCTACACCAGGCTATCCGTTGGGCCCATCTTCCATTGTCTTACCTCGGGCGATAACGTGATGCATATGTTGCTTCCCACGCGATCGTCCTACATTTTCACTGTGTTCATCGTCCTCCCTGCTTCCTCCCTTTCGCCACTCTTCTGTCTCCACTACCTTAATCCTTAACTGACATCATAACTCGACCTGGATAATCAAGCTCCAAAATATCTCCTCCCCTCTCATACGTGAGTTATCTTTCGATATCTACTCTTCATGTTCGTTCCAATTGATCGGCGTCACCCAGTCCTTCAGGAGATTCAGCTGAATCTAACGCGTTTTCTACGCGTAAGATCAGCTTAATTTCTAGGTTACGCTATAAACTTTCACATAATCCACCGTCGTCACCCAGGAGTTCGTCGGCGCCAGGTAAGATCGCAGCTGTTCGGTCCCGCCGGTGGACCGATCGTCTGACCTAGTCATGTGCCTCCTATCCTCCATATTCCCTTCTCAGAACAACCAAATATGTCATTGAAGCGTGTTCCTAGCGAATCCTCGATCGACCTCCGGCCCGCAAAAAGGAATCGGTCAGATGCAAGCTCATGTACTCCATCGGAAGCTAGCATTGGCTCTATCCCGGACTTCGTTCTTTCCGTGTCAGCCAAACCACTTCTTGTACGTACCATTTCCCGTCAATCCAATCGACTAGCTCATCCTTGTTTCTGCCCACAGAGAACCGGTTCTTTTTCCGTTTTCTCTACTCCACCTGCATCTCCTCGCCGGCCTCATGGTGCAAGGCTACGTTCGATAACACCTCTTCCTACACCTATGGACGAAGCTTTTGCGGATCTCGAAACGTCCATGAGGTCCCGGACATGCACTCCAGCGCCCGATAACTTTCGCTTTTCCCGTGAATCGGCTCGGTATAACATGGAGTCTCAACCCCGTTCTGTTATCGATTTTTCGCTTCCAACTATCGTCGCCTCCGTTGATAGTGATGAAAGCGATACAGATCTCTTCTGCCCCCTAAGCTTGTCTTCACAGAATATTCTGGCCTTCCCCCGCGGTAATCGCATATACCTGAAGAATATTGCCTCCACCGTGGAGGACGTTGGCTACACATTCAAGCCATCGAAGAAGCATGGTATACTCCGGATGCTCGATTTTTGCCGTGATACGTCGAATTTACTTGCTCTGGGAACTACAAACGATAACATCGAACTCTGGGATATCGAGGCCAAGAAGATGACCCGGAGCTGGACTGCTACCGGCATCACGTGTCTTGAATGGAACGAAGGGCGGGTTCTTGCCGTTGGCGATAAGAAAGGCTCAATCCAGTATTACGATACTCGTATAGACGATCGGAAGGAGATGAAGATGAAGAAGGGAAAGGTCACCAGGCATGAGGCCCCTATAACTACGATCTCCTGGAATCGAAAGGACCCCAAGTATCTCGCGAGCGGCGACAAGGATGGAGTGATTTACTATTGGGACAGTCGTCAAGACGCACCGCTGAAGATGGGTGAAATGGTTCAAAGGCGGAGGAAGATGCAGCATGACCATGCAGTTTCTGTAAGTGCTTCGTCTTCCCCTCCGACCCTGTTACTAATCCTCCTTCCTTAGGTCATGGGTTGGTGCAATTCGCGCGTTTTGGCTACGGCAGCAAACGCGCCGGACAACACCAGCGTACTTCGTGTCTGGACGATGGATGACTACAGTGAAAATATCGAACGTCACGAGTACGACGCGACAATTGTTGGCATCCACGCGTCTTGGTGCAAAGAGATAGTTCTCGCTCACGGCCCAGGGAAGGTCACCTCTCATCCAAGCAACCTTGCGGCACCTACTCCGAGCGCCATCGAAAATTCCGTCGTGGCATACGCGTTGCCGTATTTCAAACAAGCAAAACAAGTTAGATATATCGATTCAGGTTCGAGGAATCTCGGGAGTGTCCTCGACAGGACCGGGACGAGGATGGTTGTTGCCGTTTGTGGGGTCGATGGTGGAGCTGCGACGAGCCAACTACAAGTTTGTAATGTATGGGGAAAGAAAACCGCACCCGCTCCAGAGCCACCGTCGATTCATGGCGGGCTAGTGCGGAGGCAAAACAGTCTGTCAAGTCTATCTCGCCGAGGAAGTCTCATCATTCGTTGAGGAACCATATCTTGTTTTATTACACGGCCGATTCTTAGTGTGCATGCTACCTGGATGTGTTACACATATGTACCTTTCCATCACTGTATACGATACTTGTATATAGAACACCGCATCTTTTGTCATCATATGCTATAGTACTTTTCGTTCTCTCTGCCTCTTTCTCGAGAAACTCATTTGCAGAAACCGTACGTGTTACGAACCCGCAATCGAATGATAAGGGGTATCTCCACGTTTCTGCCTTGATGATGACAAGGTTGTAGGGGGACCGAGGCCATACAGACGTTATCTAGTACACCTGTTTGCGCTTTCGGTATTACTTTACTGAAGACCTGAGGGAATGGACTAACAGTCCAACCCGCCGTACTCTCCTGTCGATCAACAGAACTCTTATCTCTCGGACACATGCACCCGTCGAACAAGGTGAATGAAAGTGGGGCTTCCTGATTCCTTGTCATTCAAGCACATAAGTTATGACCCGTAGAAATGCTTCGGATAATTCACGCGTTCACTCTTACAACCAATAGGCCAACCGCCAGCGACTTAACGAGACAAGATGCATAGACCAGTGAAAACCTAGTCTCCTCAATCGGACCACAGAATGCCGCTGACAATCATCCCACAGGATCTAGAGGCTCCGGGTCACCTTGTTCGGGTCCCGGACATACAGAGATACTCCCGCCGATGTCACAAGTTTAACGATTAACGATGAAGAAAAGCCCGACCTCCGCAAAACAGATTGAGGTCCAAGTCACCCTGGCAAATCAAAAGTCACGAGATCTGACTCTCATTTCCCGTCTACCTGAGGAGTTCCTTTTCGCGATTATATCGTATGCGAAGTGGTTTCCAGGCACGAGGTATCGACACATCGACGAGACGCCCCAGATTTGGACGTGTGCCCTCGTCAGATGGTCTCGAAGCGGTGGTACAGGCTGCGACGTTCTCTCCGTTTACGTGGGACGTGTTGAACGCAAACTGGACAGTCAGAAAAATCAGGATATGGCTTGCTAGGTCCAAGGCTTCGAAGCTGCACGTTTGGATGGACAAGGCTCTAAAGGATCGAGATCCGATTCCACCGACATCGGTCATCTCACCTTTGTAACTTCGCTTCACCGGGGGCAATGAGGTATTTATCTGTGAAAGAAACGAGGATTTTACTTTGAAGTTTGAATTAGTTTCTTTCAGATAAAGGCGGATAGAAAATGCTCGACATTACGGTGATAATATAGACGGGAACTCCTTTCATTGGCTAACGCGTGACTTTACTTAACATTTCTTCACTCGTTCTATTCGTCGGATACTTATTCAAACTTCATAATAAACTCAAGATTTCTTCAACGGTAAAATACTCTGTTGCCCCCTGTGTGTCCCTGTTGGCCGCATTCGTCGCGATGCTGGGCAAGCAGTGGCTGAACAAATACCTCCGGCACGCCGGTCGATCCATGATCAAACGCTGTGGAGACCGTCAGCGAAAATTCGAAGGCCTCGAGAAATGGCCGTTTCGGTTATTCGTCGAGAGTCTCCCCATCATGCTCCAGATCGCCCTTCTCCTCACCTGCGGCCTGTCATGATACATGTGGTCGGTCAACACGTCCGTCGCACGCGTCGTCATCTCCTTCACCGTTCTCGGTTTCCTCTTCTATATCGGGATTGTAGTTGCCGGAGCATCCTCGTATGAGTGTCCATTCCAAACGTCAGCATCGATAGCCCTGCGGCATCTTAAAGACAGCTGGACAGTCCGGAAATGGCTGTCTCCGCCAAATACCGCTTCATTCATCTACGGCATTTGTCTGGGTGCCCAGAAGGGGCTTGTTTCAGCATCCTGCCGCACCTACAACATCGCGCGATACCCGTTTTGGAAGTTTTCGTTGTCCCGAATCCTGTCTGGTATTTATAGTAGGACCAAGAAGATCGGACACCAGGCCATAATTCTGCTTCTCCAGGTAGCTCAAGTATTTGGGAACGCAAAGCAACGACTGGCTCGAGGAATCCAAAGGTTCGGGCGTGCAGGACTACTACCAACCTCCACCAAAGATATGTACCATCATCATCAGCTACCTGTGCTCCACGATAGTCCAGGGCTACAAGTGCGTGTACGGAACCTGGAAAACATTCGAAGACAGCACGCGGAAAATGCGCGCTGCGTCTCCTGGGTCCTCCGAAACATCGCTGACCCCGAAGCTATCGACTCTGCTATACGTCTTGCAGGGACTATTCGATGGTTCGATGGTGACTCCGACCACGACCCGCCATTTGACCTAATTGTTTCTACCTTTGAGGCATGTTTCGACTTGGCCAAACAGGTGTAC
>Ga0307512_10003118_pt1 | contig 19764 bp, 20 predicted proteins | sample 14_EM_MG_FD_200267 | JGI IMG/M metagenome (GOLD analysis project Ga0307512, IMG submission 200267) | Populus trichocarpa ectomycorrhiza microbial communities from riparian zone in the Pacific Northwest, United States - 14_EM | ecosystem: Host-associated > Plants > Roots > Unclassified | place... | reverse complement strand
GGAACCTCTCCATGCGCGGCTGTACCGTTTTAGGGATTGTGCCCATGACCCAGCCGGGTTCGTCATCTTCCCTCAGCTTGCCCTTCTCAGTCTCTTGATCATCCTCATCTTCCCCATCTTCCCCATCGTCGGAACTTGCAAGATCACCCAGACTATCTCAGATAGCAATCAGCATCTCCTCAAACGTCGTTTCGGGCTTTCACGAGGTCAATCCCGCGAGTTCAGCGTGCATCATATCGTCCTGCTCTTGTTGAACCGCTGCCTCTGCGTCTTCAACTCGCTTTCTTGCCCCAGCGGTCTCTCTTTCAACAAAATCCTCAATCCATTTCTCTTTCTCTTCATTGCTTAAGAAGTGCGTTTCTCGTCGTTTCTCCGCCACAAGCCTTTTCTTGGATCTCAGGCTGTGCAATGCCCCAAGGGCTCGGACTATCTCTGCCTCGAAGCCGCTGTTGCCTTCATTCGCTTGATGACGTCGTTGGGTTGAGCGCTGTGTCGATTTCCCGTTTCTGCCAGCCAGAAGTGGCGAAAAGTTCTTTTTCAGAGCATTGACCATTGTAGTTTGCGTGGACTGTGTTGTTAGGCGAGATGTTGGATGTTGCAAGTTATGGACAATATGGAGGCAAGCTGCGTCTTTGATGTCAAAGTTGGTACGTTTACTCATCTTGAACAAAGCAAAATCTTCCTCCGGACTGTCAAAAAATCAGAAATAGTGACGCTAACCGTACAACATGACCTGATTGTTAGCATCATTTTCATATAATATCCCGGGGATTATTGGAGACAAACATCAGCAGACGTTCTTTCCCTCGAACTACATCCTATTTATTTCATGCGATTAGGCGATTCCGGCCGTCATACACCGCAATGTATCTAAGTTACCAAACAAACAACATCAGACCGACTTATTGCTAATTGAGGGGCGGTGTGAAACCCCTGCGAGTTGCAGCCATACTCAGCAGGATTCATCGTGAGCATAACCGTCATATTGGCTGCTACTTATTCCATTCTGACAAGATGCTAACTATATAGTCCTCAGGGCTTCCCACTTCCTCTCGTTATCATCTTCCTCTCCTTTTCCACACCAGCACATCATGCATACACAACCACCCCCACCAGGTGAGAGCGGATAGAATACCGGCCGATTGGCGGGCGTTACATCAAATACGGAAATTCTCGGCACACAACAAGAGTGCAGACACAAGTTTGTTCACCGCGACGCTGCCAATGCAGCCACCAATCATATGACCCAGGATGCACATTTAAAAATCGTCTGCAAGACTGGCAGCAGGAGAAATAAGAAGCAGCATGCGGTGGGATGTGAGTATATCCATATCGATGCAATTGGCTGTCAATTAACCGTATAACGTGCAGCGGGTGTCCGGAGAGAGCTACGTAACGAATTCATTGCTGCCCGTAACAGGAAACCTCCATGGTCGACAAAGGCATTTGTCCGCACCGTCCACGAAATCGAACATCATGATGTTGTGAGCTCTAGGATTTTCGCAGATGAATTTCCTGATAAGCATGCCCGTGAGTGGACGAAACAGGCTTTAATCACCTTAGAGGAGGCTACAGAAGCGTATATGGTAGAGGTAACAGCCGAATTTCATTGTTAAAAGCATCAACTAATGTCTTGTAGGTTTTCAACATGTCTGCAACTATGGCAAGGCAAGGAGGTCGGGTACGGCTGGAACAGTCCGACATGCGCCTGGCGTTGAATATGGCCAAAATGGCCAAAGAAGGCTGTTCGCGCGCCGCAATTGAGGAAACAGAATATCTCATAAAGCAACCACGCGCCGAGGTCCAAGAAGAAAAGAAGCGGGGTGTTGAGTTTCCTAGGCACCAACAGGTGAAGGCTGCGATACAAAGACACCCGGCAATGCTTCGTCAAAACCAAAAGTCCGGCTTCCTTCCTTGCCAAAATGGCACTGCAAAGAATCCGCAGACATGCTGGACACGCAAAGGAACAGGTGCACCTCCACCCGCCTGACGCAGAGAGCGGATTCCAGAGCCGACTCCACCTCCGCCAGGCACGCCACCCGCCTCAACCGGTAACACTTGTGGAGCTCAACCTGCAGAAATCATCAATTTGCCGGCCGGATATACGTATTCGCATACAGCTCTTCCCTGGGCAGAATATTTCGAAGATGATGAGGATACCAAGCACGATACCGATTTTGATCCAGATATGCTGACTGATGAAGGTTAGTACACTCTCTGTGGTGTGGTAATGCAGCTAACATTCATTTTGAAGACAAGAGCAGCGGATTGAGCGATCCTGCAATTGATGATGAGCATTGACCGAAAGACGGGATTTTGGAGATTATTATTATATATATCTATGTATTATTAAAGAACAACGTAGATATCAAGAAGAATGTAAATGAAAATGCAAGAAAGACAGCCAAAACAACGTGAATGATAAACTGTGCCAAATTCAATGATTGCATATTCTGGATACAGCCATGGCAAAATGAGCATCAACGGAGCATCAACAAATTTTGGTCATGCGACCTGGGAAATCACACCTCAGATAAGTTGTCGTTAGTCATAAAGGTATTTTTGGCCGCCTTTATAGGCAAAGCAGATTGCAATACCCTCCCTGCCCCATCATGAAAATCAGCGTCAACGGAGCGTCAACGATATGTGGTCATGCGTCCTGGGAAATCACATCTCCGATAGGTTGTAGTCAGTCATAAAGGTATTTTTGGCGGCCTTCATAGGCACAACAGATTACAATACCCTCCCTGCCCCATCATGAAAATGAGCGTCAACGGAGCGTCAAAAATTTTTGGTCATGAGTCCTGGGAAATCACACCTCCGATAGGCTGCAGTCAGTCATAAAGGAATTTTTGGCCGCCTTTGAAGGCAAAACGGATTGCAATACCCTCCATGCCCCATCATGAAAATGAGCGTCAACGGAGCGTCAACGATTGTTGGCCATGTATCATGGGTAATCTGGGGGGCGACGGGTTGCACATTGCCATAAACTGATTATTGGCTGCCTTTATAGGCAAAAGTGAAAGTGAAACGCTTCCTGCCCAATCTTCAAAATGAGCGTCAACGGAGTGTCAACGATTGTTGGCCTTCCATCATGGTTAATCACAGCACGATGTGGCGGTTATTGTCTATATACATCGTTTTGACTGTCATCATATGCTAAAAGGCTCAAGAATGCTTAGTGGTAGCTCTGTAAATGAAATAAGTTGTTACTGTCCCGGAGGATGTGGCTAGAATATCCCGTACATATCTGCCTATAAAGGCTACCATATCCTTCTTTATGGATGCTTTTGATCAAGCACAACTCATATTACCGAAGATGCAAGACCAAATATCGTTGACCCTCTGTTGACGCTCTGTTAACGCTAATTTCCAGGATGTGGTTGGGCACGTGAGTATCCGTGTTTTGCACATCAAGGCGGCTAATACGCCGAAAATGAACTGTGACATACCAATGTCAATACTTTACGATTAGCCGTAGCATGTCTGAATGCGACCATAAATGTGAAACCCGAAACGCAGATCCGGAGATTGGACACCACGCGTCGAGCCAAATCCGGCGAAACGCGCGGGTTGACGGGTACGGGTCCGGGTTTGGCCCGCCAAGAGTCAGCGGGTCGGGTTTTTGGCCGGGTTTGGAACCGAACCGACCCGTTTTTGCGGTCCAAACCCGGACCACTGGCGGGTTACCTGGACCCGTTGCTAACACTAATTGTCAGAGAACAAAGCTCTTAATCACAACTTGACTGCAAACTATTTCAGAATATTGTAAGCTTCAACTGTTTATTTTTACAAGATAATATTTGAAAGTGTATTATTAAGGTTATATGTTCTGGTTGCCATATAAGGCCATGGTAAGTAGGGAGTTGTGTAATATTGAAAATTTGATAGTGAGTACTTGCTTACTCATTATAGTTACTATGAGCTCGACTTAGCCGCCATGGACTGGATGGTTTCTTTGACCCCAGTATAACTATACATATCAAGAGCTTGCAGTGATTATATGAAATGTATAGTATCACAGGCCTGGTATGTATTTTCAGTATTCAGATAAACGTCAATACAATCTGTAATTGAAAGGTTACATATGGAGGAGCTTGGAAATTGTCAAATTATGCTGATTGGAATACTTCCAGTTGGAATAATTGAACACTTCCTAGATAGCTCTCAAGTTGTTTCTAAGTACTCCTGTGAGTATGATTCCAAGTACACTTTCTAGTCACTCAGGCATACTCCAGAGCATGCTGCCAGATACACTTCCTTGTTTACTCACAAGTATGCTTCCAATTGCACTTAATCATACTCTCTCAGGCTACATGGATCTTTGTGCCCAAGTACACTCTCAAGAGGTAAGCTACTCCCAATCTTGCTAAACTATATGCTTGAATATATGCTTCAATGTACTCAATTAAAAACTTGTTGAGTTGTATATGCCGAATTCTACAATGTATGAGGCAGATTGTATGAGGCAGAAAGCAGGTGAAAGGTGGTATATGGTGGTCGAAAGTAAAACATTCGACAATATGATTTCCTGTACAATTTATCCCATATAGCCACAGTGATGAGATTTCACTATGCCTTACCGTCATCATACCAGAAATTGCAGCTTGGGACTGTAAAAGATAGACAATTGGATTATCAAGAGAGCTAATCTGTAAGTCAGATTTTCCAGTGGTCTCTGTAACCTGCCTCCTTTCAATTGCTCATATAGATATTCACATTTAGTTTGGAACTGATGATGATGATTGCGATGGTAAAGGTATTGATGATGGTGATTATAGAACTAGAAGCACTGTGACAAGAAAATTGGCTATGTCCACATCTGCATCTATGCTTTCACAGACTGAGATTGTTCAAATTGTAATTATTTCAACAAACTTAGAGTTTCCCAGTGGGCAAAAGCATTCTATTGAAAACTCTACTGCTTCCAATGTACCGCTTTTTCAAGCATGGTTCTCTCATGACATTCTCACATACTTCCCATTGACATTCTACATACCATACATTATGTTCATTTGTCCATTGCTAACTAGTTGACCTAACAACAAAATCTGTTAGAATACATTCTGAGATTCCCCTGAATGAGTTGGGCATCTCTGCCATATCCTTCGGGATACTTGTCATCAACTTGATATATGAACTGGTCATTCCATTTCTTTCATTTTATATACCCATTCAGTACAACCCCATTGTCAATATATCTCTTGCATTGATCATTTCCCAAAGGCTGAGGTGTATGAGATTTCCTCAAGAGAAGATAGCATTTGCTTCAATGTTTCACTGTCTGGAGATATCAGAGTATGTTGTTTCGATGATAAAATACATTCCGAATGCATTCCAGATGTTACATTATGGTTAGTTCAGCTCTTCCTTATGTGATTTGTATATTCGCATGATATTTGCTTAACGATTGTGTCCAGATCATACACATGCCCTGACTTATGATCTGTCTGTCATACCTCAATCAGAGTGAATACTGTATGAATGAAACAAACAAACAAACAAATGATGTGTCGAATTGAAGCTGCTGAGATAATTGATTGAATATTTGTCTCAGATGACATGTAGTCTGTATAGTAGCTGCTAGCTCAAATCCAGACTACATGATTATATACTGTACATTAACTTGGTCTAAACCAAATTGGTAATCATATCTGAATTTACAGTGAATATATCAAATAGAATATTGTAATAAATGTGCTAGTGCTGTGAACAGAATACAGCTAAGATACTCTCACAATGCACATTTCTCACTATAGATATCTTTGAGTGAATGTTAATCTTAGACTGTCAGTGAATATCCGGTTACACATTTCAAGTCAGTAACATACAAAAATTCCTATACATAGTAATAATATATAAGAATTTTCTCTCTATGTAGTATACTAGCAATTACTATTTATCCCATGTACACCCTTCTACAAGCCGAATGATGAAGTGTGGCATCATCCCCAATATGCTTAATTGTATCCAGATAAAGATAATAACTAAACAGCATTGCGATCTAAGCTTCAAAGTCAAAAGGCTCACATAGCCCATTTCAGAGAACATGGAGCAGCTGCAGATGAATATAATATAGTATTGAGGAAGATAATTTGTCAGAGAGTATACAGCAGGACTAAATGACAATGATGATAAAATATACAACTAATGATACTCTTGCATAGTATCTGTAATTAAACTGCAAATATATTGCAATACAAGTTTAGTAACAATCGATCAATGTGTCAAATATTGACTGAATAGTTAGTATTTCCAGTGTATTCACCTGTCAACTGAATCAACCATAATAACTCTCTATGTCAGACTGCAAGATATCTTCATGAGAATATAATATTCGGATTGTTAAGGAAAATATATCAGTCTATAGTATTATTTGGCCAGGTGAAACAAATAAGAAATAATAGATAAAGAATATATGTAAATTCCAGTTAGTATTCCATTTTCCACTAATTGCTAAATATAGAATTTACGATCTAGTTAGAATTTATATCACTTCCATCATCTTACTGTATTTCCATCAATCTCTTAAAGCAAATGATATTTAATTTGCAAGTGTATTTCTCTATATATCTCCAAATACATCACAATATTCTTATTTCAATTAATTAAATTCAATTTCTGAATATGTTACCAAGCAAATATTCATGTGTCCATTGGGGTATATGTTTAAATTCATGACCAGGAATATTATCAAAATAGAGTATATATTCACTTTCCACAACTACTAAGAAGTATCTCCAAATTAACTTGAATATGTATTCAATATTTACTAATACTTGAAAACGCATTTAGTGCCAGTCAATACAATACTTTGAGAAGTGAAATAGCATAATATAGATAGTATATAATCGTGAATGCATTTTGTAGTTATAAATATGATTGATTGTGGAAGTTGAAAAATGGAGAATGCCAAGTATAGTAGACATACTGTAACAAAATTGCAACCCTACAGAGTTTACAGAATATTAATTAACCAGAAAAATTACATTCAAATAATTGAATTCATGTAAATGTATTTTAATATTCAGATTTCCAATCATCTTTAAAAGTGATCCACAGATTGGTAAAGGAAATACCTCATGGACAACTCAATTGAATATGGAAAAACAGATGGTTTCTTAATGTATATAGTACAGTCTGAACTTTCCTGAATAGTATAAACCATAGCAAAAAAGCAATGTTGAAATCACAGTCAAAATCTACTCCATTTTTACATTACATCAGTACCCTTATCTCAACTAGATTGTTACCATGTGGAGTCAAAGTTACAAAGTATTATATCAGGTATACAGTACATTATTCAATCTGACCTAGTACACCCCATGGGGATGTACAGTAACCTTAGAATTAAACGAATTTAATACTGCTCTTTCAAGAAATGGTATTCAACTGGATTCACTCTACATATAATAATAAAGTCTTTTCCTGCAAAGATTGAAGTGGCATGCAGTGACTAAAGTCTGGAAAAAAATGTTATTTATACCATTTGTGTTCTTGATATAGTAATGTTCAAATGCTCAGCTTTGTTGCTACCATGCTGGAAGTGTGGTATAAAGTATATTCAAGCAGAGATATCAGATCTTAGACTCCATACAATAATGTTTCCAGTATATCTAACCCACAAGAATCCAAAGTCAAATAATACAAATATTTCATACTTGGTTCCAAAAATGCAGAATACACGGAGACTGAACCTAACTTACCACACGAAACATCCTACAGCTAGGAATCAAATTCAATTTTGATGGTTCTACATCCATGCTGCCAGCATGTTTATAGCATGGACTTACCATACTGCACTGCATATTATCTTCTATATGTTACAACTCACCTGTATTCAAATATATATTTAAAGACACTGATGAAGTATGAAATCCAGATTCAGCACTTCCATAGGGCACCTAACCATTTAAACACCTTGTAACCCAACAGCCTAACTATATTGACCACATAATTCCCCACCCTGTGCAAGTTAGCTTCATGAAGTTGTATGACAGTCTGAAGTAACAAATTTCCAGTTCAATTATAATGGCAATAATTCCAGACCAGTACAGAGTATTCAATTATGTTGTCTACACTCTGTTCTATTTCTGCCTAGTGAGTCACTGTACAATACAATCAGGTAGATAGGGAGGAAACAGCAAGAGTGCAGCTGATACAGATTATTCATAACATAGGCAATTTGTAATATAAATGATGCAATATATTGTATAGTCAGATACTTGTCACAGCTTTCAACAATGTGAAACAGAATTCCAGTACATCTTTATGAGTGTGAAGTTGTACTCTGATTGGTATAAATTCTAGTGTATAGATTAGTAAACTTCAAAGTTACTAATACTACTACCCTTATCAATATAACTATTATGGCATATCTTTTACTGTAAGTTATACTCTCTGATTTTAATGATAGCAATGTAGATTATATAATCTAATAAGATAAATAATGCTAACTTTGATTATCTGATTCATGTATCCTAATTTCACTACTGTACAGAATTTGTCCAAATCAATCAAATTGTTCTCTAGCGATACACTTTCGATGCAGTCAGATATTTCATCACCTTTTACCAAATATGCAGGTACAGTACCAGCTGCAATGGGAATATTAACATTTTGATAAAACTGATTTAGAACCTACAAGAAACTGACAGTTCAATTACCATCATCATGTGGATTCTATACAATCCAAGTCTATTCAAAATTGCACATATCTTGCTATATTCGATTCAAATATTGGAATAGTAATTGCCAAAGTACTATCGTGCTATTTTACAGCCTCAGAATATAACAGCAATTGTCATGTCTTCTTGTATCACTTAATGAAGAGAGATATGATATTTTGGGCTGCGAGATAATTCTGATATTGGAAAATCTGATGAAGTAGTACACAGTTGAAATGTCGCAACAAAGATGATATAGCATATCCTTTAAACATATTGTTAAGGTGTTTTTGTTTATCTCATATCTATTCAACATGAATGGAAATGCTGAACCCTGTCATGGAAAATCAGTTGTTTGAAATGAACACCGATGGTAGGCAATTTTATGACCTCATACGGTCCTTGGCATTGGAAAATGCTTCCATGGAACATGGTCAATAAGTGGTGGGCCGCTGCCCGTGTGCTAGGTAGTAATACATTTGAAATAACCGCCACCACCCGGAGACAGTGACAATTCAATACACAGCCATACGGTTCAGTATGTGTCGGTATTGTTCCGCTATCATTTACTTCTGTGACACCTAAGATTATCTCTCTGCGCATTTTAGAACACTCGCAATTCAGCTCGTGTTCTGTCAGTATTTTCCAATATGCGTCAGTACTGAGCTGTATGGGGCCATATACGTTTCCCGTTCTCAGCACTACCTGTGGTGCCTTCAGCATTCTATTATTGAACATACTGCTCTCACTGACCTTGTATTCCGAGTATAATTGAATACTCATCCATACAGCGCTGTATGCGTCATTACGTATCACAAATTTGACCATCATCATTCTCCCACTGCTGTGCTTCGAAATACATGACAATACCACTCAATACAACCCCATACTGAATGATACCGCAATCTTCCCTACTGCGAAAACCTTGAATGAGATCTTTAACTCCATAGACAAATGAACAAACTCAGTGTGTTTTTCAATACTGCACTGTATTGCACCATACATATGAGGAACAGTTTCTGTCTCAATCAACCGCTTTTGAAGAAATCCATGACTCGGTTGAAGTTTGAATGATGGCATTGTATCTCCCAATACTGCACTGTATGGCACTATACACGCTGATACCTCCATTTTTGGACTCTCCAGCTTCAAAGAAATCCTTTGCTCCTTTGGGCTTAATTAGTTTTATTGTATCTTCAAATACTGCTCTGTATAGCATTGTACTTATAAGTGCTGGCTTTTCTGAATCCAGCACCTTCAAAGATGTCTTGGGCTTGATTGGAGTTTGAATAGCGCTATGGTATCGGAATATGCCACTTTGGATAGCTATGTACCTATAGATACTCCTTGATTTCTGAACCTCTGCTTCTAAAGAAATTTTCGGCTTGGTTCAAGTTTGACAGGAGCCCCAGTATCGTTCAGTACTTCAATGTATGGCTCTGTACTTATAGATACCCAGTTTTCTTGCACAGGTGGCCTCAGAGATTTTTGGCTTGATTTCAGTTGGAGTTAGATACAGGTATTCTGGAATACCTGACTGTTTAGCTCTGTACCTGCCAGTATTTTCTTTCCAGTGAACTTATGACAATACCATGTCTAGTGTGCCCTCCAAGTAAGCCTGTAATGTAAAATACTAACAAGTACTTGTCGATATTTGACTGTACTGCATATCTCAATAACAATATTACAAGAGATTGATAGACATTTTGTTTTTGACTTTTCAACCCGCTTAATGATCTGGTAGTGTTCTGCGTGATCCCCCTCATTGATACGCTTTACAATTACAGTTTCACCTGCAAGCATCGTGAGTGACATTGTATGTTGGGCTCTGCCTTGATTGTGAACCCCACTCAGTTACCCCTCAATATGCCCTCCCACAATGACTTCGACTCTCAAAGCTCGTCTACATCAACTTGCATCTGAAAACTATGCTCTCCACCACGAAAACCGGCCATCTGCCCTCCGTCGACACCTGCCGTTGGCTGAAACAGCAAGTGCAGCTTACCTGCAGTCCGGAACCCATTGAGCAGGACTATCTTACATTCAATGCTCGCCAACAATGTTTTCGTGATGGTGATGATGGTGACAGTGATTTGGAGGAGTCTCCAAGGCGCTTGAATAACATACTTGCAAAGATATGTCAGGTTTGACATTACACAACGAATCTCTACCTATTCTTACACGGGTCTATGGAGGGATCCATCATTCGATTTGTTTGGCACAGGCAGCTTCAGGTTTTCGCCAACTGATGACTACGATGCTGGTGATGCCGATCCCGCCAATGTTGATGATGATGATGATGATGATGATGATGATGATGATGATGATCAGAGTGGGTATCTACATGACAATATGGAAACTCGTAACGACTTGGAAATGAATGGCAACTAAAGAAGACACCTCGTTAGAGCTGAAACCGACTCCATGAGTGGAACTCAGACGGAGTCCACGAACATGAGAGCAAATGAGCCTCGGAAGGTTGCGACCAGTAGGTCCTGGGTTAGACCCCTCATTACTTCTTTGTACCCAGTATCACTGACAGGTATAGCATGCGGATGATGAAGAGCATGGTGGAGAGGAAGCTGAGGAAGATGGGGATGAAGATGATGAAGAAGAGAGTGATCTGCCAGTGCCTTGGCAACGGAGAAAGACAAAACTTATGACGAGGAGATTGAGAGTCACAAAGCGTTCTCAACTTCGACTTTCCTTTCCTTACTGGTATCTAAGGTGACCGATTCGTACAGCATGCAAATGATGAAGGAGACTGAGCTGTAAACGATGCATCTGCTCTTGCCGGAGATGAAGACAATGCTAGCGGCGAGGACTTTGCCAACAAAATTCTTGGGATGACACACAATATCACTAGAATGATGACGAAGTATACCACCATGCTGATCCTCGAGTGTGTGAGGGCTGTTACCACTTCTTCAGTATCTCGCTTGCACTGAAACAAGATGAGCGCATGGAACCTTGCAATGAGGGAGGAAAAGGAATGAGTTTCCACCAATCTACGCAGACCCAGGGCAGGGTCTGGATATATGGGTCGGCTTGGGTTCATGGGAGAGTACGCAAAGGAGGTTGCGAAGGTCTATGAGGAGAAGAGGGAGTACAACGCAGAAAAAGTAAAGGAGATGAATAAAGAGGGCCGCATAGGCACTATGGAGAGCCTTAAAAGAGTGCAAACAGGGAGTGAAGCTTTTGTGAGAAACAGCAAGTCTCTTGATACTCAAATATGAAGATATTCAGTACTGACCAAGCAGGTGGCATACCTCGGGAACCACGGCATACATACAGTCCTGTGTGTTATACCAACCAAGTTTCCCACACCAGCTCTGAACAGTGCCGGGTATGGAGTGGCCCACTATAAGCTCATCCTTGACAGTCGAAGATGTTTTGAAGAGTGTAGAACTATGTGTGATGGCTGAGAGTCATGCCAGCAAGCAATCGAACTGCTCTCGGTACCTGAGACCTTCGAAGGAACTGCAGGATGAGATAAACTTCCGACGTTGGTTACTTCTGCAACTCTAGCAATCATCAGTATGTAGCCCATAATGAAGTGGCTGAAATTACGCCGATTCAGACCGCAATGTACAGATGCAAAGACCCCAAATGGTATGGAACATTTTCAGAAGCTTCCCCGTCACAGGCTGCAGAGCATTCTGACTGCTAGGAAGCTGAAATGGTGTGCACCCAAGAATTGGAGTGCCGAGTTGGGTGGTACTCCGGAGAGAATCTAGAACACTATTCACTCTACCCAGCTGGAACGGCTTGAAATCACATATGATGCCGTGAAAGGTGAACCGAAGGAGTTGAAGCTGTTCCGTATATAATATTGATGCACAGATATCATAGAAGAAAGTTTACATTAGGTAAACTACCACTGCATTACAATAAAGTGCAACTATTTTAATTGATAGTGTGTACTTACTTATATAGATTTGAAAGGTACTGCTTGGTATCCGAATCAACAAGTGATAATAACTGGACAGGCGACAATTGATAACTACAGTGCAGTACTGCTTCATACTCTCAAGTATTATCGTATACTCGAAATTTAGTTACAATACTGTGCACTCTGAGATTTCAATTCGTATCAATGAATACTCATTGGTACAGTTCAGTATAATAAAGTACTGAATGCATCATACTATATGCGTTGAACTATGGTCAGCCTCAACGAACACAGATTGAACTATAGTTATCTGAAAGTAAATATGTAAAGACTATGGGGTGAAATAGCCCATTGGTGTCTGTATGGCTTGAGTTTAGGGTCCCGCAGAGCATCATCCGTAGGCTAACCTCCATCTCACATTCACCACCTCCGCACCTCAGTTCCATCCCTCATTCACCTGACCATATCAACACCTACTGCCCAATTTCATTTACCACTTTGCATCTGTTATTGTGGGTCACACATTTGCCAATCTATGCCTAAACACCATACCTTCGACATTCTCATACTCATATATCATGGCTAGCAAGCACAAAAAATTTGTTTTTGAGACGGTTGCATAGGGCGGATATAGTTGCTCAAAGGCACCGACGATGGATATTTGGAGAGATGACAGGAAGATCCAACGTCACGCTCCCAATCTGATTCGATGAGGAAGAAATGGCCCCAGAGGGGGAGACCACGTCCGCTTCCTGCCCCTTCAGCTTGACTACAAGAACGAGCAGCTTGGTAACCAGCCGGATGATGAACGGAATGTTTGAAACGACGTTATACATTGGATTGACGAGATTATCGGCACTACACTCAGTCAGAGGAGGTTGCAGCTCAGCGAGAGGAAAAAGCTTCCACAGAACCAGCGAGAAGTTGTAAAGATTGTGTCAGAGGCTATCAACAGCAGGTCGGAGAGGGCCTGCAAATGCATCCATCAAGATGTCGTCAACGTTAGGCACATTACCATGGGGAGCTATACTTGGAGAGACGTTCCATATCGCCAGTGCGCAACTTCAGCCAGCTGCCTCATATCCTCTGGATCCTTCCTGTCGAGCCCAAGAAAGCCTCGTCCTGTGTTCTCACTAAAACAGCTTCGCACTCTACATGAGCAGTGTACCAGGGGTTCCATCTCCAAAGAGGTTTGGTCTGGAGGCCTTCGAGTAGCTTTTGAAGCAGATAACAAGATGGTTCTGCCAGACTTTTCACACCCGGTACGCCCAGATATTGCCTAATACTCTTCAATACTGATATATACAGTCATTCAGCTTCGAGACGCCGATCATCATTGGGTTGCCACAAATTATCAGGTAGATACAATGATGGCATCAGCAATTGAAGATGCCGACCAAGAGACTCCGTGGAAAGAGGAACAACTTGTGAATGTGTGTCCACCCTGCTTTAACTTCTCCGATGAAGATGGAGACCATACCATACAGATAACACTGGACGGGAATATGTGCCATGCACAACTGCAGAGGGATATACTGTGGGACTTTGAGATCGTCGAACCAAAACTCTTCGTCAACTATGGCAGGAAGATGTTCAACTTGGCAACAAGCGCCAACGAGCATTTCAACATCATCATTCCATCAAATGCCTCCGGGCACAAATACAAGGCCACCGACAGATGGAATAGACCCGAAACCAGTACTGCTTCAAAGAAGGCGTTGGACAAGAGTGGTGTTGTTGGAATTACATGCTTTCTTGGCGTAAATTTGAGGTTTCTGAATATCTATGGTGGTGGTGAGCAGCAGAGCCATGGTATCAGACTGATAGATGCTGTGTTGCATGAGGTTGCCCACTTCGCCGAGCTGAAGTAGTGTGGTGACGTTGCTTGTGTGTTTGAGAGCACTCCGTACTGCTACAATCTGGACTGGATGGACATAGTAGAAGCCCGAACTGCGAGGTCTCATATACATGGGCATGAGTACCGGTGCGATGTCTCGTACAACCTTGTTCACACCTCAAATCACTGTCTCATGGTCGGTGAAGAGCCAGAGCATTTGTGGTATATGATGTAACATCTCATCAAGCCGGGAAGAGTTTCATCAAGTTCCCACCGAATGCAGAAGATAGACTTACTTGGTAGGTACTGGCCAATATGACTAGATTCATTACAATGCTAATGGAATCCTTTTACTGGGCTGTACAATGCTCAATGTTCTAGAGAAGACATGGGCAATAACCTGGAATGCTGCTGGACAAAGATGATTGACAGGGCAAAGGAAGCAAAGGAAACTCTTGCACAGATAACTACCATGGTGAAAGCAGAGCGAATTGATGAATCAGGGTGTGTGCATCCACAGAGAAATGTTATATTAGATCATCTGGGGGAGCAATCAGAAGATCAAATCAGGTACTATACGCAATACCGGTGAGTACTAGAATATACCACCCATGATCCATAATCACTGATCTACTACAGGATGCGTCAAAATTCCAACAATGATGAGATCTTTGAGCTTCTACTGGAGGAAGAACGGTTACGAAGACGAGATCCGAGCATGACGAGACTCTTCAGTTTGACTGGCTCGACCCGCGAAAAGTGGTGAAGGAATGGTGAGCACCTCTTCGGCCATCCACGTGCTCATGCATTGAAACAGTTTTGTCACCATCAGGCAGAGCTCATCAAGATCGTGACAGAGAGGCGAGTGGAAGTTGATGTGCTTCACAAGCGAGGCAGAGGGCACAAGCAGGCAAAAGAGATCATTGCGAAGATTAAGGAAAGATGGAAGCAGCTCGACAACTTGGTGAAGAAATTCAAAGCCGAGATTTGCAAAGTCGGCGATGCCAACTTGAGGCAAATATTGGCAAAAGACATCCCAGAGAATGGTATAGGAAACGCTGAGATATGAGATATGGAAAGGCTTATGTCAAATTCTGATTGGGCAGTATACCAGTATATTAGGGATGGTATAGGGTGGTACTTTGATCAACAACGGGTCGTTGAGGCGAGAACGATGCTGCAATTGTAGGCCCAGAGGCTGATCAAATGGCACAAACATCAAGGAAATGTGCTTCTCAACCTCCTCCACTGCGAAATGAGGATCGATAGCCATCTGCTTAAAGAGCTCCTCTTTCATCGCTTCCGAATTCTGCACTCTCCCTTTGCTATGAAGCATGATTCTCTATGTCCACTTGATCCTTGGAGAAGCCTTGAATGTATTCTACAGCTATAAAATCGTTCGTGCAAGTACTGGAGAACTCGGGTTACCGATGTTAGATGCCATGTAGAGGGTTGCGCGACTGGATCATATTGATGCTGTCGATTGTGGTTTGGCAGATCATGGAGATGGCGAAAGTGACTATGGCCAGACAGAAGAAGAGCTGGCAGCAAACATGATGGAAGATGTAGAGCGTAAATGGGCAGTGGCGTTAAACGAGAAAGAGGGTGATGGTGTCGAGGAGGAGAAGGAGGAGGAGGAGGAGGAGTATGAGACAATGGAGCTTGAAGAATATATCAGATGAACAAGACACATGGGAACGAATGATGTATAACCTTGGTATTTGTTTGGCATATACCAATAAGTATGTGATGGTAGTGGCTAATACCCTCCAAGACCAGTATAAAATGGCTACTCAGCTATTACTCGTTGCGAAGAAGGCAAAATCACATGGCTGTCACTCAGAGTGAAACCCTCCCTGAGAGACTATTACAAACTTCCTGTGTATACTTCAATTGCCTGCTTTAAAGCTACACATACTCTGCTGCGCATTATTTTTGAGGTTAATAGCTCTTAGACCGTGTCAATCCTCTGATTAGAGTTTGACCGATTTCAATCGAATTCAAGCCTTGGTGAGAATTGTGGTTACTGTACCCAGAGAATGGCAGCATAGACTATAGGCGCAATGAAACCTAGCTCAACTCCCGGATATTTTAAACAGTCCGGTCCAGGGGTTTGGGTACCAATTGCAGACTCTTCCTTGACTGAGTCTGCGTTCTGTTCATTATTGTATACAGTAGTTGCTATGCCTCCAAAGTTTGAAATGGATGCTTCGATCATATCTTGAATGAACATATAAGTTCGATGTGAGTATATGGGTTTCATATTATGACTTTGCATGCCACCTGCAAGTGGTAGTTGACCTAAACAGAGAGAGTTGCATACTTGAACATATTAGCTGAAGATTCCAGCTTCTCAAAGGAGTTCTACCGATAACATTGCTCCAACACTACTTGTACGCCTCCATAAATCGATGGGACTACAAGTATACCCCATGAGAGGGCCTGAATTAGAGGCTGTGCATCACTGCGGATTTGCTTGCATCTTCATGTGATTAGTCAAACATGGTTAAATATTATTTTGAGGCGGTAAATGTCGTCTGTGAATACTTCCTTAAGGAGTCAGATAGACACGCGGAATGAGTATCATACAGCTCATGTGTCTGGAACAGAAAGACAGATTGTACCACAGAGAGGCAGTAGCTAGGTACTGACAAATACTAACTAGTATCCACTTGGATTGTATGGTATCCACCAGCTTTTGTGTTTTGCACCGGTTTGTCGATTTCAAGCTATCCAATACCGGATGATACTGAACAGTAATGGTAGTTACTCGACATACAATTTCCAAAGTAGTATTATGGTATATGGCCTGCTAAGAATTCACAAACTCCCAATGTGCTAAAAAATACAGGTGGTAAATCCTTCCATAAATCCCTATGAAAGAGCCCAGTAAGGCCCCAGCGTGCTTCCCAAGTTCTTCCCCTCACATCTGAGGCAAGGGAAATCGTCCTGCTGTTGAGCATTCTCTGACCATCCCTTTGCCTTTGCCTTGCGTTTCTCAGAGAGCTCCTTCTTCTTTTCCCCCGTTCTCTTCCACTCTTTCAACCGATGTACTGGCGAGTCATTGGCTTCCAGGAGTATCACATTGCCCCCTTTCTTCTCAGGGAACTTACTTTAGAATACAGCCAACATCTAGAGAGGAATGAACATGTATCGGATGGAGAGCAGTATTGATACATACTAATTCGAAAAGTCCTTCAGTGCCGAGACTCCGAAACGCTCGAGCAAGCTCCAAAACCTCGGCATCAACTGCATCATTGACATCCCTGCCATTCTGTATTCCATCATGTATGTTGAAGCTCACATGCCTGCATTGAGTACCATTGCCATTATCAATGCTCGCGTGGTCATCCTGATTTCCGTTTGCAATATCGAAGCTCACATTCATGCTTTGATTCACATTTCTGATATCGAAGGTTGCATCATTGTCTTGATGCCCATTGCCCATATCGCAGCTCACATCTTCATCCTGACGCCCATTGCTGGTATCAGGGTTTCTGCTTGGTAGAGGATTTTCGGAGTGTCGTGATTGCAATCGAGGTGGGCCCATAAGAGCATAGAGGAGAGGAGATTGGAACTCAGAACCGGCATGGGATAATAAGCCGTTACCGACGGGGGTTGACATGAAGGGTTCAGGAACATGAACGTGTGCATCAAGCCATGACTGCATACTTGTGAGCCCAGAAGTTCTAAAAAGGTTAAAATCTCATGTACCTGTATGGTATCCCTTGACACAACCTTGAACTTCTCGTGACCATCCAGAACTTCATCTTCTATGTATCCACCACCCTGCTCGATAATTGTTGCAGGAAGCTTGTCAATGTGCTTGGCTGTGTGGGGTGATAGGGGTTGCTGTAAGATGTCGGCCGCTGACCGCTGGGAGATGGTGAGGCTCATCCTGTTCTTGTTGTCGTTGGTGTGTGTATTCACAGTTATAGGCTGGTTGGTGGTGGTTCAAGGGGTTATGATGTCAATTGACAATGCTTGGCATGCTAACCCGGCAGCACCAACCATTGAAAGCCGCACTACTGAACTTTCTCCTGGATATCCGCCTCACTACCCAACGTTCAAAGACGATCAACGAATCAGAACCAACATGCCAAAAGTACAAGTACATTGCTACCTGCAGATACTGACTGTTACTGATTGCAACTGATAATAACTGAATAGATCATGCACTCTGTTGCACAGAACCCTACCGAGACCCTCAGCAAGGCTGAAAAATCACTTTGTAACAAGATTAGATCTCACATTCATACCACTGGGGCAAATGAGGGAACCGAAATCAATTCCGCCGAGATTGACTGACCTATCTGCATTGACAAGTTAAGTCGAACTGTTTGAACAACTTCTACTACATTCAATGTGCTGATACTTACACAGAAACAGAACTATGTGATCGGCAAGGAAGAAGTCGAGAACATCATTGAGTACGTTTGGGATAAAGGACTTCATGGTATCATGCACCACCGACTCTTCGTTGGGTTATACGTGACATGTAAACTTCCGGAGAGTTCGATTTCTCGCCACGAGAACCTCAATGTAACTCTTCATTCGTTCATTCATTAGTGGCAGAACTAGCCACGATGGATTTCAATAGACGAAGATTAGCAACACCATGCGAACACACCGTGAGGTCTTGGAGATGTTCCAGGATCAGGATGCTTAGACTGAGATGCTTGCCAAGGGTGTCAAGCGCATTGTTCATTGCTTCCTTGAACCGAATGGCAATGAGGGTATTACGGCTCTGGAGGCGATGGGAACCTCTGTTGATAAGGACAGTGTTGCTTAAGTGGCACGGTCTTTTAGGGAACAGAAAATGTTGCGGTTTGGTGGGATAATTGGCACTGTTGTACCAGTTAAGCAGTTGTAATCGATAGTTCTGTTGCTACTCTCGATACAAGTAATTAGGTTAATGAGTACTAACCACTTTTGGCTGGTATACTTCAGTATTATTCACTATGCTTCCCTATGATACACAAACAAATGTAGTTAGTTCCAGCTTAGTGTGACAGTATTGAGTAGTACTTGTATGTACGGACTGGTATTCTTTTGTATCGCATCATCAGCTGAAAGAATTATCAACACTCTTCGTTACACTTCAATACAACTCAATACTGCTCAGTACCTGTCAGTACACAATACTACCATTTTGCACAAGATGTTTTTCGTCATCTCTACAATACTATGCCCATATTCCCCTCCACCTCTCCACCTTCCTTTTCGACTTCTTTACCAGCCTCTGTGTTGGCTTTTTTGGCTGCACAACCTTATCGCCATCACTGACGCCATTGCCATCACCATTCATATTATGATCACCATTTTCGTCAGTACACCTACCACTGCTATTGATGTCATCCTTCTTTAAA
>Ga0307512_10003116_pt1 | contig 19775 bp, 27 predicted proteins | sample 14_EM_MG_FD_200267 | JGI IMG/M metagenome (GOLD analysis project Ga0307512, IMG submission 200267) | Populus trichocarpa ectomycorrhiza microbial communities from riparian zone in the Pacific Northwest, United States - 14_EM | ecosystem: Host-associated > Plants > Roots > Unclassified | place... | reverse complement strand
GGCGATGGATGTCGCCGCTGTCGCCATCTCCATCGCCATATCCATGGGCGCGTCGCTCCTCCCGTCTCCCGCTTCTCCCGCGTCCAGGTCACTCCTCTCGCTCCCTCTGAATTCGGTCATCACTTCTACGAAGCAAGCCTCTTAGTCCTCGTTGTCGCTTGCTCGCTGGCCGACGCGTCGCGTCAATCGTGTTTTGTGCGAAGCCTCTACGCGAACCCACTCCGCTGCGTGGATTCTTGTGCGCGCTCTCCTCCGGCGGTCCAGAAGGTGCTGGGAATCTCGTTCTGGGATCAATTCGACGTTAGGAGTCGATTCCCGCTGTCCGTTTTCTGATTGCTCTCGTTATTGTTGACTTATTGTGCCGTTTTCTTTATGCCAAGACTTTTGTCGCATCCATTAGATTAGGTTGCAGCCGTGCCGTTACAGGCTTTCGTTTGCTTGGATGAACTTTGTAACATTCGCTCCTCCGAAGAGTGTGTCCCCCATGGTTCCCGGAAGTGTCGTTTGCTTCTTTTCCATACCGTTGCTGAGGGCCAAGGACTCAATGAATTGCTTTCGATTGTGGACTTGGTTGGACGCGATATTGACGGAAGGTCCGGTGTTGACGGATGATCCGTCACAGCCACTGGAACTGGCGACGGCAGAAGTCAATCGAATGTGCTTAGTCTACATTTAGATTTGTTTTGCAGTCGCTGTCTGGAAATCAGATTGTGGTTGTAGGTGGTGAATTCGCAGTAATGGGTGATCGATAGTCAATTGCTAGTTTGTAAGTTGTTCTAGTCCATTCACGGAGGCGGTTCCTACGTGGAGTACCTAGTCAGTTCACTGAGGGCAACCTTCCATGAAAGAACAGTCCATGCACGGAGTCCGTTCCCCACTTGGGTGAAGTGACTAGTTCGTTACCGGAGTTAGTCAAAATTTTCAAAAACTCTGCTTTGTACGCATGTCTGTGCATGCACTGGCACGGACGTACAGTCAGCTGATTCTGTGCAGCTGAATTCTATCAGCGCAGCCGTGTACGTTCAGCGGAGCGCAATGGAGTACTGTCTTCACAGCGCAACTGAGTACGTTCCACGGATTCTATTGTACTCACAACATGGAGCGTCTTACATCTACCACCCCACATCACATTCCGCCATTCAAAAAGGGTAGCCATCGAGACCTTACTCTTCGAGCAGCTTCTCGCCTTCAGTCCCCTCCTGGCCCATCGAAGTATGTTGAAGGTGTAAAAGCAACTGCACGACTATTCGTTGCAAGTGTTTCAAAGTAAAAGCCAAGTGCACACTTCATTGCCATGGTCGAGATGGTGGGGCGTAGCGCATAAATACTGGACCTTCTGCTGCGCCATCAGGTACTTTCACTCTCGAACGAAGCACATGATCAGCTCCACCAATGGAGCAAAGTGTAATTGTAGTTGCATCAGGACGTCCAAGAGGCATCCAATTGTAGGGATCACCACGATGTATAGATTATTTATAATTTTTCGTTGACTCCGTGAATGAACTAGTCAGTTCACGGAGGTGGGTTACTGACTCCTTGAAAGGACGGTTCGTTCACGCAAGGTGGAACTCCGTCAACTGACTAGGTACTCCGCGGAGGAACTGCCTCCATGAATGGACTAGAACATAAGTTCTTTGGAAGGGGAGTTGGGTCAATTGGGCGCTTTTTTGAGGTATGCTCTTTGTTTCATTCTTCTCTTAGTCCAGCTTCACTACCTCTGTCAGTTTTCTCTCTTGGCTTCCTGCCAAGTCATCTATCTTTCGGGTTCTATTGTCCCACCACGACTAGTAGTATTCTCATTAGCATTCTTCCTAATCTTACCAGCATTGTTGGTTGCTTTTCTTTGTATTCCTTCTGATTCGTGTCTTCCTTAGTACGGGGGTGACGTCCTTTTTGTTCACTTGTGTTTTCTTCTCCCGGTATAATGTCGGTGCCTGCTCTTGGAGTTCGTCCCGTCTGCGATGTCGGTGCTTTTCGTCCTGGTGTTAGGTTGGTGCCTGTCGGGATTGGAAAATGTTATTTTGTTACGGGTAATCTACAATAAGCCATAGGTATGGCCTACATTAACCTCCCATAAGACTGATAATACCAGTGTTCCGAAGCGGCCCAGCCGGCCGCCGACCGGACTTCAGATTCGCAGTCCGGCCAGATAAAGTCCCTGATCCTGGAGGCCACCCAAAGCCTGGGCAGATAAAGATCAACCTGCAGGGAGCCTGACCGGACTGCAGATATCTGACGGCTTTTGCCTGACCCGCATATGCCTGCAGATACCTCCATATTCCTGCTTCTGGGCTTGGTGTCGTTTTGGGAGGAGCTTCAAGCAAAGCTCTATCTTCATTGTCTTTTGAATTTAGCGCTTACGGTCGTGACACCGCCATGGAGGAGTGTGGGGACGGATTTGAGTGCGGTCATCACGTGGGTTGGTTTAGGGTTGAGCGCGGCGGAGCCGCATGCACATGAGTCCTTATATACTCACATGTCAATTAGACTAAGAGAAACAGTCAATGAGTTTAGGTCAATAGAGAGAGATGGCTTTGTTGTTGTTGTTTGTTTATTCATACTGTATTCACTCCTACTAGAGTATGACAGGACCTGATATCCCCTCCGCCTCCGGGCTAGCCAGCTAGATTACGGAGCTTCCCTCCGCTACCCTTCGTTCCCGCTGACAAATGAAAGTTAAAGGATAGAACAGAAAACAAAAGAAAAGAAAACAAAAGAACGGATAGAAGCCCACTGCCGCCGCCCCCCGTACCTGAGTCAGCCTCTGAGCCTGCTCTGTACCACCAGAACCTGGGCGGGAACTTCCCGACTTCAGTAGCCACCAGGAAGTCTACCACCGCCTGATCACACTCTACCATCGAAAACAGCTCAGAGACCTGCACGTGTCAGCATCTGCCTGCTTTCCAGCCCTTCGCCTTTCCAGAGCGCGCTCTGCTGGTCTTTCCACTGGCTGCAGTGGCGGAAGAGGTTTTGACTGGCCTACATGACTCTGCATATAATCTGCATAAACTGGCGGATATCTGGCGGCTTTTGCCTTGTTTATTTATATCATGATTTATAACCATCGGCCGCCAGATATCTTTGTCCGGTCAGATCTTTGTCCGCCATATCTCTGACCGGCCTAGGTCAGTCATCTACTGGCCGCCCATTTTATAGTCCGGTCCAGATTAACGGTGAATCTGGCCGGACTGGCCGCTTCGGAACACTGGATAACACCACATAATACAAACTACCCCAGAGCGAATATCTGTAACCCCCGATAATACACCTGCAATTTACCCATAGCGCAACTGTAATTTACCGATAGCACAACTGTATTATTACTGTAATTCAACTGTAACGCATGTCTTATATACTGCAATTCATAAATTTTACTATATATTCATCACAATTACTCATTTATTTGCTACTCTGACAACTTCTTTCGCATCATTAACATGGACTCTTTTTTCTGTAACATGCCCGCTTGGTCAACTCTGACAAGCGCACACTCTGACTCCCATGACTCTGACAAGCTTGCTCCAACAACTCTGACATGCTCACTCCCACAACTCTGACAAGCTCGCTCCCACAACTCTGACAAGCTCACTCCCACAAATCTGACATGGTCACTTTCATAACTGATATGCTTGCTCTCTCAATTCTGATGTACTCACATTTAAAGCTCTGACATGCTTGGTCTCACCGCTCTGACATGCTCACTCTCACCTCTCTGACAATCTGGCATTGCTGGGAGCAAGCTGGTAGCGGTGGATCTCGCTTCGCTGGTAGGGGTGAAACTGGCTTCGCTAGTAGCGGTGGATCTGGGCTCGCTGGTATGGAAGGATTGGGCTTCACTGGAAACAGTGGATCTGCATTTGATGAAACGAAGTTAGTAAGATCTGGCTTCGAACAAAGCAGTAGATCTGGCTTCCTATTTGGCAGTGGATCTGGCTTCGCTGAGAGTTGGCATGAGTGTATTATATACCGCGAATGGAGGAGTAATCAAAGAGTAAAATACCCGATGGTGTTGATGGTGAAGGTTGTGATGGTGATGGAGGAGATGGCGATGGTTGTGATGGTGATGGTGGTGATGATGATGGCGGTGATGGCGATAGTGGTGGAGATAACGATTGAAAAAAGGGGGTTGATAGAATGTATGTAGTATGAGAAATTTGCTTCGTTCGGTAATTTGTTATTACACACGGTAACACTGGCATAGCATACCCATAACACTTCCCTAATCGCCAAAGTACATGGTAGGCAGTCATAATCTATAGTAAGCAGCTGTAACACAGTGGTACCAGGGGTATTATATCTCTGTTACGGTTGCACCGAAGCTTGTCCCGATGCGTCCTGTCTGCGAGGTCGGTGCCTGTCGTTCCGGTTTTAGCTCGGTGCCTTGTTCTCGGTGTTCGTCCCGGTATGAGGTCGGTGCCTTTTGTCCGGTCTGTGAGGCCGGTGCCTGTTGTCCCGGTGTGAGGTCGGCGCCTTTTGTCCCGGTGATTGGTCGGTGCCTTTTGTCCCGGTGTTAGGTCAGTGCCTGTTAGGTCGGTGCCTTTTCTCGGTGTTCGTCCTGGAATGAGGTTGGTACGTTTCGTCCGGTGTTAGGTTGGCGCCATTTCCTCGGTGTTCGTCCCGGTATGAGGTTGGTGCGTTTCGTGCAGGTTAGGTTGGCGCCATTTCTTTGGTGTTCGTCCCGGTATAAGGTCGGTGCCTTACAATCGGACGAGCCAGGACCAGGACAGGTGTTAGCGCTACGGACGATGAATTGGGTCGATGCATTAGACAGAAAAAATATCCAAGTGGAGTACCGGTGGGTACCTGCTCATAAAGGGATAGAAGGCAATGAAGAAGCGGACCAACAGACAACAAAAGCGGCGTAGAAGCATTGCGGAAGTTATACCGAGACGCAGAATCCGCTACCGTTTCTAGATTATGTTTCTTTCTCGCATGTGAGTCGAAAGTTGACCGAGGTGAAATGGGAAGAAAGTAAGGAAGGAATAAAAAAGATGGGGAAGAAGTCAAAGCACAGTTACCGGTATGGTTTGGTGAAAAGGGGGGGTAACAGTGCGGTGATGGGAGCCAAAAAGACGATTGCGGCGAGGTTTTATCAGCTTAAGTCAGGACATGCACTGATAGCGAAATACCTATTGCGGATCGGAAAAAGAAGTGATATGAAATGCTGGTGGTGTGGGCATGAATATCAGACAAGAGACCACCTTTTTAAGTGGTGTAAAAGATGGAAACGAGAACAAAAAAGGCTTTGGGTGGACGGGCAGGAGGGGGAGGATAAGTATGAGGGCGTTGAAAACGTGTTTAAAAAGCCGAAGATTTCATTGCCAATGTCTCTCGTTTTTGCAGAAGAAAAATGTTCGCAGGGTCTGATGGATTGCTTATCTTGTACAGATGTCGGCAGAATTAGCGGAGTGGCGGAGGAGGCGGAGAACTCAGATCACGAGGAGTTGGGTGATGGAGGGGTGTAAAAGTTGATGTTTTTTGGCGGTTTTTTCTTTTTGTTTTTGGGAGATGAGGACTCGCGACTTTGCTTTTGTTTCTTTTATGTTACGGAAGAAGCGGGGAGGAAATATGTACGGGATATGCCATGGCCGCCAGCGGCCGAATGCAATATGATTACAAACAAACAAACAATAAGGTCGGTGCCTTTTTCGTTCGTGACTTCAAATCGCCAGGCTTACCGCGTCCAGCATTTCAATCCTACATTGTTAGCACCGTCCATTAGTTGCTTCTCTCCATATTTACCCGTATTAGCTAGTGGGGGTCTTTCCCACCAGTCCGTACTCGGCTTTCCGAACCAGAATCCACGTTTGGGCTCCATTTGTGGTGAAACGACGGAGCTAGAAGGCAGAGAGCCCATCCTCAACGCTCCGCCGCACCTCTCGCGACATCCAACGGGAATTCGTCAGAAAGAGCGGTTCGTTGTTGTTGTTGTTTAATCATACTGTATTCACTCTAATTAGAGTATGACAGGACCTTGATAACCCCCTCCGCCTCCGGGCGAGCCGGCTAGATGGCGGAGTTCCCCCCCCGCTACCCTTCGTCCCCGTTGACAAATGAAAGATGAGAGAAAGACAGAAAGAAAGGTATAACCCCGTTACCGCCAATGCCGCTCCTGAGCCCTGAGCCCTGAGCCCTGAGCCCGCTCCATACCGCCACTTCATTTGGGCGGAAACTTCCCGACTTCAGTGGCCGCCAGGAAGTCCATCACCGCTTGGTCGCACTCTTATATGGAAAACAGCTCAGAGATGTGCACGTGTCGGCATCTGCGCGCTTTCCAGCCCGTCGCCTTTCCCACCGCCTTCCATAGTGCTTTTTGCTGGTGTCTCCACCGGCTGCAGTGGCGGAAGAGGTGCTCCCGCGTCTGGGACACTGTCCCTCCACACCACCAGCATTTGTCGTCATCTCGGTGGCCGAACCATTTTAGGTAGACTCCAGTGGGTGCATGCCCGGACTGTAGTCGGTAGAACCTAGCGGGCAGCGACTTTACGCTTGTCATCGGGATAGGTCTCTTGGTCCCCGCCTTGCCCTTGAGTCTGTAGGTGAAGTGCTTGCTGCACTTGTTGGCCTCCCACTTCGCCTTGGCTGCTGATCTTCCCTCGGAGATTCGTCTAGCTCTATTCGAGGCCGAGGTGTATGGCCACTCTAGCACTGTGCTTCCGCTTGCGTCTCGGGCTAAGTTCGCCTGACGGTCTACTTCTTCATTTCCGGGGATACCGGAGTATCCCGGGACCCAGTGGATCTCGGTTGCGATGCCGCGGGCGAGGAGATTCCGCGCCCTTCTGTTGATCCGCCTCGCTAGTCGCTGCCCTGGGCCCGGCTCCAGGTGTGCCGTTCGTCGAATTGCGGCCTGTCAGTCGCTGAAGACTGCCTCCGTCTTCACTCCATGCTTCTGCAATGTTTCTCTCTTCTCGATCGCCACGTCAAGCGCGAGTCCGATCGCCCACAGTTGGAGCGGTTCTGGCTCGAGGAGCGTAGGAAGAGGGTGAGAAGATATGATACTACCTGGCTGTGAGGATCCACGCAATTGCGTGGATCTTCGAAATCTTGGAAAGAGCGAGTGAGACCAAACGTTGGGAAAGATAGAGTGTGTAGTTTCGTTGTGTATGATGATAAGATGAGATGGTGGCTATCTACCCCGAGGTCTCCCGAATATATACTCCCCGTCGCTCAGTCTATCTTGGTTACCCCTGTATCTCCGTACGCCCCTGTCGCCCAGTCCATTGCAATCATCCCGGTATCTCTGAACACCCACCGTTGCTCAGTCATCTGCCAAGCTGTGTGGCGGTGGTGGTGAGAAACGGATTTTCCCGCCACACCGTCGTAAGAGCGTGATCCATCTGTCCACCACATCTAGATTACCGCCCCGACTTTCGCTTCCTTTACTTTTGCCCAGCGTTGCATGGCTTTGTTGGCTGTGCTATTATCATCCAGTATAATGGTTTTAACCACTGGTTCTTCACCCGGGTCCGGCCAGCTCATGCCTTCGGTTGTTCAGCCGTGCTCGCGTGTAAAGGCGCGTGCACCCGCCCTCGACCAGATAGGCTTACGTACGGTAATTGGGTGGATATGGTTGCAAACGTGGACTCGAGTGATTGAAGGTGTAGATGTGTAGGTAGGTAGGTAAGATTATCGCTAAAAATCTAAGGCTCGTGGCGAGCCGACTATATCAAACGGGCGTTACCCGGCCCTGGACACGTCATGTGCCGTGCGGTTACTTCGCGTTCTATCTCGAATACTTCGCATATTGATGTGCCGGACGAAGGGTCTGAGTGCAGCTCCTTCAGTTTGCTGCTGCTTGCGTGTACTAGACTCGCTGCGAATTGTTGTTGTCTGGAGTCTAAGATTACAGGCGTGGGTGTGAGCCCAGACTCTCTCATTAGTGCACCCCGTGGTGTCGTTGGCAGCGCGCCCTGGACAGATCTAGCTTCTCGATTGAGGAGAAGTTGGAGGTTGTGTCACCTGCCGACTTCTTTCGGATCCCACAAGAGCCCACTCACATATAGTGCGATCGCTTGTACACAGGCTACTTTCACGGCCCTTACACTCTCTGGTACTACCAGTGTTCCTAAGCGGCCAGGCCAGGCCGGGCCGCCCTTAGCGGCAGCTTTTAAATGAGGGCCGGGCCGGCAGGCTTTAGGCCGGCCCTGCAGGCTTTTGCTTGGCGTCCTAGCGGCTTTTTCTTGGCGGACTAAACCTAAACAGAATATTTTGTTCGAAAGATTCTCTGCTGCCTTTACTAAGAAAATCTCAAAAGTACGAAACATAAGCCATATCCAACTCAATCATCGTAGCCCTGCCATTGCCGTATTCCATCCATCAACCATACCAAGGCTTATGCAGGCCGATGCAGGCTTTTTAAATCACGTGCAGGCTGGGCGGCTTCTGACCCAGGCCGGGCCGGGCCGCCCTTAGCGCAGGCTTTCAGAATCAATGTTTCCACCAGTCCAGCAATTGACCAGTCCGGACCGGGTCCGTCCAAGTCCAGTCCAATCCAGTCTGACAAATTCTTGGACCGGGCTCGGACCAATCCCCAATTTGTCGGGACCTGGACTGAACTGGCCTGGACTGCTTTGGACCAGTCCATTCGGGCCGAATCAGCCCGAATATGCTGCGAGTTACTGATATACTTGGTCAACATACAGACTCATAAACATAGACTCATACATGTAGATTCATCTTGCCATTTGCCAGTCACCATGCACGGCTCACCCCTCACCACCTGCTACTTGCCACTCACCAGTCACCACTGTAATCTTCTGACTCACTGAATAGACTCATAAACAATAGCTCACTTGCTATCGCCAGTCACCACTCTCCACCACTTACCAGTTGCCATTCCGAATTTCACTGCCTTATCTTGTTGACTAAAGATTTGGCCTGAAAGGCATACCACTTTCTAGAAGGCCAGCGAAGCTGCCGGAATGCACTGGAGAGTGGTTACTGATGATCTGAGTCGCCAAGTAGACTCATACAAGATGAGTCACTCTCCACCGACATAGCCATTGACCATTTGTAATGCATCTCCGCAATGGTTTCTCCATAGAACCTTAGTTTTCCTTGTGTATATAAAGCATAGATCTCTCCTGCAGTGAGAGAGAATAGAGAGACTGATTAGATCTTCTCCTCCCACCCTCCATATCGTCTCAACTCATCACTGTGGGACCCTCAGATTCAAACTGCATATATAGCATAGTCTCTACCCAGAAATTGTAACGGGTGGGTTCATTGTGATTGCTCGCAGTGGGTGGTTGTTGTGAAGTGACGTTGTGTCTGGGTTCGGGTTGAAGAGATTACTGTCTCCCTTCTTTAGTTTTCGATCTAGTTTGAAATCGATTAACATTATCCCGTTTGGACTGGTCCAGACCAAGCCCGTCCAGTCCAAGACTGCCAGTCTGGGGCCCGGTCCAGTCCGACCTTCCGGTGAGACCGGACCGGACCAAGCCCTACCCCAGCCCGGGTCCGTCCGGACTGGTGGAATCATTGTTCAGAATGGAGGCCGGGCCGCTTAGGAACACTGGGTACTACTCCGTATGCATTTGTAAGGGTACGGAGTCTCCCATCTGCTGCCCTTGCTTTCTTCATGCATCGGTTCTGGTGCTCCTTGATTGTCAGGAGAGCGTCCATCCAGACGCCCAGAGAGCGTGGCCCCTGTTTGTTGAACAGTATGAACCTGTTTCCGACTTTTATCTTTGGTGTCAGCTTTAGCGGTAGGTGGTTCTTCTGGCCTCATCTGCACGTAACAGTGCCACCTCCATTCTTGGCCGATGGAACTGTAGCCCCCGTCTACTTGCCCACTCGATGCTCTTTGGTGCGCATCTGCTGCGTATTGTGACAACATGATTGACATCACTTCCAGTCGCCACCCAGCCCAGGTCATCCACAAAAGACAGCCCTTGAGCTGTGACGGACTCTTCCACCCATTTGATCAGTCCTGAGGTGTATATGGCAAAGACAATGGGTGACAGCGAAGCCAGTTGGGCCCCAACCAGCGAAGCCAGATCCACGATTCCCAGCTTGCTCCCAGAGAAGCAAGTTTCACACCTACCAGCAACACCGAATTCTATTCTACCAGCTTGCTCCCAGCGATGCCAGATTGTCAGAGAGGTGAAAGTCAGCATATCACAGCGGTGAGACCAAGTATGGCAGAGCTTTAAAAGTTAGTAAGCGAAGCCACATCCACCCCTACCAGTGTGCTGTTATTGTTCTTTATTCATACAATATTCACTCTTACTTGAGTATGACAGGACCTAATAGCCCCTCCGCCTCCAGGCGAGCCAGCTAGATGGCGGAACTCCCCTCCTCCTACCCTTCATCCTCGCTGACAAATGAAAGTTTAACGATATAACAGAACATATAACAAAAGAAAACAACAGAACAGGTATAAGCCCACTGCCACCGCCCCCTGCACCTGAGTCAGCCTCTGCGCCTGCTCTATAGCGCCATTCATTTGGGCGGGAACTTCCCATCTTCAGTAGCCACCAGGAAGTCCACCACCGCTGGATCGCACTCATCCATGCAGAGCAGCTCAGAGACCTGCACGGGTCGGCATCTGCCCGCTGTCCAGCCCATCCCCTTGCCCACCGCCTTCTAGAGTGCTTTTTGCTGGTCTCTCCAACAGCTGCAATGGCGGAAGAAGTGCTCCCATGTCTGGGCCGCTGTCCCGTCGCACAACCAGCATGTATCGTCCTCTGGGTGGCCGAACCATTTCGGTAGACTGCAATGGTTGCATGCCCGCACTATAGTCGGTGGAACCTCGTAGCCAGCGACTTCATGCTTGTCATCGGACCAGGTCTCTTGGTCCCCATCTTGCCCTTGAGTCTGTAGCTGAGGAGCTTGCTGCACTTGTCGGCCTCCCACTTTGCCTTGCCTGCTGACCTTCCCTTAGATATTCGTCTAGCTCAATTCGAGGATGACGTGTATTACCACTCTGTCACTGTGTTTCTGCTTGCATCTCGGGCCAGGCTCGCCTGACAGTCTGCTTCTTTGTTTCCAAATATCCAGTAGCGTCCCGGGACCCATTAAATCTCGGTTGCGATGCCATCGGTGAGCTCAGCCTGCGCTGTTCCATTGCTCTGCCTTGCTGATTTCTCCCCGAGGCCCGGCTCTGGGTGAGCCGTTCATCTAATTGTGGCTTGTCAGTCATTAAAGACTGCCACCGTTCTCACTCCATGCTTTTGCGGTGTTTCTCTTCTCTTGACCGTTTCCCCGGCGCGAGTCCAATCGCCCACTGCTCTGCATCGAAGACCTCCATCCGTCCTGTGCCCAGGTAACTGCGGCCAGTCTTCCATTCATTGCCGTGCTGGCACACTGCTGGTGCTCCCACACGGCCGTTGTCATAGTGTGATCCATCCCTCAACTACATCCAGACTCCTGCTCCAACTTTCGCTTCCTTCTCTCCCGCCCCAACTTTCGCTTCCTTCTCTCTTACCTAGAGTTGCGCGGCTCTCTTGGCTGTGCTTTTGTCATCCAGTATGATGGTTTTGACTACTGGTTCTTTGCTCGGGGCCGGCCATCACATGCCTTCAGTTGTCCAGCCATGCTCGCGCTCTATCTCCACAACTCGGCATATAGGTGTGCTGGACGAATTGTCTTTGTGCAGCTCCATCTGTTTGCTCCTGCATGCATTTGCTAGTCTCGCTGCAAATTGTGGTTGTCTGTAGTCTAAGATTACAGCGCGGGTGTGAGCCCTGACTCTCATTAGTGCACCCTGTGGGGTCCTGGGCAGCGCGCCCAGGCCGGATTTGGCTTGTCGATTGAGAAGAAGTTGGAGGTCTTCTCGCCTGCCAACTTCGTTGGGATCCCACCAGAGCTCGCTCCCACCTACCAGTGTGCTTCCAGCGAGTCGAGATCCACTGCTAGCAGCATAGCCAGTTTCGCCCCTACCAGCTAAGCCAGATCCACCGCTACCAGCTTGCTCCTAGCAAAGCAAGTTTCACCCCTACCAGTAAAGCCGAATCCAATGCTACCAGCTTGCTCCCAGCAATGCCAGATTGTCAGAGAGGTGAGAGTGAGCATGTCAGAGTTGTGAAACCAAGCATGTCAGAGCTTTAAAAGTGAGTATGTCAGAGTTCTGAGAGCAAGCATATCAGTTGTGAAAGTGAGCATGTCAGAGTTGTGGGAGCGAGCTTTTCAGAGTTGTGGAGTGAGCATGTCAGAGTTGCGGGAGCAAGCTTGTCAGAGTTATGAGAGTCAGAGTGTGTGCTTGTACAAGCTAGTCAGAGTTGTCACCAAGCATGTCAGTGATAAAAGAGTCCATGTTACAGATGTGAAAGGAGATGTCAGAGTAGCAAATAAATGACTAACTGTGATGAATATATACTATAATCCATCAATTGCAGTATATAATGCATGCGCAACAGTTGAGTTATAGTTATAATTCAGTTCTGCTATTCGTAAATTACAGGTGTAATATTGGTAAATTGCAGGTGTATTGTTCGGGGTTACAGGAAATGGCACTGGGGGAATATCAATGACAAGGTGTTATTGGTGTTACGGAAGGTTACGGTACGCTATATGACCTATGGTAGATTACACATCACAGAATACCATTTTCCAGAAGTGGACAGTTTTCTATTGATGAATTGTCGCGTGGATCATGGAGTGAGTCCCACATCTCCATAGGGTCGTCGATATTGTAGACAAGCGGAAGGAGTTGATTGCAGCATCTGAGGTGTATTAGTGCTATCGCTCTATTGGCTCAGTGATGTCAGTTATCTTGTTGAGTGTGTAGGGTGACACCATTACTGACCGGGAAGTCTTTGACAGAAGTGACCACATTGAAGGCTTTCTTGGCACCCAGGACTCAGCAATTGTTTGCTTCCAGACTGGGTAGATTCCATCTGTCAGCTTGGGCACATTACTGCGGTCTGTCTTGAATATGTCATTTGATCTGTTGTGTAAGGGCACGTACGCCAGCATTCGGCCATATAGGCATACGTATGGTAATTATGGTATACGGTTGCAAGCATGGACTCGGGTGATAGTAAATATAGGTGTATAGGTAAGAATATCGCTTGAGATCTAAGTCTCGTGGTGAGCTGACTATATAGAATGGCTGTTACCGGGACCTGGGTCACGTGCTGCCATTACATGTTGTTGTACTTGTAATCATTTTGCATTCAGCCGCTTGCGGCCATGGCATGTTTAAAAATACAAGATCCCCACCAAACCCTATAGCCATGCTCCAGGCATCATCGACAAAAGTCTTGGCGAAACAGAAACAGCACATTAAGTTGACATAAACGACAGCAATTGAAAAACAGATGGCAGTAATCGACTCAGGATGTTGAATTGACCACAGAGCGTGCATTGCATCACTTGCGAGACCGCTGGAGTATGAGGGCGTGCCCAGGAACCCATGCAATTGAGCAGCGTCATGTGAAGGCTTCGCAAAGAAGACGACAGACCAGATGCGTTGACAAACGAGCCCGCGATGACGAGGACTAATCTGGAAGAGGCGTACCAAACAGACATGATGAGTGATGTTAGATGAAGCGAGAGGAGCGGCCTGGACCCGGGATAAGCGGCGGATGGGAGGAACGACACACCAATGGGTATGGCAATGGAGATGGGGATGGCGGTGACATCCATTGCCGCGGGAACTGCGGGCGAGGACACATATGAGTTGATGGAGAGAAACGAGAATGGAATGCGGAGAAGGAGGTGTGAGATCCTGGTGACCGCATGGGCCCTCGGAGACTGAAGGAGCCGCAAGGAACGCGCGGCTTGGCAGCACACCCGCGAACTAGCACAGCCACACCGAACCATCACAAATTTGGCAGACATGCTGGAGACGCACACTGCACGGCAGGAGGCGCAGTGGCGAAGAATGACAATGCGGGTGGAAGATAAGGACAATATGCGGGACGGGTACCAGCAGGATGACGTATTGTGGGGAAAGGACCGCATGGAAATTCCCGCAGGAGTGGTGGCTGCGACGGTACGGGGCCAGAGAGTGAAAGGAAGGCAAACACCAACGGTGGGGGCCTGGAGGCCTCGAGATACGCAGAACTGACGCAGACCGGTGGACCGAGGACGCTGGAGTAGCGCCAGCAGGTGCGGCCTGCGAGGCACCTCACAACAATGGCAGTGCCGAAACGGAAATTGATACCAAACCCAGACCCAGTCCCAAACCGGTAACCAGCACGGGCACTAGGATCTACTCCGACACCGACCCGGGGAGCCACATCGCCACCGACAGGACCCATGACATCAGTGCCGACATCATCCACATGATGGGAGACGGTCCAACCAAAAGACCAAATGAAGCCGGTCAGTCCAGCCCCAGCCCTGACGACAGACTCCAGCATGGCAGCCATGCGCCTGATCCTAAGGAGTGACGAGATTGTGCCACTCCCCAATCAGATGGACCAAGGAATTGCGTCAGCAATCAACAGAGCTGTCTTCAACCAGCAGGCCCCGGCACACAATAGGATCGTGAACACGAGGAGGAATGCGAAGGGCACAATCACAGCAATCACGCACCAGAATGTGACAGCGGAGATGGCTGTTGCGGTACAGCGATATCATCATTGCAGCATTGAGGACTGTCAACAGAGGAGTCGTGGATGTCAAAGGAAACGAGACCTAGTAAATGCTAAAGTTCCATTCAGTGCCACTCGTTTGGTACATTGAAAAAGAACAGAAGGCCCGCACAAGATACGAGAGAAACTAGAACCGGAGAAGGAGGGCATAGCCATCCCCAGGCAGGTGTGATAGGTGGGTAACCCCCGCCCTAGCACGGTGAGGGGGCAGAATGGATAAAAGGGCGCGTCATCTGAAGTTTTGGTCTTTAAGCGATGCGGGCTCATGCAAAGTAGAATAGAAAAAGGCATCAAGCCGGGCCGAGTGTGGTAATGCCTCGTGGGGTTGAAGAATGCGGGCCCTGAGGGCTGGTGTGAGCGCTGCTGTGGATGGGGCCACATCGAGAATAAGTGCGGCAACATCCCCATGTGTTGAAACTCCTCAATCAATCAACGTACAAACGACGACCAGTGCAACGTAGTAGGGTTTGTGGCAATGCAGGGATCACTCTGCCACCACATGCCGGAAAAGTGCCCCAATTGCAAAGGAAATCATATTGCGTTCTGCAGTAGCTGCGCGAAGAAGAGCAAAACCGCGGAAGGAGCCCTGCAGATCAGAAAGCGGGGAACAGCAAGACGGTCTCCCATGAGCAAAGTCATTGACACAAACACGGCAACGGGGACAAACGGTGCGGTGCTTGGTTGCAAGCCCAAGGGTGGAGCGGTGGAAGCTGGGCGATGCAAAGAACAGGCGATGGCTATGGTGAAGGAAGAAGAGGCAGCAGGGGAGGCGAGAGACGTCATGATGACCAAGACCGAGACTCGGGCTAAAGCTGCGACTTGAGCTGAAACTGAGGTGCGAGCCCGGACAACCAATGAGTAGTTTGATCGAGCATAACTGCGCAAGGTCCTACGAGTGGACGATTGTGGCGCTAGAGACGGGGGTCGAACGCAAGGCGGACGTAGTGTGCGTGCAAAAGCCACCGAGAGAAGAAGGAGGTATTGGCATCAGCCATTTGGCATACAGAATATCAAAGAGAAGAAGAGTTTGAACATGAATACGGAGAGGGAGCAGCTTGGTGGTTGATAAGTGAACGGATTGAACCAGACCTGGGAACGACGACGTCATTGCTACTGACTTCAGGAGGAGAGGAGAGAGGATAATGAGGAATGTCAACGCTTATGACCAAAGGAACACGCAGTCGGAAGAGAGACCGGCCCGAAAACTGAACAGGCAGAGAGTCACTGCACAGGGAAGCACTGGTCCCGCTGGAGACTTTAACGCCCATAGCGAATGATGGGATCCAAGATGCGAAGTCAATCTGGATGATGTATTCTGTGAAGACATGATTAACGAAAAAGGACTGGAAATTGGAGATCATGATGGTGAAGCCACCAACCACTGGACAAGAGAAGGTCTTGAACTCTGGTCAGGCTTTGACCTGACTCTGGCTATTCGACCAATAACGAAATGGTTCATACCGGCCGACGACCACGCCACAGGATCCGACTACGAGGTTATACAGTGGGAGGTGGAAGTAGACAGGCAGGAGGAGGCGGGCCAGAGAAGGGTAGTATGGGGGAACTTAGCTGCAATGACGGAGGAGAAAGCGAAGGCAGCAGAGAAGCTATGGCCGGAGGATGCGAAAGGGAGAGCTCACCTGGATGAGGAATGCACAGCAGACGAGATGAAGCAGGGGGCAACATGGATTCAAGAAGCAATGGACCACGGTCTCGACAACATGGCAAACAAGATCAGGATCCCACACACCGGACGTACAAAAGTCTTGGCAACCAGAATCACAGTGATATGTTAACAACAATGATCGCAACTACAAAACGGACAGCGGCAATCAATTCTGGACGCCGAATTGTCCCAGTAGTGAATGTCCCAGCCCCAGCGAGACTGCAAGGGAAGGGCACGCACACTCACTGACGCAATTGATTGGAGTTGTATAATATCTTGCCAGAGAACGGGATTGTGTGACGGGTCAGCCATCTTGCAATTGACGACCAGGACTACCCTAGAAAGAGAGGTTTGCCTCACAGGAGTGATGACCATAGCCAGAGTAACTAGCAGGAGGGAACTGGTAACGTCAGAAGCAGGTGAAACAAGGAGCGACGGGCCTGTGGATTCCCCGATGGAGTTTGCGACGGCGGAGACCCCAGGTGGAATGATAGTTGAGCTGATGGAGAGAAACGAGAATGGATAGCGGAGCAGGACGAGCGACGTTCTGGTGACAGACGTGACCCCCAGTGACTGGAGGAGCCGCATCGAGAGGACGATGCGATAGGAGGCACAGCAGTTAATGCAGCTGCACCGGACTGTTCGACAGCTAACAAACCGGATGACTGCACAGGGAACCCACAAGGAGGCATACTGGCGAGGAAGGATCACATCGATGCAATAGAGAGAGCAGAAATGGGATACCAGCCACGAGGACCATACACTGAGGGGGGCTGGAATCACAATCATGATCGCAATGCTCATGAAAGGAGCAGCTGCAGGGCAGGAAGCGAGAGAGGAAGAGAGAGACAGGACTGCAAGGCGGGTCGGAGGGGGGCTCGAGGCCGGGCAGCATGCAGATACAACGCCGGAAGGACTCCCTGAGAAGCACAAACAGCTGCAGCAGCAACCGAAACCCAAACAGCAGCTCAAACTGCAGTGTAATCCGCAGCACTAACCCAAACGAGAGTCACAACCCACACCCCCAAGATGGTGGGAGTCAGTCCCACAGTGAGCCCAGAGTCAGAGGGGCCCTGTTGGCATTGGCCCTGCACCGATGGACCAGTTGAGCATGCCAGAGAGACCCCTGATACTCAGCAGAGACGAGGGTATGCCACACCCAATCAAAGTGGACCAGGAAATTTCATCGGCAATCAACAGAGTGCTGTTCCACCAGAGGTCACCAGCCGACATTAGGATCATCAATGCGAAAGTGAATGCTAACGGTACGATTACGGCAATTCCCCACAAGCACACCACAGCGGCGATGGCACTAATATAGCGCTACGTCATCATCACATCTGTGAACACAGTCACCCTGGTTGTGATCGAGGTTGAAGAAAATGAGTCCTGAGAGAGGCTCAAGATCCATGCAGTATCACCTGGTAGCTACATGGGAAAAGGCAAAGAGGGCCAGCAAAAGATGCGGGTTGAAATCCACACTGAGAATCAAGGGGCCACAGTCCAGGTCCAGGTACAGCGACTGGCGAGCGCCCACAGCATTGAGGACAGAAGGCAAAGGGGGAGATCTCCGCATTGTCAGTGGTGTTAGTGGTAGAGGGGTGCATGGTGCCGCGAAGACTGGTCAAGGAACATATCAAGGCGGCGGGAGTGTGGTACCGAGTCGAATCATTCATGCATGCAGTTCCAGACAGCAAGTGTGAGCACTGCTGCTGATGGGGCCACTTTCAACGTAAGTGCCGCGCAAGCCCGCGTGTGGCTACTGCTCAGGGCCGCAAAGCGCCAGTGACCATAGGTGCAAAGTCATGGGGTGGAATGCAAAGCAGGGCACTCTCTGCGGCCACACACAAGAGCAATGCTCCAGCTACACAGGAAACCACATTGCATTCAGCAGTAGGTGCGCAAAGAAAACAGAAGTCATGCGAAAGGCATGGGAGGAGAGTAGAGGGGAACCAGCAGCACGGACCACGAGGGCAGAGTGAGCAGGCACAGCGAGGAACAGAATTGCGCTCGGCCGCCGGGCCGAGGCACTGGGAGGAGGATACAGAGGCTGGAGTGAAGAGAAATGGCAGACAGAAGGGTGGAGGAAGTGGGGGAACAGGACATCACATTGGGTGAGAGAGCAATGGCAATCACAACAGCAATGATCACGACTACACCGACCAGCATTGAACCTGTAGTTGACACGGGAGATCCTACAGGCGCCAGTGGTTAGAGCGATCCAGCAGAACTGCGCCATGTCATATGTATGGACGATGGCCCCGGTCGAGATGGGAGTTGAATGGGAGGCAGACATGGTATGACTGCAGGAACCACTAACAACGAGAGAAGGAGTTGGAATCTGTTTTCCGGGGTACGATATTCAAACCAGGATGAGAGTCTGCACAGCGGTGCCCAAGGATAGCGGCTTTGTAACCAACTAACCTACAGTCTTGAGCAAGAACATGGTCGGTGACGTAGTTGTGGTCAACATTATCAGATGGGCAGAGAAAATTACAAGGCTTGTGACCATCTATGATTATAGAGATGGTGAGACAGGTGAGAGTCCAGCGAGGATAGTGCACAGGCGGAGAATGATTCAGCAGGGGGGATGGGGGACGGTGCTCGAGGGAGACTTCCACGCCCACAGCCAACGCTGGGACCCTAGATGCTCGGAACAGAGGGTCGCCTCACACCAGGAAGAAATTATAGATGAGCATGGGCTGGTAATTGGGAATGACGACCGGCCCACTCACTACAGGATGAGGCACAACAGCATTGCAGAATCCTTCATAGACCTAACCCTCGCCAACTGACCATTCGGGAAATGGATGATTCTTGATGGGAGCCACGCCACAGGGTCTGATCACGAGATCATAGGGTAGGAATTGGAAATGCACAAGTGTAAGTGCCCGTACGCCTGTGGGTGGCAGTATAAGAATAGGTTATGGTATACGGTTGCACACGGGCGCGAGTGGGATCTAGTGTTGAAGTAACTGGTAAGATATTTAGTACGGAGCTAAGTCTCTGTCGCGATGTCAATATATGGTTGGGGGTGACCTGGCACTGGACACCTCACGTGAACGTCCGGCAACCCTGACCATGCATACTTGACAACGGCATTACATCATCCACCTCTTTTACGGCAGAACTCCCAGGCTGCTGAGTACAAGTGGAAGCATGCAAACAAGAAAACATCCCGCATACACTCTCGTACGATCCCATATGTCCAACAACCGATCAGTACGTCCAGGGTGACTTCATCAGCAAAAAACATTTCCGTCCGGGCGGAATGGCTCCGTCATAGTGGACGCGCTCCGTCAGAGGCGTCAGAGCCACCCCGGTGGCAGACTACACCGCGCCCAGCGCCAAAACGACGCGTCGCGTGGCATATCGCCCTCCGATCGCAGTTTCGCCATTTCTTCTGGCTCTGTCGGTATCCTATTGTAAACGAACACTGTGGCGTTGTGGCCAACTGTGACCATACGTCGGAATGGGTTCATTGGGTACATCAGCAAAATGTAAATCGGTCCGGAAGCCACATGCAGGGTTCCATAAGCACAAGGCATTTCGTCTATCATATTCGT
>Ga0307512_10003114_pt1 | contig 19781 bp, 19 predicted proteins | sample 14_EM_MG_FD_200267 | JGI IMG/M metagenome (GOLD analysis project Ga0307512, IMG submission 200267) | Populus trichocarpa ectomycorrhiza microbial communities from riparian zone in the Pacific Northwest, United States - 14_EM | ecosystem: Host-associated > Plants > Roots > Unclassified | place... | reverse complement strand
TTAACTCATGATTATGGCATGGAGAGATAGAGAGGGATGACTTAACTTCGTGTTCTTAGGTGATGGTAGAGTTGAGCACAAGAAAGAGAGAGATCAGAGAAGATGGGGAAAATCATCATGAGAAACTGGGATATGGAGAATTTTGTGTGCGAGTCAATTGACCATCCCCGATACGGCAGGTACGAGTCCCGATCCTGCATGTAATATCACCAATACGAGGTCTTCCCAACCCAATCTGGCAAGTCGTACCCCTGATTTCTCATATCCCCTCCTATCCTCCATATCATTCTCATCTTGATCCCCCTTCTCTCTCTTTCTCGTCCACAACTCAACCATCATCGCACAACACAAAGTGAAGTCATCCCTCTCTATCTCTCCATGAGATGATCATGAGTTGACACTGAAATACAGCGTACACCGAGTACAGCATCCACCCAAGATTGTTTGTCGTCCATTCATTCTGATGATTAGTAGTTGACCCCTGAATGTAGCTTCGGCTTCCGGCGTACCTCCCTACACAATTCCCACGGTTGCGAGTTAACTAGCTGATGAATAGAGTCTCATCACCCGGTGCATCGTCCATCAACCGCCTCCAAGTACTCGTGCAATCTCGCTCGATCACGGCCTCCAAGTTAGCACGATCATGGCCTCCAAGTGGCATAACTTCAAACTCGCTCGATCACGGCCTCCAAGTGTATCTCTGAACTGGCTCGAGTACGGCCTCCAAGTTTGCATGAGCATGGCCTCCAAGTGCATCTCCAAACTCGCTCAATCACTGCCTCCAAGTGCATCTCTGAGTTCACTCGATCTCAGTCTCGAAGTGCATATCCAAACTCACTAATCACGGCCTCCAAGTGCATCTCTGAGTTCACTCGATCTACGTCTCCAAGTGCATCTCAAACACGTTCGGTTAAGTACATCTTCAAGGAGCTACGGCGGTTGTATGGTGACACAGGTATAACGGAGGTGGACAGAGTGATGGGGAGTATACGATCACGGGCTCAGAGTATAACCGCCTGCGGCCAGTCCAGATATATTGTGTGTAGATGGGTAGCTATATAGTTACATAGATACATATATGTGAATACAATCTGATTACATGACTGTGACTTGAGGTGCTCCCAGAAATGTCGCCAGCGCTCCCAGTTTCGTCACCGGCGCTTCCAGGTGCTCCCTGGCTTGTCGTCAGCGCTCCCAGGCTTGTCGCCGGCGCTCCCAGTTACTCTGAAGGCCAGCAGGAATGCCCTCCTAGGGTCTGATACTCTCCTGAAATTGACACATCTAAGTTTACACTCCACATCCTCTCAGACACTCCTGGAGGCTTCCAGTGACTAAAATACATTTTGCTGATGCTATGCAACGCAACCCATCGCCTGGGCGACAGGTGGCGTGTAATTCTCTGTCAGAGAGTACGATGTTCCGTCAGAGCCGTCAGAGCCGTCCCGAACACCCGGGTGTTCCTGACGGAACCTAGAGTTGTGGCTGATGGAACATCCTTCAACCGTGTAGCCGATCAATGCGATCTTCTATGTACGGAAGTCGGGACCGGTCTCTGGGGGTGATTGCATCTAGGCCTCTGCATTCAACGCACATGCGCAGTCCAGAGCCATCCGCTTTTGTAACAATGATCACTGCTGCCGCAAATCAGCAGTGACTGTCAGTAACCGACGTGTTAGCCTGAAAGTTGGCATTCTGGGTTTCCAACTCGAAGAGCTCGGAATCTGACACCCGACGTGGCTGGTGGTGAGGCGGTATTGCTGTTTGATAGGTGTTAATGAGAATGTCTTGTTTCCAAGCTGGAGGGACTCCCGTTGCCAGTCCAAAGCGATCTGCAAACCCCTTCCCGACGTCTAACCTCCATGTTTTGAGGTCTCCAGGCTTGTGTGGAACAGCCTGCACCTCTTCTATTGTCTTGTCGATACGTTCCCAAATATTGACGATGAAGATTTCTCATGACCTGCACTTGGCGACGACGGACGTGGAGACCATATTGATCGCTGATCTAACGGCCACTTTCTTGCGATGAGCCCGAACATCTCTCAATTGTCCCTGGTGAGATCGCAAACCCACAAGTGATGTAGTGACCATTGTTGACGGAGGGCGGGAGCATTTGTGCAGATAAGTCCAATCTGGCTCTAGCATATGTAGAGTACTAGTTTTATGATCAATGATATGCAGATTGGCTGCCAACCAATCATTCCCCACAATTATGTCATAGATGCCTCCTAAGTCCAGCATCGTGTACCACACAGGGATGTCAACGCCATTGCCAGTGACGCCTGGTACGAAGGTCTTCAGCCAAACCTGCAACCTATCCTCTCCCGCATTATCTTCTCCCGCAACAGAGACTCTTATGCCCCCGCAACGTTGATGTTACACGCCCAAAGAATTGGCATAGGTAGTATCAACCTAATAATGGGAGGCGCCGCAATCAAACAAGGAATGCGCTGGACGAATTGTTTTATTCTAGGTTGAACAGGAAGTGTTAAAACACAGTAAGTCAGAATTTGGCGAACTAGGAGGTGCAGGAGTTGCATTATCTAGCAGGCTGCTCAAGTACAATTTCTCATGCCTTACGCGTGAGTTGCCTTCTCCCAATTCTTTACTCTGCACCGTTTTCACTTTTCCAATCATATTCTGGGTAGCAGGAAGTTCCACCACTACTCCCAATTGCCATTCCCCTGGCCGTCCTCTTCATCCCCAACCTCCTGCTCAAGTGCAGAATTTTCCCCATCATCATTCATACTTGCGTCCTCCACCGCTGCCGCCTGGACGTTCTTGATGCCCTCAGCTGCCGGCCTGGCTGATGATTCTGGGCAGCCACGATGAGTTTCAGTGCGATCATGACCTTCCTCCTGTCTGCCGCGGTCTCCGCCTGTTCTTGCATGGAAAGCTTGGCCACGCCCCCGAGTGTCCTTGGTCCCACAATCAAGAGCCTCATGTCCAAAACTGTTACAGCAGTAGCACCTGGTATTGGCGTTAGCTACAGTATGATCCACCTGCCCCGGACGAACCGGCATTTGAACAGTGGCTGCTTCAGGCGGGACAATATTTGCGCCATGGTTCACTGGCGTAACCATGGCAGCCCAATATGAGGTCGTACGTTCAGAGAACTCTCCGACTGTCTCCACAGCATAAGCCAATGTGACAGGGGTCGGTGGATGCAGCTTCTTCTGGATGTGGGCTGAGGCGGTGATCTGGTCTGCAATTCCTGCGTGCAGTTTTGTACAATACTCATCGTGAATGGGATCCTCGCCCGGACTGGTTATCCCGATTTGCAGCAAGAGGATATGCACGGTGAAGGGCTTGTCTGAGTCCTTGGTACCCATTGCCACTCGGGCATGGCGTACCCAGTGAACCACCATGCGAAGGAACAGATTCACAGTCTCCAACTTAAGTTCCACAGTAAACAATGGAGGTTGGTTCTGTTCAAGGTGGGATTTGGAAATGGTCCCTCCTACACCACCATTGCCACCCACGATGAGACAAGCTGTCATTTGCAAAAACTTAAGAAATCGTACACGCCAAGTTTCCGCCTCCGCCAGCGCGTAGTCTGGGTGGGTAATGAACATGCCGAGCTGATCCAGCACTGATTGTGCTTGATCGATACGGGATCGGAGGTCGATCGTTTGGGAGGAGTAGGACAGGTGGATTGTCGTGTAGTAATTGGTCTGTCATTGGCGGCTCATGGCGGTAACTTTGTCATCGGCCACATTCTGAGGCGCACGAGCCATTCCCTGGTAATATTGAATCGACCCTGATCATTGGCAACTCCTGGGACCGGCCAGCCGAAGCCTTGTTGGTCCATTCTGAATACTGAAAGTTCGAACAGCAACTTTGAAAAGTTACGCCCAACATGGCCGGAACACATTGGCGGCCAACCAGAATACTAAGCGTAAAGCTTGCACTTGTAGAACCCGATGTTCAACCGTTTGTGGTAGTGGGCGTGTGATCGGAACATACGTTTGTCTCGGCAGTCGTAAATGGAGAATTTACATCTAACCGAGTTTCTCCTTAAACATATACGTCCAGTGAACCTCCTGGGGCACCTCTCCATCGCATAATCACTTGATTGGAGATGTGCTGATCATCGTATGTCGGAACAGATGGAGAATTGACATCTTCCTACCTATTAAAGGGTCAAGAGAAGAATTGATCCATTCGCCAGCTGGAGGCACAGAGGTCGATCGTGCCAGCGCCGCGTAACCCGGTCAATGCGCTGCAGCAGCGCCGCACAGACCCGCACCTTATTCACACATCCAAACCTCCCACAACTAGCCTTCCTTTTGCCACACTTGTGAAGGGTGCCTTAAAGTCCATGAGAAGCACGCCTGTTGTATGCCCGTTTGTAATGGCAGTCATGATTAGGTTCTCGGCAATGGCACAAGAGGTGTTCAGGGCCGGGTAACCGCAACATGATATAGACGACTCGCGATCACTGTGCTCGCTAGCGAAAATTTTAGCTATCTACTACTCCATTATATTACCTCATCCACGTGTGCAGTCATATCATCTCGTATACTGTCGTACGCGGCCATATACGGATATACGGCCTTACACTATTATCGCTCCCAATTAATTTGATACATTTCGCTTACGGGATCACACGATGTTCCCCTTTCGACGCGACGCCACAAAATACCGCGTTTCATCAACAACCATGCCTCCAAAGAAGTCTATCAGAACTCAATTGTACATCACTGACATCCATGGGAGTGATGACACTCTGGAGGCAGCGGCATCGACAGCCAAACGGGCTACTCCAACTCTCTCACCTGAGGCCGGGATCAATGACGACGATGACGATGACCTCTATGTGTAAAGGGACGTACGCTTACGCTTGACCGCAGAGGTATGATATGGTAATAAGGTTGCATCCGAGAGCGAGTGAGTATATATGGAGAGTAATGTGGTAAGATATTCGATATTGGTCTAAGTGCCGTAGCGGCAACCTATATACACTGGCGGTTACCCGGCCTCGGGTCACGTGTCGCCGTTACATTATCCCTCCCTTTAGGCGCAGACCTCCTGGGCTGCCGAAACCGGTACAAGAGATGAGAAGGAAAGGGAAACAAGGAATGAAACAATCATCGTACGTACGCAATCGTACGAACCCAGAAGTCCCACAACAAATCGTTACTGCTCAATGGCGACCTTTCGGCGGATCCGGCGCACGGGGAAACTCCACCTCCATTGGCAGGTGGTAAAAACCCATGCCAACGCCATTTATACTGGGCCATATTTCAATAAGAAGAGGAGAGAAATGAAGAGAGCAAAGGAACAAAAGGAAATGTCTAAACTGCTTCCATATCCTCCGCACCGCCACTTCCAAACTCAGACTCCACCGACCATCTATACCCGTAGGTCGTATATTTGGGGGTAGGTGATTGTCGGAATCATCTGGGTGGCAGAGAGCTGCCGCCCATGACTCGGCATCGATGGGAGCTTCCGCTGCTGGCATCAGTCGTAGTCTTCGGTAGACCTCGATCGTATAAGACAATTTCATGGAGTCAACTCTCATTCGTCGACATCTAACACGTAAGCTTCTCTAAAGGTGGTTATACTTACCAAATTCAGGTGCACTCGCAGACTCCCGAGCCTTCGTGCAGTGCTTCGGCATGCTCTGTAAGATATATCTTGCAGCCTGTAGTGGCATTGACTCGTAGATGCCGCTTGCGTAGGTAATCGTCATTCGGAGTCCGCTTAGGTGACCATCCGTTCGACTTCATGGTTGCGCCCTCCAAAACAGGCCTCAATAGAATCTTGGTTTACTTGGTAGACTTTCCTGGTCGACTTCTCGGTAGACTTCTTGGTCGACTTCTTGGTGAGTGTTTCGGTAGACTGCATTCCGGAGGCCTTGTCTACTTGGAGGTAGAGAGCATTTTCGACTTGGTCATCCCCCCTTTTTGAAGTTCGTTGCTCCACCAACGACTCTGACTCAAACCGATTGTTGATTGCCTTCCTGGCTCGGTAGACTTAAGAACTTCGGTACACATTTGGTGATCCTGTTCGGTACGTCTCTTTGCTGGCAGACACTTTATTCAGAATCCTTTGTCTCGGGACTTTGGAGGTCTTTGACTTCGCTTGTCTCCTGCCAGGTCTTGGCTGACTTACTTCATCTCTCTTCGCCTGCTTCGTTTCATTTTTCCACTTGGTTTGTCCTTTCTTTCACTCGCGTTGTATGTTGACTTGCTACGTGTTTTGACTACCTTCTTGTTTAGACTTGCATCGTGTTTCTTTTCGCCATTTCGGACTTCGCTTGGTCTGTCCGCGTTGTCTCTAACTTTGTGCTCTGGCCGTGAATTCTCTAGGTGTGCATATCATCTTCCAGATGCTAGGTACATATGTTGATGATTCTGGTACAATTATCCCCGCTCTGTGGGTGCATTTATTGCCGCTGCACTTCTCTGTCATTACGTGCACTCATGTCTTTCATTCCGGGATCTCCTGTAGGGTCATCCCTCTCTTTAAGCGTCGTTGCTCTGCCGACGACTTATCGCTCTAATTGGTGTTTTAGCTTGATTGAAGGTTAGCTGGTGCGTTCGTCAACCCAAAAGCCATGACTTGGTACTCGAACTGTCCGCACCAGGTCCAAAATCTGGGTTTGTACTCGTCGTCTTCCTACATTCGGATTAGGTGATAGCCATTCCTGAGGTGCACTTTCGTGACGATCGGAGCTCGGCGCAACAGCCGCAGTTCGTCATCCTTCTTCGCAAATAAGATAGGCGGTGGAGCAGGCGATGCTCCCTGGATGAATCCATTGGCTAGGTTTGTTGCGATGTAGGCATTGAAAATTGTCAACTCGACTTCTCCATCGTTCCTAGCTGTTGATCTCACTCGCTCTTTCCGAGATTTCGTAGATCCACGCAATTTGTGTATTTCCTGACGGCTGGGTTACCCTGTCATTTCCTCTGACGCTCATCCTACACTCCTCGAGCCAGAACCGCTTTTCCTCACGAATCCCCTTCGGATGCCATGAACGGTTAGTTGCGACAGTTTGCCATATCCTTGCTGCATACGTCCACATAGTCCATACATCTCACGATGATACGGCCTCCATCATCAGGAGATAAATAACCTGTTCCAGCATGTGTGCATTAGCCTCTATCTCCGAGTTGAGATTTTGGATTTGGGATGATGGGGATAAGAAACCCGGAACCTGCAGATCAAGCGGTTCGCCCAGGAACGATCCAGACCCCGCTGGTGGAACAACCTCCCATTGTGACTCGGCGAGCCGGTAGCAGTCATTCAAATATACCTGACTGAGGTCCTGCGTCTGCTGCAACTACCGCCGCTGCTCCCTGCTCGTTCATCCAGCACCTGGGTAGATAGTCATACTCACCTGGATCATCGCAAGTGGTCACCTCCATAGTCGCTCCCAGCAGCCTCTGCATTCCTCATTCCTTGAGAGAATGTCAGGACAACCTCTTGCATGCTTTCAATAGTCCTTCATGTGCGGTATACCGATAAGTTTCGGACGAGGAAATGACCTCACCGCACTTCAGGAGGCCGCTTGCGACACAGGTGGGTGTCCTCGGCAGTGCGTCTGCATCCACCGGTGCACTGTCGCCATGTTCTGGCCTTTGTGCTGCGCTTCCGTCATCATTTAACCTTCGTGCTGCACTTTCGTCATTATGTAACCTTCGTGCCTCTCGGTCAACAGGAGTTTGTAGAGATTAGAGGACCTGCAGATGCCAAGTCGACCACCGAATTATGGGATAAACAGCCTCAGATATTGTACCATCTGCACAGCGGGGTTCTTTATAAGTGGCCATCGCATCCGATTTAAGACTGGGAATCAATCATTCAGCATATCAGGTTTGTCAACCCAAACGCCTGCGGCACATCGAGTTCGTCAACCCCGGCTGTGTTCATAGTAGAGAAGTCCTTGGCCGGAACGATAACTACCTCCGGTTAGATGACCGGGAGTCTCTGAGCACATTGCAGTCCTTGATGAGAATTGCCAGCTCCTCCGGTATGATGACCGGGAGTACATATGCAGGATTGTGTAGTCATTCCAAAGAACGATCAGCAACTGCGGAAAGATGACCGGGTCTTCATGAGCACTCTGTGGTCCCCTCCATAACAATGGCCAGCTCCTCCGGTAAGATGACAGGGTCTTCATGAGCATGACCAGCTCATCCTGAATGGGCTTTAACTTCTCGTCTCTTCAGTAGGCGTGTCGAAGGTTTGCGATTCTAAGTGGACCTGATCGTGGAATGTAGCTTTGTTGCCACGTATATCAATTTCCAGAATCATCTGGACTTCCACTGTGAATTGACTGACGCGTTTCGGGGTACGGCGATCATGTAAACTGCGATAATGGGTGGTCAATCAAGCTGGCGGTATTTGAATTCGTCTCTGTCGATCATGAATTGACGTGTTCAGGGTACGGCGATCGTATAGACTTCGACAATGGGTGCTCAATCAAGCTGTCGGTATTTGGACTCCTCTCAATCGTCCGTGAATTGACAGATTTAGGGGTACAGGGATCGTATAGATTTCCCTCCATCATCTTTCGCATGATCGCTATCTAGGATTGCATGGTAGGTTTGGCCTCGCTCAGGGCGTCGCCCAGACAGTCGTGCAGACAGCGGCTTACGTCATCTTCCCTGTCGGCAGTGTTTACTTCGTCGTCGTGATCACTCTCATCGTTGATTTCATCCTCCTGCACCACGGAGACTCATCGGGAAAGAATAGGGGTTCCTTGGCCGAGAGGAGATCGTATGTATTCCGTGCTCGAACGTGTACTAGCCAAGCACAATTGATCTCAGGCAGCTTCTTAGGAGGCATAGTAGACAATTGACGGGAAAATTGACGCGCAAGCTGTTCGTTTGCTGTTGGTTATGTCGTTTGTTGACAATAGAGGTAAACCTCGTGTATCCTCGTGAGCAAAATGTATCCGATAACTGAAAAATCAAATATACTGGAAAGGAATGTACGCCTACGCTAAACCGCAGAGGTATGATATAGTAATACGGTTGCACACGAGAGCGTGTGAGCATATATGGGGAGTATAGTGGTAAGAGAATCGATACAGGTCAAAGTGCGGTAGCATCGACCTATATACACTGGTGCTTACCCGGCCTCGGGTCACTTGTCAACGTTACACTATGATGACATCGGAGGTCACAGAAAGACAAACAGCCCAATCGACAACGATATTGGTGATCATCATTCCCAAATTACTGACCAGGATGGTCTTGACGTGGGGACTCAAAACCGGTTGATGCTGGAAATGCTGCCCGACAACCAAGCCCAGTGGAAAGCCGAGCAGAGACTCAATTCGGCGAGGATGGCGGCCGAACGGGACCGAATGGCTGCTGTACGGGATCGATGGGCTGCAGATCGCGCGGAACCCAAAGAACATGGCACCATAGTCCCAAGACCGAATATCTACAACATGGTTGACCACATATGGTACTATGCCAGTGCTAAAGATCTGGTCCAATTTCTGGACGCATTATGCTTGAATTGCAACTCCCACGGCCACCTATTCCCACAGGGTGGGCCCAATCACGACAAATACGCCATCTGTCTTCTGGAAGCCAGCAGTGATCATCAAAATCCAGCACCTTGACAGACGGCGATGACAGAGCTTTCGGAATGGGCAGGCGACATATCTGCGGAATCTGACCCATTCCTACAGGACTTTGATCTCTTTCACAACAGATGGCCAAGGTTTATGGGGATAAGGACCGACGAGGCGTGGCGGTGATCACGTTGATGCTGGGATACATACAACTTCCACAAGAATTGGTCAGAGCCTATCCGAATCATTTGAAAGCAAATTGGAGACAGGCTGGGTGGAATGTACCGAAGCATGAAGAAGTCCTCTACGCCATAGCCTGGGCAGGCCTCCACAACTCGCTCAAGGACAAAGTTAGACCTATGTCGCCCACCTGCGGCAGATTTGACACCTTGGACAAATACATCCATGTCGCCGCGACCTCGGAAGCTACACCCGTCGAAAACTAGAAGCCACAGCAGCAGCAACAACAGCAGGAGCAACAACAGCAGCAGAAACAGCCTACGGACTCGTCCTCCAACGGCGGCAAACTAGTCTACTGGCCATCCGTCTCCGAACCAGGCGACACCCCTGGCGGCGCCATATTCGGCCAATCGGGATCAATCAGACACGGCAAATCAGCCGGCGGAATACAATGGCCAGGTTCACCGCCTGCACCATGGGTCTCAACGGAAATCCTTGAAGGCCGAGGTTCCACCGCCCCATGCATATTGCGCGGATCTCCGAACCACAAGGCGAGCTTCTACGCTAAATACGTATCAGGAGGTAACTCACCGCAGCAGTGCCAAACATCAGCTCCAAACAGTGACGGAGGACACCAAATCAAATGACAGCAGTCCTTCGATAATCTACATCCATTCGACTCATAGGCTTCTCTGGGCATCTGGCCTGATGGAAGAGGTTCCACGAGGCGGAATTGGGGTGAGAGATTGGCAATGTAGTCTTCGATGGTGACGATGGACAGCAAACATCCGCATTAGACCGCTTCGAAGTCAAGGTTGGTGTTGAAGCGTCCAAAGCACTCATGTCAAGTGAGTACTTATGTCGCACGTCCAGACCGGTCATGTCCCATCTCATTCACCAGGTTGTGATAAGAGAGAGAAGTCGGGAAATGCAACAGGTGCGAGCTCTCATCATTTGCCGCGTAACGAGCATCTTTATGGCACCAATACTGCGTAAACGGCTCGGTCTGGTAGACGAACCAGCATATGTCACGACTCTGGGCCTCAACGGCCACTTAATGACTCACCTAAGCAACAGTCAAAAGACGGCATTCACGGTGCTGTATCTGGAGCACTTATCACCTGTTGAAGAATCGGAGGCACGAGTTGTGCCCATGCGGGCTTAGAATTTGGTTTGGGGATTGCCTTGGTTTCAGTCAATGAATCCTGATGTTGATTGGCAACGCGGTTGACTTTCAGCTCTGCAAACCCCAGGGGGAGCAGAAGTGGTGGCAGTGGACCGGGTTGACCGTCAGGAATGCACCTGGAACGTACCAGTATCTACGGCTATGGAGGAGGCATGTACCGAAGTAGGCGGCGGTATCCCAGATACTCAAATTCTCAGACCATCTGCTTTGGTCAATCTACTGGGCAGTGAGCAGGTCGTCGGGACATGCTTTCTAAGAGTGGGAGATTGTAATGGGATGTTAGCAGCGACCGTGGAAGGCATACCTGATGGTGAGTGAGATAGGCCCCAGGTCTGGACGGGCGAGCAGGGAGCAGCAGCCATAGTTGCGGCAAAAGAGCGTCCACATAGGAACCTTGAATGACTGCTACCGGCACAACGAAATACCAAAATAGTACTGGACAGCGGGGCTTGGCCCTGCTGTGGAGAACCGTTTCAAATCCGGGCTCCTGGATATTCCTCCATACTGCTCCATATCTATTATCAATTGAGAACCAACGTGTGCAGATGGAGCCGGCACAACGCCAATGATGGTGCCTACAGACGATGGCGAATATATTCCGGCTACATAGGGAGAATGCGTTGTGGTTTTCAGCAATGATCACGTGGAGACACTGCCGCTGCATTGCTCAACTCACCATGCCATTGGCTTGGAGCCCGGCTATAACTGGCCATATGGGCGGATTTCCAGCCGATTGCTGTTTGAGTTGGCGACGTTAATGGCTCACATCGGGGCAAACCAAGCCAGCGGGTTTATTCAGCCATCATCATCGCCGACGGCAGCGCCAATCCTCTTTGCAAACAAGAAGGATGGATGGTTAAGGCTTTGTGTGGATTACCGCGCACTCAATCTGGCGATGGTGAAGAATTGGTATCCCCTTCGATTAATCTCAGAGATTCTTGACTGCGTACGTTATGCCAGGATATTCTCGAAACTGGACCTCCGCAGTGCCTATAAAGTCATATGTATGGAGGAAGGCGATAAATACAAAACGGCTTTCCGAACGAGTTACGGCCAATTCGGATACCGGGACATGCCAATCGGCCTAACAAACACCCCGGCTACGGTCCTGTCCTATATCACTGATTGCCTCCGGCCATACATTGACGACTTTGCAGTGTGCTCCCTCGATGACATACTCCTCTATTTGACAAACGAGAAGGAGCAGGAGGAGCATGTTCATCAAGTGCTGCAGCGACCCAGGGAATTGGGCCTCTATTGCAAAGCTGAGAAGTGTCAATTCGGAATTTCGGAAGTCGGCTTCCTTTCGTTTGTTATCCCTGCCGATGAAGTCGCCATGGAATCGGACCGGATTTCCACACTCGGGGACTGGCCGACTCCGGATTCAGGTAGTAATGTTCAGGTGCTTCCCGCATTCACGAACGTCTACCCAAGATTCATCCGGAAACAATCGCAAAGCGACTCTTCCACTCACCGAATTAATAAAGAAATCACAGACATAGAGCCGCAGGAAATCGGCATGCTCGGCCTAATAGGAGTGGACTGGGGAAGCCGATTGCGCTTCCGGAAACTGACAAGAACCTTCCCCGAGGCACCGAACAGGCAGCATTTCGATCCCGCGACGACGATGATTTTCCAAACAGACACGAGTGGATTCGCGATTAAGGGCATTCTCAATCATCACGATGTTTGCGAGGTTCTCACGCCAGTTAATTTCTACTCCCCGAAGTGCCCTCCAGACGACCAGAATTCCGACACTTATGATCCGAAGCTATTGGCCATTTTGGAAACAGTAACACTGTGGCAGTATTACCTCTACGGCACCAATTACCGCGTCTTCATTTGGTGTGACCACAAGAATCTCGAATACTTCCAGATATCGAAAGTACTCACAACGAGACAGGCCAGGTGGTTGGAAATTGTTTCTGCTTACAACTTTGACATCGAGCACCAGGAAGCCAGCAAGAACCCGGCAGATGGCCCACCCAGATGGCCAGACTCAGAGATCGGCTCTGTAAGGCTTCTAGCACGACTATCGGCAACCGTCTCAGTGGATCAGTACGAACAGCTCATGCGTGGACTTATTGCGGCCCCGGCTTCTGACCCGTTGGCTGTCGACGTCTGAACAACACCTGTCAACCGACCAATGATCGACGGCACAGTTACCGCCAAACAGGAGAGCGAATGGAAAGTCGTGGTGGGAGTCTTCACTTACGATTGGAGGATATACCTTCCAGTGATCAAGTCTTTACGCAGAACAATAATAAATCCATTCCATGACATCCCTGAGACCGGTCATTTTGGTGCTCTTCAGACTACCGAGCTGGAATCAAGGGATTTCAACTGGCCAGTAATGCGCTGGCGGGTACGTAAGTATGTCAGTGGCTGCGACGTATGCCACCGAATCGAAGCACCACGGCAGACCAGGCACGGGATTAACATGCCCCTGGACTCACCATCACGGCAATGGGAACGCATCAGGATGAACTTCGTCACCAACTTGCCTGAGTCAACGGCATCGGCATACACCGGGATTCTCGTTATCGTGGACCGAATGACAAGGTTGGCAATCTATTTACCTTTCCGGACGGATATCGTCTTGCCGGGATTGCCACGGGTCCAATTGAAAACGTCATATCCGAACACAGCGTCGTGGAAAACATAGTTCGAGATCGAGGCACCCAGTTTACAAGCCGATTCTGGAGCCGGGTATGTTCTCACTTGAGTACTGACCATCAGGTATCGTCACCCTTCCATCCACAGACTGACGGGTAGACAGTGCGTCATAATCATACCTTGAAGCAGTATCTCCAGGCTTTCTGTTACGATGTGCAGGACAATTGGGTCGAACTCTTACCGCTAGCCGAGTTCGGTTACAATACCGCCATACGCATGTCCACAAGGATGATTCTATTCTGGGTGAATTACCACCACCATCTGGTGATGCAGTTTAAGGCCCAGAAGCAACCATCTATCCTGAATCCGGAAATCAAAGCAGACACTTTCACAGCTGGCCTGGAGGAGACTCACCAAACTCTCCGTAAGAAGTTGCATGAGGCCCAATCCATTCAGACAAAATACTCCAGCGGCAAAGAGGTGGTTTTCGAGGTTGGAGATTAGGTCTGACTTTCAACACAGCACTTCCAGATAACAAGACCGTCAAAGAAGGTGGATTATTAACGGACAGGACCGTACACGGTAAGTAAGCTCATCAATCAGAATGCTTACAAAGTAGATCTTCCGTATACAATGCGGAAGCACAACGTTTTCCACGTCTCTTTATTCGACCCCGATACACCTCCTACCGCTGGCCGGCAACCATCTTTTCCGCAGCCGACCGTCGTCCCCAACTCTGACAAATGCGAAGTCAACCCGACACTCGACTCTAAGCGATGCTACCGGAGGCTCCAGTATCTGGTACACTGGGCGGGTTGCAGTTACGTACGGAGTAGCTGGAAACGGGCGGACAATCTCGGGATTGCACAGGAATTGGTTGACGAGTTCAACCGAGAGCATCAGAGGAAGCCTCTACACTGATTGGACTGGAGGAATGGGATTGGACGTTTTACAGAGGTTATAATTTGCTTACTTTCTTATGGATCCCGGCCCAGTACCCATGGCGTCAAGATGGGTTTATACCACCTACAGAAAGATGTCAAGTGGTGGTGGAGTTTCCCCATTGCATCAAATCCGCCGTGAGGCTGCTCATAGGACACTGGTCGGTTGTGGGACTTATCAAGTCGTGCGGAGGCGTACGCATTGGGTGTGTTTCAGTTCTTGGCGCTTTCTTGTTATATATACGTATGTGGCAGCCCAGGGGGTCTGCTCCTAATGGTGGGAATGATGTAATGGCAGTAATGATTAGGTTCTCGGTAATGGCAAGAGACGTGTCCAGGGCCGGGTAATCGCAACCTTATATAGACGACTCGCGATCTCTCCGAGATCGCTAGCGATATTCTTACATGTCAACTACTCCATTTTATTACCAGATCCAAGTGTGCAACTGTATCTTCTCATACACTCTCGTACGCGGCCATATACGGATATACGGCTTGGCACCGTTTGTTCAAGGTGCATGAGCTCCGTGTACCAGAATGGCTGCTGCATCGATGGCTGACAGCCCCTTTGTGCTAACAAATTTCTTGTCGCTGGTTAGCCCTCTTCATTTGGCCTCTTCGGAAAGTAGATCCGGAAGTACCGTTTCGAGCAGTTTTCCCATGCAGCTTAGCCGGGATATGGAGCGGTAAGCCTCTGCTTCATGTAGTCGTCTTTGCAGTTTGGTTTTATTAACTCTGTGCCAACTTCTCCAATCACCAAGAGATGTATATATGTGACATGTAAAATACATCGCTCTTTCAACTGCCGGTGTTTGACTTATGATATCTTTAAAATTGATAAAGCGGCTTTAAAAATATGCTCAAAATTGGAAGAAAATCGATGTTTTTCATCAACCATTCTATCATTATGAAAGATATAGTCAATTGGCGACCAGGAGGTGAAAGCTCAATACATTGTGCACATTGCATGTATACATAACTTTAGGATCAGAGTAACTGTTCATTTTGTATGTACATAATTAGCACCCTGGTTAGATCATGGATACTTGATCTGACTGGTTCATGCATGTAAGGTGGCACACAGTACACTGGTTAGTCACGCCGCAGACTGAAGTTCTCTGTGAACTGTTTAGAACATCCTCTGTGCCCCCACAGGAGAGACGCAGGGAATACACCTGTGTCTGTAATCATAGACTTCAGAAAACCACGATTGACAGAATGATGGACAAATGCATGCGGTAGCAAACTACCGGAGCTGCGCAGAGACCTCTCCTCCGGTGCACCGAGATGCAGGGTAGTCAAGAGAGTGCATGAGAATGGCTGGACAACGGAATGAATGAGCTGGTTGGCCCCAGGCCCAGAACCTGCCATGGGAACCATTATGCTGAGTGATGACACCACGGGCGTCTGGATGGACGCTCATCTGACGTTCAACAAGCAACACTACCGATACATGAAGAAAGCCATGGCAGCTGATGTTGGACTCCGAACCCATACCGACACATATGGCGCTTGTCCTGGCGGCGTGAGGGCCGTCCAAGTGACGTGCATCCAAGCGGTCACAGTATATGGAATCGAGCTCTGGCGGAATCCCAGAGAAGTAGGCAGGCGAGACGACCTCCAACTCCTCCTCAATTGGCAATCCAGTTTAATCATTGGCGTGCTGCCCATGACCCCGAGGGGTGCACTAATCAAAGAGTCAGGGCTTCCACCAGCGCCGCTGATCTTGGACTCTAGGCAACAGCGATTAGCAGCGAGACTAGATAATGCCTGCGGTTGCAAGCTAATGCAGCTACACATGAACCCCTCTTCTGGTGCACCGATATGGTAAGTAGTCAGGAATGACCATGAGCGTGGCGGCAAAACTGAAGGCATGAGCTGGCCAGCCCTAGGCGAAGAACCAGTTGTTCGGACCACCTGTAACGGCGACACGTGACTGTGGCCGGGTAACGGCCATTCTATATAGTTGGCTCGCCACGAGACTTAGATCTCTAGCGATAATCTTATTTATACACCTATTTACTATCACTCGTGTCCACGTTTGCAACCGTATACCTATAATTTCAATACGTAGGCCTATAAGGCCGAGCGCTGGCGTACGTGCCCTTACACTATTATCGCTTTTTCAGTAAACGGATACGGTTCGCTCACGGGATTCACGAGTTTTACCCCTATTCGACGTGTCGCATACGAGTCCGCCAGAATCGACTCCGAATTGCACCAAAGGTCGAAAGAGTTAACTGCATACGGTCGATCGAGACGAGTTCGAATACCAACAGCTGCATTGAGCACCCATTGTCGAAGTCTACACGATCGCCGTACACCTAAACGCACCACATCATAATGTCAACAATTGAGATTACTGCCTTAAAAACGACATATCGAAGCATGAATACTGCGAGCACGGATATTGATTGTTTCATCATTCAATTCAGCACCCTGATGGCAGCGGAGAAGAGTTCAGAGAGCAACTGTCGCACGAGACGCGTCACCGGCGATGACGACAATTGTCACGACTACAGGCCGCGACTATTCGATCCGGCCAATGAGAGAAACCGAATACGATCGAGATATTGAGTCGAATACCATTTGTACAAGTCAATTGAGTGCGATCATCAGCCAGAGAAGCTACAATGGACGAAACGCGTCGCTGGCAATGACGACGATTATCATGAGTACAGGATTCGACCCTATCAACGAGAGAAATCGAATACCATTCCTACAAGTCAATTGAGCGCGATCATCAGTCGGAGAACCTACAATCAATGGCGCGATCTTATCCCTGGATCGGCAATACCGAGGCCCGAAGGCGAGAGACGATTGCGAGTTAGCACAGTTGCCACTACATCCCTTCAAATTGAGCAAAGTGCATCGACTTCAATAGTCGTGTACACCTACAACTCTAGCAACCTCGAAGAAGCCCGGAGGACAGCGAAAGCAACAAAGGCAATTGGATCAATTCCAACAATCCCAATTCCGGGAATTCAAAATCGGTCAAGTCCAATAAGCCCAGCAGAGGCAGCCGTGCCAACTTCTCCCCAGTGCCATGGCTTTCAGAGGAAGTCTACGAAAGCCGAAAGGCAAACCGGCAATGCACTCGCTGCGGCAGCGGAGACCACAAAACCTACCGTTGTACGAAATATACACGGCAGTGTGGTCAACCGTCCCGTCCGTCCGACATCACCCAGGATTAGGACGGGACGGCAACTCTCCGTCCGTCCCCGGGACGCTGCCGACATTTGGATCATGGACGGGGACGGATCAGTTCCGTCCCCGGCAGTCCCCGGCGGTCATCTACCGACATCCATGGACTTTTTTCAATGTACATCATAAAAATAATATAAATTTGGTATATACTTGAATGTAGGTTCATCGATGTATAGATAAATATGGCTGAGCATCGTCAGCCCGTATCTCCAGCCCCGTACCATCAGCCTGTCTGTCAGCTTGTACCTTTAGCCCCATATAAGCCCGTATGTCAGCCCGTATCCATTAGCCTTACAAAGTTCTAAATATGTGAAGTTCTTGGGTTTCATCTAAATATAACTGTAACCGCCCAATGACGCCCGGGGACGGTGGATGTCTCCCGGGGACGGTGATTCGATCATCCCCGGCCGTTGTCGGTCGTCACGCCGTCATTTATAAGCTCGGACGGGACGGACGGATTTGCGCCGTCCCGTCCGTCCTGGCAAGAACTCGGACGGCGCTACCGTCCCCGGCCGTCGGACGGGACGGTTGACCACACTGATACACGGCAACATGCAGCGAGTCAAAGCACAAATCGACTGCGGTGCAATGAGCATCTTTATATCGCCGAGCCTACTTAGGAAACTCGAGCTACCATACGAACCAACATTCACCTCCGCCCTGGCCCGGTGATGCGGTCTGTAAGGAGAGCCGAAAGGCAAGACTCTTGGTTCAGTATTTTGAACACCTTAAACCGGTTGACGAATCGGAGGTTTTAGTCATCCCAATGAAGGCATACGATCTAGTCTTGGGTTTGCCATGGCAAGAAACCCGGAAATCGACTGCAGCAAGTCGATTGACAGCCCTACGAACGCCAAATGGTTTGCAACGGGCGAAGATTCCAGAAGCTGATCGCACAAGTCCTCTGCCGGAACGCGGTGAGGGACACAAAAATCATAAGTTCCACTACCGCATTCGATCATCTCTTAGCTAGTAAGTGGTCGAGGCATTTGCCATATGACTTGGTGAATCTCAAGGGTTGCTGGGAGCATCGCTGGAAGGCATCACCGTAGGTGAGAGAAACCCCAGGATGCTGAATGCGCGAGCAGGAGCAGCGGCAGTAGTTGCGGCAGAAGAGTGACACAGTGACGGTGCTTGAATGACTGCTACCGGCTCGCCGAGACACGAAGGGAGAAACTGGTCAACGGGGCTTGGTCCTAATGTGACGAACCGTCTGATCCAGCTATCCCGGGACCCCTACCCATCTCCACTCCGCCAATGCATGCTACAATGCAGAATGCAGAAAAGGCTAATGAGAATAGGAACAGACATAGTTAACGTGGAGATGGTAACAGATGATGGGGTCGCATCCCAGCACAATATCAAGATTTGTCGTATCCTCGTGAGATACAAGGACTATGTGGACGTATTCAGCAAAGATATGCCAACTCTCGCACCGCACCTTTCACAGCATCCAAAGGGAATTCGTGAGGAAGAGCGATTCTGGCTCGAGGAGCGTAGGAAGAGGGTGAGAGGAAATGACAGGGTACCCGGCCGTGAGGAACCACACAAATTGCGTGGATCTACGAAATCTCGGAAACAGCGAGCCTACATCGAAGCAAACGTAAACAATGGATTCATCCAGCGATTATCGCCTGCGGCAGCACCGATCTTATTTGCGAAGAAGAAGGACGGCGGACTGCGGCTGTGTGTGGACTACCGAGCTCTCAATAAAGCCACGGTGAAGAACCGATACCCTGTCCCACTGATCTCGGAGATGCTCGACAGGACCTCAGGAATGCCTATCACCTCATCCAAATCAAGGAAGGCGACGAGTACGAAACCGAGCTACAATACCAATTAGAGGAGATAAGTCGTCGGCAGAGCAACGACGTTTAAAGAGAAGGATGACCCTACCGGAGGTGCCGGAATAAAGGACCAGAGTACACTTAACGACAGAGAAGTCCAGCGGCACCCAGAGAGCGGGGATAAGCGTACCTAGAGAACAATCAACATACGCACCTAGCATCCGGAAGATGATAAGCCCACCTAGAGAATTCACGGCCAAAGCTCAAAGTCAGAGACAACGAGAACAGACCAAGCGAAGTCCGAAAAGGCGAAAAGTCGAACGGTCAACGCA